>Ga0256404_1000452_pt1 | contig 106625 bp, 88 predicted proteins | sample RumenRJG_01DNA_FD_185990 | JGI IMG/M metagenome (GOLD analysis project Ga0256404, IMG submission 185990) | Bovine rumen microbial communities from Lethbridge, Alberta, Canada - RJG_01 | ecosystem: Host-associated > Mammals > Digestive system > Stomach > Rumen | place: Canada: Alberta...
GTGTTCCACGATTTTGGCCATGTTCTCCTTCAGGTCTGCAACAATATCTTCTACTTCTTCACGGTCGTCTGCTGAGATGTTCTCCTCGTTGTCCTCCACAATCTCCGTCAAGTCCTTCAACAGCTTTTCAGACATCTTACTGAAGTTGATGACAAAGTTCAATGGATTCTGTATCTCATGCGCAATACCAGCGCTGAGCATACCCAATGAAGCCAGTTTCTCTTGTTGTTTCAACTGTTGTTGTAATGTTTCTATCTGTTTCTCCATGACCTTCAGAATTTAAAGGGTTGGTAAAGTTATCGTGAATTCTGTATATTCGCCTTTTACTGACTGGACGGTGATGTCACCACCATGGTTCTGGGCGATTTCCTTACTGAGGTAGAGTCCTACACCAGAGGCTTCGGCTGTTGTCTTCGTGGTGAAGAACGGGTCGAAAATCTTGTTGATGATGTTCTCGCTGATACCTGTACCAGTATCGTGTATGGTGAGTTTGGCCATTTTGCCTTCGGTTTTCAGTGCCAGGGCGAGACTCATTGGCGACGTGGTGCCTCGGTCGTCTTTCTTGACGATGGCGTAGACGGCATTGGCCAAAAGGCTCATCACGGTCTTGCTCAACTGCTCAGGGTTACCGAGAATCATCAGTGGCTTCTCAGGCAAGTCGAATTGGATGTCGATATGGCAACCTGCAATTTCCTTCTCGTAGTAGGTTAACAGCATCTCGTGGGCTTGCTTCATCAGTTGAGTCAGGTCCATCTCCGTCATACCGCCAGAGCGGTCTTTCAGCATTTCTTCCATCGCTTTCAACGTGCGCGTGGTATTGGCTCCATGCTCGCTGACTTTCTGTAGATTACCGTCCAGCATGTTGAGAACGTCCATCGTGTCCTCGTAATTGTCTGAATCCATATTTTCCTTCTCATCTTCAATATTTGCCGTGATGTCTTTTACCAGACCTTGCGAGAGCTTGGCAAAATTGTTGATGTAGTTCAGTGGGTTGAGAATACGGTCAATCAGTCCTTGCGTCAGTTTGCCCACTGTTGCCATTTTCTCTAGTCTGACAACCTCTGCCGTGCGGTCTTTGACGATATGCTCCAGTCGTATTTTGTCTTTCTCCAGTTGTCTCAGACGGTATTGGAAAACGATATAGACAATCAGGACGAGTAGGATAATGTAGCAGACAATACTATACCAGCGCAGATATAACGGGTATTCATAGATGAAGGTTATCTTCGTAATTTCAGAGAGCCGTCCCCAGGAGTCCTGGCCCTGCACTTCAAAGGTGTTCTTTCCGTACGGCTGGTTGTAGAGCATGGCATTGGTGTCGTCGTCCCAAGGGCTCCATTTTGCGCCATTGATACGATAGCGGAAGAGAGGCTTCTCAACGACATAGGTGAAGTTGAGGCTGAAGTTGAAGGACAGTTCTCGTTCGTTGCTCGCTAACGTCGGCAAAACTTCGGGTTGACCACCGTAACCTCCCCATAGCAAACTATCGGAGCGAAGATAGATAGAACGTATCATCACTTTTGGCTTTTCCTTTAACTGGATCGGTTTTTTGTTGAAATCGACGATGCCGATACCTTTCTCTCCACCTATCCACAAATGCTTGTTGTCAAGCAAGATGGCTCTGGTCGCGTAGTTGCGGAAGGGCTTCAGCATGAGCGATAAATGCTCATCGCGAACACCGTTCTTGATGGCATAGAGTTCTTTTCCTTTGTTGTTGGTCAGCCAGAAGGTGTTGTTCTTATCCGTGTAGTTGTACATCGGGTAGGGGAAAGGTCTTGTAGCACTGGCCAAAATGGGTTTTACGTTACCTTTGTCATATATCAGCGTAGCGACTTCCTGTACATCCTTGCTCGACGTGAAGGGTACAAACATTCCATTCCTATTACGTTTCAGAACTTTACCATAGATTGTTTTCAACCAGATGCAACCTGAGCGGTCCTTGAGAATGGTAATGACCTTTTCCGTATTGTTCAGTTTTTTGTGTTGACCGTCGGGCGTATTGTAATACAGACCGTCCATCTCACCACTATAGAAATTGCTTCCGTCGACCATTAACGAGAGGGTGGTCGATGTGGTTAGCTGGCGAACACTTCCATTTGGAGAAATGCGGTAAACACCATCCATGGTCGCTACAAGTAGCGACTGCCCATCCTTCACAATCTGCCAACAAGTGTGGCTGATGGCTGGAACGGAAACGAAAGAGGTGCCAGACCTGCGATAAAGGCCGCTAAGCGTTCCTGCATAAATGTCATTACCCAACTTCTCGAGAGATGTCACCTCACTGCGTAAACCTTCAGTCAGGGTGAAGCGTGAATAGATAGAAGGGAGGGATATCACGAAAACACCATTGTCCGTAGCGCCCCACAATTGTCCGTTTTTATTATAGGTAATGTGGGTGACGTTATTGGAGCATAGTCCGTTGCCTTCATTGATGCTATAAATCTGCTTGCCCGACTGGTCAGTGATGATGATTCCTTCACCATTAGTCGCGATGGCCTGTAGTCCCTCCTCCAATTGTTGTATCTGGTTGATGTGCGACTTGGTGCTGATGGTCGCGAAGCCCGAGGTCGGAACCTTCCCGTTTGGGTCAAAATCAATCTCTTCGCCATTGACATGGAAAATCTTACTTTCGCTAGTCAGGAACGAAATCTGACCGTCACGTTCCCATATCCACTGTACCTCACCGTGGAACCTGGAGGCTCTCAGACTATATAATTTCAGCTCTCCACGATCTCCGATTGTCACATAGCCGATGAAGTTGTAACCTCCTGCCCACACGACATTCTTGGAGTCGCGGAAGACTGATGTGATGCGGGTGATATTCGGGGTGTGAATAACACGCCAATCAGCATTGTCGTAATATAAGAGTCCTTCGAAGTTGGCAACAAAGATAGTGCCATCCTCTCCAGTGATGATGTCAAAGTTCTGGTTATGAGCATGGTACTCCTTTGAAGATATGTTACGAATGAACGGAAGTCCTTGCGCATAAATACCAACGAGACTGGTCATGCAGATTATGACAAGAATAACTAAGCGTTTCATGGCTTCACCTCCTTTCCAATGAAGGTCTCATAAGGGGTATGCGAACCTATGAAGTAATTCCATTCTTCTCGCGTAAAGTTACGCTTCAGCTGGCTCTTGAGCTTAGCAACCATCATGGGCACAGAGATGAAAGCCTCTGTCAGTCCTCCTTTCTGCTCAACAGTCCATACATAGTCCTTAGCTTTGTCAAAGGTGAAGTTCATAATCCAACTGTTGGTGGAGAACAGTTCCATCGGGTCGATCTTCGCCCGGTTGCACATCCACATCTTGATAGTGCCGTCGTAACTGGAAGAATAGAGATGCCAGCCGTTAATCTTGAGTTTGCTGATGCGTGAGCGGTGGCCTTCCAGCTTCGTCAACTTCCCTTGGCCGTTAACCAAGTAAATGCTTCCGTCCTTCATGCCGTAAGCTTTGGTCTTGGTGTTCTTGGAACTGGCGAAAGCGGTCACTTGTCCGGAGAAAGGCAACTTCTCTACCTCGATTTTCTCCAGGTTTCTAACAGTATGCATGTTGCCTTTGTCATCGAAGAGGGTCGGAGAATAATCATAACGGCTGTAGAACACAACATTGAAAGGCAGCTTCTTGGTCTTGACGACGGTCTTGGTCTTTGGGTCAATGGTAGCGATACCTTCTTCACCCACAACCAACAAGTAATCGTCCATCGGCGTTATGCCAATAGGGTGGTATAGCTCGTTCATTTGGATGATGGTTCTTCCCTTCGGTGTAATCACTACCACATGTCCATTACGGCTGACGGCATAAATGTCACCTTTGTTAATCATCACATCGCGGAAGTCTTCTCCCTTGTTGCTAAACAAACTTTTGGTGTTGAGGGTTTCGCCTTTCAAATGATGTTCCATGATTTCTCCATAAGTGCTGACACTGACTAAATGGTCGCCAGAGAAGAAATCAAGGTTGGTGACGCTGCCCTTGTGTCTCGTCCACGAACGGGTGCTTTGACTGTTCCTTGTAAGTGCTTGATAGACAGCAGAATTGTAGATGTCACCATTGTACCGCTGTGTGAAGAGATAGGAGGCATATCCCAGCAGGTTTGCCAGTTCTTTGTTGCCTATCTCCAACTGGTTGAGCGAGAGGGTTCCTAAAGTACGCCCCAGGTTTACATAGCTCAACGTGTCGGCTATTCGTCTTGAGTGCTCTGCCTCCAAACGCTGCTGTTCGGCAATGATACGCTGACTTTGCGCAATCTTGGAGGCCTCTATGGCTTTGTGCTCGGCAATTTGTGCGTTCTTACGCTCTGTTTCTGCCTGCTGGCGTTGCTCATTGGCCACAATGGTCTGTTCCTCTGCTTCCCGTCGTTGCTCATCGCTGATAATCCATTGCTGGTTAGCAATTTCCTCCATCTGCGCATTCATACTCTGCATAACTGCAGAGCGTTTTTCCTTTGCAGTAAGGTTAATCAGCTCGGATTCCAACTCGCTGATTCTTTGTTGCTTATCGCTGTCTTTCTGATAGAGACTTATGCAGATTCCAGCTAATAGCAACACGATGAGTAGCAGTGCTGTTCTTCTGAAGATTTTCATGCTTTTCGCTTGATTGCCATCAGCGTAATGTCATCACTCTGTGGAGCGTCTCCGACAAAGTTCTTGACATCTTCCCGTTGTGCGTTGATGATATCCTGGCATGATTTGCCAGCCAAGGTGCCGAGCAGACGTTCCATGCGGTCGTCACCATATTCCTGGTTGTCCGCATTGGTGGCTTCGTTGACACCGTCAGTGTAGAGGATGAGCGTATCGCCAACCCCTAATGAGGTCTTGTCGTTGCTGAACTCCACGTCACTGATTGCTCCTACGATGCAGTTGGTGCTTACAGGCAACTGTTCTACATTCCCGTTTGCCCTCAGGATATATGGTGAGTTATGTCCGCCATTACTGAATTCAAGTTCGCCGGTACGGATATTGTAGATGGCATAGAATACGGTGACAAACATGCAGTCTACCGATTCTTTACTTAATAGTTCGTTAGACTTCGTCAGACAGTAGCCTGGAGTATCTCCCTGCAATCCAACCGTACGGATCAGCGTTCTGCTGACTGCCATGAAGATTGCTGCCGGGATGCCTTTTCCGCTGACGTCAGCAATAACCAGTCCGATATGGTCGTTGTCAATGCGGAAGAAGTCATAGAAGTCACCTCCTACGTCCTTTGCCGGAGTCATCAGCGCCGCCAAGTCCAATTCCTGCTCATTCTCGGGGAATGGCGGGAAGATACGAGGCAGAATGGCTTGCTGTATCTCTGCAGCAACAGCCAGGTCGGTCTTCAACGACTCCAGTTGTGAGTGTTCCTCTTGTGCTTTCTTGATATAGTCAATTTGTTCGATTGCCTTCTCAATGGTCACGCTGAGATCGTCGAGGTCAATGGGTTTGGTGGCGAAGTCGAATGCTCCGTTATTCATGGCCGAGCGAATATTACCCATGTCGCCATAAGCACTGACCATGATGCACTTCAATGCCGGGTTCTGCATCTCATTGATTTTTGTCAGCAGGGTCAGTCCGTCCATTTCGGGCATATTGATATCCGACAGAATGATGTCAATATCCTTCTGGTTTAAAAGAATGGTGAGCGCCTCGAGTCCGTTGTGGGCAAAATAGAACTCATATTGACCTTTGCGAATCTGTCTGCGAAAATACTGGGTCAGCAGCAGTTCCAAATCGGTTTCGTCGTCGACGCTTAAAATCTTGATGGGTAGTTTCATCGGTTTTTATTTATTTTGTTCGCGAACTATATTGTTTGTTTTTGCAAAAGTAACGATATTTTATTAAATATGCAAACAATTAAAAGAAAAATGTTTTTTTTGTATTAAATTTGGCTTTTTCCCCGTTTCTTTGTAACTTTGCCCATGATTATGAAGAAACTGCACGTTTTCAATCCGGAACATGATATAGCACTGGCCTCCAACCTGGCTAATTTTACTGCTCCTCATGCTGGTCGTCAGCTGAGGGCTGACCTCGGTTTCCTCCCTGTTCTATGGGCTGACGAGGGGGATGTCGTGTTGGTGGACAATGTGGAATACGCAGGAAAAGAATGGAGAAATGTGCAACGCAGAATTTCCCGCTCATTAGGGCCTGGACATTGTAACAGCAACTTGGTGCGCTTCGGGACGTACACCAATGCGCCAAGAGAAGTGCTGTCTTCAATACCCCAAGAAGAGGTTGGCATCAGCGTTTGGGGATGGGACAAAGCACTTAAGGCACAGCTGAAGCGTAGGGGTGTCACCGATTCGCTATTGCCTACGGATGCCCAATTGGAAAATATCCGCCAGTTGTCGCATCGGCGGACAGCAGCCTGGTTGTTGCCGCAGTTACAGTCTTCATATACCGTCGGCGAGGCTTTTGAATGCCGTGAGCCCAGTGAGGTAGAATCCTTACTTGCTAAATATGGACAAGTAGTCATGAAAGCTCCTTGGTCATCGAGTGGGAGAGGACTCCGTTTCTTGTCTGTCGAACAGACGCCTTTCAGCATGCAGGCAGGTTGGTTCAATAACGTTATTGCCCGTCAAGGGTCAGTGATGGTAGAACCGCTTTATCATAAGGTGAAAGATTTCGGCATGGAATTCTATGCTGATAGTATGGGACAAATCCGTTTTGAAGGACTCTCACTTTTTCATACAGTAAATGGTGCTTATGTTGGAAATATTCTCGCTACTGAGAGTGCGAAGAGGAATTTGATAAGTCGTTATATCCCAGTAGAATGGGTTGATGATGTTCAACAAGAAATTTGCAGAGTCCTGAACCTCAAAGGCTATGAGGGTCCCTTCGGTATTGACATGATGATTGTCGCCAGTAACGACGGATGCCTGTTGCACCCTTGCATAGAAATCAACCTGCGTCGGACGATGGGACATGTGGCACTCTCGCTGATGCCTGACGATGACGAACTGGTGCGTGTGATGCGCATAGAACTGAATGATCACTACAAACTCAAAATAAACAAACTATGAAGAAAACAATCGCTTTACTACTTACTGGAGTTGCATTATCTGCCAATGCACAGTACAAATCACAAGTGTGGTCGCCTGATAACGGAGATGGCACCTATACTAATCCTGTCATCAATGCTGACTATTCAGACCCTGACGTCTGCGTGGGAGCCAGTGGAGAAGACTATTACATGACTGCTTCGTCGTTTCAATGTACACCAGGTTTGCCCATCCTACATTCCAAAGATTTGGTTAACTGGGAAATCGTTGGTTATGCCCTGAAGGAACTTTATACGGGTGACAAAGAGAAGGTTGAGCATTTTATGAAACCTCGTCACGGTGAAGGTGTCTGGGCTCCCTCTATCCGTTATCATAATGGTGAATACTACATTTATTGGGGTGATCCCGACTATGGCGTATATATGGTAAAGACCAAAGACCCTGCTGGTGAATGGGAAAATCCCGTCTGCGTTATAGAAGGAAAAGGCATGATTGACACGACTCCGCTGTGGGATGAGGACGGACGATGCTATCTCGTCAATGGTTGGGCCAATTCTCGTGGCAAGTTTGCTTCTGTGCTCTGTGTCCGTGAGTTAAACAAGGAAGGAACGAAGGCTATCTCCAATCCTGTCATCGTGTTTGACGGAAACGGTACGGAGAATCGTACCTGTGAAGGTCCTAAGTTCTATAAGCGTGACGGTTGGTATTGGATTATGTGTCCTGCTGGCGGTGTGCCAACAGGTTTTCAGCTGGCCATGCGTTCGAAGTCGCCCTATGGACCTTATGAGCATAAGATTGTGTTGGCACAAGGAAAGACGAATATCAACGGACCTCACCAAGGTGGTTGGGTACACACAAAATATGGTGAAGACTGGTTCCTGCACTTCCAGGATAAGGAAGCCTATGGACGTGTGGTTCACCTAAACCCTGTCGACTGGTCTACAGGTTGGCCAATCATGGGTAAGAAAGGTGAGCCTGTCACCACTTACAAAAAGCCGAAATCGTCGTCTAGTGTTGTCGTCAACCCTGTTGAAAGTGACGAGTTCAATACGCCTGTCCTAGGTAAACAGTGGCAGTGGCACGCAAACTATCATCAGTTCTACGGTATGCCAACCGCTTTCGGAACCATGAGAATTTACACCTATAAACTCAGCGAACACTGGAAGAACCTTTGGGAAGTTCCTAACTTGCTGTTGCAGAAGACTCCTGGTGACGAGTTCACCGTAACAGCGAAGGTTCGTTTCACATCCAAGGCTGACGGTCAGTTTGGTGGCATCATCATGATGGGACATAACTATCAGGCGTTGGTTGTCAAGCGGGTAGGTAAGGAGTTCCAGTTGCTCATCCTGACCTGTGAGGATGCAGGCAGAGGAAAAGTTCAGAAAGAAGAGCTGGTAACTACACTAAAACCAACTGCTGAAGACAAGATTGACTATAAGCCCGGCATTCACGAGGACATCTACTTGCAACTGAAAGTACGCAACGAGGAGGCCGGACAAGCAGGCGGCGGAAAACCCAAGGTCAGCTTTGCTTGGAGTCAGAACGGCAAGAAATTCAATGACTGCGGTTCGGCTTATCAGATGAAGGAAGGCAAATGGATTGGTGCCAAGTTCGGTTTTGTGGCAGCAGAGACAAACCCGAAAGTCGATAAGGGCTGGCTGGAAGCCGACTGGATTCGCGTAACTAAGTAATTCAATTAAATAATAATGAGATATAACGCAAACTCACCAGGAGAATACGAACATTACGTTGTCAACGAGGAACGGCCATTATTGGAGTTCCTCTTGGACAATGTCCATCAGACACGTACCAAAATCAAACAGACCTTGCAAGGACAGGGTATCCGTGTGAACGGCAAGACGATAACGCAGTTCGACTATATGCTACAGCCAGGCATGAAAGTGGCGGTGAGCAAAACTAAGCGAAACCAAGTGACATTCAAGAGTCGCTATGTGCGAATCGTATATGAAGACCGGTGGCTTATCGTCATCGAAAAACAGCCAGGCATTCTCTCGATGGCAGGTGGACATTCGTCACTCAACGTAAAATCAGTACTTGACGACTATTTCCATAAGTCACATCAGAAATGCCGTGCTCATGTGGTTCACCGGCTGGACCGCGACACATCAGGACTGATGGTCTATGCAAAAGACATTGACACCGAGCAGATACTGGAACATAACTGGCACGATATCGTATATGACCGTCGCTATGTTGCCGTGCTTAGCGGAGAAATGGAACAGGACGAGGGAACCATACAAAACTGGCTGAAGGATAACAAAGCTTACGTCACCTATTCGTCTCCCATAGATAATGGCGGAAAACTGGCTATTACCCATTTCCATGTGATGGACCGGACGACGGACCATTCATTAGTAGAATTCAAGTTAGAGACAGGTCGTAAGAATCAGATTCGTGTGCATGCGGCTGACATGGGACATCCTGTGTGTGGCGATGTCAAATATGGTAATGGCGACGACCCACTTCACCGGCTTTGTCTACATGCCTGGCTATTGTGTTTTTACCATCCTGTTACCCGTGAGCCGATGGAGTTCGAAACCACTGTGCCTGCGGCATTCCGTCACCTATTTAAATAATAATTATGGAATCGAATATCACTTATTACATTGCCCTGCTGATACTGGTTATCATTGGCGTTGTCGTAGTTAAGAAAGTTGCATCATGCCTCATTAAGAGCATCTTTACCATCGTGCTCCTAGTGATAGCTGCTGCTATTTATTATTACTACCTCAGATAGCCAGTAGTCCAATAGCGACACATAAGCCATAGACGAGCATGTTACGAGCGGTCTCACCAAGACACTCGTTCAATGCTCGTCCTTCTTTTATCCGGCGCATCTTCAGCCATGTAAATGTGTGAAGCACCAAATAGATAAAAGGCAGGACGAAAGCCAGCACATGTCCGCTCCACCAGAATACACCGCCTATTAACACAGCAACGATGCCCAACGTGAGGTAAAGCCACTCTGTTGCCTTGGCACCGATTTTCACTACCAGTGTTTTCTTGCCGTCTCTCTTGTCGTTGTCTCTGTCGCGGTAGTTGTTCACGATGAGTAATCCGTCAATGACTAGTCCACAGGCTATCGAAGCCCAGAATACCTGCCACGTAACGGTGTGAAGCTGTACATAATAGGTTATAGATACAGGAACGATACCGAAGAATACCAACACGAGTAAATCACCCATGCCAATATACGACAGATGAGTGGTATACAGAAAGCAGAAAAGTACACATAAGGCACCAATCAACAACATCTCCAATCCTCCATAATAGACCAAGGGCAGACCTATTACGCATGCTAAAATAGTTGTTGAGGCTATTGCACGTTTCATAGAGTCAATCTTTACCCATCCTTGCGTACATGCACGTAATGGTCCCAGGCGCGTCTCTGCATCGTCATTGCCTTTTGCATAGTCGAAGAAGTCGTTGACGAAATTGGCGTCTACCTGCATCGTCAGGGCAAACAACAGACACAATGCTGCTGCAAAATAACTAAATACGTCGTCGCCATATTCACGGGCATCAGTCCATGCAAGCGCCAATCCGATGATTACAGGCACAGCTGCACCTGTCAGCGTTTTGGGCCGTGCAGCCAGTAGCCATGCCTTGAAAGAGTCTTGTTTTACGTTTTTTTCTTCCATAACGCTTGCAAAATTACAAAAAAATATTATCTTTGCAAGCGATATGATGACAAATAATCCCTCACTTGACTTGGTGGAGTTTATTGAGACGCAGATTCTGCCTCAATATGCTCAGTTTGATAAGGCTCATAATATGGAGCACGTAACAAGGGTTATCCGTTCTTCACTTGATTTGGCACGTCGTACAGGAGCCGACCTTGACATGGCCTATGCGATAGCTGCTTATCATGACCTCGGACTGACAGGTCCGCGAGCAATCCATCATATCACAAGCGGAAAGATTCTGATGGCGGATGCCAGACTGAAACGTTGGTTCTCTCCTGAGCAGTTAAAGCTGATGAAGGAAGCCGTCGAAGACCATCGTGCCTCTGCATCACGTGCTCCGCGCAGCATTTACGGGAAAATTGTAGCAGAAGCAGACCGTGATATCGACCCTGAGCTGGTCATACGCCGTACTATTCAGTTTGGACTGTCTAATTATCCGCAATTGGACAAGGAAGGACATTGGCACCGATTCATGAAACACATGGACGAGAAATATTCCGTCAATGGTTATCTGCGCCTTTGGATACAAGGGTCAGAAAACGAGCGCAAACTGAATGAGTTGCGCTCGCTAATCGTGAATCCTTCCAAAATGCGTGAGGTCTTTGACCGTATATTTTCCGAGGAAGCTTAGTTGTAGAAATTCCAGCTGACACCAAAGCGCAACACACGCGTATTGGTAGGATAGTGGGGAGCCAGGAAGTAGCCCTTGTTGCCTGATCCTGCATTCACATGACTCATTGAAACAAAGAATCGTGCACGCTTCAGATGCATGTTGGCATAGACGTCTACAAAGGGATATCCACCAATCTCCATCCTGCTTTCGGCGTTCTGTTGAACGGCAAACTGTCCAATCTGAGGCAGATAGTCTGGTGCGTTGTATTTTGTAAAGTATGTGGCACATCCACCCAGTTCTACTAAAAGGACCTTAGCGATTTTAAACTTTAGGAAGAGATTCGTGAACACGTTGAAGTCGGGTAGGGGAAGCACGTCTTTGTTGCTAGAATTCTGGTAGGTCAACACATTCTCCCAATTCAGCACACCCAGCGTAAATGTCTGTTTCAGCTGAGCAGTAAGCACGTTGATGTTGCCACTCTCTTGAAAAACACCACCTGTCAGTTGTTCGCGACCATTACTCGTTGTCGTATAGCTCATACCATAATAGATATGATTCTGCAACTCGTCGACGGCAATGCGTAACTGTGTATTTGTCTTGTCATAGGAGAACAGTCCCTCCAGGTGCGTATGCGTTTCACCTTTCAAGCTTTGATCCCATTTGAGGTGCTTCGACAAGAAATGCTCATGGAAATAACTGGGCATGGTACGGTGGAAGAATGCCTTTGCCGCAAGTCGCACGGTGTCACCCAAGAACTTGAAGTTCACATCAGTACTAAAGTCGAGTGCCAACGCGCCTTGCTTTCTACCTGCCACGTTTACTTCTGCTCCTACGTTGAAATGGAAAGTCCTGCCTTGTGTTTTCGATAACTGTCCACCAACAGACAATTCACCTTCTGTGTTTTTGCCGAGATGATAGTCGGTGGCGCCATCCATGAGTGCGGGCATCTTGTAATGTTCCATTTCATAAGCGACAAAGCCTTTCAGACCAGCCTTCATGTATTTGTTGAATCCCTCCAACAATGCCAAGGCGAAGGTATTCTTGATAGAAGTAAACTGGTATTTGTCGTAGATGGCTAATCCGCCAGCCTCGCCTTCATAATTCTTGTCGTAGTACGTGTTGGCATAGTAGTTCTCTGGCGATGTGTGGGCTTGGTAGATGCGGTCGTAGTTGTTCAAGTCCAGGGTATGGATGATGCTCGTCACCGGCACATATTCCCGCTTCATCGTGGCATCGATGGAGTCTTGTATGGCTTTTGCCGCCATCAGACTGTCCATCATTTCCTGCGACTCCACTTTCACACGGGTGCTGTCCGTTGTTATCTCCGTCTTCTTGGAGCCTGGTTCATCACCCATAATCTTTGCATCTGAAGGACGACCCTTGGGAACTTCTGCTACCGGTTCGTTGCCTTTGCGTCCCAATTTTTCATTGCGCATCACACCGCCTTTCTCCTTCATCTCGCGTTCCTCTTTCTTCTTGGCCGACTGTTGGGCAAACTGACGCGCCTTGATTTCTTCGTCAGTCATTTTCACCTTACGGTAAAAGCCGATGTTATAGCGGTGTGACAGGAATAAGTGCTGTGAGTTGTTGCGGTTCCAGTTTTTCGAGAGCACGGTGGGAATTTCCTCCTCTGAATATTGGGTGGTTTCCAATTCTGGGTGGGTGATGTAATTATCATTGGTGATACCACCATTCTCAGTGGCCTTACGATGATAGGCTGACCCCAGGAAATGCAATTGGTAACGGTCGCCTACATAAGTCGTGTACAACGAGGCGCGGAAGTGTGAGTTCGCTTGGTTTTGGTAATATCCTCGCGCATAATAGTAGTCCAGGTCGAATCCTAATCCCAGTTGCTTATTGACATTCACGCCGAACTTGGCATCGATGTGGTCCTCGCCATTCTGCTTGTCACCACAGTTGTCGTAGCTGATATTGGTATAAGGTGACAGGGTGTTCAGATAAAGGAACTGGTCTGGTTCCTTGGTTGTATAGTCATAAGGGTCGATGAAGAAAAACTCGCTGAACTTCTTCCGGTCGATGAAAATACGGTTCTGGCGAGCGGTGTAGTTGTTGCCTATAGAATTGTATTCTCCGTAGATTCCTGTGTTGTATATCGTGTTCTGATACAGGTGTGGCATCGTGTCCAATGGCATTTTGATGATATCGCCAAACCGACGGTCCACAGTCCACGCCCAGACTCCTTTCGGCACCACTTTGTTGCTGGCCTTGGTACTGTCTCGCTTGTTCGGGTTGAAGAGATCTGTTTCATTGCCAAAGCCACGTTGCGTAACATTGCCGCTCGCGTCCATCTCATTATACACTTGAGCCTGCAATGACGAGGCAATGCAGGCTGTAAGCAGGAGTATTAGGAGTTTTTTATTCTTCATTTTGTTTAATCATTCTGAGTGCTGCCTCCGTGAACTTCACAATCATCGAGGCAAGGATGATGTAGATACCCGTCTCACGGGAATGGTAGAAATAGACTATCAATCCCACGATGGCGCCAACTATAAAGATAAAGCTCAGCCAATTGCGTAAGACCTTCATGCTCATTTCAGCAACGACTCGAATTTGTTAAACAAAAAGTCCTTGCGGTCGATGGTCTTCCTGCGGAATTTGCCCGAACCAGGATAGAGCTTGGTGTTCTTTTTGTTCACAGCCTCCTTGTCCGTAATCCATTCCTCTGCGGTGTAACGCTCTGGTTTGCGCTCCTCTTCATACAGATAGCGGATATGACTTATCGATACATCTGCGCCACCGTCCTTGCACTCGGCCTTGAGCGCATAATAGAAACGGGTACGGTCCAACACGATGGCTGTCGATTTGAATACGAGCCATTCCTCAAAGCTGGCGGTCAGCACATGCTTCTGGGCGTCTTCTTCAATGAATCGCGTGTTCTCCAACTGGTTCTTTTCCTTCATCATCTTTTGCATGTAGGTATGCAGGATGTCGTAGACCTGAGCAGCATTCTTGCCGGGAGCAGCGATATGCGTGCTGAATACAACCTTTCCGTCAACCTCGGGAACAGCTCCCTTCAGGTATTTTGCATTGGGGTTTTCTTTTTGCTTTACCACTTCTTCCTGTTGTTCTTCTTCAGGACGTTCCCATGTGTTGTCTTGTGCATACATAACCATGGGTGCCAATGCCAGCAATGATAGGATGAACTTTCTCATAGATTTGTATTGAAGTTTTTTCGTTGTTGTTATGATGCTGCAAAAGTACAAATAATATTTTTAAAACAGGACATCGGACCTTTCAATTCTACATTTTTTTATTTTTTTAATCCTTCAGCTCCAATTCTTGCTGCAGCCGTACAATTTCGTCACGATACTGGGCAGCCTGCAGGAAGTCCATGTTTTTAGCTGCTTCTTTCATTAGTCGGGTCGTCTCATTGATGCTCTTCTCCAGTTGCTGGCGTGTCATGCGCTCAATAATCGGGTCGGCAGCAAAGGTGACCGTTGCTTTCTTCGTGTTTGTCTCTGGTTTCTGACCGTTGGCTTGTCTTTCTAATTCAACAAGTGATGTGTTCAGCGCCTTCTTGATTTGTGTAGGCGTGATGCCATGTTCCTCGTTGTACTTCATCTGCTTCGAGCGTCTGCGCAGGGTCTCGTCAATGGTCAACTGCATGGATGCTGTAATGTTGTCGGCATACATGATCACCTTGCCGTTGACATTGCGGGCTGCTCGTCCGGCTGTCTGTGTCAGCGAACGATGTGAGCGCAGGAAGCCTTCTTTGTCGGCATCAAGGATGGCAACGAGTGACACTTCGGGTAAGTCAAGTCCCTCGCGCAGCAGATTGACTCCAACCAATACGTCGTAGGTGCCATTACGCAGGTTCTCTAAGATTTGTACTCGTTCCAGCGTCTTGACCTCGCTGTGGATATAGGCCGTCTGGATACCGTGGTTTAGTAAGAATTCGCTGGTCTCCTCGGCCATGCGCTTGGTCAGCGTCGTCACCAGCACGCGTTCCTTCCTGCTGATACGCGTCTGTATCTCGTCCATCAGGTCGTCTATCTGGTTCTCTGTAGGCCGAACTTCGATGATGGGGTCTAACAGTCCTGTGGGACGTATTAATTGCTCTACCACCACACCCTCGGCTTCGTTCAGTTCATAGTCTGCAGGTGTTGCTGAGACGTAGATGACCTGGTGCGTCATCTCTTGGAACTCCTCAAAACGTAGTGGACGGTTGTCAAAGGCTGCGGGCAGTCGGAATCCGTATTCTACCAGATTGGTCTTTCTTGCCCGGTCGCCCCCATACATCGCACTGATTTGCGGCACACTGACATGACTCTCGTCAATGACCATCAGGTAATCCTCGGGGAAGAAGTCCAGCAGACAATAGGGGCGTTCTCCTGCTTCTCGACCGTCAAAATAGCGTGAATAGTTCTCAATACCAGAGCAGTGCCCCAGTTCCTTAATCATCTCCATGTCGTATTCTACACGTTCTTTGATGCGTTGGGCTTTCAGCGAATCACCTTGTTCTTCAAAGAAGGCCACCTGCTTCACCAGGTCGTCCTGTATATGTCGGATGGCGATGTTCGTTTGCTCTTGAGTGGTCATGAAGAGGTTGGCAGGGTACAGCTTGTATTCCTGAAAAGACGCCATGCGTTGCATGGTCATGCTGTCCAGTTCCTCTATCATGTCTATCTCGTCATCCCAGAATGTGACACGCAGAATCGCGTCGCTGTAGGCTATTGCAATGTCAATGGTGTCACCCTTCACGCGAAAGTTTCCACGCTTCAGTTCCAGATCGTTTCTGACATAAAGTGAAGTAACCAATTTTCTTAACAGCGCATTGCGGTCTAGAATCTGTCCACGATGAATCTCAATGATGTTATCGTTCAATGCGACGGGACTCCCCATTCCGTAAATACAGCTGACCGAAGATACCACAATGACATCTTTCCGTCCTGACATCAAGGCACTTACGGCGCGCAGTCTTAGCCGGTCTATCTCTTCGTTGATGGCTAAGTCTTTTTCTATGTAGACGTCAGTCGTAGGCAGATAAGCTTCCGGTTGATAATAGTCATAATAACTGACATAATATTCTACTGCATTCTCCGGGAAAAATCCACGCATCTCTTCATACAACTGGGCTGCCAGCGTCTTGTTATGCGATAAAATGAGCGTCGGTTTGTTCACGTTGGCAATGACATTGGCCACCGTGAAGGTCTTGCCTGATCCCGTCACGCCCAATAATACCTGTGCCTTGTCACCCCGTTCCAGTCCTTCTGTCAACTGGCGTATCGCCTCCGGTTGGTCACCTGTGGGCTTGTATTTTGATGTTAATTGAAAGTTCATATCATGCAAAAGTACGAAAAATATCCTAATTCGCTGCTAATTTCCCTAATTTTTATCAAAAAACCATTGCTTTTCGCAAGAAAATGATTAATTTTGCACGTCAAAATCGATTGTTGATGAAAAAGAACAATATCATAACGCTCTGCATGGCTGTCCTTTTTACTGGATGTGCTACTGAGTTTAACCGTGTTTATAAGGTTGCCGACAACGCTTATAAGTACGAATATGCCAAAGAATGCTATGCCAAGGGTAAGTTCCAGCAGAGTGCTGCCTTGCTACAAGAACTGGTCACCGTCCAGAAAGGACGTGGAAATGCCCAGGAGAGCCTTTATATGCTGGGAATGGCGCAATACTGCAACCGCGACTACGATGCTGCCAGTGCCACCTTCCGAAAGTATTACAGCAGCTATCCCAAGGGTGACTTTGCTGAGCAGGCTTCTTTCTACATCGGTCAGTCTCTCTACGAGAATGTTCCCGAGCCGCGTTTGGACCAGAGTCCTACGATTGCTGCTATCAATGCCTACCAGAACTTCATTGACAACTATCCTGACTCTCCACGCCGTGAAGATGCCCAGCAGCATCTTTTCGTCTTGCAGGACAACTTGGTTCAAAAGGAATATCTGTCAGCTAAGCTCTATTACAACCTGGGAGGTTATTTCGGTAATATCAACTCCAATACCGAGTCGAACTACGAGTCATGTATCATTACGTCTCAGAACGCCCTCAAGGCTTATCCCTATACGGATTTGCGCGAGAAATTCTCCGTCCTCATCATGAAGAGTAAGTACCAGTTGGCTGAGAATAGCTCTGAGGAAAAGCGGATAGACCGTTATCGTGAAGCGGAGGATGAGTGCTACGGATTCCTCAACGAGTTTCCCGATTCCAAGGAGTGTGAAACTGCTCAGAAATATATCGCCAAGTGCAAGCGCATCACCGGCGATTAAACGGTAAAAGTGACAACAGAAAATAGTCAAAACGTAAATAGTCAAACAAATAATAAAGATGGATTACAAGAAATCAAAAGCACCGGTAAACACCGTTACCCGCAACATTATGGATCTTTGTGAAGAGACTGGCAACATCTACGAGAGTGTCGCCATTATCTCCAAGCGAGCCAATCAGATTAGTATTCAGATTAAGGAAGACCTGTCAAAGAAACTGGCAGAGTTCGCTTCCTATAACGATTCTCTCGAGGAGGTCTTCGAGAACCGCGAACAGATTGAGATTTCACGCTATTATGAGAAGCTGCCGAAGCCATCACTCCTGGCAACGCAAGAGTTTGTAGAGGGCAAGATTTATTGGCGTGATCCTGCCCATGAGGCTCAAATGCAAGCTAACGACTAACGGGGTATGATACAGCGCAAGCAAACCCTATTCCTGCTCGTTGCCGTTATCTTGGGAATGGTACACTTTCAGGCATGGCCCCTTTTCGTGATTCAGATTTTCGCATCGGCTATAGCCCTCTACGCCATATTCCTTTATAAGAACCGCAAGCGACAGGCCATCCTCTGTCTGGTAAGCATCGTTGCCAACTTCGCATGGTACATTGCATTGGCAGCGCTCATCCAGCAAGGTAAAGCCACTGAGCAATTGCCCATCACAGCCAGCTTCCCCATCATTGCTGCCATCCTTTGCTTCTTGGCACGCCGAGGCATTATCGCAGATGAAAAGCTAGTCCGCTCAGCTGACCGCATTCGATAAAGCGAATCCCGCTACTATTAATACCCAATACTCCGAAAGTAACGAAAATTTGTGTTACTCTCGGAGTATTTTAATTTCTATTCGGAGTAATCGTAATTACTTCCGGATGAGCTCATGTCCACTTTCCTACTTTCTGCATTTCCTCACTTCTACAATTCGGAAACCAGCTTCTTGTAGTTGCCACGCATAGTGCGTTCTATGGCCTTGTCAGCTACAAGACGCTCCAGTGTTTTCTGCCCTGCACGATTGTTGGCATAGCCAAACACCTGGGCAAATTTTTCAGTGGTGAATTCGTCAGGCAACTGGCGGAAGCACTCTACAAACTTGTTGGTGCGACGGCGCTGCTGAGCGGCATCACGCAACTGGTTGTCGTAATACAAGCGATGCAGGTCATAGTACCAATACAGCTGCGTGCGATACTGAATGTCAAGCACAAGATCACAAAGACGTTTGTCGATATCGTCTATCTGATAGGTTCCCGTCTCTTCACGCTCCTGCCAATGGCGCATATCAATGTAAGGAGCGCTTACGTTAATGCCATAGTATGGCACGCGCTTGATAAGCAACCAGTCTGCTTGATCCCTATCGTTAAACTCTGCGATGGCTCTACGCTCGTCACACCAGTGATGAACATGCTCTACGAGAGGCCATAGCGGCAGTTCCCCACGACGTTGGTCCAGCTTGTATGCCCACTGCTTCAGCGTCTCGTTAGCCTGCTCCAAGAACGTGTCGTTCTCGCTCTCCAGCGGCATCATGACGAAGTCAGGCTTGCCCATGGGGATGGTAGCACAACGGGTGTCGAAACCGGAGTTGAAGTTGCGCTCGTTCACCAGACGCTTCAGCGTGGGCGGTGTGCAGGTTTCTATCTGATTCCAGAAGATGCGGAAACGTCCACTGACCGACTGGTTATTAGAGTAGTGTTGACTGTCAAATTCGTTATGGAAAGACTTCAGCACCATGATATCACGATTCTGCCAGCCTCCGGACTTCGACATATTGATAGAGTTGTCTTTCTCAGAGTCCACGGTAATCAGGTGAAGATTCATCTCCTCGCCGTCCACCATCGTCTTGCAGTTGATCATCGAGCGAATGAACTCCGTGTTCGATGCACGAGGGCCGAACATTCGGTTGTATATTTTGTCGCGAGCCTTGGTGTCGTGGTTGGTGGCAGCGTTGCCCTTCATCTCTTTCCAAGAGTTGGTTGCCTCGTCGGCCAGCATATCTGCCTCAATGATGGGAGCCAGCAGCAACTCTTGCAGACGGCTCAGCGTACCCTTGCCGCTGGCAGGGTCGCCAACACCTAACACGATGTAGTTCAGACGGCAGCGTTTTGTCGGGTCGGCATAGAAGTGATAGTACGTCAGCGTCATGCACGTACCCATCATGGCTGCCGATGCAAACAGCAGGAAGGGCCACAGGCGGCGAGGGTGGGGCTGACATACCTCACGCAGACAAGGGAATTCGTCGAACAGTGCCTCTATCTCGTCACACCAATGGGCGAAAGGCAGTTCTGCCATTGGGTCAATATCGCGGTTGATGACTGTTGGCAGGTCTTTGTCTATACCGGCTTTCTCCAACAGCTCAGCCAATGCCTTCGGGCGACGGCGCAGCAGAGGCTTCTTCTGTACCGTGGCAACACAGTTCTCCAACTCTCCTGCAGTCTGGTCTTTCCAATTCTTCACGTAGTTGAGCTGGCGTCCCATAGCCAGCGTCTTGTCGGCATTGTTGTCCGTCAAAAGCAGAAGCCATGGAGCCGTCTCGCCCAGCCATGTCTCGTGGCGATGCCCCTCGGCAATGGTCTCGCCATAGCGTCCGTTGAACACCTTGACAATGGCTTGTTCGCGTTCCGATAGCACAATGGAACTTGTACTACCTGTTGTTGGCTGTGCGTTACCTTGTGCAGTGGCAGCAGTGGTCTTTCCCTTTCGCTGTTCACTACGCTGACGCTCCAGTTCCTGCCAACGGGGCTTCGTGGGGTCTGACTCTCCACGACGGTATGCCTCACCGTAGCGGGCTTCGTAGGCAGGATTACGATAAGTGGCCAGTCCCTCCCAGTCGGCGTAGAGGATGTCGTCATATTTAGGCGTGAAATGCGTGTGGTCGGCATTCTTACACTGAGCGTCGGTGAATGGCAACAGATCTTGACCACACTGCTGGCTGAGCAACTGAGCCATGTCGTAGGCGTTATCCATCAGATTTCCATCGATGTTGGCCTTGAAAGCCACCTTGAAGCCTTCGCCGCTGGGGGTGATGAATATCCAAAGAATACCCAACTGGCGGCAGTCGAGCTTCTGGACTAACAGGCGTGCCGTTTCCTGAGCATTGGGTAGATGGTCGATGTCGAGTACGGCTATGCCCGTCAGTTCGATAAACTTCTGTTCGCGCCAATAGCCCTGCTTGCCCCAGCGGTTCTTACCTTCACGGAATGTGGCTGTCAAGATGACCGAAAGCAGTGCACCCTTGTAGGCTGCCCAGATGTAGTAGCCTACGCGCTCCTGATTGCTCAGTGGCTCCACGCGTTTGTTCTTACGGCGTTCGTCACGTTTCAGTTCTTTTTTCAGCCACTTCTGATAGTCCTCTGTAGCCATGATTTCCTCTGTCAGCGCCTGCTGGCGTTGTTCATCGTCGCCTGCCTCCTGTTGACGGCGCTTCAGCTGACGATAGTTATCGACGAGTGCAGTGTTCTGTGTTTGGCAAATCTGCTGCAGCGCATCGACACTGATAAGTTTTACTTGTTCTTCAAGCGAAGTCTGTGATGAAATAGTCGGGGTGTCCATTACTTGTTTCCTCCTTGTTTTTTAATGTTGTTGATTACTCGGTTAAACTTGTCGCTTGCTGGCAGACGGCGAACCACCAACTGAACCAAGCGCAGTGTCTCAGCCTGCCAGTCGCGTGGATGGCGAGCAAGGTCGATGGTGCCCGTGAATGTCAACTCGTTCTTCTCTTCGTTGAGCCAGCATTCGAGGCCGTTCTCGTTGACCAAACGCTGCTCCTTTGGCATTGCGATAGGTTTCTTCGGTTTTAAGTCCTTGGTCAGTGCCTCAAACTGCTTCACGAAGTCGCTGTACTGGTCGGGCGATGACTCTTTGCTCTTCAGCGTGATCATCTTCGACGGGTCACTGCCAGTCGTCGTCCAGCGTTTGCCACCGTTGGCACAGGTCTTTACGTTTGTCTGCGTCGACGGAGCCTCGTTGAAAGGCTCGAAGCCGAACTTCTGAGTCTCAGGGTCATAACAGCCTGTGCCGCGAACCTTGACTTTCTTTGTCTTTTTATTCTGTTCCATGACCTTTAACTTTTAAGTGAAACCATATCGTTTACAACGACTTCCTGATAGACAGCGCCGTTCACCTCGTGAACCTGGAAACGCAGCGATGCTGCAACCAAGTCACCCTCATAGAACTTGCACAGAGCGAGATTGCCGAACATGGTACATACGTACTCATTTCCGAACTTAGAACCACCAAACTCCTTGAGTCTGATCACACACTTGGCCAGTTGGCCACTTTCTGCCTTCTGCGAGGCAACGTAGCTCACATCTCCCTGTGAGACTACTCTGAAAACAGTTGTCTTCATCTTTTGTTGTTTTTATAAATAAAAGATGAGACGCGTCTCGATGCCCAAGAGCCAGAAATGCGCGCATTGGCTGGTAAGCACCACAGTCGGATTTTCCGAACTGCGGTGCAAAGATAGGTAGAAATAATGTAACTAAAGTTTTATCTGTTAATCGCATGAATGAGGCACTTTTGACGTCATTCATGGGATTTGACAGCAGCGATAATCTTTTTTACTCTCATGATTAACAGTCCATATCAAAAGATGCATTTTGTTTGACTGGGTGCAAGTTATTGAGTTCATATATTGACCAGGTTTTGACATAAAGCCGAAGAACCAACATCAAAAAACAAAAAAAAGACCCTATAACAGAGTCTATATACAGTTGCATTTGACACGAAAAAAGTCAAAACCTTTTTAAGAAATCATCTATGGTGTTGTTAAAATCCTCTTGCTGGCGCTTGTTTTCACTATTATCCAATTGCAAGCACTTTCTTTTTTCAGCATTGACAGCTCCCATCTTTACCACAACACCGCTGTATTTACGAGCTATATAATTCAGCAGTACACCATGCTGCCGGGTATCGTTAATGTCGCACCAGCAGAAAAGACGCATCAGGAAATAGCCACTCAATGCACTGCCTTTCTTTACCTTTTTTATCTCCAACTCATCCAGATGCTCCAATAGTTTACGTACACGCATCACTTGCCCTGTACGTTCCCGTCCCCAAAGGAGAAGTTCGTCTTTGTCAAGTCCACTGTTTTGAGCTTCAGTGATAGCCCGGCAAATCACATAGTCATTCCATTGGTCAACATTCAGCATGTGAAACAACTCGGCAATAGTCTGTTTTGCGTCATCAGCCTCTTCAATGGCAGCCACAATGTCATTGTCCATGTTCATGCCAGCACTCAGGAAGCGGTTGATGGTACTTTGTGAATGATAAAAGGTTTCCTGATAGCACTTGTCGTGAACCTCTATGATTTCTTCAGGATGTTGACGCATATAGTTTTCACGGTTTATCACCTCAATGCACAATTCTATATTCTCACTCGCAGTATTCAGATAATTGATTAATTCATCGTATAGCTGCTTTACAGACTGTCCGTATGCATCCAGTCCGAAGAAATCCGGTGAATACTGACCCTTCAGCAAAGGGGAACGCTCATAGACGGTGGGTGTCTCAGCATCTGTCGGCAACTGCTTCTTTGATGTATAGCAAAGTTTGGTAACAGCTTTCTTGATACCGCTCAACGTACAGCGAATACGGTTCATCGAACGCTCTGCTGTTGTGAAATACGTATTATGGTCTGTAGCATATTCGTCATTGAACGTATCTTTCCAGCCTTTCAAACGGGCATTCTCCACGATGGCATAAGTATGACTGTTGCGTACTGATGCCGTAAACTGGACTACATCCCATTCTTTCCATTTGCGTTGTTGCAATCCAAAGATAAAACGGTCTGCTGATGCTTGGGGAAGTGAGTCATCAAGCATCAACAAGGTGTCTTCTGTCTTTTCCAAAGAGTTGTCCAATACCATAGGCAGAAAAAAAGGATTTGTTGTAACTATTAATTTGCAAAGATACACAAATCCCGCTTCTCTACCAAGAAACGGGATAAGTAATATTGGTTAAAAAAAGTTATTAACCGCGAGGGTTAATTAAAACTCTAATTATACACTCTCTACACTAAATCTTTTTGGACCTTTCATTAACATAGTTTCAGAATCGTCCTTATCTTGTTTACGAACTTCCGCTTCGCTCCTTCATTAGCGGTAATAGTTGACGTAACATAAATCTGTCGCACATGCATAGAGGCCAACAAACGTGTCTGCGATTCATCCGTTAGGCAAGATGCGACCAAAATAGTAACAGCATCGGCGGCAGTAGTTAAGAAATCCTTAACAACTGAATCTGCGTACAACTCTTTCTCTTTCAGTATGTTAGATATGTGCATACTGATGTTTGGTTTTGAGGTGGCAAAAAGTTCTGCCATCTGTTGCTGGTTTAGCCATATCTTGCCATCCTTGGCATATAGCGCCACAGATGCACGTCCGTCTGCTGTCCTGTAAATAATGATATTCTGCTGTTCGTCCATATATTCTTTTTATGCTTCCATTACTATCTGGCGTTCCTCCTCAGTCAGTCCGTAGAGGTCAAACACGCGGTTGTTTATATCCTGGTCGGTAGCCCGTATCTGTGCCGTAAGCTGCTGGCACTCGCTGAGGCGCTCCGTAAAGTAGTCTTCCCACTCGTCTTGCTGCGATAGTGTTAGCTTTATCTTCTGCTTCTTCAGCTCTGACATCAGTCCCCGGAAATCAAGTTGGTCGAACTGCTGCAGGGCTGTTGTTATCTTCAGGTTCTCGAAGTTCTCAGTCAGACGGCGCAGGAACTTTGAACGTTTCTCCTGCAACTGACGGTGAAGGGTGAGCATCGTGTCGGCAAGAGCAATGAATGGTTGCTGAGCGTCCAAAGGAACATGAAGTTTTTCAAAATACACTTTCCCTATTTCTCTTCTATCCTCACCTAATTCTGGACAGACACAACGTATCCACAATTTTATAAGCAGAGAATTGAACACTGCTGTTAAATATTTTAGAGAGATGGTTTCATCCTTTGCTGTCAATATGTAGCATTTTTGATTTACTAAAGATTTTGATTCGTCATAGCTAAACGGCAAATATTTAGTCATGTTGGGATAAACTATCTTTGGTTTGGCAAACTCATCAAGATATGCACAATTTCTAAGATTATAAGGTGTATCTCCTTTATCTCCTCGTTTTATCAACTTATCAAGATATTTGTCAAGATGATTTTTTACAGCTGGGTAATCTTCTATATCAATAGGAGGAATATTCTTTTCTTTTAAGCCATTATGAGGGTTTATTAGATATAAGTCTTGGTTTTCAGTTATCCAAGCTGTTATATCTCTTCCGCGATAAAGAGGACTGATTATTTCCTGTGATTTACCATCTTCTTCTATAAGTTTTGTTTTGGTCTTACCATCAATATAAAATGCGTCATTGTATCCTGTCAATATACCTCTATATATTTCTATAGGTAGATCTTTCAGAGCCTTTCCACATCTTTCCATTTTTGATAAAATCTTTGAAATTCTTTTGTCTCTTGTCGTCCAAGGCTCTTTATCGAATGTCTTCTTAATCTTGTTTTGCTCTACTTCGGAGGAAATATCCTCTACTCGCCCTTTAATAGCACAAGCGTATGTTTCGCCTGAATACGATGCTTTCTCTACTATAAGTATTTGAGGGTCAACAGTTGCATCTTCAAAGACAGGGACACCAGGAAAATCGACCAAAAGCATCGGGTTCATCTTGGTTGTCAAATAATGACGCAACTGCATTCCATAGTTTATTTTGAGCCATTTGTTGGATGCAATGAATCCCAAAAGGCCTTTTTTCTTTAACAAGCTACAGCCCTTTTCATAGAACAGGCAATACAAATCTGCACTCTTATTGTATGTCTCATATCCACATTGCGCATAGGCATCACTCATGGCTCCAAGGCTCTGCAGTTGCACATACGGCGGATTACCGATCACCACATCAAAACCGCCCTTTTCGAATACCTGTGGGAACTCCTTCTGCCAGTCGAAAGCCTTGGCTCCTGCTACGGCGGGGTCGCTGATGAGCGAGTTACCACACTTGATGTTCTGGTTCAGCGAGTTCAACTTGCGGTGGGGCTTGGCAGTACGTAGCCACAGAGCCAGCTGAGCTATGCCGACACTCTCTTCGTTGATATCGACACCGAAGAGGTTGTTCTCAAGGATATAGTTTTCCACATCCTGAAACTCCAAGCTGTAACCCAGCACTTTCTTTTCCAGTTCATCTACCTGTTTATGTTCTTTTATCAAATGTCGAAGGGCTGCATTCAGGAATGCTCCACTGCCACATGCAGGATCAAGAATGGTCAGTTGCAACAGCCACTCGCGATATGCTTTTAGCTGGTCCAGCAGTCGCTGCTTGGTCTTCAACTGGCGACGCTGTTCAGAGTTGTATTCTTCCTCGATGATGTTCAGCTCTTTTTTCTTCTCTTCGCATAGCCGCCCCACGGTATTCTCAACGATGTACTTGGTGATGTACTGCGGGGTATAGAAGACGCCATCCTGCTTGCGCTTCGAGGTCTGTGGAGCCTGACCGTTGGTAATCTGCTGTGTCACTTCTTCGATTTCGCTGAGCGAGTTCTCGAAGATGTGCCCAAGGATGTTCACGTCTACATCGCTCTCAAAATCATAGGCAGAGAGTTTGCGCGTATGTTCAGCAAGAATGTTGTCGCTGATTGTCAAATTATCAAGTACCTCGTCGGGTTTGAACAGACCACCATTATAGGCAAATATCTCGTATTTCTTACCCTTGAAGCCCGTGTTCATGTAGCCGAAGTATTTCTTTACTCGCTCGTAGAACGGCACATAGGCATCGATGTCTTTCAGCGTTTCCCACTGGTCGATAATCTGCACCATCGAGTTGGGAGGCAGCAGTGCGCAGTCTTCGGCAAAGAAGATAAACAGCAGGCGGTCAAGCAACTTCTGTGTTTTCTTGAACAGTAGCAGTTGCCACTCTTTCTTGTCGGCACCCTCACGGACGGGGTTGTTGGCAAGGATGTCGGCAAAGAGCACTCGCTTGAACTGCGAGTAGTCACGGTAGAGCGCTTTCGTTATCTGGTCTTCGCTGGACACCGACTCCTGCTTCATTTGCAAGGCCACGCCGTGTTCCACCTGCTGCCATGCCAGACAGAGGTACAGCTCGCGGAAATCGTCAATGGTCATGTGGAAGATGTCCCACTCGCGGTATTCCACGGAATTGTCGATATACAAGCGCAACTTCTCGAAGTTGGAAATGATAACCAGTCGAGTGTCCTTGTGCTTGTTCTTATAGCCAAAAGCCTGGTTCTCGATGCTTGTCAGGTCGGGCGTCTTGTGGTCTTTCAACTCTATCACGCCTATCACCTTCTCGTCAATCAGTATGGCGCCATCTGCCTTCTTCGCCCCAACTTCGTTTTTCAGCTCGGTAGTCAGATTATAGTTAGGCGAAGGGTTGATGGTATAGCCAAGCACCTTGACGAACAGTTCGCGCAGGAAACCTTCCTGAAACTGCTCTTCCTTGATTTTATGGATGTTGGCCTGAATATCCTCATTCATGAAGAACTGCTGGTATTGCTCCCACGATTTTGCAATCTGTTCGTATCCGATGAGGTTCAGATACTTCTTGACTATGTTTTTCTGCAGTAACATACGTATCGATTTTTAGCTGTAAAACTATTGGCTACAAAGTTACGAAATATTTCAGAAACGGCAAAGAATCTGCGGAAAAAGTAGAAAAGTAAGAAAGTAGGAAAGTGGACATGAATACCTTTTGAGAAGGTATAATTAATAATATATATAATAATAGTATTAATAATAATTATAAAACTTATACTAAGTAATGTCTGATTGCTGAGTTCAGTAATTGTTTAATGTCCGCTTTCCGCATTTCCTACTTTCCGCATAACTACCTGCTGGCAATAACATGCCCTTATTGAGCAATAACATGCCCTTATCGGGCAATAAGGATGGGTTAATTTTACACAAACAGAACCGGCCCTTTTTTGTGTACTTTTGTCATTACCGAACCCTTGCAGTCAATCTTGCAGGATTCTGGCGTCTGTCCCAAATATCGACAATCCAAATGGTTGTCTTAGTGATTTGCATATCGGTTTACAATTGTCTGAGCATCCAGCATTACCTGGTCCCACGAGAAACCATTGTCATGATCCATCTCCTGCTCAGCCTGGTCGATACGAGCATTCATCTCATCGATATTGGCTGGACCCACAAGCGGCATTCCTGGCCATTTGTCAATATCGTAGCCTGGGGTAGACACATCGCCACGAACGGCAGTACCAACTGGTTCTGCAGCCATTCCTGCGTTTTCTGATTCGTAAATAAGAGACTTCTTTTCTTCGTCCTTCATAACAATTTCGTTTCTTCGTTTGCAAAGATAATGATTTATTCCTGAACGGCAAAGAAAAGGGGAATTTTATTTGTGGAAAGAGAATGGGAAATAGCTAAAAACTTTTGCGAAAAAAGTGGCGAAAATGTTTGGTGGTTTCGAATATTTTTTGTAACTTTGTAACATATTAAAAAGCGGGATTCAGGCCACCCGGTGCAGTTGGTCTGAGGGAGTTTCTAATACCATAAAAAACACGACAAAAGGTATGATTGAACTTTATTTGAGCAAGGTGACCGAGAACTCGGAAACCGAAACTGCGGGTAAGATGTATGCCCGAGTTAGTTACAAACAGACCATGGACCTGCACGACATGGCTCACCACATGGCGGAACACAACACGGCCTTCTCGGAGGGTTTGATAGTGGGTGTGCTGACCGACTTCGTGAAGTGCGTGCGCGAGATGGTGCTCAACGGTAACACGGTGAAGGTGGGCAACCTGGCTATCTTCAAGGCTACCGTGGAGTCGAACGGGTTGGAGGTGCTCTACGACGCTCAGAGCGACAAGGTGGCTTCGGCTACGATGGGCACGCTGAAGGAGGGCGACAAGACCGGTCCTGCCGTGAAGACCATCAAGTTGCTGGCGCAGTCGACAGGCGACTTCACCCGCGAGGAGCTGAAGAAGGATGTCAAGCTGAGCTGGACCGACAAGACCAAGGCGGAGATTGCGGCTGCCAAGGGGGACGTTAACGGGAACGTTAACGGGAACGTTAACGGGAACGATAACGCTAACCCTAACCCTAACCCTAACGTTAACCCTAACCAGGGAGGTGGCGACAACCAAGGTGGTGGCGGCGACAGCGGCAGCATCATCGACGGAACGGATGAGGGCTAAACGACTGAACCCAATGTGGAAAAGGGGGGACTGGCAACGAAGCTGGTCCTCTTTTTGAATATTATCTTGAAAAAAAGCCGTGATTTCGCAGAAAAAGCACTATCTTTGCAAGTTGAAACTATATTAATAAGGAAAGATGATGATATGAAAAGACTGTCTTTAATGATGATAGGACTGGCCATAGGTGTCTATGCACTGGCCTGTACTAACTTTATCGTGGGTAAGAAAGCTTCTGTTGACGGAAGCGTTATCTGCTCGTACAATGCTGACTCGTATGGTGCCTTCATGCGACTGGCTCACTATCCTGCTGCCAAGCACCAGAAGGGTGACATGCGCAAGATCTATGAGTGGGACACGAACAAATACCTGGGTGAGATTCCCGAGGCGGAGGTGACTTACAACGTGGTGGGCAACATCAACGAGTGGCAGGTGACCATCGGCGAGACGACCTATGGCGGACGTGAGGAAATGGTGGACTCGACAGGACTTATCGACTATGGCTCGTTGATTTACATCGGTCTGCAGCGTTCGAAGACTGCTCGCGAGGCTATCCAGGTGATGACGTCGCTGGTTGAGCAGTATGGCTATTACTCAGAGGGTGAGACGTTTACCATCTGCGACCCCAATGAGGCTTGGATTTTGGAGATGCAAGGCTGTGGTCCCGACCGTAAGGTGTCGAAGGAACGTGTGGTATGGGTGGCTCGTCGTATTCCTGATGATGCCATCTGCGGACATGCCAACCAGAGTCGCATCGGACAGATACCGATGAAGGACAAAGAGAATGTACGCTACTCGAAGAATGTCATCAAGTATGCCCGTAAGATGGGTTGGTACGAGGGCAAAGACGAGGATTTCTCATGGAAGAATGCCTATGCGTTTCCTGACTTTGGCGGACGTCGCATCTGTGATGCCCGTGTGTGGAGCTTCTTCAACCACCATGTGAAGGGAATGGAGCGCTATCTGCCGTGGGCACTGGGTAAGGACAAGGATGCAGAAGACATGCCGTTGTGGGTTGTTCCCGACAAGAAGTTGAGCGTGGCAGACATCATCACCGATATGCGCGATCACTATGAGGGAACCCCTATGGCCATCGACTCAACGGACATGGGTGCAGGTGTCTGGGAGATGCCTTATCGTCCGACACCATTATATTACACGGTAGACGGCAAGAAGTATTTCAACGAGCGTCCAACCTCAACACAGCAGACCGCATGGACCTTTGTGAGCCAGATGCGCTCGTGGATGCCCCGCGAGGTAGGAGGTTGCTTCTGGTTTGGTAATGACGACGGTAACATGGTGGCTTACACACCCGTGTACTGCTCGATGACCCAGTTGCCCGAGTGTTACAACACACCAGGTGCCGACGACATTACGTTCAGCGACAAGAACGCTTTCTGGGTAGAGAACTGGGTGAGCAATATGGTTTATCCGCGCTACACGATGCTCTTCCCATCACTTAAGGCGGTGCGCGACTCGCTGCAGACAGCCTACTTCAACCAGCAGGCAGTCATAGAAGCCCAAGCCATGAAGATGGAACCGGCAGCCATGCAGCAGTTCCTTAACAAATACAGCATAGAACAGGCCCAGCGCATGCTGGCTCGATGGAAACAACTGGCTTTCTACCTGGTGGTGAAATACAATGATATGGCAGTAAAGCCAGAGGAGAACGGGCACTTCAAACGTACTCCTTACGGGCTGGGAGCCACCGTCAAGCGTCCAGGCTATTCAGCAGGATTCGCCCGTAAACTGGTCAAGGAAACAGGCGACCGATATGTCAAGCCGGAGTGATGAACGTTAGGATTTACGCTTCAGCTTCTTTAGGCGCCGCTTGGCTTCTGGTGCATCAGGATAGAGTTCGAGGGCTTTCTCGTAATTACGGATAGCAGCATCGGTCATCTGTTCCTGTTCGCACTCCTTGCCGAGCATCGTGTATTCCACGGCTAATCGTTTCAGCAGGTCTTCGCGCCTGCTGATTTCTTTTTCCAACAGACTGATCTGTGCTTGCTGTTGGGTGATGATGCCCAGTTTGCGACGGATATAGCGCTGAACAACAGGTTGTTCGATGTCATAGCGGGAATGGATGGCAACGAAAAAATGTTGTAGGAAGGCATCGAAATCCTGATGGTCAAATGACACCACGGCATCATGATACTCCTTGTCTGCCTTGCTCTCGAAAATGGCTTGGCGCATCAGCTTGCCATCGTTGTAGCGGCGGGCGAAGGCAATGACCTCAGGACGTACAAAGATGTCGGTGGGACGGATAGGTTCCTCAAGGGTGATTCCCTGCAGCGAGCGGCATCGGCTCAAGGCCACATAGGTCTGTCCGCCAGCAAATGCTCCGCCTCCGGAGAAGTCTATCTTCACACGACGGAAAGTCAGTCCCTGACTCTTATGGACGGTGATAGCCCATGCCAACCGCAGCGGGAACTGGACAAAGACGCCCAGTTGCTCTTCAACGATTTTCTGTTCCTTCTCGTCGAAAGTATACCGCATGTTCTCCCAAACTTCACGCGCCACATCGTATTCATGGCCGTCCTCGTCAACAACACCGATAATGCCTTCTTCCTCGTCGATGCCTGTCACCACGCCAATGGTACCGTTTACCCAGCGTTTCTCCTTGTCGTTCTTGACGAAGATAACCTGGGCACCAGGCTTGATTTCCAACTCCATCGGAGCGGGTAGGGAAGCCAGCGGGAACTCACCTTGTATGTTGCCTTTGAATACGGACGAAGCACCATCCAGCTGGGCGAGATTCTGCTCATTGATATAGTCAACGGTATCTCGTCGTGTGGCCAGTGTCACCTCGAAGGAGTCTCCATCGGCAGACACCTCCACATCAGCACCCACACGACTGTTGATAGCCTCGATGTCGGTGGTGGTGGCAGCATTCTCACGTATACGGTCAAGGATGCCGATGAATGCTGTGTCGCGCTGGCGGTACACCTTGCGCAGTTCGATGCTGACCAGCTGCATCTCTTGCCAAACCTTAGCAGCGAAGAAATAGGCCGAGGCATAGAAGGGCTGCATGAGTCGCCATTCATCTTCTTTGACAACGGGTTCCAACTGGAAGATGTCGCCGACGAGCAACAGCTGCTTGCCACCAAAGGGTTCACGCATATTACGACAGTAGATACGCAGCACTTTGTCGATGAAGTCGATGATGTCTGCCCGTACCATTGATATCTCATCGATGATGATGAGGTCGAGTTCACGCAACAGTTTCGTTGTAATGCCGCTATACTTGAGGGTTTTGCGGATATTGCGCGTATTGTAGCGTGAGTCGTTGGGCAGCAGCGGATGGAAGGGCAGCTTAAAGAAAGAGTGGAGTGTCTGTCCTCCGGCATTGATGGCGGCGATACCCGTAGGTGCCAGGATGACATACTTCTTCTTGGTGGTCTGGGCAATATAGCGAAGGAATGTCGATTTACCCGTCCCCGCTTTACCAGTTAGGAATAGCGAGCGACGGGTAAACTGTATAATCTGGAGGGCTTGCTGCCACTCCTTGTTATCAAGGTCTAATTCCTCCGTGTTCAATTTTCTATCTTTGTCTGTTTAGGCTCCTCGGCAGCTTGTTGAGCATCGGGGTGTGCCGTATTGGTAACGTGCTCTTGGTGCTCCTTCGGACGGATAACTTCGTTGCCATACTCGTCAAGTACCATCTCCATCTCTGGTTTAGCAGCCAGACTGTCAACAGCTATGGAGTCGGAATCGGCTGGTGCCTTGAAATAACCACCACAGTTATAGTCAACGGCATCTCCGATACCTTCGGGTTTGCCGAACTTGGTACGGTAGTGCTTAAACTGTTTGTCACTGAGTACCGAACCGAGGAAGTAGCCACAGATAGGCAAAGCGGTGCGGTTGCCCTGTCCAAGCATACCAGAACGGAAATGAATGCAACGATATTCGCCACCAACCCATGCACCACAGACCAGACGGGGAGTAGTGCCGACAAACCAAGCGTCGGAGTGGTTGTTTGACGTACCTGTCTTACCTCCGAAGTCGGTATCATTGTTGGCGTCACCTACAAAGCCACGCAGGCGTGACGAGGTGCCACTCATGCCACCCATCAGTAATTGCTGGACGTAGAAAGCACTCTTGGGTGAGAGAGCTTGTCGCTCTTCAGGATTGGCCTCATAGAGCACATTTCCGTCACGGTCCTCAATGCGGGTAACCAGTACGGGGTCGATGGCCTTTCCGTCATTCACCGGTGTACAGTATGCACCGACCAATTCCAATAGGTTAACATCACTTGCACCAAGTGTCAATGCTGGTGTCGCGGTGAGTTTCGACTTAATACCCATATCATGAGCGGTCTTCACTATATGTTCGATACCAACCTCTTGTCCCAAACGTGCTGCCACGCTGTTGACACTCATGGCAAAGGCCTGCTTCAGCGTGATGTTGGCACCCGAGAAACGACCGTCGGCATTGGTGGGTGCCCAGGTTACCTCCTCGCCATGATCCATCACCTTCATCGAGAAGTATTCATCCTTGCGGGTGTCGCAAGGAGTGATGCCCTGGTTCATCGCCTCGGCATAGACAAAGAGCTTGAAGGTAGAACCCGGTTGGCGCATGGCTGTCACCTTGTCGTATTTCCATGTCTTGAAGTCTACATCGCCTACCCAAGCCTTGACGTGACCCGTCTGGGGCTCGATGGCAACGAAGCCACAATGCATGAAATGTTCCATATAACGGATGGAGTCCATGGTAGACATCTCTCGCACGATAGTTCCCTCGTCGTAGTCGAACAATTTAACCTGATGGGGTAGGTTGAGGTAATAGTCGATGGAATCCTGATTACCGTTGTACTTTTGATTCAGCATCTTGTAGTAAGGTGTCTTCTTGGCAAGATCCTCGATGAAGTGAGGAATCTCCACGTGATGCTCGTCCTGCCAGGGATTCACATTTCCCCAATGCTGGTTAAAAGTCTTCTGAACCTGTTTCATCTGCTTGATGGCAGCCTCCTCGGCATAGCGCTGCATGCGACTGTCGAGTGTGGTGTGAATCTTCAGTCCTTCGGTATAGTAGGCATAGACGCGATCGTCACCATAATACTCCTTACACCAGTTCTTCATGAAGTCAGCAACGGCTTCGCGGAAATAGTTGGCAGTACCGTCGTAGGCTGTCTCGACGCTGTAGTCCAGTTTGATTTCTTTCTGCTGGAGGGCTTTGCACTCCTCGGGAGTCAGATGATGGTGGCGCAACATATTGTCGAGCACCACATTACGACGGTTGAGGGCATTCTTCGGATTGATGCGGGGATTATAATAGGTGGTTGCCTTGAGCAGTCCTACCAGCACCGCACACTGGTCGGCAGTCAGGTGCTTGGGTGTGGTACCGAAATACGTCTTTGCAGCCGTTTTGATGCCAAAGGAGTTGGAACCGAAGTCTACCGTGTTGGCATACATCGTCAGAATCTCCTCCTTATTAAAATAATACTCCAGCTTATAGGCGGTAATCCATTCCTTGCTCTTCATGATGAGCATTTTGAGACCAGGGATGGAACCGAGCAGTCCTGTAGAATACTGCGTGCGAACACGGAACAGGTTCTTGGCCAGCTGCTGGGTAATCGTTGACGCACCACGCGCATCACGGTGAAGCACATAGTCTTTCAGCGCAGCTCCGAAAGCTTGATAGTCGATGCCATGATGACGATAGAAACGTTCGTCCTCCGTATCGATGAGTGCTTCCCAGAATTTCGGGCTCACCTCATCATAGGTCACGGGCATGCGATTCTCGCTGAAGAACTTACCGATAACCTTGCCGTCAGCGCTGTATATCTGTGAGGCCTCAGCGGGGTGGGTGTTCTTGACATCATGGATAGAAGGCGACTTACCGAAAAGCCACAGGAAGTTCATGTCAACCATGATGAGGTAGAGCAGGAAGGTAACAACGAGTGTGGCAAGTCCGACTGCTGTCTTGACATACCAGGGACGTCCACGATAGAGCCCTTTATACCATTGTACACATTGCTTGAACAGCGTACTTATTCTCTCAACGTATTTACTCATAATGCGAAATAAATTTCAGGATTTTGTCTTGTTGGTCAGGATGAAACCAGGTTACTTGCTCATCTCTTTTATACCAAGTTAGTTGTTTGCGGGCATAGCGTCGGGTATTCCCCTTGATGCGTTCAACGGCTTCTTCCAAAGGCCATCGCCCGTCTATATAGTCGAATAGTTCTTTATATCCTACGGTATTCAAAGCGTTGGTGCTACGGTAGGCTGATACAGAACGGACCTCGTCAAGCAATCCTTCGCTCATCATGGTGTCTACCCGCTGATTAATCCTGTCGTAGAGCTCCTGACGGTCGCGGGTAAGTCCTATCTTGACAATCTGAAAGGGACGCTCCTTGCGCTTTTGTGTGCGGAAGGAGGTGTAAGTCTTTCCGGTCTGATAGCATATCTCCAATGCGTGAATCACACGGCGATGGTTCTGACGGTCAACGACCTCATAATGCTCGGGGTCCAGTCGGCGAAGGTCTTCACAGAGTGCATCAAGTCCCTCTTCCTGATAACGACGTTTCATCTCATTACGGATATCATCACGAACGGTGGGAATGTCGTCAATGCCATTGCATACAGCGTCTATATACATCATGCTACCTCCGCTGAGCAACTGTACCGGAGAGTCGACAAACAACTTTTCCAGTAGTTGGACAACCTCTTGCTCGTATATGGAGGCATTATAGTAGTCGGTGATGCTCTTGGTGCCTACGAAATAGTGCTTGACCTGTTGCATCTGTTCTGCTGTCGGTGAGGCTGTACCAATTTTCAGTTCTTGATATATCTGACGTGAGTCAGCATTGATAATTGGTATTCCGTAGTGTTTGGCAATCTCGATGGTAAGAGCTGTCTTTCCTACGGCAGTAGGTCCCGTAACGACAATCAGCGTGTTCATTTACCGGATGACTCCGCGTTTTGAATTCTCTATAAATGAGCAGATATATTCCACCTCTTTCGAGTCGGGATATTTGGCACGGGCTTCTGCAATACCGTCTTTCAGCACACCTTTAGCATAGATGATGCGATAGGCATCGTGAATCGCCTCAATCGTCTCGTTGGGGAATCCGCGGCGTCGCAAGCCAATCAGGTTGACGCCAGCATAGCGGACGGGTTCTTTTCCGGCAATGACATAGGGTGGGATGTCCTGACTCGTGCGCGTTCCTCCTTGGAACATGATATAGCTTCCTACACGGCAGAACTGATGGAACAGACAGGTTGCAGAAATGATAGCATAGTCCTCAACCTCCACTTCGCCGGCAAACTTAGTAGAGTTTCCGATGATGCAACCGTTGCCAATGACGCAGTCGTGTGCCACATGCATGTTCTCCATCAGCAAATTACCGTTACCTACCACCGTCTTACCCTTGGAAGCGGTGCCTCGGCTGATAGTTACATTTTCGCGGATAGAATTGTTGTCACCTATCTCGCAGGTGGTGACCTCACCCTGAAACTTCAAATCCTGGGGCTTTGTGGAAATGGAAGCTCCGGGGAAGAACTCGTTGTTATTGCCGATGCGGGCGCCAAAGTGAACGGTAACGTTATTGAGGAACTTGTTATTGTCGCCAATGACAACGTTCTTGTCAATCACACAAAAGGGACCGATCACGTTGCCATCTCCCAACTGAGCCTCGGGATCGACTACGGCTAATGGATGTATTTGATTCATAATTTATTTGTTTTTGACAATTTGAGCTGTAAACGTAGCCTCTGCCACCACATGGTCGCCTACAAAGATGTAACCCTTCATCGAGGAGATACCGTGACGGACAGGAGCCAACAAGTCAACTTTGAATATCAAAGTGTCGCCTGGAACAACCTTCTGGCGGAACTTCACATCGTCAATCTTCATGAAGTAGGTAGACCAACGCTCTGGCTCTTCCAGCGTGTTCAGAATCAGCAGCCCGCCACATTGTGCCATCGCCTCAACCTGCAGCACGCCAGGCATAACGGGCTCTTCGGGGAAATGCCCTTGGAAGAAAGGCTCGTTGGATGTCACGTTCTTGATGCCGACAATGGTATTGGCACCCAAAGCGATGACTTTGTCTACCAACTGCATAGGATAGCGGTGGGGGAGCAACTCGCGGATACGGTTGACATCCATGATTGGCTCTTCGTTGGGATCGTAGATAGGAGCTTGTATCTCATGCTTGCGGATCTCCTTACGCATCTGACGAGCGAACTTGTTATTGATGGTGTGACCAGGACGCGTAGCGATGATACGACCTTTGATGGGTTTGCCAATCAGTGCCATATCACCAACGATATCGAGCAGCTTATGGCGTGTACACTCATTCTCCCAAACCAGTGGCTTGTGCTGGATATACCCCAACTCGGTGGCATCACGATGCTCTACGTGGAGCATGTCAGCCAGTTGGTCGAGTTGCTCTTGTGATATCTGACGCTCATATATCACGATAGCGTTATCCATATCGCCGCCTTTAATCAGGTTAGCCTGCAGAAGGGGCTGGATGTCGCGAACGAAGACAAATGTACGGGCAGCAGCTATCTCAGTAGCAAACTTGTCAATCTTGTCAAGCGTTGCAAACTGGGAGTTGATGAACTTGGACTCAAAAGAGCACATTGCCGTGAGAGAGAACTCCTCGTCGGGAAGAATGGTGATGCAAGAACCGGTCTTGTCGTCTTTTACCTCAATCTTCTTGCGAATGACATACCAGTCTTTCGGAGCATTCTGCTCTTCAATACCAACTTCTTTAATTTTGTCGACATACTGGATGGCAGAACCGTCAAGGATTGGGAATTCCGGACCGTTAACCTGTATCAGACAGTTGTCAATGCCTAGGGCATAGAGTGCTGCCAGTCCGTGTTCTACGGTGCTGACGCGAATGTCGTCACCTTTGCCAAGCACGGTGCCACGCTGGGTGTCAACCACATTTTCTGCTATGGCGTCAATGATGGGCTCGCCCTCCAGGTCAATACGCTGAATCTTATATCCAAAGTTCTCTGAAGCAGGATTGAACGTAACGGTCAGGTTTAAACCTGTATGCAGTCCTTTTCCAAAGAGAGAAAAACTGCCTTTAAGTGTCTTCTGTTTCATGATTTATTGTAGTTTCTTTTTTAATTCATCAATTTCGCGCTGCATAGCGGCAATCTGTCGATACATGTCAGGCAATTTGGCATCAAGGGCTCTTGCCTTGAAATACATCTTGGGGTTGACTGCCGGAGAACCGATTAAGGTCTCGCCGTTTCCCTTAGTATCGCCGATGACACCACACTGGGCTCCCACCATGGTGCGGTCTGCCACATGGATATGACCGGAGAAACCAGCCTGTCCGCCAACCATACACCATGCTCCAATCTTTGTGGAGCCTGCCATACCTACTTGAGCAGACATCACCGTGTTCTCACCAATTTCGCAGTTGTGTGCTACCTGGATGAGATTATCAAGTTTTACGCCCTTGTGGATGATGGTCTGTCCCATCGTAGAGCGGTCTACGCAGGTGTTGGCACCGATTTCAACGTTATCCTCGATAATCACAATGCCTATCTGAGGAATCTTCTCGTAACCTTCTTGGTTAGGAGCGAAGCCGAAACCGTCGGCACCTATAACAGAACCGGCATGAATGGTAACGTTCTTGCCAATCTGACAACCGTCATAGATGGTGACATTGGGATTGATTACGGAACCGTCACCAATCTTCACACCTTCACCGATGCAGGCAAACGGACCGATATACACGTCTTTTCCTATCTCTGCAGACTCGGCTACGAAAGCCAGCGGATGTATCCCCGTCTTCTTAGGTAGCGTGGCAGCATACATCTGGAGCAGTTTGGCGACACACTCGTAGGCGTTCTTCACGCGAATGAGCGTTGCGCTGACAGGCTTTTCAAGTTCCACGTCTTCATTGATAAGAACGATGGTAGCCTTTGTTTCGTAGACATATTGGGTATATTTGGGATTGGAAAGAAAAGTGATGGCTCCCTCTTTGCCTTCTTCTATCTTAGCAAAAGTGTTAACAACAGCATTGTCATTGCCTTCCACACGACCGCCAATAAAGTCGGCTATTTGTTTGGCTGTAAATTGCATCATATAACTTTTAGTTTTAATAAACGCTGCAAAGATACAAAAAAATATTCAAACTCGTTGATAACACAAGTAATATTTACGTATTTTTTTTGAAAGTAGTTGCACATTTAAGATTTCTGAGGCCTCTGCAATATCTTTTACGGTACCGTCTTTGTAAAGAATTCCGATGCTGTCGTCTTCCGGATTGTACATATCTTTCCCAATCTCCGTCAGCGTCAGCATATAACGGGCATCATCTTTCGTGATGTCCATGGCTGCTGCTATTTGATCCAGTTTCTCTTCGATGTACTCGTCGGAAGGACGGTCCTCGGTCACTTCTACTTTGAAGAGATGGCGGTCAACCATATCCGTTGCCAGCGTTGACAGGATCTTGTCGCTGCTATGCTTCCATACTTTCAGCGCACTCCAGATGTCGGAATCATCCAGTTCGGCATACATGGACAGTGCCTCCTGATGACCGGCGAACCATTTTGCATTGACATCGTTTTTCATGAAATAGGCAAGGGCAGGAGAGGCAAAGACATCTTCTCCCTGCTGGAACAAGTGTTTTGCGCGTCTTAGGGTGTTGACGAGTATTTTCTCATAGCCAACAGCCGTCTTATGCAGGTATACCTGCCAATACATGAGTCTTCGGGTTGTCAGGTAATTTTCTATTGAATAGATGCCCTTTGAGTCAACCACCAGTTTGTCATCCTTCACATTGAGCATCTTGATGATTCGTGCCGACCCGATATTACCTTCCGTTACTCCGGTATAGAATGAGTCGCGGCGCAGGTAGTCAAGGCGGTCCATGTCTAACTGACTGGAAATGAGCTGATGGTAAATCTTATTGGGATATTCGTCTTTGAAAATGGCTATTGCCAGATTGAGCCGGCCTTTCAAGTCGTGGTTGATCTGTTCCATCATCATCAGCGAGATATCTTCATGTGAGATACCATGAATCAGCGTATTTTCCAGGACGTGAGAAAAGGGACCATGTCCGATGTCGTGCATGAGGATTGCAGCCTGGACAGCCTCCGCTTCCGAGTCGAAAATGTAAATTCCTTTCTCATTTAGCGATTTGACTGCTTCTGACATCAAATGAAAGGCGCCCAGCGAATGTTGGAAACGAGTGTGGCGCGCTCCGGGATAGACTACCGATGCCAATCCCAACTGGTTGATTCGGTTAAGGCGTTGAAAAAAGGGATGCTGTACGATATCATACAGCAACCCTCTTTTAATTTTGATAAACCCGAAAACGGGGTCGTTTATAATCTTATGTTCATTCATAAACTAATAGATAATCATAGACAGCAGATAAGCCACAATGGTTGATGTGGAAACGCAAATCAAACCGGGCATCATAAATGAATGGTTCAACAAGTATTTACCGATTACCGTGGTACCTGAACGGTCGAAGTTCACCGTTGCAATATCGCTGGGATAGTTCGGGATGAAGAAATATCCGTAGACGGAGGGCAGCACACCGAGCAGGACAGGACCTGCAATGCCCAGCGAATAGGCCAAGGGCAGCATGGCTACGACAACCGCTCCCTGCGAGTTGATCAGTACGGAAACCATGAAGAATACCAAGGCGATGGACCACGGATATTCCTTCACGATGTCTGTCAGCATCACTTGCATCTCACCCATATAGTTGGAGAAATAAGTATCAGCCAACCAGGCAATACCATAAATGGCCACAACGGCAACCATACCCGACTGCCATACAGGACCGGAGACGGCTTTCTTGGGCGATGCCTTGCAGAACATGATCATCAAGGCTGCTGCGGTAATCATGACAATCTGGATGACGAGATTCATGGCAAGCGGTTTCTTAATGAGCTCCGTCATGCCGTCCACATGAATCTTGGCTTTCACCAGCTGGTCTGCCGTTAGTGTCAGCTGGTCGTTGATAACCAACGGGTCGGTGCCTTTGATGCCTCGCAAGGTGTCATAGGAAGGTAGCGCGTTTTGGAAGATGGCAAAGAACACGATGACTGCCAAGGCTCCCAAGAAGATAAATACCGCGCGTTTGGCTTCGGGGGGAATTCGCTTGTCAAGTGTCGTCGTGGTACTGCCGTAGATATAGTCATACTGAGCAGGGTCTTTCAGCTTAGCCTGGAACAGAGGGTCTTTGTCCAGGTCCAGTCCTCGGTGGTAGCTGGCGGCAGCGGCAGCCATCAGACCGCATAGGCAGGCCGGTATGGAAATCATCAAGGTACCGGGAATGGTGACGTTGAATCCGTTGGCGTTTGATATGCTGACAAAGGCCACCACGGCAGCCGCAATCGGTGAACAAGTGATGCCCACCTGTGAGGCAATAGAGGCGACGCCACATGGACGTTCCGGACGGATTCCTTTCTTTAAGGCGATGTCGCAGATAATGGGCATCAGCGTGTATACCACATGGCCTGTTCCAACCAATACGGTGAGGAAGAAGGTACATAGCGGAGCTAGGAAGGTGATGCGGTCAGGGTGCTTGCGCAACAGTCTCTCTGCTATCTGTATGAGCCAATCCATACCTCCTGAAGCTTGCATGATTCCCGCGCAGGTAACAGCAGCTATGATAATATAGATTACATCAGTTGGAGGTGTGCCGGGCTTAAGTCCGAAACCAAAAACGAGTAGCGCAAGTCCGATACCGGAGATGGCTCCGAGTGCAAGACTTCCGTAACGTGAACCAACCCAGAGTGCACCCAGCACAATCATGAGTTGTAGAATCATCATTAGTGACATATTACTATTTTAGATTTAAGTTATTTTTTCAATTATGGCTGCAAATGTAGTCATTATTTTTGAATTTGCAAAGAAAAACGCGACAAACTTTATGAAAGTCTGCGTGATAGGAAGAACTGCTGGGTGCGCAGGAAATACAATACGACACCAATCAGGTTGACTATGGCAACGGTCCAGAAAGCCGCCGTGTAGCTAAACAACTCGGCAATGACGCCACCGATGAGAATGCCCAGTCCCATGCCCACGTCCCAGGAAACGAGAATGGTTGAGTTGGCGGTGCCTCGTTCATGATGATGAGCCACATTGATAATCATGTTCTGGAAAGCTGGCCACAAATGTCCGTTGCCCAGTCCGATGAGGATGGCGGAACCATAGTAGCCGATATGGTTGGGAATGGCGATAAACAGGGTGTATCCGATGAGGGAGATGACCATTCCTTCTGCGGCATTGTGGGTAAGGCGTCCTTGGCGCAAGGCTTTGCCACCCTGAAGACGTGACAGCATCAGACCAACGGCACAAAGCATGAACCAAGTACCAGTTCCCCCCGTCATGTGGAGCACTTGTTTCCCATAGATGGCCAGATAGTTGCTGAGCACCCCGAAGCAGAATCCGAAGAATATCATGTTTACGCCAATTAACCAACCCTTTTTCAGGAAGAACCGGTCTAAGGAGATGGTCATGGGACGTTGCACGGCAGAGGTCTGACGGGGCTTGTCCATCTTAATGGTGGAGTCAACGACAAGTCCGAAGGTGGCAATGGCGAACGACAGCCAGAAGAGCAGTTGGAAGTTGTGCGTCTGGGTATAGATAAACAGGGCAAAGGTTGGCGAGATGGCCATCGCCAGGTTGTTGGATAATCCGTAATATCCGATTCCCTCGTTACGACGGGAGGAAGGCAGGACATCAATGGCAACCGTGGAATTGGCTACTGTGACGGCTCCGAAGGGTCCTCCGTGAAGGGTTCGCAAGATGGTGAAGAGGAGTAGGGAGGTGGCTACGAGATAGCCGGCAAAGAAGATGGCAAACATGCTGAATGCCACCAGCAATACCGTCTTGCGCGGAAAGGTGTCGACGAGGAAACCGCTAAAAGGTCGGAACAAGAGTGCCACGAGGGTATATCCCGACAGTACGAAACCAATCACATCCTTGGTGGCTCCGAAAGTCTCATGGAGATAAAGGGGCAACAGGGGCGTTAACAGATAAAAGGCAAAGAACAGGGCGAAATTCGCCGTCATTACCTTGCAGTAGTTATGGTTCCAGAGGCGTTCCATTCAGAATTGACGGAGAGCAGCCAGCAGTTCGTTGTTTTCTGTACGGGTTCCTATGGTGATGCGAAGACAGTTGTCACAAAGCTGTATGCGACTGCGGTTGCGCACGATGATACCTTTGTCCACCAGATAGTCATAGATCTTCTTGGCATCGGTCATGCGAGCCAGGAAGAAGTTGGCATCCGTCTTGAAAATCTGCTGGCATATCGGGAGTTCCATAAATGCTTGCATGACTCGGTAACGTTCTGAGAGCAACGTCTTCACCCACTTGTCTACCTCAAAGGGATCTTCCAGTGCCTTGAGTGCCTGCTGTTGGGTGAGCAGGTTGACATTGTAAGGATATTTCACCTTGTTGTATATCGCGATGATTTCAGGTGAGGCGAAGGCCATTCCCAGACGGATAGCTGCTGAGCCCCACGCCTTCGACATGGTCTGCAGGATGATGAGGTTGGGGTGTGCGGGAAGTTCCGGTCGCAAGGACTTCTGCTGGGCGAAGTCGATATAGGCCTCGTCGATGATGACAATGCCGTCGAAGTGCTCTACCACGCGTAGCATCTCGTCGCGGTCGAGTGAATTGCCTGTCGGATTGTTGGGCGAACACAACCAGATGATTTTCGTGTTCTCGTCGCAGGCAGCAAGCAACCGGTCTGCCGAGAACTCGTAGTTGTCGTCCAGCAGGACAGGGCGGTATTCCACATCGTTGATGTCGGCACAAACCGCATACATGCCATAACTGGGAGCAATGGCGACGACGTTGTCTTTTCCTGGCCGGCAGAAGATGCGATACGACAAGTCGATAGGCTCGTCGCTGCCATTACCGAGGAAGATCATATTCTCGGGAACACCTTTCACCTTCGTCAACCTGGCCTTCAGTTCGCGTTGAAGGGGGTCGGGATAGCGGTTGTATGGAGCGTTATAGGGATTCTCGTTGGCGTCCAGGAAGATGTGAGCTTCCTTTCCTGAATACTCATCGCGGGCTGACGAGTAGGGAGCCAGGCTCCATATATTGGGTCTTACCAGTTTCTCTAAGCTAATCATCGTTACTCATTGCTAATTACTTATTTATTAATTGCCCGGATGCGCACGCTCATGGCATTCTTATGTGCATCCAGTTGCTCGGCTTCTGCCATCAGTTCTACGGCACGTCCGATGTGTCGGATACCGTCTTCCGTCAGGTGCTGGAAGGTAATCTTGCGACAGTAGGAGTCGAGGTTCACACCATTGTATGCTGTAGCATATCCGTGGGTAGGAAGGGTGTGGTTAGTACCGCTGGCATAGTCGCCGGCACTCTCGCAGGCATAGGCTCCGAGGAACACGCTGCCGGCATTGACCACGCGCTCAGCAAGCTGTTTGTAGTCTTTCACCTGCAGGATGAGGTGTTCAGGGGCATAGGCATTGGATAGCGCCATCATCTCGTCAACGCTGTCCACCAGCACATAGCGGCTGTTGTCAAGAGCCTTGGCGGCGATCTCCTTGCGTGGCAGCTGTTGCAACTGGCGCTCCACTTCTTTCTGCACCTCGTTGAGTTTTGCTTCGCTGGTGGTGATAAACAGCACCTGCGAGTCTATGCCGTGTTCTGCTTGCGACAACAGGTCGGCAGCAACAAACTCCGCGTTTGCGGTATCGTCGGCTAAGACGCAGACTTCCGACGGCCCTGCAGGCATGTCGATGGCTACTTCGTCAAGACTCACTTGTTGCTTGGCTGCCATCACATATTGATTGCCCGGACCGAATATCTTATAGACTTTGGGAACGGTTTCGGTGCCGTAGGCCATAGCACCAATGGCTTGCACACCACCTATTTTATAAATCTTGCTGACTCCTGCTATGCGGGCAGCCATCAGGATGGCGGGATTTACCTTGCCCTCGCTGTTGGGAGGCGTACAGAGCACAATCTCCTTGCATCCGGCAATCTTGGCTGGGGTAGCCAGCATCAGCACGGTGGAGAAGAGGGGAGCGGTACCGCCGGGAATATACAGTCCGACGCGCTCTATGGCAACACTCTTCTGCCAGCAGACAACGCCTTCCTGCGTCTTTACCTTTTGTCCGACAAACCGCTGGGAGATATGAAAGACCTTGATGTTGTGGTGTGCCAGGATAATGGCGTCGCGCAACTCGTTGCTGACCAGTTGCTCTGCCTCGTCCATCTCTTGTTCCGAGACGGCCAGCGATGTCAGGGCAGCCTTGTCAAACTTCAGTTCATACTCGCGGACAGCTTCGTCGCCACGTGCCTTGATGTCTGCCAAGACCGTTGCTACGGTGTCGTTCAGTTGTGTCAGGTTCAGACGCGGACGGGCAATGATGTCCGGCCACACTTCCCGTTTCGGATTTCTATATATTATCATTTCTCTAACCTCTTAATTCTAACCTCTAACCTCTTAATTCTCACCTCTTACCTCTAACCTCTTACCTCTCACCTCTAACCTCTTATAGTATCATTTTCTCTATCGGGGTGACAAGGATGCCTTGTGCGCCCATCTCTTTCAGTTTGCCGATAATCTCCCAGAAGCGCTTCTGGTCCAGGACGGTGTGAACGGAGCACCACTCCTCGTCAGCCAACGGGATAATCGTGGGACTCTTCAGTCCGGGAAGCACGTTGATGATTTCCTGCAGACGGGCCTTGGGAGCATTCATGCGGACATATTTCTTGTCCTCGGCATCCTTCACAGCCTTGAAGCGGAACAGCATCTCATCGAGGGTGGCTCGCTTGCCGGCTGACATCTTCTTATTGCCGATCAGCAGGGCCTCGCTCTGCATCACCACCTCGACCTCGCGCAGGTTGTTGCTGACCAGCGTGGAACCTGACGATACGATGTCGAAGATACCATCAGCCAAACCGATACCCGGACTAATCTCCACCGAACCGGTAATGACGTGAATCTCACAGTCGATACCTTGCTCGCGCATGTAGTTTCTCAGGATGTTAGGGTAGGAGGTGGCTATCTTCTTGCCGTTGAACCAGTTGACGCCACGATAGTCTATCTCCTTGGGAATGGCCAGCGACAGGCGGCATTTCGAGAAACCCAGACGGGAGATGACCTCGGCATCTTCGCCGCGCTCCACGAATTCGTTCTCACCGACCACGCCGATGTCAGCCACACCGGAGGCTACCGACTGGGGGATATCATCATCGCGCAGGTAGAGCACTTCCAGGGGGAAATTGGTTGATTGCACCAGCAATGTGCGCTTCGAGGCGCTGACCTTGATGTCGGCCTCGGCTAACAGGTTCATGGTGTCTTCAAAAAGACGTCCTTTTGATTGTACAGCTATTCTTAACATGATTTCTTTTCTCTTCTAATTTAGAAATGTGCCTGCAAAGGTACGAATTAATTATGAATTATAAACGAAGAATTATAAAATATTTGCTACCTTTGCACCGTGAAATGGCATTTTGCATGGATATTTGGCCTCTTTTTGCTCGCTTCTTGTGTGCAAAAAAAGCAGGAAACCCTGGTCACTCCCTGGGGTGAGATTGCCGATACCATACCGACTGACGATGATTTCGACCTGGACGAGATTCAGCAGAACGGCGAACTGATAGCCCTCACGCTGACGGGTCCCGAGACGTATTACGATTACAAGGGTAAGCACCTCGGCACACAATATCTGTTGGCGCAACGCTTTGCAGACAAACTGGGTGTGAGCCTGCGAATGGAGGTCTGTCGCGATACTGCCGAGATGATGAGAAGACTGGAGGATGGCGATGCCGACCTCATCTGCTATCCGATGACGAAGAAAGGCCTCGGTTGGATTGTCGGCGATGACAAGGAAGACCTGGAAGACGAACTGCAGGCTTGGTTTAAGCCGTCGTTGGTCGACGAGGTGAAGAAAGAGGAGGAGTTTCTGCTTTCCAACAGAGCCGTCAAGCGGCGCGTCTTTGCACCCATGCTGAACCGCACCGGAGGCGTCATTTCGCATTATGATGCCTTCTTCCAGCGCTATGCTGCCACTATCCGCTGGGACTGGCGCCTTATTGCTGCCCAATGTTACCAGGAGTCTACCTTCGACCCGCTGGCCAGGTCGTGGGCTGGTGCTTGCGGACTGATGCAGATCATGCCTGGCACGGCAGACCATCTGGGACTCTCGCGTGCCAATATCTACGACCCGGAACAGAACATCGCCGCTGCTGTCAGGTATCTGGCTGAACTCGAGCGTAGCTTCTCGGATATCCGTGAACACGCTGAGCGCACCCGTTTTGTGCTGGCAGCCTATAACGGCGGATATTTCCATATTCGTGACGCGATGGCGCTGGCCAGGAAACACGGCAGAAATTCCTATCATTGGCACGAGGTGGAACCCTTTGTCCTCGGACTTAGCAGACCTGAGTTCTACAACGACCCCGTGGTGAAGAACGGCTATATGCGAGGTTCCGAAACCGTGGATTATGTCCGCAAAATCCAGGAGCGCTGGAATGGTTACCGAGGCGTGAAAACCGTTCGCTCGGTAGCGGCTCCCAGTGGCATCCCGCAGAAAGCCAAGCGCGAACGCAAGAAGAAGTTCCAGATCAACGAATAAGCTTTCCAAAGTGCACAGCGGAACCGACCCCGTTGTGCACTTTTTCATTTGTAATACCCAATCCTGATGTAGTGGCGAGGGTTGGTGAAGGGACTCCAGGAGAGGTGGAGCCAGCCGCTGCGGGCGGTCAGGAGCTGGTCGGTCAGATTGTGAGCCTTGAGGAAATCGACCAATCGTTGGAACTGTTGAGGGTCCTTGGGGCGAATGTCGGCAGCCTGACCGAGCAGGTGCTGCGAGTTACGGACTCCGCCCACGAGGGCGTTGACGCGCGGGTTGCGGAAACCGCTGTTGATGAGGATGGGGCCGACCACCTGTCGGGCAGGTTCAAGGAGCATCACACAGCCATAGACCATGTTCGCCACGTGCTGCATGGTCGGCTTGTTATCAGGGTATTTTCCCACGTTGATGAATTCGTCTAACTGAAAGTGCTTACTGAGTTTTGTGTGTTCCATGATCGTTGCGTTTAATGATTTTGATGTACTGGTCGAGACCGAAGATGCTGCCCGCTAACAGGAACGACTGCGCCACGTAATAGAGCAGTCCGCCGGCGACGTCCTCGATGCTGACCACCTGGTAGGCTACGAGCGCGATACTGCTCACGATGAGCAGCACCGCACAAGCATACTGAGAGATTTTGAATCGCGTGTTTTCCATCGTTGTTTTCTGAACACGAATTTCACGATTTCCTATCCGTTTTCTGTCCTTTGTCCCTTGCCAGCAGGAAGCTGATGACGAGCTCGATAAATGTCAGAATTGTTTTCCATGTCTTGTTCATAACTTTGTGTGTTTTTAAAGGTGAATATATCGGGTTAATTTTGTGGTCTAGACCACCTCTCTTATACATTGCGAAGGTACAAAAAAATATCGAGAAAACCAAACGTTTCCCCGATTATTTTCAATGCTTTTGGCAATTGACAATTTCTTCTGCCAGCCTATTCAACATCAAGCATCGTTCTCTCGTGATAGTACGGCGTTGCATGTGGTATTCCCAAGGGCTCACTTGCAAAAGACGACCACCGGAACATGCATCGAACGATTCACCAGAGGGCTTGTACAATGGCGGGAAACCATTTTCACGAACCAAGATAAGGCGATAGCCTAAGTCCATAGCTTCGCGCATGACATCCTTTTCGCGACTGGCAATGGCAGCACTAACCAGAATGCCGCCAGCCTCTCCATATGCCAGCCACCTTCGCTTATATTCAGCATATTCCTCATCAGTGTAGGCGTTATGGACGATGACAGCGACCTTGTCTGGCATGTCGAGCAGGAAGTTGTTACCGACCAGCTGACAATGCCACTCGCCGATGTCGAGGTAATGCATCGTTGTAAAGTAATCGGGATGAAGCCGCTTGATGGCCAAACGGCGGGGATTGTCATCTAGGTAGCGTATCCAATTGTCCAGCTGTCCGTCTTCCAGCAGAATCTGGTCATTATAGCCGGCTTCAAAGAGGGAGGGGCGCCTTTGGCCTGCTGATGACACAGCAGGAGTGGTGATGGCTTCAGCCGTCGTCACAACTCCCTGCGCGTCAGCGCAGGGTTCTTCCCTCCACCATGCCCGCGAGCAACCGCCCTTAAACCCAGCGACGACATTACCCAGGTGCTTTCCCTCTGGCATATCCTCTGTTACCCTTACAATCATGTGGATATGATCAGGCATGATGCAGAGTTTCCAGACCTTTACCATCTTATAAACAGCAGTAATCTTCATGGCCTCTTCATCGCGGATTACCTTTCCAAGTTCCGTCAGTTCTACGTGAGCCGTCACACCGCCCGCTGCTTTCCCTTCAACCGCCGCTCCCGCTGCATCAGCAGAGGGTATAGCAACCACCTTGCCCAACAACGGCCGCCGTCCTTCTACAACCATTGTCAGCATATAGGTGCCCTTGCGACGATAGTCGTGCCACGGTTTGCGGCGTTTCATGTTGTGCTTCGTTTCAGCTATTTTTATGCCAGAAGCGATGGCTTCTTCTTTTTTCCTGGACATTAAATTTCGGAGTATGGATTATACCAACAAAAATAGAGATTCGTATCAACAGGACGCAAAGATAGTGCAAATCGAGTGAAATGCAAAATAAATCGATATTTATTTTCATTTCCGATTGTTAACAACCAGAACTTTTATTTTTCCTGCAACTTTTATGGAAATAATCCTCGTTGCGGAAGCCGGAGTTGATGACGATGGGACCGACCACTTGCCGAGGCTGGCAGGGACATTACGGCAGACTATGCCGACTGGATTAGCGTGACGTTTGCCTGTGCCTCTCTGGGCGAACAGGCTCGCGAGGCTTATCACACCATCTGCTCGCTCTACTCGGGCTACAAGCGCGAGGAGTGCGACGAGAAGTTTACCAACTGTCTGAAGGCCGGCAACGGCAGCGTCACACTGGGCACGCTGATGAAGATGGCCCAGGATGCAGGCATTGACACCAGTCTGCCCCGTGGCCGCCGTCTGAAGTCTGCTCAACAGAAGAAGGAAGATGCCAAAGAATTCACACCAGATATATTCTAAATAGCTAATTGGGTGGAGGAGGTGGACGTTATTTCTATGCATTTGATAAATTAAATCCTAAATCTACTTGTACATTTTGCAAGGTGATTTAGGATTTATTTTTAATCCCCATAAGGAAATACGTCCACCTCCTCCACCCATTTTTCAAAAAACAGACCTTTTACTGCCCAATAACCCATCCTTATTTTCCAATAACATGCCCTTATTGTGAAATAACATGCCCTTATTGTGCAATAAGGTTTTTCAAGTTGCTGGCGCAGTCGACGGGCGACTTCACGCGCGAGGAGCTGAAAAAGGATGCCAAGCTGGCGTGGACCGACAAGACCAAGGCGGAGATTGCGGCGGCCAAGGGGGACACTAACGCTAACCCTAACGCTAACCCTAACCCTAACCCTAACCCTAACGCTAACCCTAACCCTAACCAGGGCGGTGGCGGTGACAGCGGCAGCATTGTCGACGGAACTGACGAGGGCTAAACGACTGAACCCAAAATGGAAAGGGGACTGGCAATCAATGCCGGCCCCCTTTTTTTCTTCTATTCTCTCACCTCTTAATTCTTCAATTCTTCCGCTCGACCTTTGGTCGCTTTGCTTGCAAAGAATTTTTCAATTCTTCAATTTTTCAATTTTTTAGTTCTTCACTCTCAGATATTTTCCCGTGAGGCTTTGCTCGCAGGCGATAATCTGCTCAGGGGTTCCGGTGGCCACCACCTCGCCTCCGCGGTCGCCTCCGTCGGGTCCCATGTCGATGATGTGGTCGGCACACTTGATGATCTCCATGTTGTGCTCGATGATGAGGATGGAGTGGCCGCGCGCGATGAGGGCGTTGAAGGCAGCCAGCAGGCGCTCGATGTCGTGGAAATGGAGGCCGGTGGTAGGTTCGTCGAAGATGAAGAGGATGGGTTCCTGCTTCTCCTGTCCGATGAAGTAGGCCAGCTTGACGCGCTGGTTCTCACCACCTGAGAGCGTTGACGAGTTCTGTCCGAGTTTGATATAGCCGAGTCCGACATCCTCGAGCGGCTTCAGTCGGCTGACGATGGTTTTCTGTCCGTGGGCGGCAAAGAATTCGAGGGCCTCGCTGATGGTCATGTTCAGCACGTCGTCGATGTTCTTGCCTTCGTATCTGACGTCGAGGATGTCGCGCTTGAATCGGCGGCCGTGACACGCCTCGCATTGCAGCACGAGGTCGGCCATGAACTGCATCTCAACGGTGATGACGCCGGCACCCTTGCATTCGTCGCAGCGGCCTCCGTCGGCATTGAACGAGAAGTACTGCGCCGAGAAGCCCATCTGCTTGGAGAGCGGTTGGTCGGCAAAGAGGTCGCGGATGGCGTCGTAAGCCTTGACATAGGTGGCGGGGTTGGAGCGTGTAGACTTGCCGATAGGGTTCTGGTCGACAAACTCGACATGCTTGACGGCCAGGTAGTCGCCATCGAGTCCCATATATTCGCCCGGCACGTCGGCCACCTCGCCAAGATGGCGCTTGAGGGCGGGGTAGAGGATGCCCTTGATGAGCGACGACTTACCGCTGCCGCTGACGCCGGTGACGACGGTCATGACGTTGAGCGGTATCTCGACGGTGACGCCCTTGAGGTTGTTCATGCGGGCTCCCTTGATGATGATCTTGCGGTTCCATGGGCGACGGCTCGTGGGGACGGGAATCTCGTCCTCGTGGGTCAGGTAGCGAACGGTATAGCTCTTGGGGTATTTCTTCAGCGCCGCTTTCGTGATGTCGTCGGCATTGCCCTGGAAGACGATTTCGCCACCCAGTCGGCCGGCATCAGGACCGACATCGATGAGGTAGTCGGCAGCGCGCATGATTTCCTCGTCGTGTTCGACGATGACAACGGTATTGCCGAGGTCGCGCAACTCTTTCAGCACCTTGATGAGCCGGTCGGTGTCGCGCGGATGGAGTCCGATGCTGGGCTCGTCGAGGATATAGAGCGAGCCCACGAGCGATGACCCCAGCGAGGTGGTCAGGTTGATGCGTTGGCTCTCGCCGCCGCTGAGCGAGTTGGACATGCGGTTGAGCGTGAGGTAGCCCAGTCCGACGTCGAGCAGGAATTGCAGTCGGGCATTGATCTCGGTGAGCAGCCGCTTGCCCGTCTGCTGTTCCAGTTCGGTCAGTTCCAGCTGGTCGAACCATTGCTTCAGCCGCACGATGGGCATTTGCACGAGATCGCTGATGCTGCGCCCGCCAATCTTGACATAGTCAGCCTCGGGTTTCAGTCGGGTGCCGTGACACTTCGGACAGTCGGTCTTGCCCCGATAGCGGCTCAGCATGACGCGGTATTGTATCTTGTACTGGTTCTCCTTGACCATCTGGAAGAAGGCGTCGATGGACACCTGGTCGTGAATGTCGCGATGGCGGTCGGAGGGCAGTCCGTGCCACAGCTGGTCCTTCTGCTGTTGCGTCAGGTTATAATAGGGTTCGAAAATCGGGAAACCAACTCCGTTGGCGTCGCAGTTTTCTTTCAGGGCAGCGCGCCGACAGAACTCGTCCTTCCACATTTTCATCTTCTCGCCGTGCCAGCAGACCACACAACCGTCGTAGACGGAGAGCGTGGTGTTGGGGATGACCAGATGCTCGTCGATGCCGATAATCTTGCCGAAGCCCTGACATTCAGGACAGGCACCGGCAGGCGAGTTGAACGAGAACATGTTGTCGGAAGGCTCCTCGAAGGTGATGCCGTCGGCCTCGAAGCGCATCGAGAAGTCGTAGCTGATATTGGAGGGCAGGAACATCAGCCGGCAACTTCCGTTGCCCTCGTAGAAAGCCGTCTCTGCAGAGTCGACGAGTCGGGAAACGACATCCTTGGCATCGTCGACAGACAAGCGGTCGATGACGAGGTATAGTTCCGAGTGCTGGTCAATCTCAGCATGTTCGGCCAGAAAGTCGTCGATGCGTAGGATATTGCCGTTGACAGCCATGCGGGCATAACCGTTCTGGATGTACAGCTGGAGCTGTTGTTCGACGGTTCGTCCCTCAGCCGGTCGGATAGGAGCCATCACCACATATTTGGTGCCTTGCGCATATTGCCGGGTACATTGGATGATGTCCTCGGTGGAATGCTTCTTGACCTCCTGTCCGCTGATGGGCGAATAGGTGTGTCCGATGCGGGCATAGAGCAGTCGCAGGTATTCGTAGATTTCCGTCGTGGTGCCGACGGTAGATCGCGGGTTGCGTGAGATGACCTTCTGCTCGATGGCGATGGCGGGCGGGATGCCCTTGATGAAGTCGCACTCCGGCTTGTTCATGCGCCCCAGGAACTGGCGGGCATAGCTGGACAGGCTCTCCACATAGCGACGCTGTCCCTCGGCATAGAGCGTGTCGAAAGCCAGCGACGACTTTCCGCTACCCGACACCCCGGCAATGACAACCAGTTTGTCGCGGGGAATCTTGACGTCGATATTCTTCAGGTTGTTGACCCTGGCTCCTTTGATCTCTATGCAGTCACTCATCGGCTATCAGTTGCTTTTGGCATCGAACGACAACTCGTCTTTTCCGTCTACCTTATTTATATATATCGTAGCGCCTGCAGGCAGGTCGCCGTTGACAATCAGTTCGGAGATGCCGTCTTCGATATAGCTCTGGATGGCTCGCTTCAGCGGACGGGCACCAAACTGCACGTCGTAGCCCTTCTCGGCCACAAAGGCCTTGGCATCGTCGCTCAGCTCAATCTGGAATCCCAGTTCGCCGATGCGCTTGTAGAGCCCCTTCAGTTCGACATCGATAATCTGCTTGATGGCAGCCAGGTCGAGCTGGTCGAAGGTGATAATCTCGTCCAGGCGGTTGAGGAACTCCGGCGAGAACTGCTTCGAGAGCGCTTTCTGCACAATCTGGCGGGCATGCTCCTTGTCCTGTTCGTTGAGCATGAGTGCCGACGAGGACGTGTTGAAGCCCACGCCGCGACCGAAGTCCTTCAGCTGGCGCGTACCGGCATTCGAGGTCATGATGATGACCGTGTTGCGGAAGTCGACGAAGCGACCGTTGCCATCCGTCAGGCGACCTTCGTCGAGCACCTGCAGCAGCAGGTTGAACACATTGCCGTGAGCCTTCTCTATCTCGTCGAGCAAGACGATGGAGTATGGACGACGGCGAACGCGCTCGGTGAGTTGTCCGCCCTCCTCGTAGCCTACATATCCCGGAGGTGCTCCGATGAGTCGCGACACGTTGAACGACTCGGTATATTCGCTCATGTCGACGCGTATCAGGGCATCGGCAGAGCCAAACATGAACTCAGCCAGTTTCTTAGCCAGATAGGTCTTGCCGACACCAGTGGGACCGAGGAACATGAAGGCTCCGATAGGATGGTTGGGGTCTTTCAGTCCGACACGGTTGCGCTGGATGGCCTTGACCATCTTGTCGATAGCCTTGTCCTGGGCGATAACCTGGCTTTTCAGCTCCTGAGCCATTCCCCTCAGGCGGATACCTTCCTCCTGAGCCATGCGCTGGACGGGAACACCGGTCATCATGCTGACCACGTCGGCAACTTCCTCGGCGGTAACCGTCTGGCGGACATCGGTCTCGCCTTCCAGCCATTTGCGGTTCATTTCCTGCAGTTCCTGTTCCAACACGGTCTGGCGGTCACGATAGCTGGCTGCCAGTTCGAAGTTCTGGTTGCTGACGGCCTGTTGCTTCTTCTCCGTGACGTGCTTGATTTCCTGTTCCTTCTCCGTGATTTCCGGTGGGATGTTGGCATTCTTCAAATGTACGCGCGAGCCTACCTCGTCGAGCGCATCGATGGCCTTGTCGGGCATGAAGCGGTCGGTGACATAGCGGGCTGTCAGTTTGACACATGCCTCGAGAGCCTCGTCGGTATAGTTGACATGATGATGGTACTCGTAGCGGTCGCGCAGGTTGTGCAGAATCTCGAGCGTCTCCTCGTTGGATGTCGGTTCCACAACCACCTTCTGGAATCTGCGCTCCAGGGCGCCGTCCTTCTCGATGGAGTTGCGATACTCGTCGAGTGTCGTTGCGCCGATACATTGGATGGTGCCGCGCGCCAACGCAGGTTTCAGGATGTTGGCAGCATCCATCGAACCCGGTGTGGAACCAGCTCCGATGAGGGTGTGTATCTCGTCGACGAAGATGATGATGTCGGGGTTCTGCTCGAGTTCCTTCACCAGCATCTTCATGCGCTCCTCAAACTGTCCGCGATACTTGGTGCCAGCCACCACTCCCGTCATGTCGAGGGTGACCAGCCGCTTGTTGAACAGGGTGGGAGAGCAATGGCGATGGCTGATCATCTGAGCCAGTCCTTCGACGATGGCACTCTTTCCGACACCAGGCTCGCCAATCAGGATGGGGTTGTTCTTCTTGCGGCGCCCCAGAATCTCGATGACACGCTGTATCTCGCGCTCGCGACCCACACAAGGGTCCAGCTTGCCTTCTGCAGCCTGACGCGTCAGGTCGGTGCCGAAGTTGTCGAGCACAGGCGTCTTCGACTTCGTCTTTTGCTGCGTGGTGGTCTGTGTCGTTCCCGACTGATGGCTACCGCTGGCAGCATTCCCGGTCTGCTCTTCTTCTTCATAGTCTTCGTCGGGCAGACCTATACCGTTTTTCACGCTGAACAAGGTCAGCGCGTCTTCATAATTCACATTGTTCATTTCCAATACATGTTTTGCTCCGTTGTCCACTTGGTCGTGCAGGATAGCCAACAGCAAATGCTGTTCCTCCACTCGCGTTGTCCGTTGCAGGCGTGCCTCGAGGACAGCCAGTTTCAAAATGTTGCTGGCTTTCTCGTTGAGCACGAGGTCGCGGGTGTGTATGGGCATTCCTATCTCATCCTCCTTGACGCGCATCTCCAGTTCGGTCTTCACCGACTGGATATTGACGTTCAGCCGTTGTAGCAGTTCCGTTACCGGCCCGTCTTTGACACGCATGAGTCCGAGCAAGAGATGCTCAGGGCCCACGCTGCTGCTGGCGAGGCGGCTGGCTTCGTCGCGTGAGAAGGCGAGGACTTCAGATACTTTGGGTGAGAATTGACTTGTCACAGGATTTAATGATTTTACAATTTTACAATTTAGCAGGTTACAAATTCCGTGCCAAAAACAATTTGTTGGTGATTCCCTTGGGCAATTCGGTCTCGTAGTGTGTCACCATGACCATGGTCTTGTTGCGGCGCTGACAAAACGTCTCAATGACATCCTTGGCCAGTCGGCGGTTCCAGAGGTCGAGTCCGTGAAGAGGTTCGTCGAGAATGAGCAGCTGCGGGTCCTTGACGAAGGCACGGGCCAGCAGAATCAGTCGTTGTTCGCCACTTGACAACTGCAGGAAACGGCGCTCTGCCAGATGGCCGATGCCGAAGATGTCGAGCCACCAGCGGCACTTGTCGTAGTCTTGCTCGTTGGGAACGGCATAGAGCCCGATGGAGTCCATGAGTCCGCTGGCCACGATGCGGATGGCAGGCAGGTCGCGTTTGTAGGAGCGGTGCATCTCGGGTGACACATAGCCGATGTGTTTCTTGATGTCCCAGATGCTTTCGCCAGAGCCTCGCGGACGGTCGAAGAGGGTGATGTCGCAGGCATAGCTCTGCGGATTGTCGGCACAGACCAGTGACAGCAGGGTAGACTTGCCGCTGCCATTTTGTCCTGACAGCGCCCACCGTTCGCCATTCATCACAGTCCAGTCGAGGTCTTTCAGAATGGTGCGCTCGCCATAGCGGATACTGACACCCTTCATCTCCACCACGCGCTGGCAGTCGTAGTCGTTGTCGTGATAGGGCAGGTCAAGGATGGCCTGTCGCTTCTCGTCGCTCAGCACGTGAGGCGGAACGGGTTGCTGATGGGCATAGTAGTCGGAGGGCGTGGGATATTCGGCACTTTCGGCATTGTCGGAAATCTCGATAATCTTGTCGACGAAATCAGGAATGTCGTCGGTCTTCGAGAGAACTAGCATGATTTCCATGTCGCGCTCCTCAGACAGCATCCTCAGGAGTTCCTTCAACTGGTCGCGCGTCTCGGCATCCAGTCCGATAAAGGGGTTGTCCATGATAAGCAACCGAGGATTGGAGAACAGTGTCTTCGTCAGTTGGAACTTGCGCAGTTCGCCACTTGAGAGCGTGATGATGTATTTGTCCAGAAACTCCTCCATGTGGAAGAGACGGTACAAGTGTTTTTGCAACTGGCGGCGCTCATTGGTGTCGTCGCCCGCCAAATGGTAGGCACGCTCCAAGAGTTCGCCAACGGTAGGCGTCTCGTGGTCGATGTCGTGCTGGTTCCATCGCAGTTGTAGGTAATATTGTCCGTCAACATTGACTCCATAGGAGTCGGTGAAGGCCATATAGCGCACACGGTCAGAGGCCAGCGTCTTGCGCAGTTGGTCGATATAGCGCGTCTTTCCGCTTCCGTTTCGTCCTACGACGGCTTTTACTTTTTGCATATCGTCTTGCTTACTTTGTCTTGGTTCTTGTTTACGAAATCTTTCCATCCCTTATAGTGGGCTTGGCTCTCCGGGCGGTTCATCTGCATGAAGTGGCAGTAAGCTGCTCCCAGGGCGTCGGTGGCATCCATGAACTTGCCCAGCGCCTCCTTGTCGAACTTCAGCAGTCGTTGGAGCATGCCGGCAACCTGTTCCTTCGAAGCGGCTCCGTTGCCCGTGATGGCCATCTTGATTTTCATCGGGGCATATTCGTGAATGGGAACCCCGTGGTGGATAGCTGCGGCAATGGCCGTTCCCTGGGCGCGTCCCAGTTTCAGCATGGTCTGCACGTTCTTTCCGAAGAAAGGAGCCTCGATGGCCATCTCGTCGGGCAGGTAGGCGTTGATGATGCCCGTCACTCGTTCGAAGATATGGCCCAGTTTCAGATAACCGTCACCAAATTTGCGCAGGTCGATGACACCCATCGTGATCATCTCTGCCTTGCCGTCCTTCACCTTGATGACGCCATAGCCCATGATATTCGTTCCAGGGTCGATGCCCAGTATGATCTTTTCCATTCCAATTTGCAAAGATATGATAAAAAGCGTGAAAAACCAAATTTATTAAGATAAATTGCGTAACTTTGCACTCAACTCTGACCTAAGAAAATATTAAAGTATATGAGAACTATTGTAATGACAGTCGTTATGGCTTGTGTCCTGCCAATGGGGATGCAGGCGCAGAATCGTGTAAAACCGGCCATCCCCCGAGATGCCAAGTTGGAAAGCAGCATAGAGAAGACCTTGTCGAGGATGACTCTCGATGAGAAAATCGGCCAGATGCTCGAACTGAACCTGGACATCATGGGAAAGTACGACGCCACAGGCACCTGGAAACTGAACGAGACGATGCTCGACACCTTGATTTCAAGGTGGAAGGTGGGCTCGCTGCTGAATGCTCCAGGAACGCGTGCAGCTACCGTTGAGCAATGGCAATACTGGATTCAGCTGATTCAGAAGAAGTCGATGACCTATCTTGGCATTCCCGATATCTATGGACTCGACCATAACCACGGTGTGACTTATACCCAGGGGGGAACACTCTTCCCGCAACCCATCAACCTCGGTGCTTCGTTCAATGTCGAACTGGCACGCGAGATGGCTGAGGTGACGGCTTATGAGAGTCGCGCAGCTAATTGTCCGTGGGTATACAATCCCGTTGTCGACCTTGGGCGCGATGCCCGTTGGCCACGCATCTACGAGAGTTTCGGTGAGGATGCCGTCGTCAACTCCAAGATGGTTGTTGCCGAAGTGAAAGGCTATCAGGGCGAGGATAACAACCACATAGACCGCTATCATGTGGGAACCAGCACGAAGCATTATTTTGCCTATGGAGCACCCTGGACAGGAAAAGACCGCACGCCCGCCTACCTCTCGCCGCAAATGTTGCGCGAGAAGTATTTCGAGCCTTTCCGTCAGGCTGCATTGGCAGGAACGCTGACGATGATGGTGAACTCGGCTTCTGTCAATGGGGTTCCCTTGCATGCCAGCTATGAATACCTGACACAATGGCTGAAGGAAGACTTGCAATGGGACGGCATGCTGGTTACCGACTGGGCTGATATCAATAACCTGTTCCAGCGTGAGCACGTGGCCAAAGACAAGAAAGATGCTGTTCGGATAGCCGTCAATGCGGGTATCGACATGTCGATGGATCCCTATAGCGTTGACTTCTGTATCCTGCTGAAGGAACTGGTAACGGAAGGCAAGGTGAGCATGACGCGCATCGACGATGCCGTTCGTCGAATCCTTCGTGTCAAATATCGTCTCGGATTGTTCGAGCAACCCAATACCGGAGGCAAGGGCTACGAGAAGTTCGGTAGTGCTGAGTTTGCTGCCAAATCATTACGCGCAGCTGAGGAGAGTGAGGTGCTGCTGAAGAATGAAGGTGGAATCCTGCCATTGGCAAAGGGCAAGAAGATACTGCTCACCGGACCAAATGCCAACCAGATGCGTTGTCTGAACGGTGGCTGGTCATACACTTGGCAGGGTTCGAAGGCTGAAGACCTGAGTGAAAAGTATAACACCATCTATGAAGCACTATGCCTGGAATACGGAAAAGGGAACGTTATTCTGGAACAAGGTGTCGTTTACAACGAAGAAGGGGCCTATTACGAAGAAAAGGAACCGCAGATAGCCAAGGCTGTCAATGCTGCCCAGAAGGCTGACATCATCATAGCCTGTATCGGTGAGAACTCCTATACAGAGACTCCAGGAAATCTCTCAGACCTGTGGCTCTCGGAGAACCAGCGTGAACTGGTCAAGCAGTTGGCAAAGACCGGCAAACCTATCATTCTGATACTGAACGAAGGACGTCCACGCCTGATTGCCGACATCGAACCGCTTGCCAAAGCGGTCGTCGACATCCTGCTACCAGGAAACTATGGTGCTGATGCGTTGGCCAACCTGCTCAGCGGCAAGGCTAACTTCTCTGCCAAGATGCCTTACACCTATCCGCGTGAGATCAACTCGCTCTATACCTATGACTATAAGGTCAGCGAAGAGGTAGGCACAATGGCTGGCGCCTATAACTATGACGCTAAGGTCAGTCTGCAATGGCCTTTCGGCTTTGGCTTGAGCTATACCACCTTCGCTTACTCCAACCTTTGTGTGGACAAGACATCGTTTAAGGCTGACGACGTGTTGACCATCAGCGTAGACGTGAAGAACAATGGCCAGCGTGCAGGCAAGGAACCTGTATTGCTGTATTCTAGCGACATCGTGGCTTCCATCGTTCCTGACAACAAGCGCCTTAGAGATTTTACGAAGGTAGACTTGCAACCCGGTCAACAGCAGACCGTTACGTTCCGTCTGCCGGCACGTGAACTGGCATTTGTCGGAGCCGACGGCCAATGGCTACTTGAGGAGGATGACTTCCTGTTGAAGGTCGGTGGGTTGTCGGTTCCCGTCACATGTACCCAGACTTTGTCATTCAAAAAATAGACTGTAGAAGATGTTGCTTGTTTTTTGTTGGATATTATTTGGATTTAGTTAACGATTATTAAATAATGACGGATAGTGTTGATATTACACATTAATATATCTATCTTAGCAGCAGCTTATATAATAATCAACCAAAATTAAATTATTCAACATGAACAAGCAACATCTGATTGGTGCTTCTAAGGCTATTGTTGTAGCCCTTGGAGTGGTGTTTATTTCTTCTTGTAGCAAGAACACCGATGTGTATGACCCGAGTTTTGAACATACTCAGGTAGAAAACAAGTACAAGGCTGAATTCGTTCAGGCTTATGGCGAGGTTTCATCCCTTGAAACATGGGATTTCTCTTATCGTGGCGCTGCATTGACACCTGGTGCTACCCGTGCTAAGATTAGCTCACAGTATCTCTCAGACTGGCGTGGAACAGAATCTTACGGTTATGTTTGGAACTATCCCGAGAAAGCCGGTATCTCAGATCCCATGCCCGAGAACCAGGTAAACGACCTGATTCATAACCACTGGACACAGATTGAAAATGCTATCAACAATACAGCAGCCATCGATTGGAATCCTTCTGGAAGCTATACATTCCGTGCGCTGAAGACTACCCGCAACAATAGTACAGCCAGCAAGTATTTTGCCGTTGGTGCTGAGATTGACGACATCGATCTCTACCTGCGTCTTTCAAGTCCTGCCAATGGTAAAGATAATAAGGGTGGAACGACAGCTGACCAACACACCAGCAGTATCAATTTCGGTGAAGTTCCTTCTTCTGCCGTTTGGTTTGCCTGCTCAACAACTGGCAACAACAAGAATAAGATTGCCATCGACGCCAACAATTACAAGTTGACCAAGTTCAAGGAAGTGACGGTCACTATTAATAATAAGGAGTATACCTTCTGGTGCTTCAAGTGCGATGCTCAGAATGGTACCTATGCCGACCTCGTACTGTGGGTACAAAAGATCATTCCTGCCACTCCGACATTGGGTGAGGCTAAGCGTTACATGGTAGAAGACCTGGGTAATGCCAGCGCTACCGACTTCGACTTCAACGATGTCGTGTTCGACGTTATCGAGATAAACAATGTCGACGGCAAGAAGTCATACAAGTGCTATGTTCGTGCCCTCGGAGGTACTAAGAACATCACCATTAAGGTGGGAAACAGCACATGGAAGAAGAGCACAAAGTTTGATGCTACCAAGATGTACAATACCCAGTATGATATCGATTACGCTCTGGCTCTCGACGAGTTTGACGTAGAGGGATGGATTCCCGGCACCAACAACGTTCAGGTATTTGTAGAAGATAAGCCTGACTTCGTTTATGGTCTGCCATTCCCGAAACCGGGTGAGGTTCCCTTCATCGTTTCCGTCATCGACGGTAAGAACTGGAAGGTAGAGCGCCAGCCTGTTGAGGACCTGCATTGGTTTGTTGAGCCCAACGAAGAATAAGAATCGTGTAATCAGATTACAATAAGTTGTTTTAATATGATTCCGCTTATGCTGACAGAAAGGCATAAGCGGAATTTTATTTGGCGAAGTGCAATTGTTGCCTGAAAATTTGGTGGTTTATCAGAAAATGCCGACCTTTGCAGGATAACCTACAACAGTATGACAGACAATCATCACAAATGGGTGGCTTGCTGGGGTAATGCCACCTCTATCACCAACCGGCGTGAAGCCACCTATGCCAAAGACCTCACGCTGCGTTACCCCGTCAGGATGTGCTTTAGTGGTAGCATGCTCCGTTTCAGATTCTCCAACCTTACAGGCACGGAACCGGTGACCTTGTCGAAGCTCTTTGTCGGTCATACGCCGATTACCTTTTCCGGAGAGCCAAGTGTCTGTCTCATGCCAGGCAAGGAGGTAGAGAGCGATACCATCAGCTATGCCGTGAGTTGTGGTGATACCATTGTAGTGAGCTTCTATCTGGCTGACTATACGCAGATGAACAGCGGGACGCTGATAACTGGTCCGCTGTCGAAAGGATACTTTGCCTACGGCGACTTTACCGAGGCCGACGCGTTGCCGCCCGACCTGTCACGTAGTACCAACTGGTTCTATTTCCTGAACACTATCGATGTGCTGACATCGGCTGACAACCATGCGGTGGTGTGCTATGGCGACTCCATCACTGCCCAGTCGTGGCCGGACTATCTGGCACAGCTTGCCTTCGGTTCCAAGGTGTCTGTTATTCGTCGTGCCGTCAGCGGTACACGCATTTTGCGCCAGTACGACTGCATCACCTACCAGGCCTATGGCTTGAAGGGCGCTACGCGTTTCCCCATAGAAATGAACGTTGCTGGAGCTACCGATGTGATTATCCAACACGGCATCAACGACATCATCCACCCCGTGGGAACCGGTGTGAATCCCTTCCGTCCGTGGAGTGACTTGCCAACGGTAGCAGAGATGGAACAAGGTGTGGAGGATATCTACGTCAAACCAGCCAAGGCAATGGGCTTGAAGGTATGGAGTGGAACGTTACTGCCTATCTTGGGATGGCGTACCTATAATGAAGAAAGAGAGTCGATGCGACAGGCGTTCAATCAATGGCTGCGCACATCAACCATCTTCGACGGCTGCGTTGATTTCGACAAGGCTGTTCGCAGCACGGCTAATCCCAAGGCGTTTGCCGACGGCTATGACAGTGGTGACCACCTGCATCCCAGCGAGCGTGCCTACGAAGCTATGGCGCAGGCCGCCCATGAGGCTATCTGTGGTCTTCAAACTCACAATGCTTGTATTGCTCGCGAGGAAACTTGAACAGGTCGTCGCTGATACCGCCTATCTTGAAGTCGGAAATCTTGATGGTGGTATGGAAAATGCCCAGTTTGATGCGAATGCTGGTCGGATACTGGGTGTGCTTATCTAACATGATGCGAGCCTCCTTGATGCCCTTGACGCCCTTCTTGGCTTTCAGCGTGATGGCTAAGCCTTTCTTGTTGTCCTTGATGCTATAAGTGTAGTTGGTAGGGACGAACTTAAACTTCGTGGCATACTTGTCGCGATCGTCGGAGTGGGCATTGTAAACGACCACGCGGTTCTTCTTACGCTCTAGCCTGTAGAAAGTCACGTCGTCGTTCCATGCAATATATCGCTCGTCGATGAATTTGCTCTTCTTCTCCTTCATCCATATCGTGCCTTCGGTCTTGTAGATACCGATGATGTTCACCTTGTAATGCAGCGAACCGCCTTCCGGACCGAATAGCTTGTTGTAGATGTCCATGAAGATGCGTCGTGCCTGCTGAGCGTTCGGAGTTTCATGTTCCTGTGCTTGTACCTGAATACTGAATGCGGCTAATAAAAAGCCTAATGCTAATACTATTTTTCTCATATCGTGTGCAAAGTTACGATTAAGTGGGCAAATTGCCAAATATGACCGGACATTTCTTTATGTTACCTGCAACTGTCCGTCTTGTTGCTCAACCTGTTCCTCCTGTATGAGTTGGGTGAGGACATGGCTGACATCGTCGGTGGAATAGGGCAGCGAAGATAGCTCGCCTATCGGGTGTGGCTGGTGGTCGTTCAGCAACGTGAGGATGTGTTGCCGGATAGCGTCAGCATCTTGTGGCTTTGACTGGCAGACATCACATTGTCCACAGTTATGCGTGATGTTCTCACCAAAGTATGCCAGCAGTTGGCGCGAGCGACACAGGTCGTCGGAAGTGGCATAGTGCAGCATGGCATGGATGCGCTCCCGGTACTGCTCACGTCTTTCTTCGTAAACGTGAGGCGGGATGACGATGTGTTCCGCGTCCTCGCGTCGCTGCATATACCGGATGGTCGGGATGTTACGACGCGGTATGAAGTGAAGCAGACGGCGTTGCGAGAGTTCTTTCAGTATCTCGTAGGTTTGCGGTGGCGTCAGTCCGGCTTGCTGAGCAACGATACTCTCGTCGATGAATGCATAGTCTGCAAACAAGCCGCCATAATTGCGTAACAGGGCGACAACGACACGTTCTTCGTCGGGTGACAAATGGTCGAGTTGGTAAAGGTCGTCACGACCTACGAGAAAACGTACACGCGCCTGATTGTCTGCTTCTTCGTCGTATTCAATATATCCGGAACGTTGCAGTAGCTGAAGTGCGGCATGCACCCGAATGGGGAAATGGTGGAAACGCTGACAGAACGCTTCGATATTGAATTCGCGCAAAACGCCGTATCCGTCTCCGGTGGCTATCTGGTAGTAGTAAGCCAGATGCTCGTAGACCTGCCGGATATAGTCCTTTTCCGGGAAGGTGTCGCTGATGCGCTTTTCCAGTTTCGCTTGGTCGCTGTTGTTATATAGCAAGACGGCTCGTGCGGTCTTGCCGTCGCGCCCCGCACGTCCTGCTTCTTGGAAATAGGCTTCGATGGAATCCGGACAGTCGTAGTGTAACACCAGTCGCACGTCGGGTTTGTCAATACCCATGCCAAAGGCATTGGTTGCCACCATGATGCGCGTCTGGTCCTGTTGCCATTGCTGTTGCCGCTCGTCTTTCTGGGCATGGTCAAGACCGGCATGGTAGAATGTGGTACTCAGACCCGCGTCAGACAGGTGCTCGGCTATCTCACGCGCATGACGACGGCTGCGCACATAAATAATGGCAGCTCCGTCGTAGCGTTGTAGCCAATGAACCAGCTCGTTCAACTTATCACCCGTCTTGCAGACGATATACGACAGGTTCTTACGTTCGAAAGACATGCGGAAGACGTTGAAGGGATGAGCGCTGAGGTCTGATGTCTGACGAGCAAGCTTCTGGCAGATGTCCTCCACGACGGTAGGAGTCGCTGTGGCGGTTAGTGCCAACACAGGTACATCAGGATGTATTTCGCGGATGATGGAAATCTCCAGGTATGAAGGACGGAAATCGTAACCCCATTGAGAGATGCAGTGGGCTTCGTCGACGGTGATAAAAGACACTTTCATGTGGCGCAGCTTCGTCTGGAAGAGCGGTGACGAGAGTCGCTCGGGCGACACATAGAGCAACTTGATACCGCCAAAGATAGTGTTTTCCAGGATGCGAAGTATCTCGTCGTGTTGCATACCGCTATAAATGGCCGCCGCACGGATACCACGCTGACGGAGGTGCTGCACTTGGTCTTTCATCAGGGCAATCAGGGGAGTGATGACGATGCAGACACCTTCCATGGCAAGTGCCGGCACTTGGAAGGTTATTGACTTGCCGCCTCCCGTGGGCATCAGTCCCAGGGTATCATGACCGATGCACACTGACTCGATGATGTCGCGCTGAATACCCCTGAAATCATCATACCCCCAATATTTTTTAAGTAAATGAGTAATGTCCATTTCTCATTCCGAAGGCTTGATGTCTTCTATCTGCAACTGTATCTCACCGCGCTTATAACTGTTTTCCTCGATGGTATAGATGATGTCGAACGATCGCTTGCTCTTGATATAGCGCGCCGCAGCCGACTGTCCGAAGGCGATGCCGTTCATGACTACTGCCGACTTCGAGTCTACCAGTTCAAGCTTGATATGTTCTTGATGGCGCCCCACCACCTTCGATGTACCGTAGTCGTAGACGTTACGCGTGAGAAATAGCGGTTTCTCGTTTCCCGGTCCATGCGGAGCCAACCGTTTCAGTTCGCCCAGCAGTCGCTTCGAAATGTCGTGGAAGTCTAATGCCATGTCCACCTCCATCGTCTGTTGCGTCTGCTCGGGAAGGATATGCTGACTGACATATTCCTGAAAACGACGACGGAACTCAGGGATGTTCTCCTGACGAAGTGTCAACCCGACGGCATAGGTGTGACCCCCGAAGTTTTCCAATAGGTCACGACAGGATTTGACAGCGTCATAGATGTCGAAACCCGCTACCGAACGAGCAGAACCAGACGCGATGCCGTCGATGATGGTCAGTACGACGGTGGGACGGAAATACAGTTCCGTCAGTCGAGATGCGACGATGCCCACGACCCCCTTCTTCCATCCCTCGTCATAAAGTACGATGCTCTGCATGTGCTGCTGACTTTCCAGACGCGCCACGATTTCGTTGGCTTCTTCAGTCATCTGCTTGTCCACGTCCTTTCGCTGTTCGTTGAGTTCGTTGATGCGCAGAGCCTGTGTGAGCGCCTTCTGCATGTCGCGCTCCACGAGCAACTCCACGGCTTCGCGGCCGTTCATCATGCGTCCTGAGGCATTGATGCGTGGACCTATCTTGAACACAATGTCACTCATGGTGAGTTCACGGTTCGTCAGTCCGCAAATCTCAATAATCGATTTCAGACCGATACTCGGACTCTGATTCAACAGTTTCAGTCCGTGGAAGGCTAGGATGCGGTTCTCACCAACCACCGGCACCAAGTCTGCTGCTATCGACACAGCACAGAAATCAAGCAAAGGTATCAGCCGGGAAAACGGGATGCCGTTGTTCTTGGCAAATGCTTGCATCAGCTTAAAGCCTACACCACACCCGCAGAGTTGCTTGAAAGGATAGGTGGAGTCCGTGCGCTTAGGATTGAGGATAGCCACTGCCGGCGGCAACTCGTCGTCAGGCACGTGGTGGTCGCAAATAATAAAATCAATGCCTCGCTGTTTCGCATAGGCTATCTCGTCAATAGCCTTGATGCCACAGTCCAGCACGATAATCAGTTTAACACCATTCTCTGCCGCATAGTCTATGCCCTGACGACTCACACCGTATCCCTCACCTTCGCGGTTGGGAATGTAGTAGTCGATGTTGGAATAGAACTGCTGCAGAAACTTGTAGACTAATGCTACCGCCGTACATCCGTCGACATCGTAGTCGCCGTAGACCATGATGCGCTCTTTGCGCCCCATTGCATCGTTCAGACGGTCTACCGCCACGTCCATGTCGTTCATCAGGAAAGGGTCTATCAGCTCGTTCAGCATCGGACGGAAGAAGCGCTTCGCTGCACTCTCTGTCTTGATGCCCCGCTGAATGAGCAAACCGGCCAGAATAGGACTCGCCCCAATCTTCTCGGCCAGTTCGTTAGCCGCCTGTTGCTTCTCTGGTGTAGGTGGTTCGTAATTCCATTTAAGTTGCATTTATATTTATTTTTATTTCTTTCGTCACTACGGCATATGGTACACTTCAGTCCATAATACGTTGCGAAGTTACGAAGAAAAAACAAAAAAACGGAACATCCTGTCATTTTTTTAACAGTTATATTCCGTTTTTATCATTTATAATGCTTTTTACCCCTTACTCCACGTAGTCCATCTTAACCACGATGACTCTGATCCGCTGGTCCTTCTTCTTGGTTTGCACCTTGGCAATATGCCAATCCGAAGGGAAGAAAATAACGAAATTCCCCTCCTTTACATCGAAGAAATGCGTTTTTTCTTTCTGATAATGATAGCGCATGACATCTTTTTTCTCGTCGTAGGGAACGCTGATGGTACTTGTCTGATGGTCAAGCAATGCAAATCCTTCTGTACCGCAAACCACTAGTTGAAAGTCAATCTTGCGCTTATGACTTTCTGTGTTGCGTTTCTCCAGAGGACCATTCTCTGAGTCTTCAACGCTGGCCACTAACGTTGAGTTAGGGATGGGGTGCTTACCTTTGGAAATGGTCTTCAAATCGGTGTCACGAAGCCATTGGAAAAGTATATCCCATTGTGCTTTATTCTTCTCATATTGTGAATAGAATTCGTTAATTTTCAACGTCTTATGAGGTTTCGCTTTTGTGAAACCTTGACGCCATTCACCTTGTTTTAGCCATTGCTTGGCTTCCTTGTTGGTTTGTGCTGATGCTGTTATGGTCAGCAGGCAGACGAGGATGGTCGTGATGATTTTTTTCATATACATATTTTTTTGAATGATTTATATACTAAACTGTATTCCCGGTGTCCTAGCAATTCCGATTTGGTGGGTACACCTGAAGCCGTTTTCTCGATACATTGCAACAATTGGTCGCGGACATCGTTAAATGATTGTCCGTCTGTTACGATGGCACCTGCATTGATGTCCATATCGTCAACCATTTGCTGATAGGTAATAGGATTGGAACATACTTTCACCACGGGCGAGATAGCTGAGCCTGCTACAGAGCCTCGTCCGGTGGTGTAGAGTACCAAATGGCATCCGCAAGCAATCATCTCCATGATTTCTGCATTGTCGTTGATATTCGGGAAACCCCAGCGTGCCTCTCCGTCGGGAACGACGTCCATCATCCATAGTCCTGCAGATATTGGTCGAATGCCAGGATAGGTTAGTCCTTGTATGGGGCGGCTGCCGCTTTTGCAGTAGGATCCTAGCGACTTCTCCTCGATGGTGGTCAGTCCGCCTGTTGCGTTTCCTGCTGAGAAGCTGTCATGCCCCATCTGTTTATAATAATTGTTGGCTTTAACGATGCAGTTATATAATTGTACTCCCAATTCCGGAGTGACGGCTCTGTCCTGCAGCAGCTGTTCGCAACCGATGAGTTCGCCAGGCTCTTCGAAAATACAGGTTGCACCTTGGTCGATAAGATAGTCGAAGGTGCAACCTACAGCAGGATTAGCCGTGATACCACTATATCCGTCTGATCCACCGCAAACAGTACCTATGACGAGGTCTGACCATTGAATGTTGACAACGGGAACTGTTTGTCTTTGTTCCAGTAAAGAGTTGATGATAGAAATGCCCTTTTGTATAGAAGGCATCGTACCACCTTCTTCTTGGATGACAATCAGAGAGGCTGGTCGCCCACTTTCCTTAATGTCTTTCAAGAGGCGATTACGTTGAAAGTTCTCACACCCCAACGACACTAGCAGTACAGCTCCAACATTGGGATGCGTGCATAATTGGCGCATCATCAACTCTGCATAGTCATTCGGAGCGCATCCGCTGAACCCAATCAAATGAACGTCATCGTCTTGAAAATGCTGGGCAATGCGAGAAGCCACATGGTGGGCACACTCTACCAGATACGTGACCACGACGACGTTACGGATACCCTTTCGTCCGTCTTTGCGCAGATAACCTTTCATGACAGTTCCAGAATCTTGTAAGACACACAGTTGTCGCTGATGAGTTGCCAGTCGAGTTCCACACCAATACCGGGTTCCTTGGGTACGGTAATCATGCCTTTGGCATCGATGGGCAGCAGTCCCTTCATGGGAAATTGAAAATCTTCCTCTGGCACGAAGTATTCGAACCATTTGCAGTTGCGGATGGCACAAGAAACGTGTAGATTCACAATGTCCATATAGTTCATTGTCGTGGTATGTACCTCGCAGTTCATGCCGAAAGCCTCTGCCAGATGGGCTATTTTCAGAGTACCTGTGATGCCACACTTCCAGGACACGTCAGCGCGTACGATGTCTGCTGCTTGTTGGTTGATGACCTGCGCAACACCCCAGTGACACCCTCGTGTGGTCTCCGTAGCAGCGATGGGAATGTCAAGTGCTTTGCATAGCTGGGTGTACTTATAGAGTTCGAAATCGCGGAATGGTTCCTCCAACCAGATATAGTTCAATCGTTCCAGTTGACGACCTACGCGGATGGCTTCGTCGAGGGTGTATTCTGCCACGGGGTCACTCATCAGACCGAAGTCTTCTCCGACGGCCTTGCGCAGATTCTCGTGAATGCGCATGTCCGTCTCGACAGGTCCGCAAGGATGCACTTTGTAGCACTTGATGCCTCTTTGTTGGTAGAACAAAGCCTCGTCGATATATGCTTGTTCTGAGGTATGGAACAAACCGCTTGCATAGACGGGTAATTGTTCACGATAGGCTCCGATGTACTGGTAGAGTGGGAGTCCTGCTGCCTTGGCACAGATGTCCCACAGCGCTACATCAATGGGACCAGGAAGGTAGACGGGGAAGAACGTCAGATGACGATCAATATTCCACAACTCATGCCATATCTTCTCGTGTTCATAGGGCGAGCGACCCAGCACGACAGGGGCTATATTGTCGTGAATATATGCCTCCGTGACATTTCCCGAACGGGCTGCCAGGGCGGTGGCTATTCCCTCGATACCGGTGTCGGTGGTCAGTTTCAGTACCAGCACGTCCCAGTCCATCGCACTTTTTCCCTTGCGCTTGTCGTCGAACAGGCACTTGTTACGACGTACCCACCATGTTTCAATCTTTTGTATTACCATAGTTATTTCGTGAAATCAATTTGTCTGATAGGAACGAATAGCCTCAGCGTGAGCCAGGCCACCAGATACATCGTGCTGGCTATCATGAAGATAGAGGCATAGCTGCCTGTCAACTCCAGGATCAGTCCGACAAAGGAAGAGGCGAGCGCACCTCCAACGGCTCCTCCGACGCTGCTGATGCCCGTCATCGAACCTACCACCTGTTTGGGATAGACGTCGGAAACGATGGTGAAAATATTCGATGCCCATGCCTGATGAGTACTCGTGGCCAGTCCGATGATGAACACCACCATCCAAAGGTTGTCGATATATGGAACCGCATTCAGGGGAAGCACAAGTAGTGCAAACAGCAGAATCGTTGTCTTACGTGCAAAGTCGATGCTGCGTCCAAGGCGAATGAATTGTGAGGAGACATGTCCGCCATATATTCCTCCGATACTTGACATCGTATAAATAATGATAAGGGGCAGCACGGTGGCTTTCAGGTCTACACCATGTGTCTTGTTCAGAAAGTCTGGTGTCCAGAACAGGAAGAACCACCACACCCAGTCGGTGACAAAGCGCGAGAAGAGTATGGCATAGGTCTGCCGATGCTGGAACAGTTGCCGCCAAGTGACAGCCGTCCCATAAGCCCCATTGGCCTCATTAGCCCTATCCTCCTCATCCTCCCCCTTGATATACTCCAGTTCCGCCTGATTCACGCCTCGGTGTTTGTCGGGAGAATGATAAAGTATCCACCAGATGACCACCCAGACGAATCCCAGCATACCAGTAACGATGAAAGCCCACCGCCAGCCCCATTCCAGCGTGATGGCCGTCACAATGATGGGGGCGATGATGGCGCCAATGGTTGTTCCGGAATTGAACAGACCGGTAGCATAGGCCCGGTCGCGCTTGGGAAACCATTCTGCGATGACCTTCACTGCTGCGGGAAAGTTTCCTGCTTCACCCAAGCCAAGGATGGCACGTGCTGCTCCAAAACCAGTTACGGAGCGCACCGTGGCATGTAGTACGGCACCGATGCTCCACACGATAATGGCTATAGAGTATCCGCTCTTGCTGCCTAGCCGGTCGAGCATCCGTCCGCCTAACAGCATGCCAATGCCATAGGCCACCTGGAATGCGGTGAGGATATACCCATAGTCTGCCTCTGTCCATCCAAGGTCATCTTGGATATAGGGCTTCAGCAGTCCGATAACCTGACGGTCGATGTAGTTGATGGTGGTGGCAAAGAAGATAAGGGCCACCACCGTCCAACGGATATTCGTTTTCTTCATAGTCGCAGTCCTTGCTCCTTAGAATGCTTCTGATGCTCCAGCGTCTACAGGAAGGAACACACCGTTCACGTAACTGCCTGCCGGAGATGAGAGGTAGAGTGCAGCATATCCGATATCCTCTGGCTGGCCAAAGGTTTTCATGGGAATGCGGCGCAGGATATTGGCCTTGCGCTGGGGGTCGTTGTCGGTGGCTTTATGGAACATGGGCGTGTCTATCCAGCCTGGAGCAATGGTGTTGACACGTATGCCCTTGGGTGACAGTTCTGCCACCAAACTGCGTTGTAATCCGAGTACAGCTGATTTGGCCGTTGTGTAGGCAACGACTTGCTCCATCCCCATGATGGCTGTCATCGAACTAATCATGATGATAGAACCTTTGCCTCGCTCTACCATCAGTTTGGCAAACTCGCGACTCAGGGCGAAGACACTCATCACGTGGACGTTCAGCACGCTCAGAAATTCTTCGTCGCTGACATCGAGCGCCCATTTCTTCAGGTGTACTCCAGCGCAGTTAACCAGTATGTCGACTGCTCCGATGTCTTGTACAAGAGCTGGAATCTCATTGGTATTGGTAACATCGAAAGCCCGATAGCTGCATTTTTCTCCCAGTTGTTGCTGAGCCTCGCGTAATTTCTCTTCGTTTCTACCGATGATGATTACTTCAGCGCCGGCCTCTACAAATACTTTGGCAATACCCAGACCCAGTCCGCTGCCTCCTCCTGTTACGACGGCTCGTTGTCCGTCAATTCTAAATGCATTCATATTTGATTTGTTTTACATGATTCCAAATTTGGCAAAAGCTTCTACGGTGCTCATGCCTTGCTCCAGGGCTTGCTTGACCAGCTTTTCGCCACGGGCCTTCTCAATGGCTCCGGCAAAGGCTTCTTCCTCAGCCTCGCGGGGTACGATGATCACACCGTCAAGGTCGCCAAAGACAATGTCGCCAGGACGAACGGGAATGCCTCCGAACTCGATGGGTACCCGATAGTCTATCACTTTTCCGCGAGGTCCTTGGTCTTGTGCATAGGTGCCTTGTGAAAAAGTGGGAAAGTTCAGACGCAGTATCTCGTTGGTGTCTCGTGAGAAACCGTCAACCACTGCGCCAGCTGCTCCTATGGCAATAGCTCGTGTGCTCATCAGTCCGCCCCATAGTGCATAGCGTGGTGACGAACCACTACAGATATATACCTCACCGGTCTTCAGTTGGTCAAGTGCCTCAAACATGATGCCAAAGGGTTTCCGCATCACGTCGAGCTGTGTCTGCTGCTGTCGCTCTGCAAAGACGTCAGCTTCCAATACGGGCATTGCGCGTCCGATGACTACCATGTCACGTCGTAAGGGTTTGATATGTGGGGGCAGGAATTGGTGCAGATACCCCATTTTGTCCAGGACATCGCCTACCAAGGCTGTGAAGAGTTCGTTACGGGCTATACGGAACAGTTCTTCATCATTTTTCCATAGGTTTGTCATAAGTAGTTTGTTTTAGGTAAAAGAAATGAAAGGGATGCGCATGATGGCACACCCCTTCCATGGTTTAAAGTCCTAGCTTCTTGCGAATCTCAGCGGGAATGGCATTTTTGTTGATGAGGAAGTCCATGGTGTTGGCAGCGATGAAAGCTTTGGTCATATACCAGATGCCCTTGTAGTCGCCCGTCTTGCCCCATGAGTTCTGTACCATATAGTACTCCTTACCGTTCTGGTCCTTGGCAACACCGAAGATGTGCATGCCATGGTCGTCAGTCAGTTCCCAGTTGTCGAAGCGTTCCTGACGCATCTCCTGAGTAGGAACAATCTCAGGCACGGTGCAGCCCAGCGAGTCGATGATGTCACGCTTCTTGGCGGCAGTCATCTTCAGCCATTTGGCCATGTCGCTGCCTTGCAGGCTCTGTGTCTTTTTGTCATCTACAGCATAGGCCAGTCCCTTGCGGGTGAAGCCAGGCTCACTGACGTCACCGCCCCAGGCTACGGTATAGCCGTTCTTCACAGCGTTGTCGATAATCTGCATCATCTCGTCCATTGGCACGTTGTAGCTCAATGGGAAGCGCCAGTTGTCCTGTACCTCAACGGCGAAGGCGGTGTAGAAGGGATGGTGGGTATAGCTGGTGATGCTCACATAGTCGTCGAGATTGATACCCAGCGATGCCATGAAACTTTTCGGGGTATATTCCTTGCCTTCGTAGGTGAACTTCTCAGGGCACTTTCCTAGATAGGCGTCGAGTATGCCTTGCATACCGGTCTTCCATGCCTTGCTGAGTTTCTTGGCATCGCTCTTGGCGACAGCGGCTACGTATGGCTCCAGCACGCTGAAGAACTCGTTGAAGTTGTTCAGCGAGTCACCATAGAGTGAACCGGGGAAAGGCATTGCCTCGATGGGGCAGATGCCGTGTGTCTTCAATGTGTGAAGCACGTCCTCAGAACTTCCGCCCTGTGCAAACTGGCAGTCACCGTGATAGCGAACCACTTGGATGGCACGCTCCATATAGGTCTTGTTGGCTACGAAAGCTTCACAGAGGGTGTACTTCTTGCCGGTAGCCTTCAGGATCTCTGCCTCAAAGAAGGAGAGGGTAGAGTAGTCCCAGCACGTACCCGAGCGGTTCTGGTCCTTGATGGTCGTGATAGGATTTTCCTTGACGACGGTGAATACGGGTTTGTTCTCATTTTTTGCAGGTGCCTTTTTCTTGGCAGCCTGAGCACCAACGGCAACGAATGCCATGAGTGCAAAGGTTAAAATTTTTTTCATAATTATCTATTGGTTTTTACTCATAAATGCTTCCAGTTCTGCAGGGTGGTACGGGATGCGCTTCGTTCCGAGGAATCTGCAGCCGTCCTTGGTAATCAGTACATCATCCTCGATGCGGATGCCGCCAAAGTCCTTGTAGGTCACCAACTTCTCGTAGTTGATAAACTCCTTGCAGTGTCCGCTGGCTTTCCACTCGTCGATGAGGGCAGGGATAAAGTAGATGCCGGGCTCGTCAGTAACGACAAAGCCTTCCTGTAGCCTTCGACCCATGCGCAGACAGTTGGTGCCAAACTGCTCCAGATTGGGACGTGTCTCCTCGTCGAAACCAACAAAAATCTGTCCCAGGCCTTCCATGTCGTGAACGTCCATACCCATCATGTGACCTAGTCCGTGAGGCAGGAACATAGCGTGGGCACCAGCCTTTACAGCCTCGTCCGTGTCGCCCTTCATCAGTCCCAGTTCCTTGAGTCGTTCGGTCATCATCCGACAGACAGCAAAGTGGACATCCATATATTTCACACCAGGCTTTGCCACCTCCAAGACGTAGTCGTGACATGCTTCCACAATGCTGTAGATTTCCAGCTGACGCTGGGTGAACTTGCCGTTGACAGGCATCGTACGGGTATGATCACTACAGTAGTCGTCCAGTTCACAACCAGCATCACACAATACCAGACGACCATCCTCCAGTTTGTTTGCCGTTGGATTGCCGTGCATAATCTCACCATGTTGCGAGAAGATGGTGGCGAAACTTGTCTGGTCGGCCAGTGAACGGGCAATGCCATCCACCTGTCCGCCAATGAAGCGTTCTGTCACTCCCGGCTTAATCAGCAATTGGGCGGTGGTGTGCATCGCATAGCCCACATCACAAGCACGATCAATAGCTTCTATTTCCTGTGCTTCTTTGGTGGAGCGCATCTTTACAACAGCTTGGATGAGCTCAAGTGATGCAGCCTCCTTTTGTTTTGATGGATGAATGCCCAGCAAGTCCATGATTTGGATTTGGGTATCATGACGATAGGGTGGCAGGAAGTGAATGTTCTTAGAGGTGAGAGGTCTTGCCGTGCAAGCGACCAAAGGTCGAGCGGAGAGGTGAGTGGTGAGAGATTTCATGGGGGCAGTCTTCGTCACACCCACCTCAGCAGCCAAGTCGGCTACCGATGGTGTGAAACCCATCCATACAATGTCTTCCACGTCAATGTCGTCACCGAACAGCCACTCTTCGTCGTTGTCGATGTCAATCACACCTACCAGTCCATTACGATGCTGTCCGAAGTAATACAGGAACGAGGAGTCCTGTCGCATCGGTGCATAGCAGTTGGCGGGATAGTTGCACGGTGCGTCGTTGTTGCCAAACAGCACGATAACACCTTCGCCCACTATTTTTTTCAGTTCGGCACGTCGCCGGATATACGTATCTTTGCTAAACATTTATCAAAAAATCGGTTTGTTTGTCCATTTTGTTCGCAAAGGTACACATTATTTATTTATTTGCACTAACTTTGCACCCTAAAAAGTATTAAAATGCAAATATCATCCAACACAGGTCTGGTTCTCGAGGGTGGCGGCATGCGAGGCGTGTTCACGTCGGGTGTGCTCGACGCCTTGATGAAGCATGAGGTCTATTTCCCTTATGTAGTGGCTGTGTCAGCAGGAGCTTGCAATGCCATGTCGTATATGAGTCGGCAGCCTCGAAGAGCGCGCTGGTCGAACATCGACATGTTGCAGAAGTATGATTATATCTCACTGAAAGGTCTGGTACAGAAAGGTAGCATCTTCGATACCGACATCCTCTACGAGCGTTTTCCTAACGAGTTGGTGCCCTTCGACTACGCAGCGTATGAAGCAAATGCGGCAACCTTTGAGATGGTGACTACCAACTGCAGGACGGGACGTGCGATGTATCTCTCGGAGCGTCATGACCATCAGCGACTCACCCAGATAGTGAAGGCGACGAGTGCGCTGCCTTTTGTGGCGCATATCGTAGATGTCGATGGCATCCCGATGCTCGATGGTGGTATTGTCGACAGTATTCCTATCGTGCGTAGCATTGATACAGGACATCAGGAGAATGTGGTCGTCTTAACGCGTAATCGTGGTTATCGTTCGTCGGAACCCGACATTAAGATGCCAAAGTTCATCTATCGGGAGTATCCCCGTCTGCGTGTGGCGTTAAGCAGACGTACGGCGGAATACAACAAACAACTCGACTTGATAGAACGGATGGAAGACTGGGGTGAGATAACCGTCATCCGTCCGGAGGCACCTATGGAAGTTGGGCGCATCACTCAGGATGTAGAGAAGTTGGAACGCCTATATGAAGAGGGCTTCCGCTTAGGTGAGCGCTTTATTCTTTCAGCAGGTCTGGTCTGAGGCGACGGGTGCGCTCCATCGCTTGTTCCAATTCCCAGTTGCGTATCTTGGCTTCGTTGCCCGAGAGCAGTATCTCAGGCACCTTCCATCCTTTATAGTCTGCCGGACGCGTATAGATGGGGGCGGCCAGCAGGTCGTCCTGAAAACAGTCGGAGAGGGCACTCTGCTCGTCACCGATGACACCAGGAACTACGCGGACTATCGCGTCTGCTATCATGGCGGCCACCAGTTCGCCTCCCGTCAGTACGAAGTCGCCAATAGAAATCTCCTTCGTAATCAGGTGGTCGCGAACACGCTGGTCAATGCCCTTGTAGTGACCGGCAAGGATAATCAGGTTTCCCTTCAGCGACAACTCGTTGGCCATGTGCTGGTCGAAACGTTCACCGTCGGGTGAGGTAAAGATGACCTCGTCGTAGTCACGCTCTGCCTTCAGTGCCGTGATACAACGGTCTATGGGTTCGCATTGCATCACCATACCCGCACTACCGCCATAGGGATAGTCGTCAACGCGACGCCATTTATCCAGCGTGTAGTCGCGCAGGTTGTGCAGTCGAATCTCAGCAAGTCCTTTCTTCTCAGCCCTTGCCAGAATACTCTCGTGTACGAAGCCCTCCAGCATTTCGGGCAGTACGGTGATGATGTCTATTCTCATAACAATGATGAATGATGCATTATGAATGATGAATTCCATAGAACGCTTGGATGCGGTCAATATACCTTTCGCCCACCTTGCGCCCCAGTTCGTAGACGTGGCGCATCTGTTCTGGGTTGTGTGAGATGTGGCCGATGGGTATCTTCTCATCTGGACGGATGACCAGACAACGACCCAGTCGCTCTGCATTCGCCACATATTCCAACTGGTAGTTGTACATCTGGTGGCGCTCGTCCAATGCTTTTAGGAAGTGGGGGTAGCGATGTAATGCAAGGCGCATTAGCGGCATCAGTCTGTTGTGCGCCTTCTGGTATCCCTGAGGCTGCGTCAGGATGACCACGTTGCGGTCATATCCCTTGCGCTCGAAGTATTCCAAGGGGATGCTGTCTGCCACACCACCGTCAAGCAACAGGTGATCTTGCACCTTCACGACTTTCGACGCCAGCGGCATTGATGCAGAGGCTCGCAACCACTCCAGTTCGTCGTAGTCTACGTGGTCCATTACATGATATACCGGTTGGCCCGTCAGCACATCCGTACAAACGATGGTAAACTCCAAGGGATTCTCCTCGAAGGTCTTGATGTCGAAGAGGTCGTACTCGTAGGGAACTACATGATAACCGAACTTCGCATGGAAGTAGTTGCCCGTGGTCAGCAGTGACCTCACACCACTGTACCTGGGGTCCTTGGCAAAGCGGGTGTTGTAGCGGATGGCGCGTCCGATCTGCTTCGATTTATAGTTGCAGCCAAACGCAGCCCCCGCAGAGACACCAATCAGTCCGTCTGGCCAGATGTCGTGTTCCATCATGACATCTGTCACGCCTGCTGTCCATAGTCCACGCATGGCGCCGCCTTCCAGAACCAGCCCCTTCTTCCCTGTCATCTCTCACCTCTTACCTCTCACCTCTTACCTCTAAGCATTATACTCCTGCCAAGACTTGATCTTGATGTCGTTCTCGCTGAGCGCGGTGAACGCCTCAATGTAGGCCTTTGCCAGACGCACATTGGTCATCAGAGGGATGTTGTGGTCGATGGCACCACGACGGATGCGGTAGCCGTTGGTCAGCTCACGCTTTGTGTGGTTTTTCGGTACGTTCACGATGAGTGCGAACTGGTGCTGGGCAATCATGTCCATCACATTGTTGTCACCTTCCTCGTCAGGCCAGCTGACAGCTGTAGCCTCCACACCGTTATCGTTGAAGAACTTGGCAGTACCACCTGTGGCATAAACCTTGTAACCCTTCTTCACCAGGTCCTTGGCGGGCTCCAGCAGACTGACCTTACCCTTGGCGGCACCACTTGAAATAAGGATATTTGCTCCTTGCTTCGGCAAGCGATAGCCTGTGGCAATCAGAGCGTTCAGCATGGCCTCGTTCAGGTCGTCACCCAGACAACCTACCTCACCCGTTGACGACATGTCTACACCCAAGACGGGGTCGGCATTCTGCAGACGGGCAAACGAGAACTGTGAGGCCTTGACACCGATGCGGTCGATGTCGAACTCCGAACGATCCGGACGAGAGTAGGGCGCGTCGAGCATAATCTTCGTAGCCGTCTCGATGAAGTTGCGTTTCAGAATTTTCGATACGAAGGGGAACGAACGTGATGCACGCAGGTTACACTCGATGACCTTCACCTCGCGGTTCTTGGCGAGGAACTGTATGTTGAATGGACCGCTGATGTTCAGCTCTTTGGCTATCTTGCGGGCAATCTTCTTAATCTGGCGAACGGTAGAGAAGTAGATGTGCTGGGCGGGGAACACCATCGTCGCGTCACCTGAGTGAACACCGGCATACTCTACATGCTCAGAGATGGCATACTCAACAACCTCACCCTTGTCAGCAACGGCATCGAACTCTATCTCCTTGGTCTCCGTCATGAACTTCGAAACCACTACAGGGAACTCCTTCGACACCTCGGTGGCCATTGACAGGAAACGGTGCAGTTCCTCGTCGTCGTAGCACACGTTCATGGCTGCACCCGACAGCACATACGAAGGACGTACCAGTACGGGATAGCCTACCTCAGCGACAAATTCCTTGATGTCGTCGAAAGAGGTCAGCGCACGCCATGCAGGCTGGTCAATGCCCAACTTGTCGAGCATGGCCGAGAACTTGTCACGATTCTCTGCACGGTCAATGTCCACAGGACTTGTTCCCAATACGGGAACACCCTGGCGGTGCAGTTTCATGGCCAGGTTGTTAGGAATCTGACCACCCACGCTGACGATGACACCACGTGGCTGTTCCAGGTCTATCACGTCGAGTACGCGCTCCAGGGAGAGCTCGTCGAAGTACAGACGGTCACACATGTCATAGTCCGTAGATACCGTCTCGGGGTTATAGTTAATCATAATCGACTTGTAGCCCAGCTTACGCGCTGTGTTGATGGCGTTCACCGAGCACCAGTCGAACTCTACTGACGAACCGATGCGATAGGCACCTGAACCCAGAACGATGACCGATTTCTCATTTTTATAATAGGGTATGTCGTGACCTTCTACTGCATAGGTGAAATACAGGTAGTTGGTCAGCTCGGGATGCTCTGAGGCTACCGTGTTGATGCGCTTCACGGCAGGTACGATGCCCTGCTGTTTGCGGTATTGACGAACAGCCAGGTTCTCCTTCTCCATATTGCCGTTCTTGGGTTTCAGCACGAAACGCGCAATCTGGAAGTCGGAGAATCCGCATATCTTCACCTCTTTCAGCAAAGCGTTGGGCACGTCTTCCAACTTGTTGTACTGCTGCAACTGGTGTTTCAGGTCGACGATATGTTTCAGACGCTCCAGGAACCATACGTCAATCTTGGTCAGTTCCTCGATACGCTCAATGGAGTAGCCCTCTTCCAGCGCCTGTGCGATAGCGAAGATACGAAGGTCGGTGGGGTTTGCCAGCTCCTCGTCGAGGTTGTCGAATTTTGTGTGGTCGTTACCCACAAAACCGTGCATGCCCTGTCCGATCATACGGAGTCCCTTCTGGATCATCTCCTCGAAGGAGCGTCCGATGGACATGATTTCACCTACTGACTTCATCGAACTGCCTATCTGGCGACTCACACCAGCAAACTTTGTCAGGTCCCAACGGGGAATCTTACAGATCATATAGTCCAGTTGCGGAGCCACATAGGCAGAGTTGGGGGTTCCCATCTCACCAATCTGGTCGAGCGTATAACCTAATGCAATCTTGGCAGCCACAAAGGCGAGGGGATAGCCCGTAGCCTTAGAGGCCAGTGCGGAAGAACGACTCAGACGGGCATTGATCTCAATGATGCGGTAGTCGTTGGTCTGTGCGTTGAACGCAAACTGGATGTTACACTCACCCACGATGTTCAGGTGGCGCACGCAGCGGATGGTGATGTCCTGTAACATCTTCACCTGATCGTCAGTCAGCGAACAGGTAGGAGCCACCACAATCGACTCACCGGTATGGATGCCCAGTGGGTCGAAGTTCTCCATGGAGGCTACTGTGAAGCAATGGTCATTGGCATCACGGATACACTCAAACTCAATCTCCTTCCATCCCTTCAGCGATTCCTCTACCAGGATTTGAGGGGCGAAGGTAAAGGCACTCTCAGCCAGTTCGGTAAAGGCTTTCTCGTCCGGACAGATACCAGAACCCAGACCGCCCAGTGCATAGGCTGAACGGATCATGATGGGGAACCCAATCTCTCTGGCGGCTTTCAGTGCATCGTCCATGTTTTCCACAGCGTGGCTCACGGGAGTCTTCAGACTGATCTCGTCCAACTTCTTGACGAAGAGGTCGCGATCCTCCGTGTTCATGATAGCCTCTACCGATGTGCCCAGCACTTCAACACCATATTCCTTCAGCACGCCAGTCTGATACAGTTCTGTACCGCAGTTCAGTGCCGTTTGTCCACCAAAGGCCAGCAGAATGCCGTCAGGACGTTCTTTCTTGATAATCTCCGTGACGAAATGAGTAGTCACTGGCTGGAAGTACACCTTGTCGGCAATACCCTCCGAGGTCTGAATCGTAGCGATGTTCGGGTTTACCAACACCGAGGAGATTCCCTCCTCGCGCAAAGCCTTGAGCGCCTGTGAACCTGAGTAGTCAAATTCACCTGCCTGTCCGATTTTTAGGGCACCCGAACCGAGTACGAGCACCTTCTTGAGTTTTCTATCCATATAATGAAGTTAATTTTGATTGCATTTCAAGCGTGCAAAATTATAAAAAAAATAGGAGACGACAAAATATCTCCTATTTAAAAATTGCTAACGTGTATGATTCCTGCATATCGATACTCTTTTCCCTTAGTAGATGGTGAATTATATTTAGTTTTATGTGTTGTCATTTGCTGAGTCCTGCAACGAAGATCTTACGCATCAGCGAATTGCAATGTGTCAGGTAACGGAGTAGACGTATACTTGAGGGACGATAGAGCAAATCGGTCAGGATACGTTCCTTGCGCTTGCGTCGCAGGATGTCTTTGTTGGTCTCTTTAAAGGACTTGCCGGTGAGAATGGCTTCAGCAGCATTTCGTCCTGTGGCAAAGGCATAGTACAGTCCTTCGTAGGTCATCTTGTTGGGAAATCCACCAGCATCACCTATCAGGATGACGTTATCCATGCCAGAGTCAACTTCCTCCACGGGAATGTTGGCTCCGTTAATCTTGGTTTCCTGGATGCCTAACTTGTCGAGCACTTCACGGAACTGCTGCAGGGTGACATTGGCAGATCCGAGTCCGACAATGTCGCATCCTATGCTGGGAAAGAGGTAATAGTAGCCGTTTTTGTATTCGTTGGAGATGACACCCTCGATGACATCACTCCTTTCCGCTATACGTTGTTCCAGACATAGCACATTACCGTGGTAGTTGCCGACGACTTGTTTGCGTACACGACTGTTAGCGCCATCAGCACCGACGAGGTAGTTGCAATGAAGCTGTTTCCCTGATTTGAGGGTGACGGTAATGGTATTGTCTTGCGCTGCCGTAAAACTGGAGAAGGCGTCCTGTATAAACTGTCCCCCAATCTGCAGGTATTGTTGTAATAAGGTGTTGTCGAAGTCCTTCCTGTTGACCAGTCTGATAGGCGCTGGCACTTCTATCATCTTGGGAGACCGATGGTCAATGCTTAACTTGATTTTCCCGATCGACTTATAGGTATACTCGATACCTGGGAAGATGTCTTCCAGGAGCTTGTAGGCCTTGGGGGTAAGTCCGCCTCCGCACACTTTTTCCCTGGGGAAAGTGGCAAAATCCACCAAGACACATGCTACTCCCGATTTCTGGAGCATATAGGCGCAGGAGGTTCCTGCTGGACCAGCTCCTATAATAACTGCTTTTACTGTATGATTCATCGCTTAATTTTTTTTCTGCCGTGCAAAGGTACTAAGTTTTTACCAATAATGTCCTGTTTCTTAAAAATAAAATGGTTTTGTTTTGTTTTTTCCTTTATTTTCCCTAATTTTGCACTCAGAAAAAGCAGTGTCACGGTTTGTCGCTGGTGCTAACCGCCTCTTTACGGAGAGGGTAGAGCACGAGAGGAAAGTCCGGGCAGCATAGGACACGCTACTGGTGAAAATGCCAGCTATTGGTGACAGTAGGGTATGGGAGAAGAGAATGACCGCCTCGCTTCGGTGAGGTAAGGGTGAGAAGGTGGTGTAAGAGACCACCAGCCGGCGGGTGATCGTCGGGCTGTTCCATCTAGCGGCTGCAAGTTCGCGTATACCATCGGTTGAGGGTTGTCCGCCCAAAACTCCTTGCGGGTTACGATGGAGGGTGGAATGCTTGAGCTGTCAGGTAACTGGCAGACTAGATAAATGACAGACGCCCTTTCTTTGAAGGGGTACAGAACCCGGCTTATAGGGACACTGCTTTTTTTAAATACTGAATGATTAACTTTGACAATGAAGGGGTGAGGGACGATGGATCGTATCATACGTTTTTTTCAGACAGATTTGTGGAGAATCACGGAAGGTGATGTCTCTCCACTGAAATTTCTGTTTTTGGAAGTGCTGAAGAAAATCGTGCTGGCTGTACGTTTCTTCACGGCTAAACGGGTGTTGCAGAAAGCATCAGCCCTGACGTATTCCACCCTGTTGGCCATCGTGCCCATTTTTGCAGTTGTCTTTGCCATAGCCCGTGGTTTCGGTTATAACAAGTTTATAGAGGTGTGGTTCCGTAGCGCCTTTGAGTCGCAACCTCAGGCGGCTGACATCATCATAGGTTTTGTGAACAGTTACCTGGTTCATACCAAGAGTGGGGTGTTCCTGGGCGTCGGTCTGTTATTCATGCTCTATACCGTGCTGATGTTGGTGAGCAATGTGGAAGACACGTTTAATGCCATCTGGCAGGTGAAGAAGCCTCGTAGCATCTTCCGCACGTTTACTGACTATCTGGCTATGTTCTTCGTGTTTCCCATCATCATCGTGATAACCTCGGGTATCTCCATCTTCATGGCGGCTATTGCCGACTCGATGCCAGACTTCCTGCTGCTGGGACCGACCATCCGCTTTCTGATAGACCTCATCCCTTATGTGCTGATGTCTTGTATGTTCATTGCCCTCTACGTCTTTATGCCCAATACACACGTAAAGGTGAAGAGTGCCGTCATCCCAGGTATTCTGGCAGGTATTGCCATGCAAGGACTGCAGATATTCTACATTCATTCACAGATGTTTCTTTCCAGTTATAACGCCATCTATGGCTCGTTTGCCGCACTGCCGTTGTTCATGCTGTGGGTACAGATCTCGTGGACCATCTGCCTGTTTGGTGCCGAATTGTGCTATACGAATCAGAACCTCGACTTCTACGACTACGACGCACAGACGGGTGAGATCAGTCATCGTTATCGCATGATGTTGGCAGCACTGTTGATGAAGAGAATATGTTGTCGCTTTGCCGATGGAAAGAAACCCTTGACAGCTATGGAATTACGTGAGGAGACGACCATCCCCATCCGTTTTGTGAACGACTTGTTGTTCGACCTGATGAATGCTGGACTCATTGTTGAGATAACCAGCGACGAGAAAGGGGAAACCTCACGCTTCATGCCGGCAGAGGATATCCATAACCTGACATTAGGTACCATGATAGACCGGCTGGAGTCTGCCGGTCAATGGAAGATAGACCTGAATGTCAGTGATCTGTTCTCCGATGAATGGGCAAAGGCTATTGAGTTACGGGGTTCATATCTGCGTGAAGCCCGCAAGATAGCTCTTAAAGATTTGTAAACCTTTTTAGCTGCAGTATTTTTGTATGAGAGCGACAAAACGCTGACCGTATTTTTGTTTCTTGTGCTCCCCGATTCCCGAAATAAACCCGAATTGTTCCAGTGTTGTAGGTTTAATGGTCGCTAACGCGTGTAACACCTTGTCGCTGAACACAATATAAGGTGGAAAACCTTCTTCGTTGGCACATTGCTGACGAAGGACGCGTAGGGCTTCAAACAGCTTTTTGTCCTCTTGTCCGGAAGTAGAGGCTAATCCAGGAATCGAGATGGACGGAATCTCTAAGTGTAATCGTTTTTTGGACTTCTGCGCTTCCTTTAACGTACGGTTAATCACACATAAGGTTGCCTTATCGCGTCCAAAGAGGACGTTATTGCCACTGGGGGTGATACGTACAATGTTCTTTTGGTCATAGACAATCTCGATGAATCCCAACTGTAGCATCTGTAGGAGATAGTCCTGCCAGTCTTGTGTCGAGAGTTCCTTGCCCACACCAAATGTCTTCAGCTGGTCGTAACCCATCCGCTTGACAATAGGTGAGGGGATGCCCTTCAGGATTTCGATGATGGTAGAAGTGCGAATTTGTTCTTCTGCCCGCTTGATGGCACTTAGCGCCATCTGTACATATCGTGTACCGTCGAACCGTTTCGGGGGATTCTCACAGATGTCACAATTGCCGCAGTCGTGGTCCATCTGCTCTCCGAAATAGTTGAGCAAGATACGTCTGCGACAGATGCCCGATTCGGCATACTCTTGCATCTGGCGCAACTTGTCCTTGTTCAGTTCCTGTTGTCCACTGTCCTTGGCAAACTGTTCCAGTTGGATGATGTCCGAGAGCGAATAGAAAAGCACGGTGTCTGCAGGAGCTCCATCGCGCCCGGCACGTCCTATCTCCTGGTAGAAACTCTCGATGCTCTTTGGCATGTTGTAATGGATGACCCATCGCACGTTGCTCTTGTCGATGCCCATACCGAAGGCGATGGTGGCACAGACCACTTGAATGGTGTCCTGCTTGAACAACTCCTGTGTTTGGTTACGTTCAGCCTGGTTCAGTCCGGCATGATAGACACCCGCCTTGATACCGTGTCCTTGCAGGAATTGCGCCACTTTCTCCGTATTCTTTCTGCTAAGACAATAGATGATGCCACAGCTCGTTGGACGCGCTTTGATGAAATTCAGGATATATTGTTCCTTTTCTTTTGTCGTGTAGCCTCGCTTGACGTCCAGGCTGAGGTTAGGGCGGTCGAAGCTGGAGATAAAGAAACGGGCATCGTGTAATCCGAGTTGTTTGACGATGTCCTGCCGTGTTACCTTGTCTGCGGTAGCCGTCAGTGCCATGATGGGAACCTGCGGGAACTCCTTGTGCAATACGTCTAACTGCGTATATTCCGGTCGGAAGTCATGTCCCCATTGACTGATGCAGTGAGCCTCGTCGATGGCAAACAGGGAAATCTTGATATGTTTTAATAAATAAGGTATCTCTGTCAGCAATTTCTCCGGTGAGATATACAATAGTTTCAGCGAGCCGTCCATACACTTTCGTCGGATAATCGTATCGGAACTGTATTCGTTGCCGCTGTTCAGCGCTTCTGCCTCGATGCCGTTGGCACGCAACGCTTCCACTTGGTCTTTCATCAGACTGATCAATGGTGATACCACTACGGCAGTTCCCTGCATGGCGATGGCAGGAATCTGATAACAGATGCTCTTACCTCCACCCGTAGGCATCAATACCACACAGTCTTTTCCATTCATGATGGTTTGGATGATTTCCGCTTGATTTTGACGGAAAGAATCATATCCATAATAGCGTTTTAGAATCTCTTTTGCCTGCATTTCTTCAATTTTTGCACAAAATTAATATTTTTTTCGGTAAAAATTATCGATTATAGAAAAAAAATGACTATATTTGCAGTTGGAAATGTATAATTTGTTTCCGCAGGGTTTATGGCAAAGTATAATATTACAGAAAAAAAAGAGAAAGAGGCAGCTTATAGGTGCCTCGTGAGCCCTCAGTTGATGGACGAGATGAAGGAGAAGATTCTGAACATCATCGTCATGCAGAAGAAGTACAAAGACAAAGATTATTCAGCCAAGAAACTAGCCGATGACTTAGGAACTAACACACGCTACATTTCTGCTGTTGTCAATGTCCGCTTCCACATGAACTACACCTCGTTCGTCAACAAGTTCCGAATTGAAGAGGCGATGGCCATTCTTGTGGATCGCAGGTATCAGGATCTCAATATGGAAGAGGTCAGTGATATGGTGGGATTCTCTAATCGCCAGTCATTCTACGCATCGTTCTATAAACTGATGGGAATGACACCTCGCGACTACCGCCTGCAGCATTTGGCTCAGCATCCTCAGGAAAAGGTGAAGAAGCAGTCAAAACGTGCGAAGAAAACAAAGAAATGAAGTATTCCGACGAACGTTTTGCGGACATTCAATTGCTCAGATACCGTCTTAACGGATTTGAGCAATTATCTTTGTCTCAGAAAATATTGGTCTATTACCTCTCGAAGGCTACTCTCTACGGACGTGATATCACCTTCGATCAGTTTGGACGCTATAACCTCCGCATCCGCAAGATGTTGGAGGTGATATATACTGACCTGACCATCCCACACGACACAACAGACTTTGCCGCGCTGGAAACCTATCTGAAGCGGGTGTGGTTCTCCAATGGTATCTATCATCATTATGGTTGCGAGAAATTCAAGCCGGGCTTTACTGAACAGTATCTTCATCAGGTCCTGCATCAGGTGGACGCCTCACGACTTCCCTTGAGAGACGGTGAGACCTTGGAACAGTTTTGTCAAGAGCTCTTCCCGGTCATCTTCGATGAGAACGTGTTGCCTAAACGTGTCAACAAAGCGGATGGCGAGGACCTTCTCCAGACCTCTGCCTGTCATTTCTATGAGGACGTGACGCAGCAAGAAGCAGAAGACTTCTATGCGCGTATGAAGGAGGCTGACAAGACCAATCCTGCACCACTTTCCTATGGACTCAACTCCACACTGGTCAAGAAAGGGGGTGTGGTATACGAGGAGGTATGGTCGGCATCAGGGAAATATGCCAATGCCATCCGTCACATTGTCTATTGGCTGAAAAAAGCCTCTGAGGTGGCTGAGAACGAACGTCAGCAACATGTCATCCAACTGCTTATCGCCTATTATGAGACCGGTGACCTCAAGCTGTTCAATGACTATTGCATTGAATGGGTTGGCGAGCATGACGGACGTATCGACTTCGTCAACGGATTCATAGAGGTATATGGTGATCCCCTTGGCATGAAAGGTTCCTGGGAGGGCATCGTCGAGTATAAGGATCTGGAGGCCACCAAGCGCACGCAGACCATCAGCCGTAATGCCCAGTGGTTTGAAGACCATTCTCCTGTTGATGCCCGCTTCCGCAAGGCGAAGGTGAAGGGTGTCGTTGCCAATGCCATCTGTGCCGCTATGCTAGGAGGCGACGAGTATCCTTCTACAGCGATAGGTATCAACCTGCCCAATGCCGACTGGATACGTGCCGAGCATGGCAGTAAGAGTATAACTATCAGCAATATCACGGATGCCTACAACAAAGCAGCCCACGGCAATGGGTTCAAGGAGGAGTTCGTCATCGACGAGTCTACACTGAAGTTGATAGAGCGTTATGGAGATGTCTGCGACGACTTACACACGGACCTCCATGAGTGTCTGGGACATGGTAGCGGACAACTGCTACCCGGTACGGACCCTGATGCCTTGAAAGCCTATGGCAACACGATAGAAGAGGCTCGTGCCGACCTGTTCGGATTGTACTATATCGCTGATGAGAAACTGGTCGAACTGGGACTTGTCCCTGACCAGGATGCCTATCAGTCGCAATATTATACCTATATCATGAATGGACTGATGACACAGCTCATCCGCATACAGCCTGGTCATCAGATAGAAGAGGCCCACATGCGGAACAGGGCCCTCATAGCCCATTGGTGTTACCAGCAGGGTGATGTCATCCAGTTGGTGAAACGGGATGGAAAGACTTATGTGAAGATTTCCGACTATCAGCAGTTGCGCCAGCTCTTTGCCCGTCTGTTGGCAGAGATACAGCGTATCAAGAGTGAAGGAGACTTCGAGGCTGCCCGCCAGCTGGTTGAGCAATATGCCGTGAAGGTGGATGCAGACCTCCATGAGGAGGTGCTGGCACGCTACCGGAAACTGAACCTGGCACCTTATAAGGGCTTTATCAATCCTGTGATGCAACCCGTGTTCGATGACCGGGGTGACATCTGCGACATCCAACTGAACTACTCCGAGAGCTATGCCCATCAAATGCTCCGCTATAGCTCCGAATATGGTACCCTTGTTTAATTATTATTAGGCACGGATGGATAATTTAATTAGGCACGGATGAATAATATTAATTAGGCACGGATGGCCACGGATGGACACGGAATCTTTCGATTAATTATAAGGGCAAAAAACAGTGTCCATCCGTGGCCATCCGTGCCAAAAAATAAAAAATCCGTGCCAAAAAAAAATCCGTGCCAAAAAAATAGAAATATGTCAATCAACGAAACAGTTAAGGAAATCAAACAGTCGTTCCGGCTGATGATGGATGGAGCGGTGGCTCAGTCGATGCGTGACAAGGGAGTCAACTACCACCTGAACTGGGGAGCCACCATTCCCCGTTTACAAGCCAAGGCCAATGAGATCAAATCCCTCATCGCCGCGGAAGATAGTGTCCGTCCGTGTCCATCCGCGTCTACCAACAACTCCCCGCTCTACACCCTCTCCATTGCTCTTTATAAAGAGAACGTCCGGGAATGTAAGATATTGGCTTCCATGCTGATGCCTGCTGACGAGATACTTCCGGAGGTCGTCGATATCTGGATGGACCAGATACCGTCTCTGGAGATTGCTGAACAGTTGTCCTTCAACCTCTGGCAACACTTGCCCTATGCCCCAGAGAAAGCCTATCAGTGGCTGGCCTCGGAAAGAGAGTACGACCAGTATTGCGGATTCCATGTGCTCACCCGCCTTTTCATGAATGGACAGGAACCCAACGAGCGGGGCATCAATGAGTATGTTGACCAGTTGCTGTCGGCATTGCAAGGTCCTTATCCTTCTGTTCGTAAAGCCGCTATGCAGAGTGTTGTCCGCTTTGCAGAACTGGGCCTGCTATACGAGCGATTGGCAAAAAGTGCCTTGAAAAGCATCAATTTAGAATTTTTTTAAATTATTATTGCCCTTTTCTGAATAATTTTTCGTAATTTTGTGCGGTTTTTAACCAGTTTAACCACATAAAATGAGAGAGAAGATTAAAGAAACGGTCAAGGTTATCTTGGCCAACTATTTGGAACTTAATAGAAACAGGAAGACGCCGGAACGCTTTACCATCCTCGATGCGGTATATAGTATCAACGGCCATTTCACCCTTGACGAGTTGAGCGACAAACTCGTGAGTGAATATAATTTTCCTGTCAGCAGAGCGACGCTTTACAATACGCTGAAGCTCTTCATCGAGTTACGTCTGGTCATCCGTCATCGACTGCAGTCAACGACAAAATACGAAGCCTGCTACGATAACAACAGTCATAGTCATCAGGTATGCACCATGTGTGGACAGGTGACTGAAATCAAGTCGCAAGAGTTGACAGAAGTCATTAACAACTTACATACGAAGCGTTTTCGTAAAGATGGCTATTCCTTATATATATATGGAATCTGCAGCAATTGTCAGGCAAAGATGACGCGCAAGGCTAAATTAGAAGAAAAAAAGAAACTTCAAAAAAATAAGAAAGAAAAATGAATCAAGGAAAAGTGGATGTCCTGCTCGGATTACAGTGGGGCGATGAAGGAAAGGGAAAGGTAGTCGACGTGCTGACTCCTCAGTACGATGTGGTAGCTCGTTTTCAGGGTGGTCCTAATGCCGGTCATACCTTAGAGTTCGAAGGTCAGAAATATGTGCTTCGCTCTATTCCCTCAGGTATCTTCCAGGGGGGTAAGGTAAACATCATCGGTAATGGCGTGGTGTTGGCTCCCGACCTCTTTATGGAGGAGGCGCAGGCTTTGGAGGCCAGTGGCCATCAGTTAAAGGAGCGCTTACACATCTCCAAGAAGGCTCATCTCATCATGCCTACCCACCGTGTGCTGGATGCTGCCTATGAGGCACAGAAGGGTAAGGATAAGGTAGGTACTACCGGTAAGGGCATTGGTCCGACCTATACAGACAAGGTTTCTAGAAATGGTCTGCGCGTAGGTGATATCCTGGACCATTTCGAGGAGAAGTATGCCGCTCACAAGGCACGCCATGAGGCTATCTTGAAGTCGCTCAACTTCGAGTATGACATCACTGAGGTAGAACAGAAATGGCTCAAGGGCATTGAGTATCTCCGTCAGTTCCACCTGGTTGATTCTGAGCATGAGATATATCGAGCCATTCGTGAGGGCAAGTCCATCCTTTGTGAGGGTGCCCAGGGTACGATGCTCGACGTGGATTTCGGTTCTTATCCTTTTGTCACCTCTTCCAACACCATTTGTGCTGGTGCCTGCACAGGTCTGGGTGTTGGTCCTAACAAGATTGGCGAGGTCTTTGGCATCATGAAGGCCTACTGCACACGTGTAGGTGCTGGTCCTTTCCCCACAGAGCTGTTCGATGAGACTGGCAAGAAGATTCGTGACCTCGGTCATGAGTATGGTGCCGTCACTGGTCGTGAGCGTCGTTGTGGATGGATTGACCTCGTAGCCCTGCGTTACAGTATTATGGTGAATGGTGTCACCCAGCTCATCATGATGAAGAGTGATGTGCTTGATGGCTTCGACACCATCAAGGCATGTACCGCTTATCGTGTGAATGGTGAACTGACACGTGACTTCCCCTATAACATCGAAGAGGGCATCGAACCTGTCTATGAGGAACTTCCTGGTTGGAAGACTGACATGACGCACTTCACCTCCGAGTCCCAGTTCCCCAAGCAGTTCAGCGACTACATCGCCTTCCTGGAGAAGGAACTCGAGACCCCCATCAAGATCATTTCTATCGGTCCCGACCGTGATCAAACCATCGTGAGAGAAAATTAAAGATTAAATATTAAAGATTAAATATTAAATTCGCTTCGCTCAGATGATTTATAGTCTTTGCAAGCAAAGAATTTTTTGAGCGAAGCGAATTTAATTTTTAATATTTTCTGAAATTTAATTTAATATGAAACCAAACATTCCTAAGGGTACGCGCGACTTTGGACCTATTGAGATGGCCAAGCGCAACTATATTTTCAATACCATCCGTGAGGTGTACGCCCTCTATGGCTTCCAGCAGATAGAGACCCCTGCTATGGAGACCCTCCAGACGCTGATGGGTAAGTATGGAGAGGAAGGCGACAAGCTCCTCTTCAAGATATTGAACTCTGGAGACTTCCTCTCTAAATTATCCGAGGAAGACCTCCGTGTCCATCCGTGTCCATCCGTGCCAAATAATAATCCGGCCTCTGATAACAATCCCGCCTCCGTGCCTAATAACAACCCCGCAGTGCTGGCTGCAAAGATTTGCGAGAAAGGTCTGCGCTACGACCTGACCGTTCCCTTTGCCCGCTATGTTGTCATGCACAGAGAGGAGCTACAACTTCCTTTTAAACGCTATCAGATACAACCTGTATGGCGTGCTGACCGTCCACAGAAGGGTCGCTACCGTGAGTTCTATCAGTGTGATGCTGATGTCGTCGGTTCCGACTCCCTGCTCAATGAGGTAGAACTGATGAAGATTGTAGACACGGTGTTCAGTCGTTTCGGAATTCGTGTGCAGATCAAGATCAACAACCGTAAGATACTGACGGGCATTGCAGAGGTCATCGGTGCTGCTGACAAGATTGTCGACATTACCGTAGCCATTGACAAACTCGATAAGATAGGTATCGACAATGTTAACCAGGAACTGCGTGAGGACGGACTTACCGACGAGCAGATTAAGAAGTTACAACCGATTATCATGCTCAGTGGCACCAACGAAGAGAAGTTGCAGACAATCTCTACCGTGCTGAAAGACAGCGAGATTGGCATGCGTGGAGTAGAGGAGATCCGTACTATTCTCGCACCGCTTACATCAAACGGCTCAGCCCTCAAGAATGAGATTCAACTAGATCTTACCCTGGCCCGTGGACTAAACTATTACACGGGGGCTATCTTCGAGGTGAAGGCCCTTGACGTGCAGATAGGCTCCATCACGGGTGGTGGACGCTATGATAACCTGACAGGTATTTTCGGTATGCCCGGACTTTCAGGCGTAGGCATCTCCTTTGGAGCTGACCGTATCTACGATGTGCTTAACCAACTGGACCTGTATCCTAAGGATTCCGTTACCACGACACAGGTGCTCTTCATCAATTTCGGAGAACGCGAGACGGCATACTGCCTTCCTATTATAGATAAGGTACGCGCGAATGGTATCCGTGCTGAGATCTATCCTGACGCTGTCAAGATGAAGAAGCAGATGTCATATGCCAACGCCAAGCTCATTCCCTATGTGGTACTGGCTGGTGAGAATGAGATCAATGCCGGCAAGGTGACACTCAAGAATATGGAGAATGGCGAACAGCAATTGCTGTCGCCCGACGAACTCGTCGAAAAGATGAATGCTTAATGTTCTGAAATTTAATATTTAATCTTTAATATGAAACCGTGTCTATCCGTGGCCATCCGTGCCAAAAAAATCTCTCGGGCTTTAGCTGCTTGCCTTGTGCTCGTGCTGTTGGTGTCTTTTACGCAGGACAAGACCACCACGATATTCATCATTGGTGACTCGACGGCAGCCAAGAAAGACCTCTCTAAGGGTTCTCCTGAACGAGGGTGGGGTATGGCCCTGCAGTGTTACTTAACTGACCCTATCCGTGTTGACAACCATGCTGTCAATGGTCGCTCCTCGTTGTCGTTCTATAACGAGGGCCGTTGGCAAAAGGTGTTGGAGAAAATCCGTCCGGGCGATTATGTCATCATCCAGTTTGGACATAATGACGAGAAGCCCAAGGGTGATCGTCATACCGAGGCTGGTTCCACCTTCCAGTGGATGCTTGAGCGCTATGTCCGTGAGACACGTGAGCGTGGGGGCATTCCCATCCTGATGAACTGTGTGGTTCGTCGTAACTATACCGTCAAGGTTGACCAGAAAGGTGACGACGAGGCCTTGCGTAACACCACATTCAAGGATGCTCCCAAGGTCATTGAGGGTGACACCCTGGTCGATACTCATGGTGACTATCGAATGGCTCCCCGTCTGGTGGCTGAGCGTATGAACACCTATTTCATTGATGCCAACCAGATTACGCACGACTTGGAGACGCGACTGGGAAAGGAAGGTTCCAAGAAACTGCATATGTGGTATAAGCCCGGAGAACATCCGGCATTGCCTAATGGTCGTCAGGACAATACCCATTATAATATCTGGGGAGCTCATCAGGTGGCTCGTCTGTTGGCTGATGCGCTATGCCAGGAGATTCCCCTCCTGCAGAAATACCGGGCTGACGACAAACCCTGTAGGATGGAACAACCCCAACGATAAACCAAATAAATAGAGGTGAGAAAACTCACCTCTATTTTTGTTCTTCTGACATGTCTATCGCCTCAAACTTAAAGTCTGCTGATGTCAGGTAGTTGACCTCATAAGGTCGCCATGTCTGTTTCTTTTTCTTCTTCTTTTTCGTGTCAGGAACGTATTTCTTCATCAGCTTCTTCATCGCTTTCTCAATCTTTCGCTTGTTGGTAGCGAAGAAGACCATACAGATGCGGTTGGGTTGCTGTATTTTCTCGGTGAAGTATTCTTTCAACTGATACGAATAGTTGTCGCGTCCTAACAGAAACTTGGTCTTGCTGTCAATCCATGCACCCTGCACATCCTGTATGTCTGTGACGTAAATGGTCGAATCGGTGAATGATGCCGAGAAACCGAACATATAGACATGTGCCGGTTTGATGGGTTTGGCCATGACCTCGCACGTAAAGGCGAGTGTCAGCATACAGGCAAGGGTGATGTACCTTAGAAAATTCATTGTCCTAAATATGATTTTAATAATTGATTATTCGTACTGTTGCGCAACCGACGGATGGCTTTCTCCTTAATCTGTCGCACACGTTCACGGGTGAGCCCGAACTTGTTGCCTATCTCATCGAGCGTCATCTCTGGCTGTCCGATGCCATAGAAGGCGGTGATGACGTTGCGCTCGCGCTCATTCAACATTTTCAGAACGGTGTCTATCTCAGAGCGTAGCGACTCTATGACTAGCTGACGGTCTGCCATGGGCGCATCATCGTTGACCAGCACGTCGAGCAGACTGTTGTCCTCTCCATCCACGAAAGGAGCATCTACGGAGACGTGGCGCGAATTGACCATGATGGCCTCATCAACTTTCTCCTGAGGGATGTCTGTCTGCTCTGAGATTTCCTCTGACGACGGACGACGCTCATTCTCCTGCTCAAACTTGTTGAGCATGCGGTTGATCTTGTTGACAGAACCCACTTGGTTGAGGGGCACACGTACGATACGGCTCTGCTCGGCAATGGCTTGCAGGATACTCTGTCGTATCCACCATACTGCGTATGAGATAAACTTAAAACCTCTTGTCTCGTCGAACTTCTCTGCAGCCTTGATCAATCCCAGGTTGCCCTCATTGATGAGGTCAGGAAGCGAGAGACCTTGGTTCTGATACTGTTTGGCAACAGAAACCACGAATCTCAGGTTAGCCTTCGTCAGTCGCTCCAGTGCCTTGCGGTCACCCTTGCGGATGCGTTGGGCTAGTTCCACTTCTTCATCCGTAGAAAGGAGCTCCTCTTTTCCTATCTCTTGTAGGTATTTTTCAAGTGACTCACTCTCACGGTTGGTTATAGATTTCGTGATTTTTAGTTGTCTCATGTATGGTTTTTTTTAGTTAGCCAAATTTCAGAATGCAAAAGTAAGGTATTTTTCCGGAATAACCAAAAAAATACCTTACTTTTTTACCTCTCACCTCTTACCTCTTACCTCTTACCTCTTACCTCTTACCTCTACAGTCTACTCATTCTGCAGGTAAACTACGAAGCCACCTCGTTTTCCAGTGGGGAAGATACCCTTGATGACCAGCATCTGGTCTTTGGCATCTTTGACGGCTTGCTGCAAGTCATCGAATGAACGCATGGGCTGGTCGTTGACCACCTGGATGATGAAGCCCTTGGGAACACCGGCTTCCTTCATCTTACCTCCGCTGACCTTCAGCACTTCCAGACCGTAGGAGATCTCTAGCTGTTTCTTCTGTGAGTCGGTAACAGGACGTACGTCAATACCTAACACATCGACATCGGCATTCTTGACCACCTTGGTGTTGCCTTGCTCGTTCTTCAGGGTGAGCGTAATGGTCTTCTCCTTCTTGTTGCGCAGGTAGGTAATCTTCACCTTGTCACCGGGACGCTTCTGGGCAATGATGGCCTGCAGCTCACCAAACTGCTTGACCTTCTGACCGTCGATGTGGGTCAGCACGTCACCCTTCTGGAGTCCTGCATCAGCAGCAGCACCGTCTTCCACAACCTTATCGACGTAGATGCCTTCCATCGTTCCGAAGTCCTGGACGTCCTTGTCCTGGTCCTTCATGGCGTCCACGTAGTTTTTAACGTCCATACCTTGGATGCCAATCATGGCACGTTGGTAGGTACCGTACTTCTTGAAGTCGTCAACAGCCTTGTTGACAATCGAGGTAGGAATAGCGAAGCCATAGCCGATGTTCGAACCGGTAGGCGAAGCCAGCATGGCATTGATACCAATCAGTTCACCACGGGTGTTCACCAGTGCACCACCTGAGTTACCTTGGTTGATGGCGGCATCCGTCTGGATCATCGAGGTGATACCACCCGTATTCATGGTGCGTGCCTTTGCGCTGACGATACCAGCTGTCACCGTGTTGTTCAGTCCCAGCGGGTTACCTACAGCCAGTACCCATTCACCAACCTTCACGTCGTCAGAGTTGGCAATGACGATGGCGGGCAGGTTCTTGGCGTCAATCTTGATAAGTGCCAGGTCAGTGGCCTTGTCAGCACCGATGATGCGTGCAGAGTACTCCTTAGAGTTCTCGTTCAGGGTAACGGTCAGTTCGTCAGCCCCGTCAACCACGTGGTTGTTGGTGACGATGTATCCGTCAGCAGAGATGATGACACCTGAACCGGCAGCAGCGCGCTTAGGTGTCTGTACCTGACGCTTACGTGTACCACCGTTGTTGCCCTGTCCACGTCCGAAGAAGCCACCAAAGGGGTCAGAGAAGAAATCCTCGAAAGGATCACTGTACTCAACGGTCTGAGTCTTCGAGTTGATGACGGACTTGATATAGACGACAGAGGGGAGAGACTTCTCTGCTGCATAGGTCAGGTCTACAGGTTGTCCTGCGGGTGCAGCAGCTGCAGTGGCAGGTGCTGCCTGTGTTTTGTTGCATGAAGCTGCCGAGAATGCGATTACCATCAGGTAAACAGCCGGCATGATAGTCTTTACAATCTTTTTCATATTCGTTATCATTTAATATGTTTAATGTGTCTTGTTTGTTGAATCACGATGCAAATTTAGGGCAACAAAATGAGAAACTGACAATTTGTCGTATCTTTTTGTCGCAATTTAACACTTAACCCCATTGTCTTAACTGCTGTTAGAAATTAACGGTTAAAACCTTAAAAAACTGACAAAATTAACAATTTTGCCAGTTTTACTTCCAAATTTATTATTAACGTTCCCGTTCCCGTTCCCGTTAACGTTGCTCCACGTACTTATGCAGCGTCTTGCGCACAGCCCCGTTACCAGCAAAGAGTTCTTTGACATAGCCCTCAATCTGTTCGCCGAGACCAGCCTCGTAGAGGTCTACTCCAAAGACATCCTTCCGGCAATAGAGTTTCTTCAGCGGACTCCAGTCCTGATCAGGCTTGCCAATCTCCAGGGGTGCAACGATAGCCTGCAGTTCTTCCAACATGGGGTCGGGAGAAGGTTCGAAGGCAGTGCCATCATCCTTGATACCTTTCAGGTAACGCGCATAGCCAGCCAGCGTGAGCGGAATCAGTATGAGGTTGCTCATATCCAAGCCACGTGCCAGGTATTTCTTGATGGTCTCACCGAAGCGGATAGGCAACTTCTGTGACGTGTCCATGGCGATACGCTGTGGTGCATCAGGCATGAAGGGGTTGGGCAGACGACGGTTGATGACGGCACCAATGAACTCGTAGGGATTCAGCACCCCGGGGTCTGTCACTACGGGCATAGCCTCCATATAGCCAATCTTCTGGATGAAGGGACGCAGGTCCTCGTCAGCCATCTCTGCAGAGATGAGCGTATAGCCCAGCATGCAGCCATAGATAGACATGGCGGTATGGAGCGGGTTCAGACAGGTAGTCACCTTCATGGTCTCCACCTTGTCAACGGTCTCGCGTGTGGTGTAGAGCGCACCTCCCAGGTCGAGTGGGGGACGTCCGTTGGTGTAGTTGTCCTCAATGACCAGATACTGCACCTCCTCAGCATTCACGAACGGAGCTGTGAAGGTGTGCTTCTCAGTTTCGATATAGTTGTTATCTTCAAAACCGTCCTCAGCCAACATGTTCTTGACCTTCTCGTGGGGACGTGGCGTGATCTTGTCAATCATAGACCAAGGGAAGGTAATCTTCTGCTCGTTCTTCAGATAGGCGAGGAAAGCCTCAGGAACCAGTCCGTCCTTCACCCAGCGCTCAGCATAGGCAAAGACACCAGCCTTCACCTTGTCGCCATTGTGCGAACAGTTGTCCATCGACTGTACGGTGAGGGGCAGTTCGCCAGCCTTGTAGCGCTCGAAGAGCAGTGCACACACCTTACCCATGGCAAACAGGGGTTTCAAGCCACGGGCGAGGTCAGCCTCGTTATAGGTATAGCCCTTCTCCGTAATGGTGAATGAGATCATCTGCAGCGATGGGTTCTTGAAGATGTCCACCAGTCTGTTCCAGTCTTCAAACTGCGGGTCAGCCTTCAGTGCTTCTGTCACGCTGGCAATGACCTTCTTCTCGATGGAACCGTCTGAGCAGAGGTTCACGCACAGCGACAGGTTGTTATAGGGGGCATAGGCCTTGTCGATGACTTCGAAGTCGAAGGTCTCTGCCACGATGACACCCCGGTCGTACTTGCCTGTGTTCAGTGCATCGTTCAAGATGGCTGCTGGGAACGCACGGAAGATGTTACCACCTCCAAAGTGAACCCATGTCGGTTCTTTGGCAGTCTTCTCGCGTACCTCTTTAATATTGTACTTAGGTAGTTCATACCCTTTTGCTTCCCATTCTGCGGCATTATAGCTACCGCTGAAAATGTCATTTAGTTTCATAGATAATAAGTCTTTAATTCTTTAATTCTTCAATTCTTCAATTTTTCAATTCTTCAATTCTTCAATTCTTCAATTCTTCAATTCTTACTCAAACTGCATCGACTTCGCTGGATGAATATGTGAGACCAGGAAACTCGGGGCGATTAGCACCAGGACACTGATGATGAGCGTCGCGATGTTGAGGGCCACGATGACAGGGATGTTGAGTTCCATAGGAGCCGTATCGACATAATAGCTGGCAGGGTCTAGGGTGATGAACCCCGTCTGTCGTTGGATGACGACCAGTCCGATGCCGATGAGGTCACCCAGCAACAGTCCTTGTCCGATGATGAAGGCGGCAAACCACAGGAAAGTGTGGCGTACCGTCTTGTTGCGGGCGCCCAGCGCCTTGAGCAGTCCAATCATCTGGGTACGTTCCAGGATGATGATAAGCAGTCCGCTAACCATGGTGAATCCTGCCACGCACACCATCAGCACGAGGATAATCCACACGTTGATGTCGAGCAGTTCGAGCCACGAGAATATCTGCGGATAGGCGTCGTGGATATTTTGCGAGGTATAAGTCTCCCCATATTTGTCACTGTCGTGGTTCACCAACCGTTGCACGGCATGCGTCGTCTCGTCCAGTTGGTTGAAGTCTTTAACGAGAATCTCCGCCCCACTGCATTGGTCAGCCTCCCAGCCATTCAGTCGGATGGGTATGCGGTAGTCAGTGAAGCAGAGCAGTTGGTCGAACTGCGCCATGTTCGTCTGGTAGATGCCTGAGATGGTGAACTTCCTGGTGCGCACATCATCTTTACCGATAAAGTAGGCAAACACGCGGTCACCCACCTTGAGTGCCAGTTTGTCAGCCATCCACTGAGATATCAGCAGTTGGTAGGACAGCTTCTCACTGCTGAAGGCAGGCATCTTGCCGACTGTCAGGTGCTGTTGCAGGAAGTGGGTGTCATAGTCCTGTCCGATACCCTTGAAGGCCACCCCCATGAAGTCACCTTCCACCTTCAGGATACCCTGTGTCATGGTGTATCGTGCCACATGCTGCACCCCGGACGTCTTCCGCAACTGGCGCATCAGCGTGTCACTGATACAGATAGGTACCGGACTGGCCGTCTGCTGCGCCATAAAGCTCTCTACCCGGATATGACTGCCAAAGCCCACCACCTTGTCACGGATGGTGTGCTTGAAACCGAACACGACACTCACGGTGATAATCATCACCGCCAGTCCGATGGCAACCCCAATGGTAGCGATACGGATGGCAGGTCGACTCACCTCCTGACGGTCCCCGTCAGCCAGATAAATTCTTTTAGCTATAAACAGCGGAAGGTTCATTCTGAGCCGCAAAGCGGCAAATTTAATGTTTATTGTTTAACTCCTGAGCCGCAAAGCGGCGCGCTCGACCTCTGGTCGCTTGGCTCTGCCAAGAATTTAATCTTCAATCTTCAATCTTCAATCTTCAATCTTCAATCTTCAATCTTCAATCTTCAATCTTCAATCCTCCCTCCCCGGATACGCTTCCAGCGCCTTGCGCAATACCACCAGCGCCCGTTCCAGGTCTTCCTTCTTCAATACGTAGGCGATACGTACCTGGTTGATACCTGCACCAGGTGTGGTATAGAAACCAGCGGCAGGCGCCATCATCACCGTCTCACCCTCGTATTCAAAGTCAGCAAGACACCAGCGGCAGAACTTCTCAGCATCGTCAACGGGCAGCTTGGCTACGGTATAGAAAGCACCCATCGGGATGGGTGAGTAGACGCCCGGTATGCGGTTCAGTCCGTCAATCAGACACTTACGACGCTCCACATACTCATCGTATACGTCACGATAGTACTCCTCGGGTGCATCCAGCGAAGCCTCGGCAACGATCTGTCCGATGAGGGGAGGGGAGAGACGTGCCTGACAGAACTTCATCACCGCTTTCCTGACCTCGGCATTCTTCGTGATAAGGGCTCCGATGCGGATACCACATTCCGAATAGCGCTTTGATACGGAGTCGATGAGGATGACATTCTGTTCGATGCCTTCCAGATGACAGGCAGAGATATAGGGTGATCCCGTATAGATATATTCACGATACACCTCGTCAGAGAAGAGGTATAGGTCGTATTTCTTCACCAGGTCACGAATCTGGTTCATCTCCCGACGCGTATAGAGATAGCCCGTTGGGTTGTTCGGGTTACAGATCATGATGGCGCGCGTACGGTCGTTGATGAGCTCCTCGAATTTCTCCACCTTAGGCAGCGAGAAACCCTCGTCAATGGTCGTCGCAATGGTACGTATCTTAGCACCTGCCGAGATGGCAAAGGCCATATAGTTGGCGTAGGCAGGCTCCGGTACGATAATCTCGTCACCCGGGTTCAGACATGACATAAAGGCAAAGAGCACCGCCTCGCTACCCCCTGAGGTGATGATGATGTCGTCAGCCGTCACGTTGATGTTGTATTTCGCGTAGTAGCTGACGAGTTTCTCACGGTAGCTGAGATAGCCCTGTGATGGAGAATACTCCAGGATGCTCCTGTCGATTTTCTTCAGGGCGTCCAGTCCTACTTGTGGTGTGGGCAGGTCAGGTTGTCCGATGTTCAGATGATAGACTTTCGTACCGCGTTTCTTAGCGGCAGCGGCCAGGGGTGCGAGTTTCCTGATAGGAGACTCCGGCATTTCCAGTCCGCGTACTGATATTTCTGGCATAATACTCTTATTTTCGTATTTTGCATGCAAAGGTACAATTTCGTGAGCAAAAATCCAAATTTTTTTTGGTGTTTCCCTTTTTATATGTAATTTTGCACGACGAAATCAAGAAAGAGCGTATGAACTACGAGGAATTGTTAGCAACGAAAAGCAGCGGAAAGCAGAATTTGACACATTTACCCATCGGTGACTATTACCGTACGCAGATTGACGAGAAGTATCGGGGCATCATCAAGATTAATCCCCAACTGCATCAGCAGATTGTGTTTACCAAGGCACTGCAGAAGGAGTGCCAGGAGAATGGCAAGCTGTCGAATGTCCACCAGTTGCACTTTGCACCATCAACCGACGAGAAGGAGATTAGTCAGCTGGATATAGAGATAGGAACGTACCTGTCTTTTGAGCAGTTGCTCAACGAGTCACCTGCCGTCGTTGCCCAGAAGGGTTTCATCGACGAGGTAATGCGGTCGCTGGTTGACATCACCACCTACCTCCACCAGCAAGGCATCTACCATGTCTGCTTCTCACCCCGCACGGTGTTTGTCAGGAAAGGTGACCATGCCGTGAAGCTGTTGTCGCACGGTTCCTATTACCTGGGTATGAAGGACCAGCAGGCGTTCTATGGCAGCGATGCCGAGTTCGTGGCTCCCGAAGTACTGAATGGTGGTACGGTAGACGAGCGTTGCGACATCTACTCCATCGGTAAGTTCATGACTGTGCTCTTTGAACGTGCTGAGATGCCGCTGGAATACAAGCAGGCCTTGAAGAAGGCGACCTGTACCGAACCCGAAGGACGGTTCCAGACACCCGAGGAGATGTTGAGAAGTTTGCAGAAACGTCGTCAGACGAAGAACTCCGTTATCAGTCTGGTGGTCGCCTGTGCCATCGCACTGGTGTGCCTGGCAGTCTATTTCGACATGTTCCCTGAGTCGCATCCGGTAGAGTTCGTGAAGCCAGCCCCCGAGAATCCGCAGGACAACCCGTTGGACGAGGGCTTTGACCCATCGACACTGGGTGCTGCTGACGACGAGAGTGTCAGTGACAGTGCTGATATGGCCGCCAGTGACGCTGAGTATCAAGCCAAGGCAGAGCAGATTTTCCGCAAGCGCTATGAGAAGGAGGCAGACCGCATCCTCTCGAAAATCTATAACAAAGACTATATGAGTGTCAGCGAGAAGAAATTCATGGCTGACAATCAGGCAACCATCAAGGAACTGATGGAGGTTCAGCAGCGGTTAGGCGAGGAAGCCAGCCTGACTCCCGAGCGCTCCCAACTCATCGCCAGCGAGATTATCGAGCGTATCACCAATGAGAAGAAGAAACAGCTGGGGTCGACCAATGCCAGAGGAATACAGAAATAAATTAACATAACAACATCATGAGATCAAGAACAGCAACCTGGTTTGAGTGCAAGATAAGCTATGAGAAAGTCATGGAAGACGGCTTGCAGAAGAAAGTAATCGAGAATTATGTCGTTGACGCCCTGAGCTTCACCGAGGCAGAGAAGCGCATCATGGAAGAGATGTCGAGCTATATCAGCGGTGAATTCAAGGTCAAGGACATCAAGATAGCCCCCTATGGAGAGGTGTTCTTCAGCGATGAGGAGATGGCAGACAAGTGGTATAAGGCCAAACTGCAGTTCATCACCATCGATGAGAAGACCGAGAAAGAGAAACGCTCCAACGTCAACTACCTGGTACAGGCCGGAACCCTGAATGGTGCCGTGAAGAACATCGACGAAGTCATGGGCGGCTCCATGATCGACTACGTCATCGCTTCCGTTGCCGAAACCACCCTCATGGACGTCTTCGAGTATAACGCTAACGTTAACCCTAACCCTAACGCTAACCCTAACCCTAACGTTAACGGGAACGGGAACGGGAACGGGAACGATAACGGGAACGGGAACGGGAACGTTAACCCTAACTCTTAACTCTTCACTCTTCACTCTTCACTCTTAATTCTTAACTCTTAACTCTTAACTCTTAACTCTTAACTCTTAACTCTTAATTAATGTATAACGTAAAAGAGAGTCTTCACGCTGTTCTCAGTCACTTGCCAGAGGGTGTCCGACTGGTGGCCATCAGCAAGTTCCATCCGAATGAGTATATCGAGGCCGCCTATGAGGAAGGCCAGCGCATCTTTGGTGAGAGCCACGAACAGGAATTACGTGGTAAGGTGGAGACGCTGCCCAAGGATATCCAGTGGCATTTCATTGGACATCTGCAGACCAATAAGGTGAAGTATATCGCCCCTTACATCACCATGATTGAGGCGGTCGACTCGTTCAAGTTACTTCGTGAGATTGACAAGGAAGCCGCTAAGAATGAACGTGTTATCGACGTGCTCCTTGAGCTGCACATCGCAGCGGAAGAAACGAAATACGGTCTCACCCCCGATGCCTGTCGACAGCTGTTGGCAGATGGAGCGTGGCGTGACTTGAAGCACGTCCGCATCTGCGGCCTCATGATGATGGCCTCCAATGTCGACGACGAGCAACAGATCCGCTCCGAGTTCCGCATCGCCCACAACCTCTTCGACGAACTCAAAGCCCAGTATTTCGCTGACGCCCCCTGGTTCTGCGAACGCTCCTGGGGCATGAGCCACGACTACCTCATCGCCATCGAAGAAGGCTCCACCATGGTCCGCGTCGGCACCACAATCTTTGGCCCCCGCGTCTATTGATTAGAGGTATCCTCTTACCTCTCCGCTCGACCTCCGGTCGCTTGCACGGCAAGACCACTTTATATCGATATATAAGACAACGAGGTATAAAAAGCTGAACAATAATATTGCTTATTAATATCGTTTTTTTATAGATTTGTGTCTTATCATACAAAAATAATGTCAATCTGGCATTGTTTTAGATAATTAATTCTAATAAAAGTTGTAAGTTTACTAAAAAATGTCTAATTTTGCAGCCATAATAAAAGTCGTGAGATGAATGTACGATTCAAGGAGACTAAGACAAATAAAATCTATGAAGAGTTTGTAAACGAGCCTACAGACAGAAAAAAGCAAAGAGCCTTTAGCAAGCAGTTCGGTAATCAAATCGCATCAGAAGCTGTAAAGCTACATCAAAGGCTAAATGCCTATCCAACTGCAGGTGCTTATAATAAAGTTTATGGTCAGACCACAAATCGAATAGAGACAAAGAGCGGAGTTAAAAACAATGATCCCATGATTTTCAAGGTTCGAGTTACTGGTTCTTGGCGTAAATTCTTCAATAATGTGATTGATGTTGAAGGGAACCTTCTTCTTAAAAAGGACTGGAATGGTGATTTTGGCACAATTATTGATATATATGTTATAGACGTGAACAATCACGAATATGATGCCGTTTAGATATGGATGCAATAGTTAAAAAGAAAAAGAATGTTTGCAATCCAATGGATTTGATGAATACCATTGGGCGTGAATTGCAGGAAATCTTTGAGCTAAGTAGTATCAAGGACGGAGAATCGCGTCTTGGGATAAAGGATTTGGCTTCTAAGGAAAGATTGAATGAAAAGCAGATTGACAAGGTCTGTGAAATTTTAGGCCGTGGTGATGAAATGAAAGACTTTATCAGATCTTTTCAGGATAACTATGAACTTCAGAAGGCGAAAGCTAAAAAATCCTATGCCCAATCTAAGAAGAATTTTACAAAATTAAAGATGGTTCTTCCTTTGTTGAGGAACGAGTTTAATGATGGAAATGACAGATTGGATGATATAATTGATTACTTTGGTGTTGATTCAGAGGAAGAAATATTTGAAGAAGCAGAATCTGTAGCAGCATTGTTCAGACAGCAGAATAATGTAAAAGTTGATCCTGTTAATCTCAAGGCATGGCTTAGGCGTGGTGAGTTGGACTATGAGAAAATCATTTTACCAGAGTATGATGAAACGAAATTTGCTGGGTGGATTGAAGGAAGAGATTGGGAAGCACATCTTGATGATGAGGATTATTTTAAAGCCTTGCCCCAAAAACTATCAGTATATGGGGTCGCTTTAGTCTTAGTACCGTATTTACCAAATACGGTATATGGTGCTGTTCGCTGGAAAGACGGGCATCCATTAATACAAATTTCTGACAGGAATCAGGATTTGGCAACTTGTTGGTTTACTCTTTTCCATGAATTTGGACATGTTATAAAGCATAGGAATGAAGACATATTTGAAGGTGCTTTGAATGAACCCAAATCCAAGAAAGACAAACGAGAAAGAGAAGCTAATAAATTTGCTAATAGTTATCTTTTTAAAGGAGATGATTTGCGCAAGGAAGTTTTCAATAATGCTAGAGAAGGTGAGTTTATGACAGCATCCGATATGGCAGAGAAATATAAAGTAAATATAATCTTTGTTGCATATTGGTTCATTAAAGCTCAATATCAACCAACCTTTCAAAAGAGAGTACATATAGACTTTGTCTCATTATATCAATAGGCGGAGAATATAATAAAGGAATCGGCTCGATACATCTTGGTATTCGAGCCGATATTTTTATTACGATGTAGTCTTTCTATAATTTCTTGTTATCCTTGAACGAGTAGTATTGTTCATCCGCAAGGATGATATGGTCGCGCAAGGTCATCCGTACAGACTCTGCAGCCAGTGTGAGCTTAGCAGCAATTGTATTGTCGAATTTTGTGGGAGAGAGGTTTCCACTGACATGGTTATGTACTAACTGCTGGCTGCTTTGAAATATATGCGAGCCGGTGACACTCTCATTGTATATAAGTTCGACCGTATTGGTAGATCTTTGAAGGACTTGGTGAATTCGCTGTCTTTCAATTATGTCTAGGAGGTCACTCTTGGTAGAAATAGTCTCTCAACATACTCTTTCTGCTTTTCAAAGGGCATCTTAATACCTCCATTTTCCATGATAGCAGGATATTCCTTTGATTTCTTGGCAAAAGTTGCCCTAAAGGGTATGCCATTTAATTCTGCTTCTAAGCGCATGGCACCATTGCCCATTTCTGTCCAATGAAGGTTCTTGACGGTAATTTCTTTTTCTTTGTATGGAATATTGAGTTTGTCTATGACGGTCATCAGATCCTCATAGTTCCTAGCATGAGGATTCATGGCAGCTAGTGTTTGCGTGTGAATCTTCTTGCCATTCCTCCTGTCATATCGCTCTGTAAGGAAATGCTCGTCACCATCAATTGAAATCAATTCTGCTAGCATCCCATGTGAGGCGGCCAACCTCTTTGCCCCATATTGTTACTTTA
>Ga0256404_1000454_pt1 | contig 106600 bp, 104 predicted proteins | sample RumenRJG_01DNA_FD_185990 | JGI IMG/M metagenome (GOLD analysis project Ga0256404, IMG submission 185990) | Bovine rumen microbial communities from Lethbridge, Alberta, Canada - RJG_01 | ecosystem: Host-associated > Mammals > Digestive system > Stomach > Rumen | place: Canada: Alberta...
TCCAAAATCAAAGGCTTCAGAGCACAACTCAGAGGTGTGCATGACCTGCCGTTCTTCATGTATCGTCTTACGACGATATTTGGGTAGGCGGTATGTCAGTTCATCCACGGACTATTGCAACTGAGCCGTAATTTGTGGTGGAATAGTTGGTCATATAGAACAATCAAACATTGTGGATTTATGCAAAAACTGCTATTCCAAAGGCGACATCGTTGTTACGCTCAACAATTCAAACGAAGCAAGCGTGGGTGGACTGATTGGTCAATCAACTTGCCAGAGTGCAATCATTTCGTGTTGTGCGTCTCAAAGTAATATAACAATTGCAAATGGTAGAATGTCACATGTCGGTGGAATAGCAGGACAAGCAGATTTTACAAGGATGGAGAATGCATTGTTTGCAGGAAACATCCATTTGAATTACCCAAACTATGGCTATGCTGGTGGTATGATAGGGGGTGATAGAAGCACGCCAAATTATTTCAAAAGTTGTCTTGTAACAGGTACTATTTCGGAGACTTATGGCACAGCTTGGTATTCTCCTTTTGTTGGCGCTGCATTTGAAGGTACTTCTGGCGTTTATTGCTATTTCTTGTCAGGAATTCCTAATAGCAGGAACTTTGGTACAGAAATGTCAGAATCTGTTTTAAAAAGCGGACATCCCATCAATGGATTGGATACTTCAATCTGGGATTTCAATGAAGGTAGTTTTCCTACATTGAAATTTCTACAGGTAGTTTATACGATTTCGGTTCCGACAAATAACGGAAGGATCAGTTTTTGTGTGAAAGAAGGCAGTTCAGCGACTATACAATTAGATGCTGATGAGAATTGGCAGTTAAAAGCGTTTTATATAGATGGTAATGATAACACTGGAAATGTATTGAATAGCAGATTTACTTTTTCGTCTGTTACTAACAATCATGTTATAAGTGCTGTTTACGAAAAAGATGCAAATGGAATGCGTATGATTGAAAAATCAAATTCGCCTCAAATTAAGATTATAGACAGGAGTTCCATTGAAATTGAAAACATCAAGAATAAAACAGGCATCAAAGTGTTTGACATGAATGGTAAAATGGTTTTGTCTAAATCTGCCAGCACTAACACGATACTGAATCTCAACACTGGATTATATATCATAAAAGTTGGAGAGCAAACATTCAAGGTGTCTCTCTGACAGACTTCTTGCCACCTAAAACGTAGGGCGGGAAGCCGAACCGATATTCTCGGTCTCGGCTTCCCGCTCTGCTTTTACTTTTCGTTTACCTTGGCGATGATTTCCGATGGCGCTTTTCCGTTCGCTGCGCGATGATGCACGTTGATGATGCACTCTTAATCAATAGTGTAGCGAATATGGGATAAACGTCAAAAAAACAATGACGAAAGCAGATAGGCAATAATCGTTGATACTGACACGCAAATCAAGCCGGGCATCATGAACGAGTGGTTCAGCAGATATTTACCGATTACGGTGGTTCCGGTACGGTCGAAGTTCACCGTGGCAATGTCAGAGGGATAGTTCGGAATGAAGAAATAGCCATATACGGAAGGCAAGACACCAAGCAGTACAGGACCGGGAATACCTAACTTGTAGGCAAGAGGAAGCATTGCCACAACGACTGCTCCCTGAGAATTGATCAGGACTGATACCATGAAGAACACTATGGCAATGCTCCAAGGATATTCCTTGACGATGTCTTCGAGCATCACTTGAATCTCTGCCATGTAGTTTGAGAAATAGGTATCGGCCAGCCAGGCAATGCCGTAGATGGCAACAACTGCCACCATGCCGCTCTGCCACACAGGACCTGCTACTGCCTTCTTAGGCTTAGCCTTACAGAAGATGATCATCAGTGCAGCAGCCGTTATCATGACAATCTGGATGACAAGGTTCATTTTCAAGTCGACCATTCCTTTCTCGGTGAATCCTTCAGCAACCACTCCGGCCTTGGCCAATTCCTGGGCCGTGATGGTCACGCCGCTGATAAGTGTCAGATCGCCTGCGCCCTTCACAGCCTTAATGGTGCTATACGACGGAAGCAGCTCGGGGACTGCAGCAAAAATAACGATGACAACGAGGGCTGCCAGAAAGATAAACACGGCATTCTTGGCCGACTGAGGTATCTCCTTGTCAAGCGTTGTAGCAGAATTGCCGTAGATGTATTTGTACTGTTCGGGGTCTTTCAGCTTTGCCTGGAACTGCGGGTCCTTGTCAAGGTCGAGTCCGCGGTGATAGCTGGCTGTAGCGGCTGCCATCAGTCCACAGATACATGCAGGTATCGACACCATGAGTACTCTGGGTATGGTGATGTCGAAGCCGTTTGCATTAGAGATGGTAACGAATGCCACAACTGCAGCAGCAATAGGAGAACAGGTGATACCTACCTGCGAAGCGATAGACGCCACGCCACACGGACGCTCCGGACGGATGCCTTTTTTCAATGCAATGTCACAGATGATAGGCATCAGCGTATAGACAACGTGGCCTGTTCCGACAAGGACGGTGAGGAAGAACGTACACAGCGGTGCAAGGAAAGTGATGCGGTCGGGATGCTTGCGCAACAATCTCTCGGCAATCTGAATAAGCCAGTCCATGCCACCTGATGCCTGCATGATACCGGCACAGGTCACGGCTGCGATGATAATGTAGATAACGTCGGTTGGCGGTGAGCCGGGCTTGAGGCCGAAACCAAACACCAACAATGCAAGTCCGATGCCAGAAATGGCACCCAGGGCCAGAGATCCGTAACGCGATCCCACCCACAGTGCACCGAGAACGATGCACAATTGAACAATCATTGTAATAGTAATCATAGCTGTTTTTTGTAAGTTATTGGTTAGTTTCTCTTTTCTTTTATCAACCCGTGTCTATAGGCACGGAGAAGGTCTTTGAGTTCGCCGATTTGCTCACGCAGTTCTTCGCCCTTGTCGGTGTCGGCTACCAACATGCGGTGAGTAGACATTTCCACAATCTGCGTGGTCGACTTGATGTCTGTACCGCGGTTGATGGCGTCTTGGGTACTTGTGAACGGCTCGTGCTGAACCAACTGGAATCCGCGACTGTGATAGATGAGCGTGTATCCGGCAATACCGGTTTCGCTGTGGTATGCTTCTGAAAAGCCGCCGTCGATAACCATGAGCCGTCCGCCTGCCTTGATGGGATTCTCGCCTTTGGAAGCATGAACGGGTACATGTCCATTGATGATATGCCGGTTTTTGCCTTTTACTCCAAAGGCATCGAGAATATAGTCGCACACTTCCTCAGAGTCACGCAGAGTGAAATAATTGCCTTTCTCCTCCTTGTAGGTAGCCTTGTCCTGAAGGAAGTAACGCTCAAAGGTGGCCATCTTCGATTTGTCGAAGAGTGGAGAGTCTTTTCCGCACCACAAATACAAGAAGTAATCGCGTGCGTATGAACGTAGCTCGGCAGGGGTGTCGCTTTGGAAAGAGACACGAATCAACTGGTCGATGTGTTCTAACAAGGCTTTTCCCTGATACGACTGTCCCATGATTTCTACCTCTTTCATTGTCCCGTCGTCGTTGAGGGGAATAGAGGCATGGAAGAGTAGATTCTGATTGCACACTGCATACATGCTGCCATGTCCTAACAGCGTGCGCAGATGCTTGCGCAGCTTTTCAGATACCCTGAACGAATGGTGCAGTTTTTTCATCAAGTCGGCCTCTTCCGGCGTCAGCGCGTTAGGGTCGTCAGGATTCACGGTAGGGAAGAAACAAGATTTCATGGCATAGCTTTGGCCGTCAATGCGACATGTCTGGTTTTCGAAATCAATGTTTTCCAGCAGACAACGGTCTTTCATCTGCCATTCGCTGCGTCGGTTGAAAATTTGGCCTTCGGTCTTAAATTGAAGCACGGCTATGGCTTTGTGCATCTTGGCAGTCAGTTGTCGGGTCTTTTCATCCATTTTCGCCCCTTTGAGCAATTTAGGCATGAATTCTTCGCACGGATCGTCGCCGTAGGTGTCGAGGGCGAACGTTGCCAACGGCAGCAGGTTGATGCCGTAGCCTTCTTCGAGCGTAACCAGATTGGCATAACGCAGAGACAGCCGCAATACATTGCAGATACAGGCATCGTTGCCTGCAGCCGCCCCCATCCAGAGTATGTCGTGATTGCCCCATTGTATGTCCCACGACTGATAGCGGCGCAACGTATCGAGTATCAGATGAGCCCCCGGGCCTCTGTCAAAGATGTCGCCGAGTATGTGCAACTGGTCAATAATCAGCCGCTGAATGACATTGCAAATGGCGACGATAAACGCATCGGCACGCCCCGTCGATATGATGGTGTCTACAATCACCGCCACGTAGGCTGCCTTGTCTTGGTCGTCGCTGCGCTCATGAAGTAGTTCTTCAATGATGTAACCAAACTCGGAAGGAAGTGTCTTCCTGACTTTCGAGCGGGTGTATTTGCTTGAAACGTCACGGCATACTCGTACCAGTTGATGGATGGTGATATGATACCAGTCGTCAATGTCCTCCTCCTGTGCCTTGATGAGTTCCAGCTTTTGCTCAGGATAGTAGATCAAGGTGCATAGTTCTCGTTTCTCTGTCTCCCTAATGGTCGTGCCGAATATCTCCGATACTTTGCGCTTGATGTTGCCCGATGCATTTTTCAGCACGTGAATAAAAGCCTCGTGTTCGCCATGCAGGTCGGCAAGGAAGTGCTCGGTGCCTTTCGGCAGGTTCAGTATGGCTTCGAGATTAATGATTTCACGTGCAGCATCGGCTACCGTGGGGAAGGTATTTGAAAGCAAATGTAGGTATCTTTCGTCAGTAGTCATATTTTTAGGTGTTTGATAATTAAATTGTGTATATGTCTGGTCTGCCGGTCGTCAATTGGAGCAACAGGCATAAACCCTTCGTCGAGCAATGTTTCATATTTTGCTATTGCCAGCAGACGTGATAGAAGTAAGGTTCTTTTCTTGTCTAATTCGCCCAATAGTTTCCCTTCGTCTAAAGTGGGATTGATCAAGGATTGATGAAGCTGCACTATACGACACAGCGATAGTGAACCTTCTCTGATTTCTTCTTCTATGGTGTCAAGAAGAGCTGGGAGTGAAAGACTCGTTTGTAGTTCAGGCATAGCATAGCTGTCAGGTAAGTATGTCTTGATGCTTGAGGGGTCAATTGCTGTGGACAATACTCCAAGGAGTTTCATGCCCTTTCTAAGTATACTGATGACTCCTTCATAATAGGCATAGACATGCAACTGGCGCCAGTTAGGCGAGCTGACTTCTACATTTACGTCGGCCCATTGTTTGTCACCCATCAAACCGACCTTGAGAAGCGTAAAAAGCATTTCCTGTGTCGGCTCGTCCATCAGTTCACGGACGTTGGAATCCATCACGCGTTGGTAGATTCCTGTCATGGCAAGGGCCGTCTCTTGAACAGAGATGGTACGGGTAATGATGGGATTGCGCACTTCTTCGACACGTTGAAATCCAAGACTGGCCAGTCGTTCATGCTCCATGGGACTCCTCGCTATGACGACATAAGCCTTCACTGCGACCTCCTCTCCATGGGGTGTTACAACCGTTCGGGCATGCTTAGACAAGATTTTTGACTTCACGTTCCCATGTATATGGATGATGTCTGGCTGCCATTCCTCAGCGATGCTTGCTATGTCGTGGTTGTCGGCGGCAGTCTTCGTCTCCACCTTTCCTTCCATAGCCGACGACAGAACGCTGACATAGTGTGCCAGCAGAGCGTTGTCGTGAGGATATACGTGGAGCGTCTTCATGGGAGAGGGCTATTTTCTGGTGAAGTCGTATTTGTCGGACATCATGTAGCGTAATCTGAAATAAAGATAATGCCAGATGGTGCCAATGTCGAGTGCAGGCAATTTCCAGAAGGCAATGTGCTCGCCATATTTTTTAGTCAACAGTAAGCATAGGAATGCATGAATGCCCAGTAATATGAGCAAACATGATGCTGAGATTATGATGGCAATGATGTTGTGATTGAGAAAAGACAGGCCAATCGCAATGATCATGCCAATATAGAGGATATGGATCAACAACTGATGAAGAACAAACAGAAATCTGGGGAAGAAAGTCCTTTTCAAATGACTTCGTGTCTGCATGTAATATAGTTGCTGATTTGTCCATGACTTAACCGATGGCTCTTCTTGCTCTATCCTGCTTTCAGGTGTATTCATCACGGCAATACGTTTCCAATCAGTTTCGTTGACCAGAAAGTCGTACTCGCCACGCAAGAATCTCAGGTTCTTAAGAAAACCGTTGCGCTGCATGAATGCTGTTTTTCGTATTGCAAGGCAAGCTCCGTCATAACGATAGGGGTGTTTTCCTTGGCGCCAGAAAGTCAGCATGCGCATATAAGAATAGTGCGCTTTCGTCCCTTTCTCAAACACTGTATATCCACAGACAACATCGGTCTCGGCTGTCATGGATTTCACCAGTTCGTCAAGCCATGTTGCACTTGTTGGATGGCAATTAGCTTCAGTGAAGACAATCCACTCGTGTTTTGCCGCTTTCACTCCAATAGTCAGTGCGAGCTTACAACGGCTAACGTAATGGCTTGACGATGGGATGTAGGTCGTGTACAAATGAGGATACTGTTCTTTCAGTTGGTTCAACACTTCCTCTGTTTGGTCTGTGGACGATTCGTCGACAACAATCACCTCAAATCCTGGGGCATACTGCGTGTTCAACAGTGACGGCAGGTTCCGCTGAAGTTCCTCCGACTGATCGTGAGTCGCCACGACAATTGAAATTGTCGGCCTGTTGATAGTGTTTGATGTATTGGTGACTGTCATTTATCCGTTCAGAACTCTGTGAATGAAAGTGGCATCAGTTGGCGGATACCGTTAATGACGAAAATCTTTTCTTTACCATAAAGCAGGATGCGCACGGGATGCTTGAAGCGGGTCTCGGTCTCGATGATTACTTGTCGGCAGATACCACAGGGAGAGACTGGAGAAGTGGTTAGCTCACCGTCAGTTCCGCGTGCGGCGATGGCTAAGCAAACCACAGGCACGTCCGGATATTTGGCACCTGCGGCAAAGATGGCTGTGCGTTCGGCACAGAGACCTGCTGGAAATGCGGCATTCTCTTGGTTGCATCCGATGACAAGTTCTCCATTCGCAAGTTCTATGGCAGCTCCTACATGGAAGTGGGAATAGACGGCGTATGAACGACCGGTTGCCTCGATAGCCATTTCAATCAGCCTACGTTCATTGTCATTGAGTTCGTCAAGCTGACACTCAATAATTTGGGATTTCAGTTCAAACTCTTTCATAACTTGTCTTTTAAATATTTTCCTGTTATACTATTTGGGCAGTTGCACACTTGCTCAGGTGTTCCTGCCACAACGAGATTTCCACCACGGTCGCCTCCGTCAGGGCCTAAGTCTATGACGTAGTCGGCACATTTGATAATATCCAGATTATGCTCAATTATTAAAACTGTATGTCCACGTTGAATCAGCGAGTCGAATGAATGAAGCAAGCGACGTATATCATGAAAGTGCAGTCCCGTAGTCGGTTCGTCAAAAATGAAGATGGAAGGCTCTTGGCGCTCCTGTCCGATGAAATAAGCCAGTTTTACTCTTTGGTTTTCTCCACCAGACAGCGTAGAAGCACTTTGTCCAAGTTTGACATAGCCAAGTCCTACGTCCTCAAGAGGCTTAAGCCGATTAACTATAACACGCTGGCTATGAGCCGAGAAAAACTCAATGGCTTCACTAATAGTCATGTTAAGAACGTCATCAATATTCTTTCCCTCAAAGCGCACGTCAAGTATGTCGTGTTTGAAACGATGCCCATGACAGGCTTCGCAGGTGAGTACGAGGTCGGCCATGAACTGCATTTCAACCGTAATGGTGCCTGCACCCTTGCATTCGTCGCACCGGCCACCGTCGGTGTTAAATGAGAAATACTGAGGGGTGAAGCCCATCTGCTGCGACAGGGGCTGTTCTGCAAATAGGTCACGTATGGCATCATAGGCTCTCACGTAGGTAGCTGGATTTGAACGGCTGCTTCTCCCTATGGGATTCTGGTCGACAAATTCCACGTGTTTGATGGCATCGATGTCGCCCTCGAGTGCGGAAAATTCGCCAGGGAAATCGCACACCTCGCCAAGACGGCGTTTCAAGGCTGGATAGAAAATGCCTTTTATCAGCGATGACTTTCCACTTCCGCTGACGCCAGTAACCACTGTCATTACGTTGAGTGGAATTACGACATTCAAACCGCGCAGATTATTCATTCGTGCTCCTATGATGTCAATATGCCTGTTCCATGGACGACGAGAGGGTGGGGTAGGGATGGTCTCCTCGTGAAGCAGATAGCGCAAGGTGTAGCCGTTACCAGATACAGACTGACCACCTTTAGGCACCTCGCCGGCATAGACAATCTCACCGCCTAATCGACCTGCATCAAGTCCTACATCAATCATATAGTCGGCTTCACGAATTATTTCCTCGTCATGCTCGACTACAACGACGGTGTTTCCTAAAGCCTGTAACTCACGAAGGACATGAATCAGTCGGTTGGTGTCTCGTGAATGCAATCCGATAGAAGGCTCATCAAGAACATAGAGAGAACCTACAAGCGACGAACCGAGCGATGTGCATAGATTGATACGTTGGCTTTCACCACCTGAAAGAGTATTCGACATACGGTTGAGCGTAAGATACCCAAGTCCCACATCTAAAAGGAATTGTAGGCGTGAACGTATTTCATTGATTAACCGTTTTCCGACTTCAGCATCGTATGAATTTAAATTCAAATGAGCGAACCATTCAGCGAGTCTGACTACTGGCATCTGTACCAAGTCGGTAATGCTTCGACCGTCAATCTTTACGTATTCGGCTTCTTTTTTTAGTCGAGTACCATGACATGCTGGACAGATGGTCTTTCCACGATAGCGACTCAGCATCACGCGATACTGGATTTTGTATTGATTCTCCGAGACCATACGGAAGAAAGCATCAATGCTGACTTGGTCGTGGATGTCGTGTTTACAATCACTTGGGAGACCATGCCACAACCAGTCCTTATGTTTCTGGGAGAGATTATAGTAAGGCTCAAAAATGGGGAAATCATCCATAGCTGCCCGCCGACAGAACTCTTCCTTCCACATGCCCATCTTCTCGCCATGCCAGCAAACGACGCAACCATCGTAAACCGATAATGACGTATTGGGTATTACCAAGTGCTCATCTATGCCAATGACTTTGCCAAATCCTTGACACTTAGGGCATGCACCAGCAGGGGAGTTGAATGAAAACATCTGGTCGGAGGGCTCTTCGAAGGTAATTCCATCGGCCTCATAATGCATGGAGAAGTCGTAGCAAATGTACGATGGAAGAAACATCAGTCTGCATTCTCCGTGCCCTTCATAGAACGCGGTTTCTGCTGAGTCTGTCAGTCGTGCAACATTGTCTTTTGACATGTTGACGGTCATTCGGTCGATGACAAGGAACACAGGTTCATCTTTTGTCTCATGCTGATTTTCCAGAAAATCGTCGATTCTCTTCATTTCGCCATTGACAAAGATACGTGCGTAGCCCTGGATAATATATTTTTTCAGCTGTTGCTCAAGTGTGATGCCATCGCGAAGTTGTACAGGCGACATGACAACGAATTTGGTGCCGGCCGAATATTCGAGCATTTTATGAACAATGTCCTCTGTTGAGTGGCGTTTCACTTCCACTCCACTTATAGGAGAGTAGGTGTGGCCTATTCGAGCATATAGCAGCCGTAGGTATTCATAGATTTCAGTTGAGGTGCCCACGGTGCTTCGCGGATTCCGTGCGATGACCTTCTGCTCAATGGCGATAGCAGGCGGAATGCCACGGATAAAGTCGCATTCAGGCTTGTTCATGCGTCCAAGGAATTGGCGGGCATAGCTCGAAAGACTTTCAACATAGCGTCGTTGGCCTTCAGCATAAAGCGTGTCGAAAGCCAGCGACGACTTGCCACTGCCAGAAACACCCGTAATGACGATGAACTGGTTGAGGGGCAGACGGACGTCTACGTTCTTCAGGTTATTAACCCGTGCTCCCTTGATTTCTATGAATTGATTGTTCATTTATTTAAATGCGACGACATTCTCCAGGCTTTCGTCTAAATAAAACGTCTGCCATAGTGTGTCGCCTTGATAAACATAGTTCATACGTAGCAGATACAGCACGCGTCCTGAAGTGCTGACAGGGTAGGGGATAGGTCGTTTGAACAACTCATGTTCCCTGGTTTGCATTACCTTGACAAGCGAATCACCAATGACCTTTGTCGAGTCAAAACGAACAAAGTCGCGCTTACGGATTGCGTCGGGGTCCTTTGCATAAGCCTCGATAAAATCGCCAACCACTGTCTCGGCTTTGTGTTTTTGGCCGCATGATGTAAACATGAGCAAAATAACCGTTACACCTATTATTATATATATATGTCTCATCCTTAAAGTTTCTTCAGTACCAGCAACAGGTGATCCCAAACCATCTGTACGGTAGGAATGTGCAGACGCTCATCGGGGGTATGAACGAAGCGCAGGGTGGGGCCGAATGACACCATATCAAGGTCGGGATAGCGTTCTGAGAACAGACCACACTCCAATCCTGCATGAATACCCCTGACGACTGGCTCCTTGCCAAACAGCTCTTTGTAGCATTCAACCACCGTATCTCGCAGGCGGCTATCTGCTTTCATCTTCCATGCGGGATAGCCGTCGCTCGACCACGCTTCGGCACCAGCCAGTTCGAAGGTTGCTCGTATAGTGGCGCACATGTTGTCAAGATTCGACATGACGTTGGAGCGCTGCGACGAAAGAATAGTGATTTCGCTTTCCGTAGTGTTTATGGCGGCAATATTGCTCGATGTCTCGACCATACCCTTCAGTTCGGGATCCTGACAGATAGCGTAGATACCGTTGTCGATGGCTTGAAGGGCGGTGATGAAACGGCATGCTACGCCAGGCTCGATAACTGGCTCGGCATCGGTGCTCTCCATCGTCCATACCATCTGCGTGTCGGTCACATGAAATTCGTCCTCGACCTGGGCGGCAAAGACGTTCCAGTCGGCTTTCACATTTTCTTTCACGGAGTTAGGTACGGCGATGACAAAAGAACCGTCGCGTGGAATGGCATTATGCAACTTGCCTGACTGGAACTGTGCAAGCTCCATGCCCTCGTAGCGCTTCATTGTCTGATATAGGAAGCGACCTAAGAGCTTGATGGCGTTGGCACGCTTCTTGTTGATGTCGTCACCAGAGTGACCACCCGTGAGGCCTTTCAGTTGGGCACGTAAGAAGAATTGGCCTGTACGTGGCTCCTGGCGCTTGAAAGTGAACTTTGCCTGTGTGTTGCGACCGCCGGCACATGACACAAAAATCTCGCCCTCGTCCTCAGAGTCGAGATTGATCAGATAGTCGCCTGTCATAAAACCTGCTTTCATGCCTTCGGCACCAGAGAGCCCAGTCTCCTCGTCGCGGGTGAAGACGCACTCTATCGGACCATGTTCAATATCGTCAGACGCAAGAATAGCCAACTCGATTGCACAACCTATTCCGTCATCGGCACCAAGTGTTGTACCCTCGGCCGTCAGCCATTCACCGTCAATGTATGTCTTGATGGAATCTTCGTCGAAGTTGAACTCGACATCAACCAATTTGTCACATACCATGTCCATGTGGCTCTGGAGAATAATTGTCTTTCGGCTCTCATAACCTGGTGTGGCCGGCTTGCGAATAAGCACATTGCCGGTTTCATCGACTTTCGTTTCCAATTCATGGCTCTCGCCCCACTTCTTCAGATATTCAATCATCTTCTCCTCGCGCTTAGATGGACGGGGAATTTCGTTAATCTTTGCAAACTGCTCGAATACAACGGCAGGTTTTAACTCTGTTTTATTCATTTTTCAATATTATTTAATGTTTAATTTTTACTGTTTAAGCTTATTTGCGTAACTTTGCACCGCAAAATTAATAAAAAATGACGGAACTTGTTCTATCAACCACGTTAATAATTGCTATCTCGATGGCATTTTTATGTATAAAGCTCCTTTTTCGCAAGAAAGGCGAGTTTACTTCACAACATATACATGATTCCGTAGCAATGAAAGAACGCGGAATTCACTGTGTGATTGACCAAGACAGGGAAATGAGAACACCTGGCAAGTTTACCGTCAACGAGCATCGCAACAGACATTAAAAACTTATATTTTAAATCGTATGAAGAAGAATCTTATGATTGCAGTCGCACTTGCAGTGATGGTAAGTGCTTGTAACAAGCAAAGTCCAAAAATGGACGAACAGTCTACCGTTACCGCTGATGCCATTGCACAAGGGGGAATTCGAATTGCATTTGTTGAAGTCGATTCGTTGATGACACAATTTGAATTTGCTAAGGAAAAGAGCAAGGAATTGGAAAAGAAGAGTCAGAATGCCCGCAACACGCTGACTCAGAAAAGCAATCAGCTGCAGGCTGCTGCCAACAACTTTCAGCAGAAGTTACAAAACAACGGCTTTGCAAGTCGTGAGCAGGCTGAAAGCGTTCAGAATGCTTTGCAGCGTCAACAGAACGATCTTGCTGCCTTACAAGCTCGTTTAGAAAATGAGCTTTCACAAGAGACACAGAAATTCAACACGGCTCTGCGTGACTCTCTCAATAATTTTCTCCTCATTTATAATGTAGATAAGAAGTACGATTTGATTCTTGCAAAAAGTGGTGACAATCTTCTCTTGTCTAACAAGCAGCTCGACATTACTCAGGATGTCATCAACGGATTGAATAAACGATATAAAGGTGCTTCAAAGAAGGATTCTGCTGTCAAATCTGACGAAAAGAAATAACTATCAGTTTAGCTCATTTCATTTTATAAATACTATATTAGGCATCCATTTCTTTTTGGATGCCTTTCTTATTAGTCGTACTTTATTTATCATAATGCCGATTCTCATAGTAGTTCTGTAATCTTGATGCTCTTTCAGGGCTTTGTGTGTGCGAGTTTGCATAACTCGCGAAACTTGAATTACTTGATGTCAAATTCTGACTTGATTTATGTCAAAAAGATTGTGATTTAGTGTGTTTTGATAACAAAATGACAGGTTTTTGACAAAAAAGTTAATGATTTGTTTGTGGAATCAATTTAATTGTTTAACTTTGCAACCGCAAACGCAACTTATAGAATCAACAATCAATCATCCAAATCAATAAGTTTAACTCTTTAAAGGAAAAAAAGATTATGAATGCAGCTAAAGTTGTAGAAGATCTCAAACAGAGATTTCCCAATGAGCCGGAGTACATCCAGGCAGTGAGTCAAGTTCTTCCTACCATTGAGGAAGAGTACAACAAGCATCCTGAATTTGAAAAATCAAACCTCATTGAGCGTCTGTGTATCCCCGATCGCGTGCTCGAGTTCCGTGTGACTTGGGTCGACGACAAGGGCAACGTGCAGACAAATATGGGTTATCGCATACAGCACAACAACGCTATTGGCCCGTACAAAGGTGGTCTTCGTTATCACAAGAGCGTGAATCTGGGTATTCTGAAGTTCCTTGCCTTCGAGCAGACCTTCAAGAATTCGCTGACAACGCTGCCTATGGGTGGTGCCAAGGGTGGATCTGACTTCTCTCCCCGTGGTAAGAGCGACGCAGAGGTGATGCGTTTCTGCCAGGCTTTCATGAACGAGCTCTATCGTCACATCGGTCCCGACGAGGACGTTCCCGCTGGCGACATTGGTGTTGGTGGCCGTGAGGTTGGCTATCTGTTCGGACAGTATAAGAAGCTCACTCACCAGTTCCAGGGCGTGCTCACTGGTAAGGGCATCCCCTTCGGTGGCTCTCTTATTCGTCCCGAGGCAACTGGTTATGGTACCGTTTATTTCCTGACATCTATGCTTGCAACCCGCAACATTGAGCTGGCTGGTAAGAAAGTGCTGATTTCAGGTGCTGGTAATGTGGCTCAGTATGCCGCAGAGAAGTGTCTGCAGCTCGGTGCTACCGTGCTGACGATGTCCGATTCTGACGGTTACATCTACGATCCGGATGGTATCGACCGTGCTAAGCTCGACTATATCATGGAGCTGAAGAACGTTGAGCGCGGACGTATCAAGGAGTATGTCGAGGAGTATCCTACGGCTGTCTACCACGAGGGCATGCGTCCCTGGTACGAGAAAGCCGACATCGCCCTACCCTGCGCCACACAGAACGAAATCAACGGCGACGAGGCAGCTGCCCTCGTGAAGAACGGTGTCATCGCAGTTGCTGAGGGTGCCAACATGCCTTCACTGCCTGAGGCCATCAAGATTTTCCAGGATGCCAAGATTCTCTACTCTCCTGGTAAGGCATCTAATGCCGGTGGTGTGTCGGTCAGCGGTCTTGAGATGTCGCAGAACTCTGAGCGTCTGAGCTGGACGGCCAAGGAGGTCGATGACTATCTGAAGCGCATCATGAACGACATTCACGAGAACTGCGTGAAGTACGGTACTGAGAAGGATGGCTACATCAACTATGTGAAGGGTGCCAACGTGGCCGGTTTCATGAAGGTAGCCAAGGCTATGATGGCTCAGGGAATTGTTTAAGAAGTCTGATAGATATAGATGAGGAATTGCTACTGCTTTCATGTTCGGCATGATTGCAGTAGCAATTCTTTTTTTACAAGGTGTGATCGAGAGAATAACGTGTTTCCGATTACTTACTTTCTGATGATCTGCACTTCCCCACCCTGCCCCAGCTTGATGATGCTTGATGGCTTGTGAGGCTGATGTTCCTGTCGGCGCGACCAGCAGACATAATCTACCGCTTCAAGTAGTTGGGGGTTAATATCCCGATAGTTCTGTGCTGCGGGCTCTCCACTGATATTCGCAGATGTAGACACTATTGCTTTCTGGAAACGGAAACAAAGTTCCTTAGAGAAAGGTTCCTGCGTGATGCGAATACCAATGCTTCCGTCTTCGCCTATGAGGTTCTGAGCCAAATTGACTGCACCGTCCAGAATCAACGTTGTAGGTTTATCCATACAATCTATCAGTTGCCACGCAACTTCTGGGACATTACGAACATAACGTTGCAGCCGGGCATCGGAATCGACCAGACAAATCAGTGATTTTGAGTCGTCGCGCTGCTTTATCTGGTACACTTTCTTTACGGCTTCTTCATTAGTGGCATCGCAGCCAATGCCCCAGACAGTGTCGGTTGGATAGAGTATGACACCGCCTTTGCGCATCACCTCAACTGCATTCTTAATGTCTTCTTCTCTTGTCATAAAATTATTCCTTTTTATACTCTTCTCTATATTCAAGGGGAGTCAGTTTGTACTCATGAAAGAAGTTGCCGATAAAATAGTTTGGCGTGTAGAAGCCACATTCGTTGGCAATCTGTTCTATGCTCTTGTCTGATTCTGTCAACAAGGCCACTGCTTTCTGCAGACGAATGATCTTTGAAAGCTCACGCGGACTCTTGTTCAAGTTAGAGGAAATGATGTCATAGAGTTCCACGATATCGACCGATGCTTCCTTGCTCAGACGGCTCATCGACAATTCGGAATGACTATGTTGGCTGACAAAAGGTATCAGTTTCTGCATCAGGCTGATGAACTCTGGTGACAGTTTCGTCTTTGCGTCGGTAGTACTGCTGTAGATTTCGTTCTGGGCAGGGACAAGAGACTGTGAAGAGTAGCCATTACACCGTTCAACAAACGATTTGATTTTACGGATCATGTCACCTTCCTCGTTGTTTCTCCTGACGCGCATCTTTGTGTTCTTGCTATAGTAGTAGAAGTTGACGGCCAGCATGACGATCAACAGCAGGAGAAGTCCGATGTAAACACCAGTCGTGCGCCACCAAGGTTGATTCACGTGGATAATCCACATAAAGGGCTTTGTTGTCCATACATCAGGAAACATGGATGCCTGCACCTCAATGTTGTAATCGCCAGGCTTCAACGAAACGAGCGGCAGATTTAGACAGCCTTGTTCGTCGACTATTTCCGGGCTATTAAAGTGGGAGTACACTTTCCATTCATCTTTGATACCAGGTCCGCTCACACGTACCCTGTAATAGGTTTGCAGAGGACGGAAGAAATTCAGGCCCGAGAATGACAATCTGACAGAGTTCTGGTTGGCGTTAATGCTAATATCCTTTACACGTGAGACGGCTCTGTCGATGATGATGTTGCCCCCCTCTTCTTGGAGTGGAATGGCAGCATTGCCGTTGACAAGTATCTTGAACAGTTTGGGATACAACTTGAATGATTTTCTGTCATTGACCAAGTCGAAGTCCCTTGGATCGAAAAGCACCACGTGGTCAAGTGCCTGCATCACGATGATACCGTTGTCAAGGCGCATCGCCTTGTTGTTCGAGAATGACTCATTGGGTACGCCGTCGCCCTCGTTGAAGCTGTTGACGAATACGGGCGTGTCGCCATCGAACATCACACAGGATATTCCGCACGACGTACTACACCAAATGTTATGGTCATCATCTTCGATGACGGCATGTATCACGTTGTTCAACAGGCCTTTTTCCTTGTTGAACACCACAGGTGCCGACTGAGGAGTCTTGTACATGTAAAGTCCCTTGGTCGTTCCAAACCAAGACCAGTTTCTGCTGTCTGTGAACATGCAGTTTGCTTTTTTCCCGTTAAACTCGGTGACGTTTTGTGTGAGATGTTCCATCATCTGTCCGTAGCGTACAGCCTCAGGCATGTCCCACGTATAGGATGTGAAACGCGATGCGGCAGGACGTGCATAGAACAGTCCTCTTTTCTCTGTGCCAATCCACATACCTCCCTGCTTGTCAAACTCGACTGCGTTACAATCCGTCAGCAGCTGTTCGCCAGTAACCAGCATCAGCTTCTCCACATGTTCCAGTTCTTTCGTCTTTGTATCATACGACCAGTAGCCATAGCCAGAAGCAATGTAGAGCACATGCCCGTTATCTTCAAAGGCCATGTTGTTCATGTGATAAGGGAGCCGCATAATGATGTCCCACTTCAAGGCTTTCAGGTCGAAATATAAAAGAATAGAACCAGTATCTCCATTCCTTATTTGGTAGAAACCGTCGCCATAACGTAGCATCACAGAGGAGTTGCGATACGCCTCGGCATCTTTCCAATCGTAGGCCTTGGTACGGTGAATCGTACGTCCTGTCTCCAAATCCTGTGCCACCTCTTCACCATTCTCATAGAAAGTGAGCAGCATGTTGTTGCATACCTCAAGATCCTGCAGGTTAAGGTCGCGTAGCACGCTGTAGTATTTCTTCTGCTCCACGCCATAGAGGCCTTTCTCGGTGAGCAGCCATACGTCGCCAATGCTGTCAGTGAAGATATCCATGACCTGATCTTGACATCCGAACACGTTCTGAATGACCGAATCGGGCTTGGCGACGTACTTCTCCTGCATCAAATCAATACAGGCAACGCTGTATTTATCCTTAAGCCAAATGTGGTGGTGACGGTCGAAATAGAGGTGGGAGTTGCCTTTATACTGTGGAAGCTGATAGAGAAAATCTGGATGGGGATCGAGGTGCGAGAATGTGGTGCCGTTATAGAAATTGATAGTACCCATGGTCGAAATAATTAACCGTCCAGTCTTTGTGCACGCCACAGCCTGTGCACTATTGTCAGCCAAGCCGTTCGAGGCATTGATCACTTTGAATTGCCGCTCGTTTGTAGCTTGAGCAGATAATATGAACAATGACGTGATAAGGGTCAGGTATAAGGTTCGTAGCATTTTTCTTTTCATTTGGTTGCGCAAAGATAAGCAAAAATACTTATTCTTCCAAATTTTTCCATAACAAATTAAAAAGAATCGTACCAAAGTCGACAATCAAGACTCATAGAGATACCATTGGAGTAACCTAACGACAGAGAAACGATGGGAACATACTCATGTGTTGGAGATGCCAGCAAGAACCTGCAAAATTGCCGCCGATAGTCACGATGGATTATCAGCGGCGATTGATAGAGAAGGGGTTATTTGATGGTGATCCAGACGGCTTCACCCTTGTCCTTGGCTTCGACGATTTTCTGTTTGAGGCGGTGGAGCCAGATGCGGCTGTCGAGCACCTTGCCTACTTCGCGGTTCTTGCCTACGAGGATGCAGCCTTCGGTGTCTTCTGAGCAGTTGCCTGCATGGATGCGGATGCCTTCGAATTTCGGAACACCGAGCAAGATGGGAAGCCACTGCTTGAACTTTGGCGAGAAGGAGATGACTACGGCGTAGCGCCCTTCGGGGATGGCCGAGCGGCCTTTTACCTTATAGGCACCGTTGGCATAGTCGCGCCAAGTGGGTTCGAGGGTGTCGCAGAAATACTGATTCTCCGTTCCTGCCAGATACTCGTCATCTACGCGCCTCTGAATGTAGAGCCTACCTATCGTGTAGGTCTTGCGTTTTGCTATACGTTCCAATATCAGTTCCATAATTTTCAATGTTAAATATTTAATGTTCAAAACTCCTTAATGTCACAAAGTCACGAAGTCACGATGTCACAATTTTCTTACCCCAATGCTTCTGGTCGGTCTTCTCAATCCAGCCGTCGCGCATCCAGCGAGAGATAATCTTCCTGAGCGACACATCGCTACAGAAGCCACGCTTCAAGGCACGGAGGTCATCGACGGTGAACGTGGGTGCCAGCTGGTCGAACACCGAGTGGTTAGCCCCATATCGCTGGCACTCGTCCTGCGCATCTACATACTGACTTTGCAGGGCTTCACCAAAGGTCTTGATCTGCTGACTCAGACAATATTCAGCCATCATCAGCGCAAAGTCGAGACAAGACTTTGACTCACGGGCGCACCCCGAAAGCAGATGGAAGATAACCCCACAACGGAAACCGATGACGGCAGCACGCTTACGATACGTGTCCTTTACGTGGTCGATGTCCTTGGCTGCCTCCACTCGTTTCTGCTCTACCCATTCCTCGATGGCCTTACGCAGACGAGGGGTGTCAACCAAACCCGAAAACGAACGCAGACGGGTGACGGCCTCTTGAATCTTGGCTTCGTCATCAGCTGAACGCTTGCCAAACTTCGGCATCTTCTGAAAGGACGAGTCAGGCATCTCTGCCACCAAGATTCGCGACGAAAGACCATTCTCGATATTGTCCGACTTGAAGCACTTCCGCATGGCTCCGTAGGTGCCGAGCATCGTCCAGTTGTAGGCCACGTTGACCACTCCCGACTCAGCCTGATCAGAGTTGTAGTCCTGCCCCCACTCACCGAAGTCAAACGAGAGACGATAGATGTCGTACTTCGACGACCATGAGCCGGCCCCGTTCGTTTTGCGCAGGGTGTCCAATTCCTCACCGAAGGAATAGATGGTGTGTCCCTGGGCATTCTTCAATCGCTTCAACAACGTAGAACAACTGACGGTTACAGGCACAATGCGAATCAATACGTGTGGGTCTTCGGGAGCCTTCTCATTGGCCTTGCGGCCTTTCTTACGTTCTTTCCATTCCTCCTCACGCTTACGGGCAAGTGCATCTTCTTCGTCGAGCTGACGTTTCCAAAGGTCAACAGCATTCTTACAAACGCTTTTGTTCGAAGCCTGTTCACCACGGATGATGCTCATCAGCCCTAACCGATGGGTATTGCCATCACAATACTCAACCGTTACTTGGTCAGCGTAGGCAGCAGCAATCGGCATCACCGAGCAGAGTACAGGCATGTGCATCGACACCGGCACACCCGCGAGGCTTTCCTTTAAACCTATCGGCAGCGTCTTGACGTTCACCTTCGCGCCAGTCTCTTCGGCCACTACCCCGGCATCCTCGATTTCATCAGACGGAATACCCATTTCGAGCGCACTCACAATCTGATCCATCAGACGCGAACCTTTTGTGGGTTCCTTGCAGGCCGAGTGGATAATGCCCCGCATTTCCTGAGCCGACAACCCGAAACGTGGCATCACCTCTAACAGCCACTCTTCGTTATTGTCGCAGATGGCACGGAGATTGGCAGCCAACTGGTGCAACCTCTTATTGCGCTCACCCTCGCTGGGTTTGCCACCCGTCCTGCGCCAGTACTCGGAGATAATACTCGAATACGGAATGTTTTTAAACGACAACGGTTTTAACGGATTAGACGGATTTTCTTTCTCATCTTTCGTCGTTGTCTTTATCGTATTCACCTGAGGTTTAGCATCCGTGAAATCCGTGCAATACGTTGTTTCATACAGTTTCTCGCTGACGTATCGGGTATGATCTTCGGGCACCATATAGATGCACCTGTCAACGCCCTTCACCTGCTTGTCCGGCTCGAAACCCGTAGCCTCCTTCATCAACTGCTGGGCTGTTTCGGCATCCATGCCCGCAGGCAGTTCCACCAGCACGTGTGTACCTCGTCGGGCAGATTCTTCTATCATCAGCACCACCAAAGGACTTGCCTCCATCAGTCTTGCGCAGATCTCATCCGTATGCCCTTTCTCGTCGAAGTCCAGCATCAAACGGTTCAACGCCTTGATGGCATCGGCAGCAGCACGATGATTGTCACGGAACTCGGCACAGCTGGGCGTCCATACTGGCAGACGATGCTTCAACTCATCATCACCACGTTCTATACGCTCGCACATCTGCTTCAGCCACGGCTCTCGACGCATCATCTCCCAAGTCTCTCGGGTGGCTGGAAAGCAAGGGGCTCCGTGCCCCCTGCCTATACATGTAAAATACTTAGCTTGCTCAATCTTGTTTACTTCCATACGGTTTCCTCCTTGCGTGTTTTAAAGTAAGACATAATCTCGTCGGCCTCCTCCTCGTAGAGCGACTTGGTGAGCGCCAGCCCGTACTTCTTCGGGAACTTGAAGGTGACATAGACATACTCCTCATCCATTCGGCGGCGCAGGCCTGCTTTGTGATAACCGTCGGCCTTACGGCGGTATTGTGGTCGTGTCATCTTCACCGCTCCATGAGGGGTCTCGTAGAGGGTTTCCAACTTAGGTCCGTTCTTGCCCACATTGTAACGCTTCACTCTGGTGCGACCGTCGGCATCCACCTCGATGCCAGCACGGTAGCGCACACGCTCACCGCCAGTCACCTGCTTCTCATCCTCCCAAGGGCACGGATAGACATTGATGTTGCCGTTGGTCTGGAAGTTAATACTGGCGTCCATCTGGGCTGCGTTCTGCAAAATCTGTTCTTGAAATTTCTGTGGATTCATTGTTGTTCTGAATTTTGGTTGAGCGAAGCTTCAGAAGGGTGGCCACCTTTCGATTTGTGATTGAAATCTCGCGAGACTCCGTTCACCTCAACTCAGAGTTAAACTTTAGTTAGCATCCATAATCCCCGTCCTACCCCCTGTTTCTTCGGGAAAACGTTCGGGTAAACTTTCGGGAAGGGCATACTTCACCCTTCCGAGCAAAGAAAAAAGAAAAGCGGAACCCCTTGTGTTTCAAAGAGATTCCGCTATATGCGAAAATTTTTCAAAAAAACTGTGCTTTCCCGAAAGACTTCCCGAAAGCTGCTATTAAGTGAGCACGTGAGCAGCTTCGACGAAGTCAAAAGCATCTGCCTTATTTATCGTTGATGCCAATGCATATCCTGCTGGTCAAACTGGTCATATTCCGAACGTGCATCTTCATCCTCATCATAGTCGCCATAGATCATACGCTCAGGATCAGCCTTCAGCAATTTTACGCACTCCTGAATCACAGGCAGTGCCTTACTGTTAGCAGAGTCGCCCTTGTCAAGACCTGTAAGCCATTTGCCATCGGTGTCTTTAAAGTGACCTTCGAGGATGGAAGATAGTGTAAACCCATCGGACACCTCTATCAACTTGGCTTGAACAAACTGCTTAAACAACTCTACAAGCGTGCCCTTGCCATACTTTCCCAGCCACACCAGTTCGCAGTCCTCGTCGCGACTGCCTGAGAACAAAACCTTGAAGTCAGCATCGTTGCCTTCTATCCAACCCTCTTTCACCAGTTTCTGATAGAGTAGCACGATATGCCCCTCGGTCACTCCACTTTTACGCCCGAAGGTCATCGTCTCACGAGGCTTCTCAGGTTTCTGGCCTGTAGTTTTCTTAGGCTTCTTTACCTCTTTCTCTTCACCAACAATCACCGCATCCTCGGCATCATCCTTGAAGAAAGCAGATAGCAACTTCCCAATATCGCCACCATTCACCGTGTCGATATGCAGTTCCTTGTGGTGGTCGTAATGGTTGGCACCTTTTTCATAATAGCTGTTACTCATGGCTTATCCGTTTAAGTGGAACCAACTTTTCCTTTTCTTCTCCCAAGAGCAACTGACTGCGCTTGTCGTCGTGAGTAGAGCCCGACGCATAATATGCACCGTATGTAGGCCGTTCGGCCACCTTCGCCATCGATTCTGTCAGTTCCTTCTGTTGCTCGATAGGCCCAAACAGGCGCTCCCGATATTTCTTTAGCAATTCCGGATAATGCTCACGCCATGCCTCTTGCACGCTGATGATGGGACTTGCCTGAAGGTCTCTCAGCATGGCAAATGCTATTTCAGGTGGATACTGCTCCAACTCGGCATCGACATCCTCGATGGGAATTGACGAAAGCACCATCTTCTTAATGATTTCCTTCGATTTCTCCAACTCCTTAAAAGTACGGCTTGTTTGGTCTCTCAACTGCTGGATGAGTTCGTCTTTCTGATTGCTCTCGTCCTCAATCTCCCTATAGCTCTTGGGGCGATGCTCGCGAAGCAGACGCTGGAAATCCTCGGGGAAGATGGCATCACACAGCGGATAAAGCAGTTCGGAATGCTCCTTTACCCGGTTCATCTCTTCTTGCATCAGAAGCATCACCTTGTCCATCTCACGTTGATGTTTCCTGTCAAGATGCAGCTCGTCCACGCAGTCCACCAGTCCACAATAGAAGATGTGCATGTGGGGCTTGAACGACTGGCTGGAGGTCATGACGGTCTCTGCAACCTTACTGAACTTCGTCCACTTCACGCCGATGATATGCCGAATCATGACCGAATAGTAGTGCTTCAGGAAAAGCCAGTGCTGGTTGAGCAGATCCAACATTTCCTTCTTCTTGTCCTTAGTCCAATCCTGTTGCATAATCATCGTGAAGGCGTGTAGCACACACAGCACCTCATCGGTCTTGTAGTCGTAACACACCTCAGACTTGAAAAGCATCTCCTTAAGTTCCCCAGACAGGGCACGCCAATCTTGCTGGCAATCGGACTCCAACAGCACCTCCAGCACATGAAAGAAGCGGTAGATACGCCTCGACTCTTTCTCAAAGCGTTTCAAGTTGTCACCCCAGTTTTCAGCCGCCGTAATCAGATTCTTTTCCGAAGCCCAGTTTCCAAACTGGTCATCATCCTCTATAATGCTCTCCATCTTCCGTCCCACGAACTCCAGCCGATTTCCGGCACAACAGAGTCTGATGTCACCGTTCAGATACATCTCGTAGTAAGGCACCATCATCGCATGCAGCAAACTTTTATAAACGGAATCCTTTGGTGGGTAGCCACCTTGCAGATAATACTTCTCATACAAGTTCACTTCTGGCTCACCGCTGTCCCCATTCATCAGTCGCTCCAAAGGGCTGATGACGGCATCCTGAATATATTCTTGTATTCTATCTATGTTGTTCATTTCTATACCTTTTCATTTTTTCAAACTGCAAAGGTACGAAAAATCCAGCACGTATTGACCGACTTCTTAGAAAAAATGCATATTTTTTTGATGATTCTACTTGATTCTATTTATAAAGAACAAATCTACAACAGATGCGCTCATAGTTGGTCTTGAAGGTTTCTATATATTAGTTCCACTATATTTGTTATACAAAAGTTCTGCACCTAAATAGACTAAAGCTCTCACTTTGTTATAATATTCTTCGTGGAAAGTTTGTTTGTGATTAATTATCCTTCCCTTTATTGAAAAATGCTCTGACTGAGAAAACAATCTGTAGTATTGATAAGCGTAAGCATAGCCTGAAACTTCTTCAAACGTCCTCAATATCTTATAGATTTGAGATATTTGGCCATCAAATCTCTCTCCATTTATGTAAATGGGCGTTTTCTTTTTCAATTTCCAGTCCTCACCTTTTGCAGAACTTAGATAATCTTTCAACTCATCATACAATTTTTCTTGGTACTCTGTGGCTTGTTCATCAAATGCATCAACATCTTCAGGATATGTTTCTTTACGAATCTCAATATTTGCCTTTAATGCGCTTTTCAGTGAATTAGTAAAGTCCCTATCAAATATGTAGATGATATCTTCCAACTGCTTGTCATCGACCTGCGATATAAGTAGTGAGGTCATTAGGTCTGTAATCATGCTACGATACAACAAATTAGCAGGAGCACACAATACTTCATATTTCTCATAGGGAATATAATGCAATGCGTTCAAAGAAATGCGAATCTTTCTTACAAGTTCATTTAGCGCTATAAATCTTTTGCACTCACCGTTTTTCGACTTACTCTCTGTAAGCGAATGCAGATGCTCGATCTTGCCTAATGCATCTTCTATAGTTACAAAGTATTCCATATCATATGAGTTCTATGTGTAGGTTATGTGGCCGATGTAACAACCTTACAAAATCTATGCATATACAATCCGCGATACACATTAAACAACTTACTCACGGATGTAACAACCTTACAAAATCTATGCATATACATTGTTCGGGGTCCATCACCATCAGCGGGTCTTCGGATGTAACAACCTTACAAAATCTATGCATATACATTACGTCGCTCATCGAGCAGAACGCGCGGCGGATGTAACAACCTTACAAAATCTATGCATATACATTAGACTTACGTTGTTTTCCTGTTTCAACCTTGCTGGTTGCAATCCCATTCACAGAGAAACGGGAGAGCAGAGCCGTCAAGTCCGCAGGCGTAGATTCGGGATAATCCGTCCCTATTTTGTGATTCACTAATAGTCCCAGCAGATTCAGGCTGGCGTTCAGGTCGCGGTCGATGACTGCTCCGCAATGCGGGCAACGGTAGGTACGGTCGCGGAGCGTCAAATCTTCCTTCTTCTCTCCGCAAACCGAACACGTCTTGCTACTTGCAAAGTATCGGTCGGCCTTCGTGACTTTCACGCCGTTCGTTTCGGCTTTATACTCTATCTGTCTGCGCAGTTCTCCAAACGAAACATCGTTGACGGCCTGAGCCAGCCGGTGGTTCTTGACCATGCTTTTCACGTTCAGATCTTCAATGGCAATCTCGCCATAGTGTGTGGTCAAAATCGTGGTGACCTTGTGCAAGAAGTCACGCCTGATGTTCGCCACGCGACCTTGTGCATGAGCCAGCCGCACAGACAGTTTCATATAATTGTTCGACTTCCCGACGCCCTTCAGCCGTTCCTCTTTGGTTTTCGGATGAACGCGCTTGCTGAGCTGTCTGCTGAGTCTCGTTATTTTTCTCTGATTCTTCTTCAGTGGCTTGGGATTCTCAATGGCAATGCCGTCGGAGAGTATCAGCGCCGACTTGATACCCATGTCAACGCCCACTTTCCTGTTGGCATCGACGAAGTCCACATTCGGATGCGTTCTTTTATATTCTTCTTCTGTAATCTCCAAACTGAACGAAGCATAGAACTTGCCGCCACTTTGGGAGATACATACATTATTTATCTTGGCATAGTTGAAACGGATGTGCTCGGCCATCTTCACCCAACCAAGTTTAGGGAAATGAAGATATTGATGCTTTCCACTTTCGTTGTGTGGTATCTTATCGAAAGCCTCTGAATTCTTATTTGTTTCTGACAGGTGTACTTCACTAGCTTGGAGGTAGAAACTTCCTTCGTTATCTCTTTTCTTCTTAAACTGCGGATACTTGCCAAGACCCTTGAAGAATCTTTTAAATGCCATATCAAGATTCATAAAAGGTTGGTCTGTAGCACACTTTGTAACCTCATATGTAAACGGAAACTGCTCCTTCTTGATAGCATTGAACCGCTTTCGGATTTCTCTGCCGTTCGGCTTCTCGCCATCCTCGTACATCCGTTTCCACTCGGCCAGCCCCCAATTGTAAGTCAATCGCGCACACCCGAAAGCCTTGCGGAAGTAGGTCTTCTGCTTGTTGTTTGGCTTCAGCTCTATTCTGTGCGCAATTGAAATCATATAATTCTTACTTTGTCGGATTTATAAACTTTACGATGCAGTCAATGCAAATAGGCTTACCTGTGATAACGTCTACAAACACATTGGCGGGATGCATGTCTTCGAGCGCCAGACGGTCTGATATATAATTTACGCCCTCGCCATTCCAATTGTCACGGAATCCTTTGGCAACAACCATATCGTCAATCTCTTCCTTCGTGGCCAGTCGCAGACAGTTCACATAGGGCTGTGTCAGCACAATACGCATCAAGTTGTCGCTGTCGCGAGTAAAGCCAATCACTTTCATAGCTGTTTCAGGGAAAAGGTAGTTGTGAAGGGCAATAGCATCCAAAGCCTTCTGCCAAGTAGAATAAATGGAAGTTCGTTCTTTTACAACCGATGTATTGCCTTCCTTATAATATACCTTTGCTTCGGCACCCTGTGCAATTTTGGGGCCAAACTCCGCAGTAAGAATATGCTCCGAATCGTCCTCCCACAGATTCGCAGCCTTAGCCCATTGTTCGATGAACTTCTCCTGCAGCTCGTCTATTTCCCAATTTGCTGGGCCTCCTTGCTCAGTAGAGCGAGCACAGGCTGCGTCTCGGCAAAAGTCAAGCGAGCTTACTTCTGCTCTCGACTTGCTCTGTCCTTCGCGGCCTTCAGCATTGCAACTTGCTCTAAGGCTTGCTGTCGCGTAGCATGCGACGATGGACGCCCCAATGAGAGGCGAGCCTCCCTTGCAGAGTCCTGCATGCTCTGGTAGATTGAATCTAAAAAAATCTTCTCTCCCATTTTGTATATCGTTTGCGTAGTTATCAATCATTTGCAGCGTTCCGGCAGTAAAGCCTTCTGCTGCAATGGCGGCATATATTTCATTCAATACATCCATAACCTGATTATTCTCTTGTGCTGGCAAAGATACAAATATTTTCTGAGATTATTACATGAAGTCCAGAAAAATACACATTATTTAATTAAAAAGAGATGCCATGCAGCATCTCCCCTATAGTTTCGAATCTTCTTTCAACTCCTCAATCAGCCCATCAAGCGTGTTTAACTTCCGCTTGCCGTCCATCGACTCCTTGGCCTCAATGAGTGCACCTTGAAGCTCGGTAGTAATATCTTTGTCTTTTATAACTGCCATGATTGCAACTTCTTTTCTGCAAAGTTACGAAAAAGTTAGCGAATATAGTCGGTTTTTCTCAAAAAACTTAAAATAATCGCTAAAATACTTGGAACTTTCAGAAATAATGTCTATCTTTGCACCGTCAGAATGTATGTTCTGGCTATCCGGGTAGAATCCCGAGTGGAGTAAGCCTTCATCGACCCTGCTCCGTTTTAAAAGTCACCTTCGGGTGGCTTTTATTTTTCGAACATCTTCTTAAACTCGAAATAGAATCTGGCACTTAGGGCGAAACGTCTGGATACAGACACCTCATTCTTGCCTTTGAATATCAGCACTTCGATGGCATCGGGATATTTCACAAAATACTTTCTGATGTCATGGACCAGTTTACGGGTATTGTATTGAGGCATGTTCAGCAGGGCACGGTTTGCCTGGGCTATCGACTCCTTCAGTCGTGTATGAACAATAATCTTTCCACTGATGTTCTTCAAGTCGAACAACTTATATACGCCGCGACGTTCAAAAATATAATCGGGTGTCTTCAACCCATGAGGATTTGGCAGCATGAACACACGATAGCCGTGTTCAACGGCTTTCTGAGCAGCCATCAGCAAAGACAGATATTCGGGATCACTGGATAGTTGATTGCCTCCACCAATAGAATAAATGAAGGGGGATTCCTGCAATGCATGGAACTCCTTTCGGCCAGCAATCTCTTTCAGCTTTGCACCGAAGGCAGCACCTTCCAGTAATTTCAATAACATTAGTTCTGCGGTTATGTCGCCTTTACTGCTTTTACTCATACGATATGCAAAGTTACAAATAAATCCTGAGATTATTGCATGAAGTCCTTAAAATTACACATTATTTAATTAAAAAGAGATGCCATGAAGCATCTCCCCTATAGTTTCACGTCTTCTTTCAATTCAACTATTAGCCTGTCAAGCGTGTTTAACTTCCGCTTGCCGTCCATCGCCTCCTTGGCTTCAATGAGTGCACCTCGAAGTTCGGCAGTAATATCTCTGTTCGTTTTAGTTGCCATAATTATTACTTGTTTTCGGAAATAATATCTATAAACGCGGCGATGTGGGATAATGTTTAAGGTTGCCGGCGTTCTTCCCTTGCGGCGCGGATCTCCGCATTGATTTCATCCAGAGTGAGTTCTGGCTCCTCACTGGACTCTGCTGCTTTACGCTGTTGCATAAACAGATCAAGGGCACTGGGTGTTTCCGTCTTGTTTGCCCTGATGGAGAACGGAATACTGCGACTCCTGACTACTGCATTCACAAAAATGTTGAAAGCCGTGTTTGCACTCATGCCAAACTGCTCGCAGAGTTTGTCGAACTGCGACTTCATCTCCGAGTCTATTCTTACTGTAACTGCCGATTGTGCCATAATCTAAAACTTTATTTATGATGGCAATATGCCACCATTTCGGTGGCAAAAATACAACAAATATCTGATATTACCAAATTTTTCTTCAATAATTTTCCGAAGATGTGACATCGTGACTTTGTGACTTTGTGACAATAAGGAGTTTCCATCAGCTGAGGGAGTATGGTGAGAAGAGGGAGTATATATAGTATATAAGAAATTATATATATATATAATTTTAATAAGGGCTGTTTGAACATGCCCAACCTGCTTAAAGTTGCGATTGAATGAGAGCAGAGTCAGACTAGTCTGAACTCTGCCGAATGTGAGCAAGTTCAAGGTCGAAACGACCTTAATGTCACATTGTCACAAAGTCACATTGTCACGGCAGGTTGTACGCTCGGCATTAACGCTTGACTCGGTCAAGAACATTTTCAGTATGTTGAACATGTTGAACATTCGTTCGAGCCCGCTGTCGACGAAAAGTAATCTCAAAGGCTCGATAATTACGGCTTCGAGGCCTCGGGAATACTGCTCGTGAAAATCGCTCAAATTCGTGCTGAAAATCGCGATTAAGCGAGAGCAAAGCCATGCTTGCATGAGTTCTGCCGAATTTGAGCAACTTCGATGTCAAAATGGCATCAAATCGATGGGCAAAATTTGGAAGCAAATGAAAAATGTCGTACCTTTGCATTGTCAAAAGATCTAATGACAAAAAGCGGGATGTTGGCGACCCGTCAAGTTCGTCACAATTTAGTCTAATACCATCAAAAACACACACAACTATGGCAAGGATTTTGTATCTGTTGCGTAAGAACAACAACCAGCACAGCGTGGGCTTCGGCAAGTACTACGCCTACGCTAAGTCCACCGAGATTCTCGACACCAGGGCTATGGCCGAGCACATTGCAGAGCACGGAAGCATCTACACCCCCGACGTGGTGTTCGGCGTACTCGAGAAGTTCCGCTCGTGTCTCATCGAGCAGCTCCTGAACTCGAAGAAGGTGAAGATCGACGGTCTGGGCATCTTCTACTGCACCATCGAGGGCAAGGGCGAAGCCGACCCCGAGAAGTTCAACGTGGTCGAGCACATCAAGGCCCTGCACATCCGCTTCCTGCCCGAGCAGGAGCAGGAGATGAACATCTCCAGCCGACAGTTCCTGAAGAAGGCCAAGTTCATCAGCGTCGACAGCCTCTCAGGGACGCCAGCACCGGAGCAGGAAGAGGAAGGAGGTGAAGGATGAAAAAGGAAACCTGGAAGACCATCCTGCAGGTCATCGTCAGCATCCTCACGGCAGCCCTTACTGCCCTCGGAACTACATCCTGCATGGGCCACGGCCCAATAGCATTCTGAACGTAGCCAAGCGGCAAAAGCCGAGCACTGAACAGAAACTTATTAATCTCTCAACGTCCGCAATCTCGCACAAGAGGTTGCGGATTTCTATTGCTGAACCCACTTGAAAAAGTCTTTGTGCTATTTTCTGCTTTCTATTTGGCACGGAAAAACGCGGACAAACACGGTTTTTCTATCATGAATAACAGTGTCTTCAGCGTTTTTCCGTGCCAAATATGACATTTTGCAAGTTGTTCTCATAACTCGCCAGTATATGTCTACTTTTTCAAGTGGGCTCATTGCTCAACAAATCTGCTCATTCGCCTACTGTAGCTGGTCGAGCATAAGGCATGTCTCGACGGGAGGGATGTCGTGGGCGGCGAGGAGCTGGGCACCAGCATGGGCGAACTCGTCAGAGAAGTTGAAATCGGTGGTGAGCTCCTTCAGACGACGGAAGACATCAACGGCTTCCTGGTTGCGGTGCTGAAGCCAGAGACAGTAGCCGTAGTTCAGCAGATCGTCGGGCTGAGGGTCGGGCGTTGCGGCCAGCTGCTCGAAGATCTTCAGGGCCTGCTCGTACTTCGCGTTGAGGGTAAGGGCCCAGGCCAAAGCACTTCGTACGGACGGATGGTCAGGATGGTCGTAGCTGAGGCGGTATAGTATCTGCAGGGCCTCGCCGCTCTCGCCCATGTTGAGCAGCGACACGGCATTGCCCAGCTCATAGGAGATGTTGTCGGGACGTAGCTTGGCGAGACGCACGAAGTGGTCGCGGGCATCGGCAAAGCGCTTGTCGGCAAAAAGGGCGCGTGCAAGCCCAGAGAGGGCACGCTCGCTGTCGGGCTGAAGCTCACAGGCTTTGGTAAAGAGGTCGGTGAGGCTGACACTCGGATCGAAGGCCGACGGATTGCGCTGGACCAGCGTAGCCATGAGCATGTAGTACTTGAAATCGTGGTACTCGTCGTTGCAGCATTGAAGCACGGAGAGCACGTCGTTGTACATCTTACGCTTCATTAGGAAGGAGGCCAGGGGCACATAGTGTTGCCGCAATGGTGTAGCTGCAAACAGGGGGTTGGCAAAGAACAGATAGTCGGCACTGGTCTCGTCGCCAAAAGGGCTGCGGAACTCACTGCGCATGGGAAAGAGCTTGAAGAAGCGATAGAGGTTCTGCAGGTAGATGCGACGGATGAAGGCGGGCTGGCGCTGCTGCTCGGCGTTGATCTCGCCCCCCACGGGCATGGGTACGGCCTCACCGCTCTCGATAAGCTCGAGCATGCTCTTGGGCAGATGGCCAAGAACCTGTTCGTAGGCAAGCACGAAGGAGTACTTGTCGCTGTCGCAGAAGGCCCCTATCTCCGTGATGACATGCAGCATCTTGGAACTGCGGCTCTTGTTCCATATCTGACTGATGCCCGGATGCTCGGGATAGAAAGGCACAAACCAGTTGGCAATATCGCTGAAGAAGGGAAAGCGCTTCATCTGGGAGAAGCCGCTGAAATAGATGTCGGAGCCTTTCTGCTGCATGTCTACCATCTTCTTCATGCTCTCCTCCATCTTCTCCATATTACGCTCAGCAGCATCGGGATGGAGTATCTCCTCGAGCGTGTCCTCCTCCTGCTCTTCAATGCCGGTGCTGGTGATTTTCAGGTTGCTATGGTTGAGCAGGTCGGGCATAATCTCGTTGCGAATGCGTCGGCTGTCGGCATCGACGTCGAGACAATATACCAGCTGCATCTGCATCTCGGCCAGCTCCTCGCAACAATGCGGGTCGGCACAGAGCTCGGCCACAAGGCGTCCCAGCTCGTCGTAAAGACTGCCCATAGGGGCATCGGCAGCGACGACCCACCCTACCAATGCACGCTGGCGCAGGTGCTCGTCGGACGTATGGCGATAGACCTGCGTAAGAGTACGGAACTTATGGATGTCGAACTGGTTGAGGGCAGCGAGGGTGATAGCGCTGACGAGCAGCTGCTGGTCGACGGCATCGACCGTAGGCGAGAGAAGTATGGAGGTGTAGGCATCGGCATCGGCTGTCTGCCACATCTCCGAGGTCCAGATGTGATTGAACAGGTCGGACATGTACTGGCGATGGGCCACACCGAGCTCGGACATCTTCTGTGTGCGTCGGGGGTCGGGTTCAAGCGATAACAGGGCCATGTCGCTGACATAGTTCTCGAGGGCAGTACGCACAGCATCGGCCGACCAGTCGCTGACGTGCTGCGCCGTCTGGCGGCTGAGCGTGAGCCGGAAGGCAGAACGCTGGTTGCACTCCCAGAGATTGAGACGCGCTGCAAGCCGGTAGAAACGGTGAAGAAGACCGTCGAAGAGCTGCTGGCGCGAGGCATCGTCGCATCCCGACAGCCAGTAGTCGGAGAGCAGCCGGTAGTCGGAGGCCAGCGTACGGAAGGCCTCGGTATAGGGATGCGTGGGGCGTCCTATGAAATAGAACTCGAGCTGGCCGGCAGCCTTGCCCAGCTGACGGCTGAGCAGCAGCTCGATCACATTACTGAATATATCGCTTTTCCACATATTTCATTGATGCTACTCGTTTATCCCACCAAGAGGCAGCACGCGTCACGTCGGACTCACGGGGCTCATGGGAATGACGGAAGGGAGGCTGAGACGAGAGGGAGTCGACAGCAGCAGGCGACAGCCGGAGCTGACTGACAATCAGGTCGGCATAGGTGGCAAGACCACGCTGGTTCAGACTGTCGACAGCACGGTCGTAGGCGCGGAGAATACCTTTCACATCGCTATGCTGCTTCATGGCAGAGTCGCCTACAAAGGCCAGACAGCCCAACCACAGGTCAGCACGTCGGGTATCGTAGAGCAGCTGAGCCCGATGATCACGGGCAAGCATAGATAGGGGCTCGGGCAGGAACATGGCGTCCATGATGCCAGACTGGAGCATACCCAGACGAACATTGACATCGTTGACCTGGATGCGGAACACACGTTCGGGCTTCAGACCAGCACTGTCGACGACCAGGTCGGAGAGTAGGTCGGTAGCCGAATAGCGGGTCATAGCCAGCATTTTGTCGTCGAGCTGGGTAAGCTTGCTGATACGGGCAGGACGCATGGACACCAGCTGCCACGCAGCATCGGTAGCCGATACGCAGCAGAGATGAAGTCCCTGCTGACGGAGATGCATGACACGAGCCAAGTCGGTAGCTGCCGCCTGGGCACTGCCTCCAAGGAGGGCGGTGTCGGCATCCATCTGCGACTGAAACATCAGTAATCCCACGCTGACACCCTCATCGTCGAAGAAGCCACGGTCTTGGGCAAGCATCAGCGGAAGACAGTCCATGGTGGGCAAGACGGCGATGTGCCAGTGGGCAGAGTCGGCGACGGGAGTCTGGTCATCCGACGAACCGCTGCCTGAGCAGGCTGCGAGAAGTATGACTGCAATAAAGAGAAATAGTTTTCTCATAATGGTCGTTCTTTCTGAAAAAGAAGGGGCAACCAGTGCTCCGAAAAGCCCGTGGACGCCCCTCTGCTATTAATTAATGTGCGATATTAGCCGTTTTCACGTTGCAAAAGTAATAAAAAATTTTGTAAGCAAAAAAAATATTCGTAATTTTGTGCCAGAATAATCAGAAAAAGACATCATGGCAAAGGAAAAGACGGCCTACGTTTGTAGCAACTGTGGCCAGGAGTCGCCTAAATGGGTGGGAAAATGCCCCGCCTGCGGACAATGGAACACTTTCAAGGAGATTAGGCTCGCCAGCGATTCGCCACGCAAAACGGCAGCGACAGCAGCCAGCGTGGGGCACGCCTTGCGGGAGAACAGGGCCTTGCGCCTCTCAGAGATTGAAGGACGCGACGACCCGCGCATAGATATGCACGACCAGGAGCTGAACCGCGTTCTGGGAGGTGGATTGGTGCCAGGAAGCATCGTGCTACTGGGCGGTGAGCCAGGAATAGGCAAGTCGACGCTCTCACTGCAAACAATGCTCGCCTTGAAAGACCGCCGCATATTATATATAAGTGGTGAAGAGAGTGCCCACCAGCTAAAGATGCGTGCCGAACGACTGCTACGCCAACAAGATACTGCCACCGAACATCTGCTGATACTCTGCGAGAACTCGCTGGAACAGATCTTTGAGCATATACGCGAGGAAAAGCCCGAGCTGGTGGTCATCGACTCGATACAGACCATTGCTACGGACGAGGTGGAGTCGAGCGCGGGAAGCATAGCACAGGTGCGCGAGTGTGCATCGCAGCTGTTGCGCTTTGCCAAGACCAGCGGCGTGCCCGTCATTCTGATAGGCCATATCACGAAGGAAGGCACGCTGGCAGGACCGAAGATTTTAGAGCATATCGTCGATACCGTCATTCAGTTTGAGGGTGACCAACACTATATGTACCGTATTCTGAGAAGCATGAAGAATCGATTCGGAAGCACCTCTGAATTAGGTATTTATGAAATGCGGCAGGACGGACTGAGACAGGTAGGCAACCCCTCGGAACTGCTGCTCACGGGCGAGCATCAGGGACTGTCGGGTGTGGCCATCAGCTCGGCTATAGAGGGTGTACGACCCTTTCTCGTCGAGACACAGGCACTCGTGTCGACAGCTGCCTACGGCACACCTCAGCGACAGGCTACCGGCTTCGACCAGCGACGACTGAACATGCTGCTGGCCGTACTTGAGAAGCGCGTGGGCTTCAAACTCATGCAGAAAGACGTGTTCCTGAACATTGCCGGAGGACTGCGTGTCACCGATATGGCGATGGACCTCTCAGTCATTGCTGCCGTGCTCTCAAGCAACGTCGATACACCCATAGAGACAGGATGGTGCATGGCGGGCGAGGTAGGACTGAGCGGAGAAGTAAGGCCCGTCAACCGCATAGAACAGCGTATTGCTGAGGCAGAGAAGCTGGGATTCAACCACATCATCCTGCCACAGTACAACATGCAGGGCTTCAACCGCAAGAAATACACCATTGAAATGCATCCCGTAAAGAAAGTAGAAGAAGCACTACGCGCACTCTTCGGATAACCTTTAACCCTCCACCTTTAACCCTCCACTAGTCACCAAGAATATGATCAACAACACAGCCAGCTTAGATTTAGTGGAATTTGTGGAAACACAGATTCTGCCGCGATATGCCGAGTTTGACAAAGCCCATAACCTGGAGCACGTAACAAGGGTCATCAGAAGGTCGCTGGAAATGGTGCGAACCACTGGTGCCGACATCAACATGGTATACGTTGTCGCTGCCTATCACGACCTCGGTATGTCGGGACCAAGAGCTATACACCACATCACAGGAGGACGCATATTGGCACAAGACGCAAGACTGCGCCGGTGGTTTTCGGCAGAACAGATTAACACCATGCGCGAAGCTATTGAGGACCACAGGGCCTCGGCATCACATGCGCCAAGAAGCATCTACGGGAAAATCGTAGCCGAGGCCGACAGGGACATCTCGCCAGAACAGGTGTTCAGGCGCACGGTGCAGTTCGGGCTGGCCAACTACCCGGAGAAGGACAAAGAGGAACACTGGGAACGATTCAAGGAACACATGGAAGCAAAATACTCGGAACGAGGATACATCAAACTGTGGCTGCCAAAGTCGCCCAACGAGCAAAGTCTACGACAACTGCGCAACATCATTGAAGACACAGCGCAACTCAGGAACGAGTTTGAGCGCTACTATACGATGGAAACGAACCAAAAAGAAGAAAAACTATGAGAATGAACACAGGATACGGACGCGAAGGCGACTACGACCATTTCGAGGTAACGGCAGAAAGCCAACTGCTCAACTTCCTTTTAGAGAACGTGAAGCAAAGCCGTACAAAAGTCAAGTCAACCCTACAGGGAAGAGGCGTGAAGGTAAACGGCAAGACGGTGTCGCAGTTCGACTTCCTGCTTCAGCCAGGAATGAAAGTGGCGGTGAGCAGGACAAAGCGCAACCAGCAGTCGTTCAAGAGCAGATACGTGAAGATTGTATACGAAGACCGCTGGCTCATCGTCGTCGAGAAGCAGGCAGGCATCCTCTCGATGGCCGCAGGACACTCCTCGCTCAACGTCAAGAGCGTTCTGGACGACTATTTCCACAAGACCCGACAGAAATGTACGGCCCACGTGGTGCATCGTCTCGACCGAGATACCAGTGGGATTATGGTCTATGCCAAAGATATGGAAACGGAGCAGATCATGGAGCACAACTGGCATCAGATAGTCTATGACCGGCGATACGTGGCCGTGCTCAGCGGAGAGGTGGAGCCCGACGAAGGCACTATCAGTAACTGGCTGAAAGACAACAAGGCCTACATCACCTACTCATCGCCCGTAGACAACGGAGGCAAACTGGCCATCACCCACTTCCACGTACTCGACCGAACAACAGAACACTCTTTGGTGGAATTCCAACTGGAGACAGGAAGGAAGAACCAGATACGCGTCCATGCTGCCGATATGGGGCATCCTGTCTGCGGCGACACGAAATACGGCAACGGCGACGACCCGCTTCACCGGCTGTGCCTACATGCCTGGCTACTGTGCTTCACCCATCCGGTGACGGGCGAACGCATGGAGTTTGAGACACCCTTCCCTACAGCCTTCAGAATGCTGTTCAAATAGAGACTACGAACAACAAGAAGTGAACGGATGCTTCTGTGATTTCCGTGTGAGACCCAAAAACAACATAATATGGAATACTACCTGTTAGTCATCGCCGCCATTATCATTGGGGTGATAGTCGTCAAGAAGATTGCCAGTTGCCTGATCAAAAGCGTGATATTCATCATCATGCTCATCGTGCTGGCACTGGCCTACTACTACCTACAGGCAGGCGGCTCACTATAGCTTGACAGACTGCTTCAGCTTGATGTCGGCACTGCTGGCTCCCACCTGAATGAGGTAAGTACCCGGATCCGTCTGCCACTGATGAACGGCTTCGTTCCAAGAAGCAAGACTGCCTGCGGGAATCAACATCTTCAAGGTCTGACTCTCACCAGGCTGCAACAACCGACTCTTGGCAAACGACTTCAGCTCTTTCACAGGCTTCACTATCTGCTTGTTCTTCGGAGCCGACACATAGAGCTGCACAGTCTCCTTGCCTGCCACGCTACCAGTATTACGAACGGTCACCTCAACCTCGAGGCCGTCGTTAGTTGTCTGAACATTCAACTGGTCGTAACCGAACGTGGTATAGCTAAGACCAAAGCCAAAGGGGAACAAGGCTTTCGTCTTGTTCTTGTCGAACCCACGATAGCCCACGAAAACATCCTCTTTATAATAAACCTGACGACGGGGCACCTCGCCAGCACTGTTTTTCGGAGCGTCTACACCCTTAAGTCCCGGATAGGCCTCTTCGCCAAAGCGCACATAAGGATAGTCTTCGTAACGTTTGGCAAAGGTGACGGGAAGCTTGCCGCTGGGACATACTTGACCCGTGAGAATATTGGCCAGTGCCCTACCCGACTCACTGCCGAGATACCAGCAATGAAGGATGGCAGGTACCTGTTGAACCCAAGGCATCGCATAGGGATTACCACCGAAGGTAACGACAACCATACGGGGCTGGATGGCAGCAAGCGCAGTAATCAGCTCATTCTGTCCGAAAGAGAGGTCGTAGCCCTCGCGGTCGCTGTTCTCACAGTCCTGACGGGTGTTCTTGTTCATTCCTCCTATGAAAATGATGAGGTCGGCCTCACGGGCTTTCTCCAAAGCTTCTTGCTTCAATGCCTCCTGACGGGCCGGGTCAAGCTTGTCGACACGGTCGTACATAACGCGGCCGGAGTAGTAGCCCTGAGCGTAGTCAATAGACGATGGGGAATTGAGTGTTGACAATTGGCTGCGTATACCGTCGAGGGGCGATATGTCGCGAAGGGTCTTCAGTTCTGAGGAGCCACCACCCTGGGTCAACGAGCGCGTTGCATTCTCACCCACAACAAGTATACGGTGGTACTTCGTAAGGTCGAGAGGCAACAGCGGTGCAGCTGATTGAGCTTTTTTCATTCCGTATTTCTCATTGCGTAGCAGTACGATTCCCTCCTCGGCAATCTGTCGGCAGGCATCGTAATGTGCCTCACTACACATAGAGCCGACAACCTTCTTCGGATTCATAGCTGAGCGGAAGATAGTGCGAAGCACACGGCCAGCCTTCTCGTCGAGCACCGACATAGGCACCTTGCCCTCGTTAATGAGCTGTTCGAAGGGACGGGCAAGATAATAATCCTCGTAGGTGAACTCGCTCTCCTTCAGTTTGCCGTCAGTAAAGGTTCCCATCTCAATATCAAGACCTCCGTAGACGGCTTGCATGGTGTTGGTGGTACCACCCCAGTCACTGACCAAAGCTCCGTCCCACTGCCATTCTTTCTTCAGAATACCATTGAGCAGCTCGTCGTTGTGACAGCAATGGTCACCCTTCCAGAGATTATAGGAACCCATGATGGTCCAGACATTTGCGCGCTTCACGGCTTGCTCGAAAGGATAGAGATAGATCTCGCGCATGGCACGCTCGCTCACGTTCACATTCACAGAGAAACGGTCGATTTCCTGGTCATTGAGCACGAAATGCTTCAGGCAACAGGCCACACCATTACGCTGAACAGACTGAATATAGGGCACAACCATCTCGCCAGCCAGATATGGGTCTTCACCCATATACTCAAAGGCACGACCATTCATCGGAGTGCGCTGGATGTTGACACCAGGACCCAGCAGGATGTCCTTTCCACGAAAGGCAAACTCCTCACTGATAGAGTTTCCGTAAAGGGCAGAAAGGTCACGATTCCATGTAGCAGCCAGACAGGTGAGCGACGGGAAGGCCACACAAAAGTCGTTGGTCCACCGAGCAGGATTCCACGTATTCCACTCCAACTCCTCGCGCACGCCATGAGGGCCGTCATCCATGTTCAGCTGGCGAATACCCAGACGGGGAACGCCTGCCGAAGTGAACTTGCTCTGCGCATGCAGGATCTTGATCTTCTCCTGTACGGTCATGCGGCTCAGCGCATCCTTCACTCTCTCCTCGACAGGAGCCTGAGGGTCTAAATAAACTTGGGCATTGACACCCATAGTCAACAGCACGAAAGCTGCAAAAAAGATACATTTCTTCATCGGTCAATGGTTTTTAGTTGTTTGGCTTCTAAGAAACGGCGTTCAGCCACAAGCAGCTACTTTGTGCCAATAACAGCGTATTTCATCTGAAAGAGTCGGTGAGCAGTTTGATCTCTACCTGTGGCGAGATGCGCTCATACAAAATATTATATACTGCATCGAGTATGGGCATGTTCACGTGGTAATGACGATTGATTTCCTTCATGCATTTCGTGCCGAAATAGCCCTCGGCAATCATCTCCATCTCCATTTGAGCAGATTTCACCGAGTAACCTTTACCTATCATCGTGCCGAACACGCGGTTGCGGGAGAAATTGGAATAGCCCGTAACGAGCAGATCGCCCAGATAGACGGAGTCACCGATATTGCGCTCAATGGGATGGATGGTCTGCAGGAAGCGCTCCATCTCCTGTACGGCGTTCGACATGAGCACAGCCTGAAAATTGTCGCCGAACTTCAATCCGTTGCAGATGCCAGCAGCAATAGCATAGACATTCTTCAGTACTGAGGAGTACTCGATACCAATGACATCGGTCGAAGTCTTGGTCTTGATATACTGACTCGTAAGCACAGAGGCAAAGGCCTGTGCCTTCTCCTGATCGGCACAGCCTACCGTAAGGTAACTCAATCGTTCAAGGGCTACTTCCTCAGCATGCGAGGGACCACCAAGACAGGCAAGATTGTGATAGGGCACATCGAACACTTCGTGGAAATATTCAGAACAAACAAGGTTGTCGTCAGGAACAATGCCTTTGATGGCCGTGATGATGAATTTCTCTTTGAGCCTGGTCTTCAGTTTGCGCAGATGATTCTTTAGGTAGGGCGACGGGATGACAAACACTAGTGTATCGTAAAGCTGTACAATACGGTTAAGGTCGCTCTCGAAATGAATCTCGTCGAGATTGAAATGGACACTTGTCAGATAGGTCGGATTATGCCCCAGGCGACGGAACTCTTCAATCTGATCATCTCGCCGCATATACCAACCAATGTGATGCGTGTGCTGCACCACAATCTTGGCAATGGCTGTCGCCCATGAGCCGCCACCAATGATGGCTATTCTACCGCACATTACTCTGTTGCTTTGTCAATCCATCCCTGCACCTCATCCACGCTGGGTTTCTGCAGGTCAAGCCTGAATTTTTTCACGATTTCACCGATTTTCTGCTGAAGTCCCTGAGCCTTTTCATCACGGATGTCCTGAATAAGATAGAATCCGGCCTTGCGCAGCACATAGACCCAATCCTCCTGTACGCCGATGGCAGCCCACTCCTGTATACTGCTCTGGGGTGCCTTCTTCTCCGGCTTCATCTGTGGGAAGAGCATCACCTCGCCGATGGCAAACTTACCCGTGAGCACCATTACCAGTCGGTCAATGCCGATGCCGATGCCGAAGGTGGGAGGCATACCATATTGCAGGGCACGGAGGAAGTCCTGATCGATGATCATCGCTTCGTCGTCGCCCTTGGCGGCCAGGCGCATCTGCTCCTTGAAGCGCTCCTCCTGGTCGATGGGGTCGTTAAGTTCAGAATAGGCATTAGCCAGCTCCTTTCCGTTGACCATCAGTTCGAAACGCTCGGTGAGTCCGGGCTTCGAGCGATGCATTTTTGTCAGCGGTGACATCTCTACAGGATAGTCGGTGATAAACGTCGGCTGGATAAAGGTACCTTCACAGAACTCACCGAACAGCTCATCGATAAGCTTGCCCTTGCCCATTGTCTCGTCGACCTCCACACCCTTCTCCTTACAGAAGGCGCGAATCTCGTCTTCCGTCCTGCCTTCGCAATCGAAGCCGGTCTTCTCCTTGATAGCATCAAGAATAGGCAGACGGAGGAAGGGAGCCTTGAACGAAATGATTTTCCCGTCAATCTCCACCTCGGGCTTGCCGTTCACAGCCGTACAGATTTGCTCCAGCATATTCTCCGTAAAGGTCATACCCCACAGCAGATCTTTATAGCTTACGTAGAGCTCCATGCAGGTGAACTCAGGATTATGCGTCTTGTCCATTCCCTCATTACGGAAGTTCTTGCCCATCTCGTAAACACCCTCGAAACCGCCCACAATGAGGCGCTTAAGATAGAGCTCAGTAGCGATACGCATGTACATATCTTGATTCAGAGCGTTGAAGTGGGTGATGAACGGACGAGCAGATGCACCACCTGCGATGTTCTGCAGGATAGGGGTGTCAACCTCCGTATAGCCCGCATCGTCCAAAATGCGACGCATGGTACGTATGATAGTGGCACGCTTGAGGAAAGTGTCCTTCACGCCGGCATTCACTACAAGATCGACATAACGCTGACGATAGCGCAGTTCTGGGTCGTCAAAGGCATCGTAAACCTTACCATCGGCATCTGTTTTCACGACTGGCAGGGGCTTCAGACTCTTGCTCAGCACTGTCATTTCCATCACGTGAACGCTGATTTCGCCCGTCTTTGTACGGAACACATATCCTTTGACACCGACGAAATCGCCTAAATCAAGGAGTTTCTTGAATACGATATTGTAAAGGTCTTTGTTCTCGCCAGGACAGATGGAGTCGCGCTGTACGTAAACCTGGATGCGCCCTTTGGAATCCTGCAACTTGGCGAAAGCGGCCTTTCCCATGATACTTTTGCTCATGATTCGTCCGGCGATGCTCACCATACGGCTGTTTTCCGGAGTAGCTGTCTCACGCACATCGTTGCCTTCCTCGTCTTTACCTATGACGGGCAGGTCAACAAAGTCGTTGATAATGTCGCTGCTCCAAGCTGTTACGTTATACTCTGCTGCGGGATAGGGGTCGATGCCCATGCGTCGCAGTTCGTCGAGCGACTGCCGACGAAGAATCTCTTGTTCACTAAGTTCAAGTACGTTCATAAAAGACAAAAATGTTCTTCTTTTCTTTGGTTATTTCGCTATTTGGGTGCAAATATACGATTTATTTTTGGAAAAACCGCGAAAACCGTCCGATTTTTCACCTCAATTTCAACTCATCGCCTACACAGAGCACATAATCGGGTTTCAGATGGTTGATTTTGTATAGCGACTTCAACCTGATTCCGTATTTCTGGGCAATGGAATACATCGACTCGCCAGAGCGGACATAATGAAGGCGCCCCTTGTACTCCTTGGGTGCTTTCTTCTGCTTTTTCTTCAGCCAGATAATCTCTCCAGGTGTGATGAGCGAGTTCTTGTCGCGCTCGTTATAGCGGGCAATCTTCCGATAAGAGATATTTATCTCTTCACCTATCTTACGGAACGTATCTCCCTGACGAGCAATGATATAATAGTTTTTGTTGTAGATTTTTATAGGATGAAGTGGTTGGGCATAGGTTGACTCCGACCTGGAATGCTCTACGACAAATTTATCGTAGGACTTGGCTTTGTCATACTCATAGAGCTTATAGAGTTGGATGATGTCGATGAGCTGCTGGGCATATCGCGGATTGGTGGCATAGCCGGCGGCCTTCAACCCATTTGCCCATCCACGATAGTCGGTTGTCTTCAGCTTGAAAAGACTCCTGTAACGCTGACCGGAAGCAAGGAAGCGGGAATGGTCTTCATACGACTCAAAGGCCGAATTATAGGCACGGAAGCACTCCTGTCGCGCATCATCGTCATGGTAGACGGCGCGTCCCTGCCATCCGTGGCACTTGATTCCGAAATGATTGTTGCCCTTCCTGGTCAGGTCGCTGCTTCCCGCTCCTGACTCCAGTACACCTTGTGCCAACGTAATGCTGGCAGGTATTTTCCAACGCATCATCTGCTCGATGGCGATATCTTTGTACTGGTCAATATATTGCTGATAACGCTGATTCCACTTCGACTGGGCCGACATGAGTGTTGCGAATACAGCAAAGATGATTGAGAGTGAGGTTCTCCTTGTCATATACATAGACGATAGTGTTTTACTGATTAATTGGCCTGCAACATTTGTTCGATATACTCGCTCGGCTGGATGCCAAACTCCTTCTTGAAACAAGTCGCAAAATATTTCGGGTCTTTGAATCCCACCTTATAAGCAAGGTCGCTGACCCTTATACCAGGCTGTTGACTGACCATACGATAGGCTTCTTTCATACGAATGTCACGTATGAAGGACGAAACGCCAAGACCGGTAATGGCACGTAACTTATTATATAAGGTGGAAGAGGACGCCCCCATCGCTACGGCAAAGCGGTCGCGGTCGAAATCGCTGTCGCTTAGATGGGCCTGCACACATTCGGTGGCACGTTTAAGGAACTCTTCTTCCTGGGTGATGGGTGGCGGTGCATCCAAAGGCTGGGACATGAAGTCGCGACGAATGCGCTTCCGATTCTCCACCATATTATTAATACGCAGCTGAAGGTCGCCCAACTTGAACGGCTTCGTGATATAGTCGTCAGCTCCAATCAGCATCGACTCCCTACGGTCTTCCTCATGTGTGCGTGCAGTAAGAAGGATGACGGGCAGGTGGCTCATGTCGGGGTCGGACTTGATCTTCCTGGTAAGCTCATTCCCGTCCATCTCGGGCATCATGACGTCAGAGATAATCAAGTCAAGATCCTGACGGGCAATGATCTCCAGCGCCTCGACACCGTTGTGCGCTGCAAACACACGATACTTCTGGCACAACAGGGTGCGCATGAGCATCAGCAGTTCGATATTGTCTTCGACAACCAGAATCTTGTAGGATTCATCGTCGCTCGAGTCGACGGTAGCCGACAGGTCCTTTGGCGATTCGTCGGCTGTGGGGAACAATTCCTCGACATCGAGTATTGTCGCAGACGAAGTGTTGAACACCAGCTGGTGGCTCTCGTCAATCTGGGCGGGAGAGAACGAATCCTTGTTGATGGGTATCGTAACAACAAATATGGTGCCCTTGCCCTCTTCGCTCTTACAGTCGATGGTTCCTCCATGCAGATAGACGAGATCGCGGGTCAAGGCGAGACCGAGCCCCGTGCCAAAAGTCTTCATCGAGCGGTAGTCACCATCGTAGAAACGCTGGAACAGCCGCTTCATCTTCTCCGGAGGAATGCCTATACCGGTATCGCTCACCTTGATAATCACATGATCATAGGCCTTATTGGTGGTGGCAGTTAAATCTACACGACCGGGACTGTTGGTGTACTTGGCAGCATTTGACATCAAGTTGTAGATAATCTTGTCAAGCTTGTCAGAGTCTATCCATCCCATCATCGACCGTGGGTTGCAATGGACACTCATCTCCAAGCCCCGTTTGGCAATGAAAGGCTCGATGCAGAGGGCTGTCTTCGCAATATACTCCATCACATCACCACGGGCAACGCGCAACTTCAGTTCGCCCGTCTGCGACTTGCTCGTCTCAAGTATCTGCTGCAGCAGCCTTACCATGCGCTCTATGTTCAACTCCATTAGCGCGTAGTCCTTCGAATGGCCTGGCTGCTCCATGCGCAACCTTTCGATGGATGCCGAGATAACGGTAAGAGGCGTCAGCAACTCATGGCCGATATTCGTGAAAACACGCTCCATCATCAGCCGATTTCGTATGCGCAAAGCACGAAAATAAGCCCACCGCCCTATAAAAAACAGGGCGAGAAAGGCCGCGACAATCATGATGATGACGATTGTGAACATAGGTTCTGTAAAATCGAATGGTTTAAATTTTGTGCGAAGGTACTGCTTTTTTATCAAATTCAAGTCAAATCTTTCGTATTTTTGCTCTTTTTCCTCCAATTTAGGTTGAAAAAATGTGATTTTAGGTTGAAAAATGGTTAATTCACGATTTTTAAACCACATTTAATGAAGATTTGACCTCAGTTTCAAAAAAAGATATTATCTTTGCATCACTAAAGATAACAAGTGATTTTTTAATGGTTAAGGTTTATGGTTGATTAATTTAGTTTTAAGTAACCTGAAAAGTCTCGCTGTGAAGCGGGGCTTTTTCTTTTGTTTTTGCAAAGTGCCCAAGGACGAGATTTTCAAGAACAGCAAGTCCTACACATAGAAAACAATCCTTGCAACCTTGCAATCTAGCAACCTTGCATAAGGTAGTTCTTATACGTAAGAAGAATGATAGGAACACCTGTATGTGTTAATAAAAATAATGGTTTAATATATAAAACTTTTTTTTCTTTGTGATCAATACCTGCAACAAAAGCACCTTATGCAAGGTTGAAAGGATACAAGGATGCAAGCCGTGCAGAAACACAATGACGAGAACCGTTCTCGCTGACCTTAAGAATACGGCAAGGACATGGCGAGAATAGTTCCCACTACCTTCCCCATCTGCTGTTTCCATGAGAGATGGGAAACAGAACTGCGAATATCCTCTGGGAGGAAATGATGAGTGTCGATAAAATGGAGCAAACTGTCAAGATCTATGGGCGACTCGTCAGCAGGGACGTGGAACACATAGGGCTGAGCGTCGAAATCGCTGTCGTGCTCGCTATACATGAAAGGAAGGCCGCGAGTGGCATATTCACGGTTCTTCAGCGTCTTGATGTTCGTGATACGGCTTCGATGGCGCCCAAGTGAGCCAACGGCAAAATGGCATTGGTTGAACACGTCGTCGAGCTGGCTGCCAAAGAGCTGTCCGTGGAACACTACTGATTGCTGCAATCCGTATCTCTCTATGAGCGGAAGGAATCCGGGCGCATTCTTTGACCCCTGCATCTCAGAGGGCGCCACACCACCAACGATGTGGAGAACGACTCTCCTTTCGTCGCCCAGGCTTTTGTGACGCAAGACATATTCGCCCATCCCGGCTATGAGTCGATCGAATCCGTGCCAGAAGTGCACCTCGGCCACAGCTATCAGATGGAGAGCTCCGTCGCTTGGGTCGGAAACATGACGATGGAGTGGAATAGCATCAAAATCGACACCGTTGCTGATACGGATAGTACGGCATCCGAAGATCTCCTCTGCATCGGAGAAGGTGACCATCGCATCCATCTCGCGGTAGAGCCTGCGTCGGAACAACTTGTCGACCTGCAAAGCCATCAAGCCCGGAAGATAATTGGAGCCTACGAACTCCTGGTCGTAAGGATAGGTGGGCACCTCGGTCACAGCACGAACGCCCATGCGACGCAGCCGGCTGAACAGGCTGACGAGCCAAGGGCTGGCATTCTGGAAACAGCGGGCATAGACAAGCTCGATTTTCTCCCGTCGACAATAGTCTACCACACATCCATAGCTGACGCGCTGGCGCAAGGCCGCCCATCGGCCCGTACCATAGTCGGAGAGCACATTGCCGTCGACGAAACGGCACCGATGGCCTCGAGCGTCGAAATCGTAATAACACAGATGGACCTCATGACCGTTCTGCTCAAGACCCTTCACCTGTGCACGGATTTTCTTGGTGATTCCGCTAGTTTCGGAAAATCCATGATAGACGAGGAAAAGAATCTTCATAGAGGGATGAGGAATGAGAGTATAGGGATGAGGGAAGAAATCAGAGAGGAAAAGGGGACGTTGAGCGGTAAACGGGACTCGAACCCGCGACCCTCGGCTTGGGAAGCCAATGCTCTACCAACTGAGCTATTACCGCAATATCAACGTGACCTCGTGTCTTAGTGGCAAATGAAAAGGGGGTATTTCTACCCCTTTTCACCGTTCTGAGCCGACACCCGGACTCGAACCGGGGACCTACGCATTACGAATGCGTTGCTCTACCAACTGAGCCATGTCGGCTTGCGCTTTTCGTTTAAGCGGCTGCAAAGTTAGTTATTTTTTTTCTTACTTGCAAATTTTGTCTGAGTTTTTTTTTCAGCAGACATCATTTTACCGCTTTGTTTGCCGCTTGGCACGTATCTATAAGGTCTTTACTTCCTTTGTTGGCGCTGTCGCTGCAGCTCTTCGGCCTGTTTCTGCATGGCTTCAAGGCGTGCGGCAAGTCCGCTCTGCTTCCTCGGGTTGGCCTTGTTCTCTTTGTAGCGGGCTTCAAGGATGGCCAGAAGCTTCGCGTCGTTGGTCGTCTTTCGGAGCGTCCACATGATAACCGACGAGAAGAGCAGCGAGACGAAATAGTAGAAGTTAAGGCCGGAGCTGTAATCGTTGAACATGAAGAAGAACATCAGGGGCATCAGATACATCATCCACTGCATCATCTTCATCTGCTCGGCCTGCTGACCCACCATCTGGTCGCGCTGCTGGCGCATCGTGAACCATGAATAGAGGATATTGGAGCCGCAGAACAGCAGACATGAGAGCGAAAGGTGGTCGCCAATACCCCAGATATGGGTTCCCCACTCCACGATAGGATCATAGGTGGCGAGGTCTTCCATCCAGAGGAACGACTGGCCACGCAGCTGAATGGCGTTGGGCACAAACCAGAACATAGCAATCCAGATAGGCGCCTGAATGAGCATCGGCAGGCAACCACTCAGCGGGCTCACGCCATATTGCGAATACAGCTGCATCATGGCCTGCTGCTTCTGCATCTGGTCCTCAGGCTTGTCGTATTGCTTGGTAGCCTCCTCGAGTTTCGGCTTCAGCACGCGCATCTTTGCACTTGACATGTAGCTCTTCTTCACCATCGGGAAGGTGATGGCCTTCAACAGCAACGTTATGAGAATGAGTACGATACCCATTGAGAAGCCCAGAGACGAGAGCCAGTCAAAGACATAGAGCGTGAACCATCGGTTAATGAGACGGAAGAGCCACCAACCCAAGTTGACGAGCTGCTCAAGATCGAGCTTCTTACCAAACTGGCTCTGCTTCTCGACGTTCTGAATGAGACGAATGTCGTTGGGACCAATATACATCTCAAACTCCGAGGGCTTCGCCCCCGTGGGGTCGAAAGCGGTCTTCAGCTTGGCATCAAATTGCTTCAGATATCCCGTCCCTTTTTCGTTGAGCGTGCTCGAGAGCTCGGCATCCTGCTCAAAGTTGTCTTTTGAAATGAGGGCAACGCTGAAGAACTGGTTGCGGAAAGCCACCCAGTCGAGCGGCTGCTCGACCTTTTCGTTCTTGTCAGAGGTCTCGCTCAGGTTGTCGGTGCTGCCGTCGTTAGCCTCCTTATAGAAGATGGCCGTATAGCGATTCTCAAACGAAAAGCCCTTCTCTAACTGTCGGCAATGATCGCTCCACTCCACATCCATCGACTTGTAGTTGGGAGCGAAGACATTAGCCATCCCGTTTGCCTGGAATGAGAAATGCAGCAGATGGTCGGGGCCGAGACGATAGTCGAGCACAATGCTTCCGCCACCATTGGCCTGAGCAGTCATAGTAACGGTGGAATCGGACATATTCGACGGTATAAAATAAAGATCGCGCGTAAGGATATTGTCCTGTTTGCCTGTAAGCAGGAACCCTATCTGCTGATCTTCACCCTCAAAGAGCGTAACGCCCTGATGGCCTTCGCAATCGGTAAAATTCTTCAAAACGGCCTTTGTAAGGGTGCCACCCTTCGTGTCGAAAGTCAGCTCCAACTGGTCGTTCTTCAGCACTACAGGCTGGCTGGTACCGTTAAGAGCCGAGAAGAAGAGGGCGGTAGAATCGCCTTCAGCAGCAGCCTCGGTAGCGGCTTTCTTTTGTTCGACTTCAGCTATGCGTGCCATTTCGGCCTCCTTCTGTACAGCAGCAATGCTGTCCTGCTGACGCTGGTAAGCATCCAACTGCTCTTGTGACGGCTGATTCCACCACGCGAAACCAACGAGGACAAGGCCTATAAGCACGAATCCGATGAGTGTGTCTCTGTTCATTATTCTTATTTTTTGCTTAATTCTTAAAATTCAAGGTGCAAAATTACAAATAAAATTTTATTTTTTACTATCTTTGCACACATTATGAAGAAAATTTTAATTTGTTTAGCGGCTTTTCCGGTACTCAGTACCTACGCCGCACAGCCGAGCGACTCAATCAACGGTGTTTTATATCGTCTGTTCACGCCATTGACATTCTACCATTCGGTGGCAGCTAACCAGTTGACTATCAACCAGACAGATGCCGATGCAGTAGATAGCGAGGTCGACCAGGCATTGATGCACGTTTACCTGAATCGTCCCGACCTTGTTCAGGTAACAGAATCGGAACAGCAGCAGTCAGGCTCTCTGCGCCAGGACGTGATGGCACAGCCCATCGTGCAGGAAAAGAAGCTCACCGAAGAAGCGGCTCCCCTACCCCAGCAGGCAGAGCCCGAAGCCGACCCAGTGGAAGTGGCCATTGAAAAGCCCAACTTCTGGAAGCACAAGGGCGACGCCTACCTGCAGTTCATGCAGAACTATGTGTCGGGCAACTGGTACAAGGGCGGCGAGGACAACTACTCGGCCGTGGGAAGCCTGACGCTCGAGGCCAACTACGACAACAAGTCAAAATGGAAGTGGGACAACAAGCTGGAGATGAAGCTGGGCTTCCAGACATCGCCCTCCGACACCATCCACAAGTTCAAGTCTAACGAAGACCTGATCCGTCTTACCAGCAAAGTGGGATTGCAGGCAGCCAACAAGTGGTACTACACCATACAAATGCTGGCCTACACGCAGTTCACCCGCGGTCTGAAGGCCAACAAGGAGAACGTGTTTTCCGACTTCATGTCGCCCTTCAACATGAACGTCGGTATCGGTATGGACTACAAGATAGAGTGGCTTAATAAGAAGCTGACGGGCTCGGTCAACATGTCGCCCCTTGCTGTGAACTACCGCTACGTTGACCGCAGCGACCTGGCCAAGAGCTTCGGCATCGACGTGCCCCATCACCACCACTCGCTGACCGACTTCGGTTCGCAGCTCACAGCTAACGTAGAGTGGAAAATGAACGACGTGGTCACCTGGAAATCGCGACTCTATGCCTTTACCAGCTACAAGCGTGCAGAAATAGAATGGGAAAACACGTTTGCACTTCGCGTATCGAAATACATCTCAGCCAACCTGTTCCTGTTCCCACGCTTCGACGACTCGAACAACCGCGACGACAAGCTGGGCTACTGGCAGTTCAAGGAATACTCATCACTGGGCTTCAGCTATAACTTCTGAACGGAGTTCGTTCAGACGTTCCTTAGTGATGCCGATGGTCTTAGCAGTCATCGTCAGATACATTTGTTCGGCCATAGTAGGCTGCTGGCCATCGGCACACATAACTTTAATCATGCTGCGAAGAGCATCTTCGGCATAATCGGGATCGCAGCCTAACAACTCGTAGTCGAGCTCGTAGCTAAAGATGGCGTTACTATGACTGGCCGTACCCACATTGCCCAGCAAATCGAGCATCTGCTCTTCGCTGATATTAGCATTGGCCACTTTTTCCTCCACCACCTTATAGCGTGCATCAGAGACGGCACCGTTGATGTTAGCCATATTGACAACTGCCTGCAAGACAGCCAGTTCCTTTGAGACAGGGTCTTTCTCTGACAATTCTGCCTTGACAAACGATGCCTTGATGTTCGAGTATTCCAGCGCATCGATATCACCATCATTGAAATGCATCTTCTGAGCCTTCAGCCTCTTCTGAAGGCGAAGGGCACCCGGCCTGAACGTGAAAAGCGTCATGCTGCCCGAGAACAGGCCGCCAGCGACAGGTAGGAACTTCCCAAGCCCACGCGAGAAGCTGTCCTTCGACAGTTTCAAGCCAATCATCCGCGCGACTTTGGATGCAATCGGAAACACGGCGGCCTTCGTGATGGCCACACGCGGCAGACGCCCGACTGCCGACTTGGCAACACCCTTTGCCAGTTCACTGATACCCTGATCGGCCACGCTTGCTCCCATCATCGACCCCATGAAAATGGTCAGGAGGTCGCTGGCGGAATCGCTCAGCTCGTCATTGTCGTCGCAGAAATCGGGAAAGCCATAGAGATAGGCCAACTTCTGCGAAAGGACGAACACGTGGAAGTAGTACTGTGAGAGATCGCCGGGAATAGTAGCGGCCATCGCCAACCCTCCAGGCAGTCCGGCAATGGTCGAAGCGGTCGTAACCAAAGCGGTATGACGGTTGATGCAGGTCTTAGCAGCCCGGTCGATGTCAGCATCCGACGCAATTGTGTATGGTCGCACGCTACCGAGCATAGCCAGCTTCTGTTCGGTACAATAGGGGCGCAGCGCATTTGTAAGGAATGCCACGCGGTTGACTTTCACTCCTGGCATCTTCAGCACAACAGCCAGTATCTTGTTCCACAATAAGGTTTCGTTCGTCATATTCTATTTCCTGTATTTCTTGATGATGCTATAAGCTTGATAAAGCCCCAGTTCACCGGCCTTGCTCAAATCGAGTATGCCCGACGATTCCTGCTTGTCGTAAACATAGCACAGCCCACGGTTGAAGTAGGCTTCGGCCAGATGGGTATCGATGGCGATGGCTTCCGAATAGTCGTCAATGGCACGCTTGTATTCCTTACGCAGCGCATAGACGTTGGCGCGATCATAGAGAAGGAACGCATTCTGCGGAGCAAGTTGTAACGCGTGGTTCAAGTCGGCTAGTACGTTGGCCGTCTTCAAGTCAATGCTGGAACCCTCAGCAAGGGTCTGCCCACCATCACCGTTGGTAGCCGAGAGGAACTGGTTAATCTTCGACTGACAGAAGGCACGCTGCCACAAGGCAGGTACCGACGTGGAGTCAATCTGCAGATAAGTAGAGAGATCGTCAATAGCACTCTCGAAATTCTGTATGGCAGTATATGCAATAGCGCGCAGCAAGAGCATCTGCACGGCGTCGGCTGTTTGTAACGACTGGGCAATACCGTTGCTCAACGAATCGATATAGTCGAAATAGGCCGACGACTGCCGGTCGCTAAGCGTAGAGTGGTAATTATTTATATATATGGTACGCGCACGTAATCGCTGATTCATCGCGTCGACATCATGGTCGAAGGCTACATACGACTTCACGTCGCTGTGTAAAGATTCAAACGAGAGGCCAAACATAGGCTGCAGTTCGATTTCGACTTTGTGGTGCTGCACCTTTCCGCGGTAGTCGTTCTTGTATTCATGCTCCAATTCCTGCTCGTCGGCAACGACCAACTGGTTGTATTTCTCAAGGTCCTCATCGCTGCGCTTGCGCATCTGCTTATTGCTCATCTTCGGCTGAGTGCCGTAGAAATGCTTCATCAGACGAGCCCGATAGACAGTATTCTCGTCGGCCTCAGCCTGACGGTTCATGCCTAACCGCCGGTAGCAGGAAGCACGCGCCTCTAAACCCGTCCAGAAATTAGGATACTCACTGATGACCTTAGAATAGTCGCGGATGGCTCCCTTCAGGTCACCTGTCTTGTCGAGTAATACAGCACGATTGTAGAGTGCAAGCAGGTTGTCTGGCTCCAGATTCAGCACAAAGTCGAAGTCGGTGATGGCCCTATTGTCATCACCAACCTGAGAGCGCAGCAATCCGCGGTTGTAATGTCCCAAAAAGTTGTTGGGTTCCAGGTCCAGCGCTGTATCATAATCGGTCATCGCACCACGAAGGTTATTCTGGTTATAGCGAGCCAAAGCCCTGTTGATATAGCAGCTGCCGTTCTTCGGCAGAAGGTGGATGGCTTTGTCGAGGAATCCCTCGGCATCATTCCATTCCTCGCGCGAGAGACTGATGATACTTCGAGCCGCCCACGTATGGCCGTCATAAGGGTCAATATCAAGGCTTTTCTCCAATGAGCTGACGGCTTTGGCTGTATCTTTCAGCTGCATATAGGCATCGGCCTGCATAGCGTATGCTGGAGCGTGTTTGCTCCATCGTCCAATAATCGTGTCCAACTCGTTCAATGCCTTATCGAAATCCTCGTTGCGCAGTCGGCAAAGCACGCGGTTGTGCCAAAGGTTTCGGTTCTCTGGATCATAGCGAAGGGCGTGGGTATAGTCGTCGGCTGCCTCGGTATACATCTTCTGTTGTATGCGACACAGAGCGCGAAGTTCGTAGAGGTTCACCACGTACGGATTGCGCTGGATGGCCTCAGAACAGTCGCGCTCGGCACCAGGGAAATCGTCCAAATAATACTTGGCTATAGCGCGGAAGAACCAAGGCTCATAAAGATAGGGCTTGGCCGAGATGGCCTGATTGAAATACTGGATGGAAAGGACATAGTCCTCATAATACAATGCCGAACGCCCAACGGTTAGCAAACGCTCGGTATTGAACTGGGCATATGAAGGAAAGAAGTGAAATAATATAAATGCAATAAGGGGGAAAGGTAAAAGACTTGTAAGCCTCTTACCTCCAAGGCATCTCCTGTATTCCCATTCACTCATTCTTTTTACTTTTTCACTCTTTTACCTTTTTACCGGCTTTGTCTTGTAGCCACAGCGATAGCGACCCTGAGTCAATGCCTTCAGCTTGTTCTTGATGAGCTGACGGCGTAAAGGCGAGATATGGTCGATAAACATGTGACCGTCAAGATGGTCGAACTCATGTTGCATCACACGAGCAAGATACCCCTCAATCCATTCGTCGTGAGGCATAAAACTCTCATCCAACCACTTCACATGAATGCGCGTCGGACGAACTACTTTCTCATGAATGGAAGGCAGCGAAAGGCATCCTTCTTCTGAAGAATCGGTCTGAGAGTCGTCGCGCTCAATGATATGAGGATTAATGAAGACGCGCTTGAACCCCTTATACTCAGGCATGTCCTCGCTAAGCACATCGAGATCGATGACCGACAGACGGATAGCTAACCCTATCTGTGGAGCTGCTAAGCCAATGCCCTCCGATTCGGCCAGCGTCTCCCACATGTTAGCAATCAGCTGCTTCAGATCGGGATAGTCAGGCGTGATGTCTTCGGCAACCTTGCGAAGCACAGGCTGGCCGTAGATATAAATAGGTAAAATCATAAGTCGTTTGTTTAAAAAGAATCACTTCATTCGTCGTGCCTCCAAATAATCCCTGAGAATGATGGTGGCGCTGATCTCGTCGACGAGAGCCTTGTTCTGACGGGCTTTTTTCTTCAACCCGGCATCAAGCATCGTCTGGTGGGCAAGTACCGAAGTGAAGCGCTCATCGTAATACTCAATGGGAATGGAAGACATAGCCTTTCGCCAACGGTTGACGAACTGTTCCACACGAGAAAGGTTCTCGCTCGGCATACCATTCGTTTGCATTGGTTTGCCGATAACAATCCTTTCTACCTCCTCACGCGAGACATAGGCTTTCAGCCAATCAAACAATTCAGAAGTAACAATCGTCACCAACCCGCCTGCAATAATCTGCAGAGGGTCAGTGACAGCTATTCCCGTTCGTTTTCGACCGAAGTCAATGGAAAGGATGCGAGCCAATGGATACTTATTTAGAGAGCAACCAGGCGTCGCCTTGAGGATTGAGTTCAGTACCACGCAGGGCATCACGGCTGCGAACAGCCTCACCCTTGTTGTCGCAGGTAGTGGCAACGACACGATACATGTTGCGATCCTCGTTCTTGACAATCTGTGCAGGATAACCTGCATTCTTCAGGCGCTGCTGGAGACCTTCGGCATTAGCAATCACAGAGAACGAGCCGACAACGACACTGTAGGCACGCAAACCGGAACCGCTAACCAGCGTGACCTGCTCCTGACGTACAGACACATTGTCGTAGTTGTCAACAACCATCGTCTGATTGGCGGGAACCGTATGTACGGGAGTAACCACGGGAGTCTCCGTAACGGTGTTCTCAGTAGCAACACGCTGAGCAGCCTCCTGCGACTTGGCCTTCTCATAAGCCTGTTTGTAGGCGCTATCGCTCGACTTACAACTTGTGAAAGATAATGCGAGGCAGAATCCTGCGCATAAAACCATGGACTTCTTCATAACTCTAATACTTTATTAATTTGATTTGATAATTTAGACAAACTATTTCACCTGCGAAATTACAAAATCTCGATGAAATAACAGAAAAAAAATCGCAAAATCTTTGTTAATTCAAGATTTTATGTGCATTTTAACAAAAAATGACATGAAATATTGTTTTCGTATGCGATAAAATCAGTAAATTTGCCGAGTAAAGACAACATGTTTCACTATTAAAAAACAAAAGTATGAAGAGTTTAGGTTATATTGGTGCATTTCTTGGCGGTGCCATCGCAGGTGCTGCCATCGGTCTGCTTGTCGCTCCTGAAAAAGGTCGCGACACCCGCGTAAAAATTACTGATACTGTCGAGGATTTTCTTCGCAAGCACAACATCAAGCTCAACCGTAAAGAAGTAGGCGACCTGGTTGACGACATTCAGGATGCCGCATCAGAAGAGTAATGTTATCAAGCGACAAGAACGTTGAGACGATTGCCGAGCTGATTGAACTGCTGAAGCACTACCTGGGCCTTCAGAAGGAGTACATCAAACTCGACGTGATAGACAAGGTCGTTCGCCTACTGACGGCAACGGCCTTGGCCATTCTCCTATTCCTAATTGTCATCGCCGTGCTGCTGTTCTTCTGGATAGGTACAGCCTACTGGATGGCCGATTCCATCGGGATTACGGGTGCATTCTATCTTGTTTCGGGGCTTCATCTGCTCTTACTGGTATTGTTTGTTGTTTTTCGCAAGTCTTGGATTGAGAAGCCTTTAGTCAGGTTCCTCGCAAGCCTACTCATGAGTTAATGAAAACGACAAGAAGATGATGCAGCAAGAGAAGTTCCCTACCCCGTCTTCATACACCACGCTTGAGGATATTCGTCGGCGCAAAGACGAATTATCCGACGAAATTGACCGAGATACTGAGAAAATCGGTTCGATGTGGAGTTCATTGTTCACCCCAAAGGAGAATTCCACGAAGGGCGAATATGTCGCGTCGCTCGTTTCCAACACCGTTACGGCCATTGATGCCTTTCTTCTGATCAGGAAACTGATGAAAAGCTACTCTGGCCTTTTCAACTTCTTCGGGAAGAAAAAAACAAGTAGGAGGAAGTAACTTTCCTCCTACTTTCATGAGAAACTTCCCATGTTTCATAGGATGCTTTCTTTGAAGATATAGTAATTGTTCCATTATTAATAGTAATTTTACACCAAATTTTTGCGTTTTTAGTTTTTGTGGCAAAGGACGTAGCATTAGTGTTGTCAAGCGGTGGTGCAAGGGGACTTGCCCATATCGGTGCTATCGAGGAACTGGAAGCTCAGGGCTATCGTATCACCTCTATCGCAGGCTGCTCAATGGGAGCCCTCATCGGGGGCGTGTATGCGGCAGGCAAACTGGAGAATTTCCGCGAATGGATGAAGACGGTAGACCGGAAGAAGATGCTGGAGCTGACCGACTTCTCGCTGAGCCTTAACCATATAGTTAAGGGTTCGCGCATCATTGAGGCTATTATGGAGTTTGTGCCAGACATGCCTATTGAAAACCTGCCGATACCCTATTGTGCCGTAGCTACCGACTTAAAAGCCGGCCATGAGGTCGTGTTCGACAAGGGCAGTCTCTTCGATGCCATCCGAGCCAGCATATCGTTGCCGTCATTCTATCAACCTGTGCATCGCGACGGCATGATACTCATTGACGGTGGTGTAACAAACCCCATACCGATGAACCGAGTAGTGCGTCATGATGGGGACATTCTGGTAGGTGTTGATGTAAGCGGACATGACTACAAAACACAGTGGGAGATTCAGCATGAACTGGCAGAAAAACGCAAGCGCAGTAAATCGCTGTCGCAGCAAATACTCAACAAACTAATACCCGATAACCTCGAATTCAACTACTACACGATGCTATCACGAGTCAGTTCACTGATGATTCGCCAGAACTCTATCCTTATGACCCAACTGATGAAGCCCGACGTGCTTGTTGACATACAGATGAGCCGTTACGGCGGCTTCGACTATGACAAATCGGAAAAGCTCATCGCCATAGGTCGGCAGAAGATGCAGCAAGCCCTTACGACTTCTGGAAATGGCGGGAAATAAGTTTCTTCAGCTCTTCGTCTGAAATGTCTGTAGGTATGGACAAAAGCCTGCCCTCGATGCCAGTCTCGCCGTCGGTCGTGAGCTTAATGATGACAATGTGCTCATTGATCTGATCAAGGACGTCGTGGGCATGGAGGAAGGTCTCGTCGAAGAGGGCGGCAGAATAGCCGTAGTCCTTACCTTTGCCTATGCGTCTGACGATCTGTTCAACCGAGTCGGCATAGATGACACGACAGGCTTTCTTGAGTTTTTCGCGCAGATGGTTGAAACGGCCTACGTTCTGCGTGGCGAAGAGCAGTTTGGGTACATCGGGATTGCTTTCCTGGGCAAGGCTCTGATCAATATATCGGCGCAGCAGGCGCTTCGACTCAGTGATGTCCTTCACGTTGATGACCATATAGGGCTGGCCCTCAACAGAGATATAGCGACCTCCTACGTTGACATCAACGTCGGCCACATTCTGTTTGCTGTCAGAGAGCTCCATGCTGACCTCGAGGTCACTGAAATCGTTTTTCCGCTCAAACGACTTTGAGATGACGAAGCGCACAGGACAGTGTTTGCACTCCAGACCAGTACCACAGGTACCCGACTCGCAGGCAGTGGTGCAATGTAGCACATTGCCCAGCAGGCGGGGACTGTTGTCGTCTCGCTGCTGAGCAGGGTTAAGCGCGTAGTAATTGGTTTCCTTGACTTCGAACTGATCGTCAATGAGGAAGGCGTAGCTGTTCAGGTTCTCCATCATCATGCTTATACGCAGGTAGTCTCGTCGCGATTTGCGATAGCGGATGTACATGAAGGCGAACGCAACGACGGCAAGCAGAAGGAGGACACCAAGTATTATTGTCGTCATTTTCTTTCCATCGGTTTGCTCCACCGCTTCAGCATACGGCGATGGAAACGGTCTTCGGCTTGAATCACGTCGTACACCTTCGAGGCCGGCAGAATGTCGAGGAACTTGTTGTGATAGGTCTGCTGAATGCGCTTCAGTTCGACGTCGATGTTGTCGCGGTCCTGTATGGCCTTCTGGCATCCGGCTTCATCCTGGGGCTTGATTTTACCCAGCTGGCGCATGCGGTCGTAGATGGCACGCTGCTTACGCTGCATCTCTTTATATACAGGGAAGAAGCGAGCCGACTCCTGGGGTGTGAGATGGGCTTCCTGCACAATGAACTGCTGGAGCTCGGCATCGAACTTCTCAGGCGAGAAGCGTGGCTGCTCCTGTGCGTTCACGGCGATACTAACCATGAGCACCAGGAAGATAGTAAGGATTTTCTTCATAGTTGTGTAGCCTTTATTCGTTCATCAGACAGAGATAGATATCGTGGTTGTCGATCATGGCATAGTCGGCTGCCTCGTCAACGTAGATTTCGCTGGCAGACTGCTCGGGTGCTGCTGATAGCATGGGTTGCTGCTGTTCATCGGAGAGATGGGTGTAGACGGCAGCTCCAAACAGAAAGAGACATACACTTGCGGCAGCATAGAACCAAGGCCTGAGCTGTCGCATCATCGCCGTGCGTGGCTTCTTATCCGGCATTCCGACTGCATTGTCGGTAGTGTCGGGAATCTGCTGCATCACTCGCTCCGTAAGCTGACTAAAGTAGCCTTCGGGAACGGTGAACGGGTTGTCGTTACGCCCCATCTTGTTGCCAATGTATAATTCCTCGTTTGTCATAACTTGTTCTTTATCCGTTTTATATTCATTCATTAGACGATTGTCTTCTGTATAGGTTTAATCGTGCTGATGGAAAAATTCGCTGATTTTCTTTACGGCGATATGGTACGATGCTTTGAGACCTCCCTCGGAGGTGCCGAGAACCTTGCTGATCTCGCTGTATTTCATCTCGTCGAAATAGCGCAGCTGGAAAACGGTTCGCTGCACATCGGGCAGCTGGGCGATGGCTTCCTGCAACTGGGCTTGTGTCTCGTCGCCATCAAAATAATCGTCAGCCATCAGCTGGTTAGCCAGTCCGAGGTCGGCATCGTCAGCCGAGAGCACGACGCGGTTCTTTTTCTTCCGCATGAAGTCGAGAGCCTCGTTGATGGCAATACGCGTGAGCCACGTGTGAACCTTCGAGTCGCCGTGAAAACCATCGAGAGCGTTCCAGGCCTTTAGAAAAGCATTCTGCAACACGTCGTCGGCATCCTCATGTACAAGCACGATACGACGCACCTGCCAATAGAGTTGTTCGCTGTATTGGCTGACCATTGCCTCGAACCCCTTTCTTCGCAGGTTCTTATCGGCTAGCATTTCCTTCAGTTGCTGGTCGTTGTAGGTAGTCATGGCTGTATCTTCACATAAAGGGCTTCAAGGCTTTCAACAGCAGGGTATCGTAGCCATAGGGGTCGCCCCAGGTCTGAAGCATGTTGTCCTCGGGATTAGGGTATATCGTATAATAAATAATGTACACGGGAACATTAGGGCTGACAGCCTTGTTGGGAAAGCGGTTGAGCACAGCTTTGGGGTCGTCGCCGTTTTGCTCAAGCCATTCTTTCTCCTTGTCGCCCTTCGGCTGCTGTCCTATAGCCACACGAAGCTTGTCGAGTGTCTCTTTGTCGGCTTCCTCGTCGAGGTTAAGCAAGAAGCATGCAAAATCGTATGGCCGCTGTACGCGCACGCAGCCGTGTGAGAGTGCCCTGTCAGCACGCTGAAAGGTGTTGGGGGTGTTCGTGTCGTGCAAATAGACGCTGTAGGAGTTGTCGAAGTTGAACTTCAGGCGTCCTAACGCGTTGCCAGCTCCTCGATGCTGGGTTACACGGTAGCGGTTGGCTGCCAACTGCTCGCGACTCACATGGCGCGGATTAAGGGTGTCGTTGTCACTATTGGTGATGAAATAGTGGTGACGCGCAAAGTAGGCCGAGTCTCCTCCATGAGGACTAATTTCATCACGCACGAGTTTGGCGGGGATGTACCAATAGGGGTTTACTATGACTCGGTTCAGCCTACCCTGCATGAGCGGTGTCTTCGTACGGCGTGCACCACAGACCACGCGCATCTGCAGCACGGTATCAGGATTAACTGCCCACAATTGCTGGGCAGCCACGTTGACCAGCACATATTTCTCATCGTTACGGGGACGGTTGGTGTGATGCCAGCGCTCACGCTCCATGTTGGCAATGAGGCGTTGACGAGCGGTGGATTCAGTGGTTTCAGCAAGTTTCTGCTCTAACTGACGGTAGAGGTTGGCCGTGGGTTCACACTTGAGGAGAAAGCCTATAGCATTACCGTTAGCAGCCTCCTTTAGTGTCTGAGTAGCAAAGTCGGCAGACGGTACCTCAATATGCTGGTCGCTTGCCACACAAGCCTCCTGTGCCCTGTTCAAACGCTTCTCAGGATTGTCCACAAAGCCGAAGCGCTGCCCTCGGGTATAGCGCAGATAGGCTTTCGAGAGCAGATATTCCAATCGTGCGAGACGCTCGATATGAGTCGGCTGAAGGGAGTCGGTATTCACAGGAAGAAGGCTATCTATATCCTCGCGTATCTGATTAATTCTGAATGACTTAATCGAAAATCCCGCACGAACGATTGAATGTTCGAGTACCCTCAGAAGTGAGTCGGCTTGAATGGTAGGCATCAGCTCTGGTGTCCACAACCGTACGTTGGTTGAATCGGAATAATAGCTACGCAGGGCATTGTCAGCAGCAATCGAGTCTTTGTCATTAGAAATAAATTGTCCTAAACTCTCGCTCAGAAGCCGAGAGTTTAGGGCATATTGACGTTCCCTTTGCTCTGAAAGGGCGTTCGCATCTTGACCGTTACCACACCCGCTGACCATCATCACAGCGAGAAGGAGCACGAGAAAAGGCGAAAAGACAGCTACCGCACGGTGATCTTCCTCACCACCTTGCCTATTTTCAGAATGTAACAACCTTTAGGCAGATTAAGTTCGACACGCTGTGCAGGGCTATCAATCTTAATGGAAGCCACATTCCTACCCGTGACCGACACTACTTCGAGGGTCATTCCAGCGGCTCCAGACACCATTACACTCTTTCCCTCGACATTGAGGGTTACAGTGCGCTCGGGTTCTACCATTTCGGCAACTCCCATCTCCGCCACCATCGGTGCGGCAGCAAAGGTTCCGATGCTAAGTATCAGTGCCGAGGTCAAAATCAGTAGTCTTCTTTGCATAAGCCATTATATATTTGGGGCAAAGTTAGGAAAAAAAAATGAGACGGCCAAATGTTTATGCAAAAAAAACATCATTACACGTCAAAAACTTGCATTTCATCGGTCAAGAAGCTGTCAGCGAACACTTCTCGAGCCTCATTCAGCAACAATTGCTCGTCATTATAACGCGAACTGTAGTGGCCCAGCAACAGCTTGCCTACACCTGCATCACGGGCAACGAATGCTGCCTGTCGAGCCGTGCTATGATAGTATTTCTCTGCCATTACCGCGTTGTCATTGGCATAGGTAGACTCGTGGTATAGAGTATCAACCCCCTTCATGCGATTGTGGAGTCCAGGCATGTAACGAGTATCGGAACAATATGCATAGGAACGGGGTTTGTCGGCAGGCTTGACTAACCGATGATTGGGTACGACAGTGCCATCTGGTGACACATAGTCTTTACCCGCCTTGATATTGCCAATCTGCGAGACAGGAATCTCGTAGCAGTCAATCATGTCGCGACAAATATGGGGCAGGCCTGGTTTCTCACGAAACAGATAGCCGCAACAGGGCATGCGATGCTCAAGGGGGATTGTCTCAACGGTAAGGGAACGGTCGTCGTAGATAACTTCCTGAGCGGTGGTATTAACGGGATGGAACTCGACTTGGTACCCAATATCATAGTTGAAGAACAGGTCGAGCTGCGCCTTCAGCATGGATTCCAGTTCCTTTGGTGCATGGATATGAAGCGTGGCCGTTCGTCCCAAGAGTCCGAAAGTACTGATAAGGCCGATAAGTCCGAAACAGTGGTCACCATGTATGTGAGAGATAAAGACATGGCCTAACTTGTTGAAAGACAACCCTGAACGCCGCATTTGCAGTTGGGCACCCTCGCCACAATCCACCATGAACAACTTTCCACGGCACTCAACCACCTGCATGGAAGGAAAGTGTCGTAACGTGGGAAGGGCGCTACCGCACCCCAATATATGTACTCTGAAAGGTTCCATCGCAATAGTATCTGAGATGTCTGTAAATCTGTGGTGAGGAATGAGATCCGTGTTGGTAAACTAAAACACGAAGTCCTCAAACTTCGAATCCTCCAACTCGAAGCCTGGATCATAATGCTCCTTCGGTTTCTGACGTGTATATTCGAACAACTCGGCTCGTGTCTCGTTCACGGGCTTTTCTGTCTCCTGGAACACCAACGAGTCGGGACCTAAATATATCAGCTTATAGCGATAAGTCTCTTCAAAGTCTACACCATCATCGCGTGTATTGGTAATCTCAAGGTCGCCATTCAGCAATCGCCACGACTGATACTGGATAGTGGTGTGGTTGATACTCTCGGCTACACCTCCGTCTTTTATGCTGATACCAACCTCACCACTTCCATCAATGGGGTCTTCCATTACCCAGTCACCAAGCAATGTTGAAATGTTGATAACCTGAACAGCCTCGGTCGAGTCGGCATTAGCCACCACGGCCATGCGCTCTCCCGCCTTAATGCCTCCAAGCACCATACCTGCTTCTTGGGCATTCACCAATGACAGAACGAGCGTATCGCCGGTATCGGTGATGAGTTGAAGACTGTTCATTGACGTGGCCTTTCCACATGCGCCATAGATGGTTGAGTCGCGGTACTGGGCATCGGCATCCACTTCAGATATGGAGCCTACGGGATCGCCTTTCCTGAAAAAATCACAGCTGGCAACAAGGGTGGTCAGGAATATAAAGAAACTTAGTGTTTGGGCAGATTTTTTCATAGTTATGATGATGATAGCTATTTATATGTTTTCTTGTTGTTTGGCTTCATTCCAAAGCGAGTCCATCTCTTCGAGCGTCATCTCAGTAAGTGGTTTGCCTGCACGGATGCTGTGCTGCTCAATGTAATTGAAGCGGCGAATGAACTTGGCATTAGTCTTTTCGAGAGCGTTGTCAGGGTTTAGCTTGTAAAGCCTTGCAGCGTTGATGACAGAAAAGAGGAAGTCGCCCAGCTCGCCTTCCTGCAGGCTTCTTAGGTTTTGTTTTTCCTCGTCGGTCGGATTATCAGGCAGAGACTTTGACAATTCGGTCTCCAGCTCGCCTAACTCCTCGCGCACCTTCGTCCACACGTCTTCTTTCTTCTCCCAGTCAAAGCCCACGTTGCGGGCCTTGTCCTGTATACGGTAGGCCTTAATTACGCTGGGAAGGGCTGCTGGCACACCAGAAAGCACGGTTTTGTTGCCGTCCTTCTCCTTCAGCTTGATCTGCTCCCAGTTTTGCAGTACCTGGTCGGCAGTACGAGCCTGTGAAAACTCACGCTGTTCGGTGGTTTCACCATACGGAAGTGGCTTCGGATCTTCTACTCCCACCTGACTCGGATGGTAGATATGGGGATGACGGAAAATGAGCTTGTCGGTTTCTGTATTCAGCACGTCTGCGATGTCAAACTTGTCCTGTTCGGAACCAATCCTGGCGTAAAAGCACACATGCATCAGCACGTCGCCCAACTCTTTCATCATATCATGGTCATCACCACGGCTAATTGCGTCGCACAGTTCGTATGCCTCCTCTATCGTGTTGGGACGCAGTGACTCAGGTGTCTGTTTCTTGTCCCACGGGCATTTCTCTCGCAACTGGTCGAGCACATCGAGCAGCCGTCCAAAAGCCTTCATCTGTTCTTCACGTGTATGCATCGTCATTTCTTTTTTTATGCAAAGGTACAATAATTATTTTGAATCACCAAAATTTTCACGACATAATTGGGCTCGTTTTTGGAGAGAACGGTTATCTCTGCCAGTTTGCCGTAATCTTCGTGAAAGCGAAAGCCCTGCAACCCTTGCATCTTCAGCACGCCCTTACTTACTATGATTGAGTCCGCTTCAAAAAGTCGACTGTCATTTTTCATCTGTCATCGATAGCAAGTGTATTTTCGTTTTAACAGCGTTTAACTCATATTACAACCCTCATCTTTTGCGGTATCGATTTTTCTTTGTACCTTTGCACCCCGTAAAGAGAAAGCATATTATAAAATAGGTATGGAAATTGCAAGCAAGTACGACCCGAAAGAGGTCGAAGGTAAATGGTATCAGTACTGGGTAGACAACAAGCTTTTCAGCTCGAAGCCTGATGGCCGCGAGCCCTATACAATCGTTATTCCACCGCCCAACGTCACGGGTGTGCTCCACATGGGCCACATGCTCAACAACACCATTCAGGACATTCTGGTGCGCCGCGCCCGCATGGAGGGCAAGAATGCCTGCTGGGTGCCTGGCACCGACCACGCCTCCATCGCTACAGAGGCCAAGGTGGTGAAGAAACTGGCTGAGCAGGGCATCAAGAAGCGCGACCTCAGCCGCGATGAGTTCCTCACCCACGCATGGGATTGGACGCACGAGCACGGAGGCATCATTCTGAAGCAGCTACGCCGTCTGGGTGCCTCGTGCGACTGGGACCGCACTGCCTTCACCATGGATGAGGTGCGCAGTGAAAGCGTCATCAAGGTCTTCGTAGATCTCTACCGCAAGGGCTACATCTATCGTGGCCTGCGCATGGTGAACTGGGATCCGAAGGCCCTCACTGCCCTCTCGACCGAGGAGGTTATCTACAAGGAGGAGAAGAGCCACCTGTTCCATCTGAAGTACTATGTTGATGGTCCTGTGTCCCCTGATTCTGTCAGCGCAGAGGGCAATGTCATCCATAAGGACGAGAAGGGCTACTACGCCGTTGTTGCCACCACGCGTCCTGAGACCATCATGGGCGACACCGCTATGTGTATCAACCCCAAAGACCCGAAGAACCAGTGGCTCAAGGGCAAGAAGGTCATCGTACCGTTAGTGAACCGTGTCATCCCCGTCATCGAGGACCGCTATGTCGACATCGAGTTCGGTACGGGCTGTCTGAAGGTCACGCCCGCCCACGACACCAACGACTACATGCTGGGCAAGACCCACAACCTCGAGACCATCGACATCTTCAATCCTGACGGCACCATTAGCGAGCAGTCTCCACTTTACGTGGGCATGGACCGCATGGACTGCCGCAAGCAGATTGTTAAGGATCTGGAGAGCGCAGGTCTGATGGAGAAAATTGAGGACTATACCAACAAGGTGGGCTACTCGGAGCGTAACCCCGACACGGCTATCGAGCCGCGCCTCTCACTGCAGTGGTTCCTAAAGATGCAGCATTTCGCTGAGATAGCTCTCAAGCCCGTCATGGAGGGCGAGATGCACTTCTACCCGCAGAAGTATGTCAACACCTACAAGAACTGGTTAGAGAATATCCAGGACTGGTGCATCAGCCGCCAGCTATGGTGGGGCCATCGCATTCCCGCTTATTACTACGATAGTGTGCTCGGCGATTCTGCCGGCGAGGAAAAGTTCGTCGTTGCCGAGACAGCCGAGGAAGCACTTGAACTTGCACGCAAGGAAAGTGGTAACAACGACTTAAAGATGAGCGACTTACATCAGGATGAGGATGCCCTTGACACTTGGTTCTCCAGCTGGCTTTGGCCCGTCTCGCTCTTCGACGGCATCCGCAATCCTGGAAACGAAGAGATCAAGTACTATTATCCCACCAGCGACCTCGTGACTGCCCCCGACATCATTTTCTTCTGGGTAGCCCGCATGATCATGGCCGGTGAGGAATACATGGGCACATTCCCCTTCAAGAACGTCTATTTCACAGGTATCGTGCGCGACAAGCTCGGCCGTAAGATGTCGAAATCACTTGGCAACAGCCCCGACCCCATCGAACTTATCGAGAAGTTCGGTGCCGACGGTGTCCGTATGGGCATGATGCTCTCTGCACCCGCAGGAAACGACATCCTCTTCGACGAGGCTCTTTGCGAGCAAGGGCGCAACTTCAACAATAAGATATGGAACGCCTTCCGACTGGTAAAGGGCTGGCAGGTTAGCGATACGGTGGCTGGCGATTCTATAGCAAACAAGACAGCCATCGCCTGGATGGATGCCAAGCTGCGCCAGGCCAACGCTGAGATGCAGGACCACTTCTCTAAGTATCGCATCAACGATGCGCTGATGACCGTCTATAAGCTGTTCTGGGATGAGTTCTCATCATGGTATCTCGAGATGGTGAAGCCCGCCTACCAGCAGCCCATCGACCGCGAGACCTACGATGCCACCTTGCGTTTCTTCGAGCTGCTACTGAAGATGCTCCACCCCTTCATGCCCTTCATCACTGAAGAGCTATGGCAGGCACTCTACGAGCGCAAGCCAGGCGAAAGCATCATGCGTTCGCCACTCATGCTCGAAGGTCTGACCGCAGAGGGCGAGAAGATCATCGCTGACGTGGAGCAGGTGAAGATGATTGTGGCTGGCGTACGCAACGTTCGCTCAACGAAAAACATTGCTACCAAGGAAAAACTCGAACTGCAGGCAGTAACTTCCAATCATTTTGAGACTTACAACGCTGTTACCGAGAAGATGGCCAATCTCTCGGCTATCCATGTAGTAGAGCAGAAAGATGCGACTTCCTCGGCCTTCATGGTGGGTACCGACGAGTTTGCCGTACCCCTTGGCTCACTCATCAATGCCGATGAGGAGATCAAGAAGATGGAGGCTCAGATTGAGCATCTCGAAGGCTTCCTCGCCTCTGTTATAAAGAAGCTCGGCAACGAGCGCTTCGTGCAAAACGCCCCCGAGGCCGTTGTGGCTATGGAGCGCAAGAAGCAAGCCGATGCCGAGGAAAAGATCCAGACACTGAAGGAGTCAATTGCAGCCTTGAGCAAATATTTTTAATAACGAAATATCGAGATATTGAAAAACAATGGATTGGCTCGTTAATCTCTTTCAGGACACCGACAGCGTCGCCCACATCGCGTTGCTCTACGCCGTGGTCATCGCCATCGGTGTCTATCTGGGTAAAATCAAGGTTGGTGGCATCTCGCTGGGTGTCACCTTCGTGCTATTTGCAGGCATCATAGCCGGACACATCGGCTTCACCGCCCCTACGCCCATTCTCACCTTCGTTCAGGACTTCGGCCTCATCCTCTTTGTCTTTATGATTGGTATGCAGGTGGGCCCCGGCTTCTTCGAGAGCTTCGGCACGGCAGGCATCAAGCTCAACGGACTTGCTGCTTCGGCCATCGCCTTGAACATCGTAGTGATGTTTGCCTGCTACTTCATCTTCTTTGACACTAACGATGCTACTGCGCTACCCATGATGGTGGGTACGCTCTACGGAGCCGTCACCAACACGCCTGGTCTTGGTGCTGCCAACGAAGCACTAACATCGGTGTTCCCCAATGGCGCGCCTCAGATAGCATCAGCCTACGCCTGCGCCTACCCGCTGGGTGTTTTAGGCATTATCGGTGCCACTATCCTCGTGCGTTATCTGTGCAAGGTGAGACTGGAAAAAGAAGAAGAACGCTTGAAGGCAATGGAGGAAACAGCTGCCAACAAGAAACCATACAAGATGCACCTTGAGGTGACAAACAAATACCTGGAGGGTAAGACACTGTTACAGGTGCATGATTTCCTGAACCGCGACTTTGTAGTATCTCGCCTTGTGCACGAAGGCGAACTCTGCATCCCCAACCGCAACACCTTGTTCCATGTGGGCGACCAGATGCTGGTAGTATGTGCCGAAGCCGACCAAGAAGCCATCATGGCTTTCATCGGCCCCAAACTCGACATCGACTTTGAGCAGCAAGACCAGCCACTTGTTTCGAAGCGAATACTCATTACCAATCCCGAGATCAACGGCAAAACACTCTCTTCAATGCATTTCTCCAGCGTTCATGGCGTGAACGTCACTCGTGTGACCCGTCACGGAATGGATCTCTTCGCATCAGCAGGACTTCCCCTGCAGGTTGGCGACAAGATCATGGTCGTAGGTCCTGAAGATGCTGTTGACCGCGTGGCCAATAAGATGGGCAACTCAGTGAAGCGCCTTGATGCACCCAACATCGCCACCATCTTCGTGGGTATCTTCCTCGGTCTGATCTTCGGCTCGCTACCCATTGCCATCCCAGGTATGCCAGTGCCCGTCAAACTTGGCCTTGCCGGAGGTCCGTTAATCATTGCCATCCTCATTGGTCGCTATGGCTATAAGATTCACCTTGTGACCTACACGACGACCTCGGCCAATATGATGCTACGCGAGATCGGACTCGTGCTGTTCCTCGCCTCTGTGGGCATCAAGGCAGGAGCTTCCTTCTTCTCGACAGTAGTCGAGGGCGACGGTTTGCTCTATGTGCTCACGGGTTTCCTCATCACCATCATACCTATATTAATAATAGGCCCCATTGCCCGCATCAGGTTCAAGTTCAACTACTTTACCATTGCGGGAATGATTGCGGGCACATATACCGACCCGCCCGCACTGGCCTACGCCAATAGCATCTGCTCGAAAGAAGCACCTGCGTTAGGATATTCTACGGTCTATCCGTTATCCATGTTCCTACGCATCTTCACAGCACAAATCGTTGTGCTCTTCTTCTGTGGATAAACGACCTGCATTAAGTAATACACGTACATTCAATACTATCAAATGAACAACTTAAGACTCCTGCTTGGCAGTTTGCTACTCACCTCGTCGCAGATGCTCTTTGCCCAGGGTGCCAAGAACATCCGCATCAACGAGGTGCTCACCAACAACACTGCCAGCATCCAGGATGAGTTCGGACGCTGCGGAGCATGGATTGAACTGGAGAACACGTCATTCACGACCTACAACGTGCGCGGCATGTTCATCGCCACTGACCGCCGCGTGCTTGACGAGAACCTCTCTGCTCCTGAACGCATCAAGATGATGAGCATGATTCCTTCGGGCGACGACCGCACGGCCATGGGTGCCCGCAAGCATCTGCTGCTCTTCTGCAACTCGAACCCCGCCGAGGGTAAGCTGCATCTCTCTGTCGAGATTCCCATTTCGGAACCCGTATGGATAGCTCTCTACAATGGCAACGGTATAGAACTTATTGACTCAGTCAGCGTACCAGCCCTTGCTGCCGACCAGTCGTACGCGTTGGTCAACGGACGTTGGAGCGTAAAGGCACCCGACGCCGTTACACCAGGGATTGAAAACTTCATAGAGACCTCAGAGACGAAAGTCGAGAAGTTCAAGCGCGAAGACCCTCACGGTTTCGCTATGGCCATCATGGCTATGGGTATCGTGTTCTTCTGTCTGGCACTGCTCTGGATATTCTTCACCATTTTCGGCATGGTCATGCGACATACAGATACGGCCAAGAAAGTAGCCAACAAGCAGCCTGTGAAGCCCATCACCAAGACAGTGGAGAAAACCATCGAGGTTGCTCATGCCACGGGCAACATCCTGCAGGACGGCCTCAAGATGAAAGGCCGCGACATGGAGGTGTACATGGCTGTCATCGGCTTGGCTCTGCGCCAGTATGAAGACGATGTGCACGACGTGGAGAGCGGCGTCATCACTATCAAGCCGAAAGATACGGGCTGGGACGACGAGTATAGCCAGATGACTCACCTGCACGATCCCTTTATCCCCACCAACCACAATGCGCCCACTATTCCCACAACCAATAGCCCCCTAAGTTAGGGGGTTGGGGGTCTGAACAAGCGCAGACTCCCTCCCTAATATTTTATTCAGTCTGATATTCGCTTGTTCAGACCCCCATCCCCCTAACTTAGGGGGCTAAGACAATGAAAACATACCAATATAAAGTACAAGGCGTAGACTATGAAGTTGAAATCGCCGAAGTTGAAGGCAAAATTGCCAAAGTAAACGTCAACGGCATCCCATTTGAAATCGAGATGCAGAAACCCATCAATGCCGCCAAGCATCCTGAGCTGGCTGCCATCAAGCGGGCTACCCCAGCCCCCATTTCTGCCACAGGAGGGACAACGGCAGCTCCGACAAAGGCAGCACCTGCTCCAAAGGTCAATGCGGCTCCTGCTCCTGCCGGCTCAGGTACCCCCCTGAAAGCTCCCCTACCAGGCACTATCACCGAGATAAAAGTGGTTGTAGGCCAGCAGGTCAACGTTGGCGATACCGTGCTAGTGCTCGAGGCCATGAAGATGCAGAACAGCATCGAGGCCGAGACCGCAGGACAAGTGACCTCTATTTTAGTAAACAAAGGCGATACGGTCATGGAAGGTGCCGTTCTGCTCACCATTGGGTAATTGAGAACTGATAATTGACTATAGAGAATTATGTGGCAATTCATCGCTGAAAACTTCAATGAGTTCCTGACCTATACCGGCTTTGCCAACGCTACGCCAGGCAACCTCATTATGATTGTGGTCGGAGCTATCTTTATCTACCTTGCCATCAAGAAGGACTTTGAGCCGCTACTGCTGGTGCCCATCGGCTTGGGCATCATCCTCGGAAACATCCCCTTCCGCGCCGACGCAGGTTTGGAGATTGGTCTCTACGAAGATAACTCCGTACTGAATATCTTCTATCAGGGTGTTCGTCAGGGCTGGTATCCACCGCTCATCTTCCTCGGTATTGGAGCTATGACCGACTTTACCGCCCTTCTGGCTAATCCAAAGCTCGTGCTTATAGGTGCCGCTGCCCAGTTCGGTATTTTCGGAGCCTATATGTTTGCGTTGGCCATTGGTTTTGAGCCAAACCAAGCAGCAGGCATCGCTATCATCGGTGGTGCCGACGGCCCGACGGCCATCTTCCTTTCGTCAAAGCTCGCACCCAATCTCATGGGTGCCATCGCAGTATGTGCTTATAGTTATATGGCTCTTGTACCACTCATCCAGCCGCCACTCATGCGCCTGCTCACCACAAAGAAAGAGCGCGTCATCAAGATGAAGCCCGGTCGTGAAGTGTCGCAGACCGAGCGCATCCTCTTCCCCATTATCGGTCTGCTGCTCACCACGTTCATCGTGCCATCCGGCCTTCCGCTACTTGGCATGCTGTTCTTCGGCAATTTGCTGAAGGAGAGTGGTAAGACCACCCGATTGGCTAAGACTGCAGGTGCCGCCCTGAACGATATCGTGGTGATGCTCCTCGGCCTTACCGTGGGCTGCTCCACACAGGCTTCCGAGTTCCTCACGCTGAACACCGTGTTCATCTTCGCCATCGGTGCAGCCGCCTTTGCCATCGCTACGATGAGCGGCGTATGCTTCGTGAAGCTGATGAACCTCTTCCTACCATCTGACAAGAAGCTCAACCCGCTTATCGGCAATGCAGGCGTAAGTGCCGTGCCTATGAGTGCCCGAATCTCCAACAACCTCGGCCTTGAGTACGACCGCCACAACTTCCTGCTCATGCACGCCATGGGTCCCAACGTCGCAGGTGTCATCGGCTCTGCCGTAGCCGCAGGTGCTCTCTTAGGATTCCTATCATAACAACAATACCCCACCCTATCATAAGCGTCCCGTTTGCTACCTTGCAAACGGGACGCTTTCATTATCAAACGATATCATTTCGTTATGCAATGAATACTCCATTGGGCTGCAAACAGCCCCTGTCAGGAGGGCAAACAGCCCCTGTCAGGAGGCCAAACAGCCCCTGTCTGGTAGTCAAACAGGGGCTGTTTGCACGACAGTTATTTAATTTTCAGATGTGTAACACCTTCCGGCATATAGGCAGGAAGGGGTATATTTGGCGTACTTATCTGGCTGGTGAAGTTGGCTATGATATCCTTCTTGTCATCACCATCGCTCTGGCTTTCCTGTAGTCCAAAGTCAACTGGAAGAATATAATCGCCATTGATTTTGTAGTGATTAGTGACACAAGTCTTACCCCTCTTTAAATCGGCTCTGTTGGTATCGTAAGCCAATCGACCTGCTTCCACGCTCGACTGGATGAGCTTGTTAATGGGTACGTTCATCTTGAACTGAAGGAAAGCCGGAATCTCTATGTCACATTTTGAACGCACCGTTGGAATGCAGTCTTGGAAAGACCAATCATAAAGAAATGAAGGTCGGTTGCTCGTGATGTTATACTGGTATTCAATGATGCTACCAGCATCAACATCAGGTACCTCCACATGCATGACCATGTAGTTGTTGTCAATGCGCTCCTTGACAAAACCATCGGGGCTGATGTTTCTCTTCTCCACCTTTCCTTTATCATTCTTAGTGAACACCCTGATCTTCAAATCCGTCAGCACGTCAGTACTGATAGCCACATTGTCGTTCACATTAAAGTAAGTGATGTCAATATTGGCGTGCTTTGCACCCTCGGGCTTTAGGATCTTCGTGCGGAGTTTGAACTCGTATTTCACCAAGACATTCTCCAAGTCAATCTGATTCTTACCAAAATCATCAATATTGTCAGAACCGAGGTCAGGGTCTGTCCGATTGTTGTTGAACACTTGATCTGAGAGCTGATACGTCACTTTCATTGTCTTGCATAGGATGATGGCATCGGCATTAACGGCATCGCCCCAGCCTACAAAATCCCATTCCATATTTGACGGCTTGCCGAATTTCTCATTAGGCAACTGTGCGTTCACCATCGTTCCACAAGCAAAAAATGCTATCAGCAAAAATAATGTCCGAAAAGAAGATTTCATAATGCTATGATATTAATTTAGTGTTTCAGCTTCCCCTAAGGGAAACAGCAATTTATTTGACGTAAGAACGATTAAAAGGATTAATCTCATCTAACAGGCTTTCATGTTTTTTTGCCATTTTCTTTGTTGTTCAATATATTTGTCGTAACTTTGCAAAAAATATGAGCATGATAGTACGTCCAAAGATAGCCATTGTAGACCCTAACACGCTGGCCGTGCTGGGGCTGAGACAGATATTGCAGAACGTTTTGCCAATAATAACAGTAGAAACGTTCGGCTCGATGAGCGAGTTTCAGGCCAACCATCCAGAACAGTTCTATCATTACTTTGTGTCGATGAACATCGTGCTTGAAAACCGTCAGTTCTTCACGGAGCACCGTCGGCAGACCATCGTGCTGACACTCTCGCATGAAGGTGGTAGCAGACTCAGCGAGTTCCACAGTATCTGCATCAACGTGCCTGAGCAGGAGCTGGTACGCTCTATACTCATCCTGCAGCAGTATGCCCATCCACAAGGACAGCACCTGCCTACCCTGCCCCATTCGCTTCAACAGAAGGTACTAACCGACCGCGAGATTGAGGTAATGTCGCTCATCGTGCAAGGGCTGATTAACAAGGAGATTGCCGAACGCTTGAACATCGGAGTGTCAACGGTCATTACCCACCGAAAGAACATCATGGACAAACTGGGCATGAAGAGTGTGTCGGCACTTACCATCTATGCCGTCATGCACGGCTATGTAGACATTAATAAGATATAAAGTCAACCCCCAAAAACCATAACATGACACAGAAACTGGACTTCACCAACACGGAACGCGAGCAGGCTAAAGCCCTATACACAGAACTGAAGGACAAGATAGCCACCTCGCTCGAGAAAGAAGACAACACGCGACTGCTACATACACTGATGCAAGCCATCGAACAGGGAGAGATCAACCGCGATGCCTTTGGTCTGAACCCCATCGTGAACAGCCTGCAGACTGCCATCCTCGTGGTCGAGGAGATCGGGCTGAAGCGCGATGCCGTGATAGCCGTGATGCTGCGGCCATGCATAGAAGCAGGCTGCATCACCATCGACGAAGCTGCCACCCAGTATGGGCTGTCGGTAGCCCGTATCCTCAACGGACTACAGCGCATTCAGGAGCTATACAAGAAGAATCCCATTATCGAGAGCGAGAACTTCCGAAACCTGCTGCTCAGCTTTGCCGAAGACATGCGCGTCATCTTGATCATGATTGCCGACAGGGTGAACCTCATGCGTCAAATACGTGACAACGACAACGAGACAGCTCGTCACGACGTAAGCATCGAGGCAGCCTATCTCTATGCTCCGCTTGCCCATAAATTGGGCCTGTATAAGCTGAAATCGGAGTTGGAAGACCTCTCGCTGAAGTACTTAGAGCACGATGCCTACTACCATATCAAAGAGAAGCTGAACGCAACTAAGAAGACCCGCGACGCCTATATCGAGCGGTTCATCAAGCCTATCGAGGAAAAGCTGACGGCTGCCGGACTGAAGTTTCACATGAAGGGGCGCACAAAGTCTATCCACAGTATCTGGCAGAAGATGAAGAAGCAGAAGTGTGCCTTCGAGGGCGTCTACGACCTCTTTGCCATCCGCATCATCATCGACTGCCCCTTGGAAAAGGAGAAACAGAGCTGCTGGCAGACGTTTGCCATCATTACAGACATGTACACCTCGAACCCCAAGCGCATGCGCGACTGGCTGTCGGTTCCCAAATCTAACGGCTACGAGAGTCTGCACATCACCGTTTTGGGACCTGAACAGAAATGGGTGGAGGTGCAGATCAGGACCGAGCGAATGGACGAGGTGGCCGAACGCGGCGTTGCAGCCCATTGGCGTTACAAAGGAGTGAGCGGTGGCGAAGGTGGCATGGACGAGTGGCTTACCGGTATCAGACAGATGCTTGAGTCGTCGAGCGACAACCTTGACGCGATGGCCCAGTTCAAGATGGACCTTGAGCCGCAGGAGGTCTACGTGTTCACTCCACGCGGCGACCTGCTGAAGTTCACAAAAGGCGCCACAGTGCTCGATATGGCCTACCATATCCATTCGAAGGTGGGCAACCAGTGTACAGGTGCCCGCATCAACGGCAAGGTGGTGAGCTTTCGTCAGGAACTACAGAATGGCGACCAAGTAGAGATACTTACCGCAACCAACCAACGTCCCCGACAGGAGTGGCTGAACATTGTGAAGACATCGCGTGCAAAATCGAAGATACGTTTGGCGCTGAAGGAAACACAACAGAAGGAGGCCTTGCTGGTTAAAGAAATGCTTGAGCGAAAGTTCAAGAACCGCAAGATAGAGCAGGACGAGAGCACGATGATGCGCGTCATCAAAAAGCTGGGCTACAAGGAGGCAAGCGACTTCTACCGCGAGATTGCCGAAGGTGTGCTCGATGCTGCTACCGTCATCGACAAGTATGTGGAGCTACAACAGGGCGACCGTACCATTACGGGTGACAATATTGCCCGATCGGCTGAAGAATTCGTGTTCGAGGACAACGCCAACGCAAACATTCCACAGAACGACGACGTGCTGATCATTGGTCAGGACTTGCGCGGACTTGACTACCAGCTGGCCCATTGCTGTAACCCCATCTATGGCGACGACGTGTTTGGCTTCGTAACTACTGGCGGCGGCATCAAGATCCATCGTCAGGACTGTCCTAACGCACCTGAAATGCGACGGCGCTTTGGCTATCGCATCGTGCGCGCCAAGTGGAGCGGCAAGGGCTCGTCGCAATACAGTATCACGCTGCGCGTCATCGGCAACGACGACCTGGGCATCGTCAACAACCTCACCTCCATCATCTCCAAGGACGAAAAGCTGGTGCTACGAAGCATCAACATCGACTCCTTTGACGGCTTGTTCAGGGGCAACTTGGTGGTAATGATCAACGACAACACCCGCCTTGAATCGCTCATCAAAAAGCTGCGCACGGTTAAGGGTGTAAAGCAGGTAGAGAGGATTTAAGGCCGATTGGGGTTTAAGGCCAATGGGGCCTATGGGGCCAATGGGCCCTATAAGACCTATAAGTCCAATTAGGCCAATGGACCCTATAAAACCTCTACCACAAAGAGACGTTGCCCCTCGACCCTGAAGCGCACATCACGACCAGCAAAGGGCATACCATATATGCGGTCAGGGGCGTCATGGTAGCGCGGACGAGGGTCCTGCGAAAGCACTTGAACAAGGCCCTTCAGTTCGTCAACGGTAAACTTCGAGAGCAACTGCTGCGGCATCTCCACCTCCAACGGCCTCCATTCCCTTTCATCAACGAAACCGCAACGGGCATCAGGATGAGCATCGGTATAGGCCACGTATGGCTTCAGGTCATAGATGGGCGTACCGTCCATCAGGTCGGCACCCTCCACATGAATCACGGGCCCCTTCTGCATAGTCATCTCAATACCTTTCAGACGCACACACGACAGTCCGAGTCCGTTAGGACGGAAGGGCGAACGGGTGGCAAAGACTCCAAGACGCTCGTTACCACCCAAGCGGGGAGGCCTCACGGTAAGGCCTACGGCTTCATGTTTGTTAGCCGAGAACTCCCAGATAATCCACAAATGCGAGAAGCCGTCCAAGCCCCGTATGGCTTCCTCATGTCGGAAGGCTGGCTCGAACTCAATACGTCCGGGTAACGATGTGGCAAGCCCACTCTGACGGGGAATGCCGAATTTTGAGGTCAAGGGCGACCTGAAAAATGCTATTGGCTGAATGTTCATAACTGCAAAAATACTAAATTATATTTAAAGTGGTGCAGTTTTCGCGGAATTTTTGTAATTTTGCACGTTAAAACAGAAGAAAGCATAAAATATGGACGAGAACATAGCACAAAGACAGAATCCATTCTTCATTCCCTACTGCACTCCGCACGACACAGTTCCCTTCGACCGCATTAGGCTCGAAGACTTTGAGCCGGCCTTCATGGAAGGCATCCGACGTGACAACGAGCAGATTGAGAAGACCATCAACAATCCGGCAAAACCCACTTTCGATAATACGATTATCGACAAGGAAGACCAGACAGAGGGCTACTACGACCTGCTGGACCGTGTTTCGACCGTGTTTTTCAACCTTCTCTCATCTGAAACTAACGACGAGATGGACGCACTGGCCCAGAAGATACAGCCCATCCTCACCCAGCATGCCAACGACGTGAGGCTGAACGAGCGATTGTTTGAGCGCATCAGATACGTTCATCGCCACCACCGCAAGCTCACACCCGAGGAGAAGATGCTGTTGGACAACACCTATCAGGGCTTTGTGCGTAGTGGTGCACTGCTCGACCATGAAGGGAAGGCACGCCTTCGCCAGCTTACCGAGGAGGCTTCGATGCTCTCGCTACAGTTCTCGCAGAACCTACTGAAGGAGCAGAAAGCCTTCACCCTGCACATTATCGACGAGAAGCAGCTCGACGGTCTGCCACAGACAGCCCTCGAAGCAGCTGCCCAGGAGGCTCGGCAACGCGACCTTGAGGGATGGGTGTTCACGCTCGACTACCCCAGCTACTCTCCCTTCATGACCTATTGCAAGGACAGCGAGCTTCGCAAGAAGATGTACATGGCCCGCAATACCATCTGCACCCACGACAACGAGGAGAACAACCTTGAGATTTGCAAGCGACTCATCAACCTGCGCCGTGAACTGGCACAGCTGCTTGGTTACAAAACCTATGCCGACTATGTGCTCAAGCATCGTATGGCCACGAACACCAAAAACGTTTACAAGTTGCTCAACGACCTGATTGATGCCTACAAGCCCACGGCAAAAGAAGAACGCAAAGACCTCATTCAAATGATGAAGGAGGGATCTCATTCCTCATTTAGCATGCAGCCCTGGGATACGGCTTTCTACTCACACAAGCTGAAGCTGAAGAAATACAACCTCGATGCTGAGATGTTGCGCCCCTACTTCCAGTTGGACAAGGTCATCGACGGTGTGTTCGGCCTGGCCAACAAGCTCTATGGCATCACGTTCAAGGAGAACAAGGACATTCCCGTCTACCATCCTGACGTGAAGGCCTACGAGGTGTTCGACAAGGACGGCTCCTACCTTGCCGTGTTCTATGCCGACTTCCATCCTCGTAAAGGCAAGCAGGGAGGTGCGTGGATGACCGAGTATCAGGGACAATGTATCGATAAGAAAGGAGAAAACGTCCGTCCTCACGTCTCGGTAGTGATGAACCTCACGAAGCCTACGCCTGAAAAGCCAGCCTTGCTCACGCTGGGCGAGGTAGAGACGTTCCTGCATGAGTTCGGACACTCGCTTCACGGAATGTTTGCCAACACCCGCTTCGAAAGCCTCAGCGGCACAAACGTCTGGTGGGACTTCGTCGAGCTGCCCTCGCAGTTCATGGAGAACTACGCCGTGGAGAAAGACTTCCTACGCACCTTCGCCTTCCACTACGAGACGGGCGAGCCACTGCCCGACGTGCTCATTAGCCGCATCCGCCGCTCACAGAACTTCATGGCTGCCACGGCCTGCTTGCGCCAGGTGAGCTTCGGCCTGCTCGACATGGCCTACTACACAAAGCGAGACGAGTTTACCGACGACATCATCCCCTTCGAGAAGAAAGCCTGGAAGAAAGCCATCCTTGGCAAACAGCTTCCCGACACGTGCATGACCGTGCAGTTCTCACATATCATGGCCGGGGGCTATGCTGCCGGCTACTATAGCTACAAATGGGCCGAGGTGCTCGATGCCGATGCCTTCTCGGTCTTCAAGCGCAAGGGTATCTTCAATCAGGAGACAGCACAGAGTTTCCGCGACAACATACTCTCGCGAGGCGGTACGGAGCATCCTATGACACTCTACAAACGCTTCCGAGGACAAGAACCAACTATCGACGCATTACTTAAAAGAAATGGAATTAAACGACAAACAAAAAAAGCTTGACGACCGCTACCTGCGCATGGCTCGCATCTGGGCCGAGAACAGCTACTGCCAGCGCCGTCAGGTGGGTGCCTTGGTGGTGAAGGACAAGATGATTATCAGCGACGGCTACAACGGTACGCCCACAGGCTTTGAGAACGTCTGCGAGGACGAGGATAACGTGTCAAAGCCCTATGTGCTCCATGCCGAGGCCAACGCCATCACTAAGCTGGCCCGCTCCAACAACAACAGCGACGGCGCCACCATCTATATCACGGCCTCACCTTGCATCGAGTGTGCCAAACTGATTATCCAGGCAGGCGTCAAGCGCGTGGTCTATGGAGAGAAGTACCGCCTCGACGACGGCATCAAGCTGTTAGAGCGAGCTGGAATTGAAGTAGTCTATTTAGGAGAATAACGACAATGAATAACAAGAATAGATTTTCGCCCATGTGGCTCGCACTCAGTGCGGTGGTGGGCATTTTCATCGGTACGTTCTACGCCAACCACTTCGGTGGAGGTACAAGGCTGAGCATCATCAACTCGGGTACCAACAAGCTACAGAACCTGCTGCACATTATCGACGACCAGTATGTAGACACCGTCAACGTGGCCGACCTGGTTGAGAAGGCCATGCCCCAGCTACTCTCCGAACTTGACCCCCACTCGGTCTACATCTCGGCCAAGGATAAGCAGATGGCCGAAGACGACCTTCGCGGCTCGTTCTCAGGCGTAGGCATCGAGTTCACCATCCGTCAGGATACCCTGCGCGTACAGAATGTCATCAAGAACGGTCCTTCTGAGCGTGCCGGACTGCTGGCAGGCGACAAGATTATCACCGTCGACGACTCCGTATTCACTGGACCCACGCTGACCAACGAAGAGGCTATGCACCGACTGAAAGGCCCAAAGGACACGAAGGTGAAGCTGGGCATACTGCGTTATGGCGAGACCAAACTGCGCGAGATTACGGTCACCCGAGGCGAGATACCCATGCACAGCGTCAACGCCACCTACATGCTCGACGACGAGACTGGCTACGTGCGTATCAAGAACTTTGGCGAGAACACCTATCCCGAGCTGCTCATCGCCCTTGCCCAGCTCGCTCAGAGCGGATTCCAGCAACTGGTCATCGACCTGCGCGGCAATACGGGCGGCTATCTGGGCTCGGCCGTGCAGATTGCCAACGAGTTCCTGCCTAAGGGACGCCTCATCGTCTATACCGAGGGGCGCCATGCCCCGCGCGAGGACTTCCGCAGCGACGGGCGCGGCAGCTATCAGCAGATGCCACTTGTGGTGCTCATCGACGAGGGCTCGGCATCGGCTTCCGAAATCCTGGCTGGTGCCATCCAGGACAACGACCGCGGCACCATCATAGGCCGCCGCTCGTTTGGCAAGGGACTGGTACAGAAGCCCATTGACTTCAACGACGGCTCGCTCATGCGCCTGACCATTGCCCGCTACTATTCACCCTCCGGACGCTGCATACAGAAGCCCTACACCAATGGTCAGGACAAGAAGTACGAGGAGGACCTGATGATGCGCTATCAGAACGGTGAGTTCTTCTCGCAGGACAGCATCCACCATACCGGCCCTGCCTACAAGACTCGCATAGGACGCGAGGTCTACGGTGGAGGCGGCATCACACCCGACATCTTCGTAGCCGAGGACACGACCGACTACACCTCTTATTATAAAGAGGCAGCCATGACGGGCCTGCTGGTACAGTTCGGCTACGAATATACCGACCGCAACCGCAAGCAGCTCACTTCCCACGAAGAGCTGCCTGAGCTGGTGAAGTACCTGAAGAAGCAGCGACTCGTCGAGGAGTTTGCCCAGTGGGCCGATGGTCACGGGCTGAAGCGCCGCAACCTGCTCATTCAGAAGTCGCACCGTCTGCTTGAGAACTACCTGCTCTCGCGCATCGTCTACAGCACCCTGAGCGAGCAGGCCTGGATTGAATACATCAACCAGGACGACCCCACCGTGCTCGAAGCCATCCGCGTGCTGAATGCCGGCGAGTCGTTCCCCACAGTAAAGAAATGACAACACAAAAAAATATGGACAACAAGCGAATAGTAACCTTCGGAGAACTGCTGCTCCGATTCTCCAAGTCCGACCATCAGCGTCTGACGCAAAGTAATGTATTCACCAGTATCTACGGTGGTAGTGAGGCCAACGTGGCAGTGAGCTTAGCAACGTTGGGCGACGAGGTCGACTATGTCACCCGTTTGCCTGAGACCCCCGTGGGCCGCGCTGGTGTCCTGCGCCTGCAGGAGATGGGCGTCAGCTGCCGCCACATGCTCTATGGAGGTCGCCGCATAGGCACCTACTACTTCGAGCCATCTGCCGGCATGCGTGCCGCAAAGGTGGTCTACGATCGCGAAAACTCGGCCTACTCCGAGCTGAAGCCCGGCATGATTCCCTGGCGGGAGATTCTGAAAGGCGCAAGGGTGCTCCACGTTTCGGGCATCACCGCCGCCATCTCACAGAATGCTGCCGATGCCACCTTCGAGGCACTTGACATTGCCGACGAGATGGGTGTCAAGATCTCCTTCGACATCAACTACCGCAAGAACCTGTGGAAGTATGGTGCCAACCCGCGCGAGGTTATCAGCGAGATGCTACAGCGCTGCGACATGATGTTTGGCGATGCCATCGAGTTCGAGTGGCTATGCCAGCGTGCCCAGCCACCCTTTACCGCCCTCGACTCTAACTTCGAGATGCAGATGGACGAGTATCGCGAGTGGTTCGACGACATCCACCGCCAATGGCCCCGTTGCCGCAACTGGCTCATGGGCATGCGCAACATGGTCTCGTCGAAGCACCACACGCTCACCGCCCTGCTTTGGACCGACGGCGACCTGCTCCAAGCACCCATCATCAACATTCCCGACGTGGTCGACCCCGTAGGGGTGGGCGATGCCTTCATGGCCGGTTTCCTCCATGCATCAATGGTCCATCCCGACGACAAGCAGATGCAGCTGAACTACTCGCTGGCTGCTGCTGCCCTGAAGAACACCGTGCCTGGTGACTTCAACCTCTCTACCGACGACGAGATCATGGACGTGGTCCATCAGGCCCGCAACATCCACTCGCTCTATAAAGTGACCATCTGACCCACCCACCATGACCATCCTCTACGTTCTTCTCGCCCTCGCAGCAGGCATCGCCATTGGCTGGCTGGTGGAGCATAGCCGGATGAAGTCGCTCTTCGTCCAGCAGCAGGCACGACTACAGTCAGCTCAGGATATCCTGCAGGCTCAGCTCAACATGACGACCGCCCAGCGCGACGAGGAGCGTACGCAGCATGAGTCACGCATAGCCGAACAAGCGAAGCGCTACGAACAGCAACTGGCCTCGCAGCTGACCCTCATTCGCGAACAGATGAACAGCGTAACGGAGAAAATACTTCGTGAGCGACAGGAACAGCTGGCCAAGACCAACGAGCAACAGCTCTCCTCGATACTCACTCCCCTGAAAGACAACATCCGCCAAATGCGCGAGGCTGTGGAGAAGAGCGACCGCGATCAGACCACGACGATGGAGAGACTGGATGCCTCCATCAAGGAGAACCTGCGCCAGGCCCAGCAGGTAGGCGAAAGGGCCGACACACTGGCTCGCGCCCTGACCTCCGACAACAAGACCCAAGGTAACTTCGGCGAGCTGCGCCTGCGTCAGCTACTGGAACAGATGGGGTTGGAACGCGGTCTGCAATACGAGGAGCAAACCATGCTACGCGATGCCAATGGCCAGTTGCTGACCGACGAGGAAGGGCGCAAGATGATTCCCGACGTCATCCTTCACTTCCCCGACAACCGCGACGTGGTCATCGACTCAAAGGTCTCGCTCAAAGCCTTTGAGGATTACTACAGCGCCAAGACCGAGGAAGAGCGGCAGTCGGCTCTGCGCCGTCACGTCATGTCGGTAAGAAGCCATGTGCAGGAACTCTCGCGCAAGAACTACAGCCAGTATATCCGTGAGGGGCGCCAGCGTCTCGACTTCGTGATGATGTACATCTTCAGCGAGTCGGCCTTGCAGCTTGCCCTTGGTGCCGATGCCAAACTGTGGCGCGAGGCCTACGACCAAGGCGTCATCATTGCCGGCAGCCAGAGCCTCTTCGTCATGCTCCGCGTGCTCGAGATCTCCTGGAAACAGATGCGGCAGGTAGAGAACCAACAGGACATCATGAACCTCGCCAACACCATTGTCGACCGCGTTCAGCAGTTCTACGAGCGCTTCCTCAAAGCCGAAGACCAACTACACCGTACCCAGGAAGCCTTCGACGAACTGCGCCGCTCAACAGCTCCAAGCGGACAGAGCATCACCACTGCTGCCACCCGACTGCTGAAGTATGGAGCTCAGGAGAACCCCAAACGAAGACAGCGCCTGCCAAAGGCAGAAGAAGAATAAGTTTTTTCACTATTCACTTTTCCCTTTCAAAAACCATCCCTATGAAAAAACATTTACCTTTAGCGATATGACTGGTGACCCTGATAGTGATAGCCGGAGCCTTGCTTTGGTTTGAGAGCGACCTGCTCTGGAAGGTGCAGCAGAAGAACCTCTTTCTCTGCTCCACGTTGTTCCTGAAAGAGCAACTGGTGGTGCCCGGTGGCCTGCTCACCTGGGTGGGAGCGTGGTTCACTCAGTTTTTCTACTACCCCTGGTTTGGCGTGCTGCTGCTCTGTGGCTGGTGGCTGCTGCTGATGGCCATCACCAAACGGGCCTTCCGCATCCCCGACCGTTGGGCTATCCTGATGCTCATACCCGTAGCCATCCTGCTAATCAACAACGTGGATCAGGGCTATTGGGTCTATATACTGAAGCTGAGAGGCCATTTCTTCGTGACAACCATCGGGACTACAGCCGTTGCAGCCCTGTTGTGGGGCTTCCGATGCATCCCCGGCAAGCATTATCTGCGCACCGTCTGCATCTTCCTCACCTGTGCCATAGGCTATCCGCTCATGGGTATCTATGCGCTGGCAGCCGCCCTGCTGATGGCCATCTTGTCGTGGCGACTGTCAGGACGTACGGTGGCCGTCATCAACAGCGTGGTGGCCATCTTGAGCGTTGCTGCCGTGCCCCTGCTCTGCTACCGCTACGTCTACTATCAGGTGAACCTGGCCAATATATTCTGGGCAGAGCTGCCGCTCTTCTTTGTCACCGAGAATCACCCCACCTATTATATTCCCTACTACCTGTTGGCGCTGTTCTTCGTAGTGCTGGCCGTGACTTACCGTATTGAGCGGAAGGCTGTCAGACCCATGAAGAAACTCTACTACCTGCTGTGTCAGGCCGTGGTAGCTGTCGTACTCGTGGGCAGCGTCTACACGTTCTGGATGAAGGACGAGAACTTCCACCACGAGCTGACCATGCAGCACCGTATTGCCGACCTCGACTGGATGGGAGTGCTCAAGGAAGCAGCCACCCAGAAAAACGAGCCTACGCGAGCCATCGTGATGATGCGCAACCTGGCCCTCTCACGAATCGGCCAGCAGGGCGACTATCAATTTGCCTACAAAAACGGCTCCAAGGCCTATGCCTCACCCTTCGGCATGCGACTCATGCTTTTGTCGGGAGCGATGATCTACTACCAGTATGGCATGCTGAACTACAGCAACCGCCTGTGCGTGGAGATGGGCGTGGAGTTCGGCTTCCGAACAGAGGACTATCAGTTGCTGGTGAACTGTGCCCTCCTTGAAGACGACAAGCCCCTGGCCCGTAAGTATATCGGCATATTGAAGCAGACACTGTTCTATCGTGACTGGGCCGAGCAGGCTGAGGCGCTCTTGGGGCATCCAGAACTCATCGCCAAGAACCCCGAGCTTGAGCCCATCACCCACATGCTCCACTATAACAACTACCTTGGCAGCGACGATGGCTACACAGAGCGTTTCCTCATGAGTCAGCTCTCAAAGACCGTCTACCCCGATGACCCCGTCTTCCAGGAACAGACCCTCCTGGCCACCCTATGGACCAGGAACGTGGAGCAGTTCTGGTATCATTTCAACGAATACATCAGGCTGCACCCCAATGCCCACGTGCCGCGCTACTATCAAGAGGCCGCATATCTTTACGGAAAGTTAGAAGATCGAACGGGCCTCGACCAGATGCCCTTCGATGACAGCGTCAAGGACAGCTTCGAACGTTTCGCAACAACCATGACCAAATACGACGGCAAAGATGTCAGCGAGGCTCGCAATGACCTCTACATCTTCCATGGTGACACCTACTATTACGATTACTACACGATGAGTAACCTGCAAGAGTTTTGAGATTTAAGATCTGAGAATTATGAAAAGAGCTATACGTTTTTCAACCTTTTACCCTTTTACCTTTTTATTCATTTATTCCTTTATTATATTATTTTTCTCCTGTGCTACCAGCATACCGGAAAACTGTATAGAGGGCAAGAACTTGCCTAAGATCTATCCCGACTATACCAACGTCACCATCCCTGTCAACATGGCCCCGCTCACCTTCAAGCTCGACGTGGAAGCCGACGGGATGATTGCCCGCTATGCCGTGGGCGATGAGGAAATAATATGTGAAGGCAAGGCGCAACCCGATATCGACGACTGGCGCGCGCTCACGGAGAAGGCCAAGGGCGGTGCCATCACCGTCGACGTCTATGCACGAAAGGCTGACCAGTGGACCCACTACAAGCCCTTCAGCATCTACGTGTCGCCCGACACTATCGACAGCTATCTCAGCTACCGTCTCATCTTCCCCTCGTTCATCAGCTACGAGGCATTGACCATCAACCAGCGCTGTCTGGAAAACTACGACGAGAGCGTCATCTACGACAACGTGCTCTGTAGCTTCGAGAAAGAAGGCCAGTGCATCAACTGCCACCACTATCAGCAGTACGACCCCAGTCGCATGCAGTTCCATGCCCGTCAGAATCACGGAGGTACCGTCATAGCCTATGACGGCAAGATCAAAAAGGTGAACATGCGCAACGACTCCATCCTCTCTGCCGGTGTCTATCCCGCCTGGCATCCCTGGCTCAACCTCATCGTCTATTCCACCAACAAGACGGCTCAGGATTTCCATACCGTCGACCACAACAAGATCGAAGTGTTCGACTCCCAGAGCGACCTCATTGCCTACGACGTGGAGAAGGGAGAGGTGACCAACCTGGAGAACGGCACCACCGAGCTCGAAGTGTTCCCCGCCTGGGCACCCGACGGCAAGACCCTCTACTACTGCAGCGCCCACTTCGAGAAGAAAGACAGCGCCCTGTCACAGTCGACAGAAATCGTGAAACGCTCTAAAGAGCTGAAATACAACATCTACCGTAAGAGCTTCGACCCAGAGACCATGGCCTTCGGACCTCGTGAGCTCGTATTCGCTGCCGACAGCCTCGACAAGAGTGCTACCCTACCCCGCATCTCGCCCGACGGCCGCTATCTCATGTTCACCCTTGCCGAGTACGGCGTGTTCCACATCTGGCACCACGATGCCGACCTATGGATAGCACCTCTGTCGTCGACAAGCGAAGCACGACCGTTGGACGAGATTAACTCGCCCGATACGGAGAGCTATCACTCCTGGTCGAGCAACAGCAAGTGGGTCGTCTTCAGTAGCCGACGCGACGACGGCACCTACACCCGTCCCTTCTTTGCCCATATCGGCGATGACGGCCGCTTCACCAAGCCCTTCGAACTGCCTTCTGCCGATCCTGACTACCACCGTCAGTTCATGCGCTGCTACAACATTCCTGAATTCATGCACGGTCCTGTCACCATTAAGCCCCAGACCTTTGCCGATGTCCTCAAGGGCGAAGGCGAACCCGTGAAATACGTGCAGCAGCTAAAGAAAACGAAGAAATAACCAGCATCTGCTATTCCACCTACCTATTGTTGTAGCCGGATTGGTGTGTCGAGCATGTCGTAGTTCATGAACTTTGTCACTTATTAGAACCAAGCCATAATGCCCGTTTCTATGCACTAATGGATAAATACTATCCGAAATGGAGAGAGGCAAGAAAGGAAACTCGCCAGTTAGTACTCCCCCTCCTACAGGAAAGGCTACGGGTAGGCGAGCTTTGCTCGGGAATAAGGCTACGGGTAGGCGAGCTTTGCTCGGGAATGGGGAAAGGGGAGGTCATAAAGGGTGGGAAAGTATAGTAAAAAAACAGAAAAGGAAAAGAGTGAACGCTCGATTGCGATACAATCAACGCTCAATTGCGATACAAAGTCGACGAGTTTGTTCAACAAAGTCGACGAGTTTGTCTAACAAAGTCGACGAGTTTGTCTAACAATTATCTTTTTTCTGCAATGACTTCAATTTCTACTAATGCGCCTTTCGGCAGCGTTTTGACAGCAATGGCTGAACGTGCAGGATATGGCTCTGAAAAGAACTCAGCATAGATACTGTTCATTTCAGCGAAATCATTCATGTCGGCCATGAATACCGTTGTCTTCACAACATTGTTCATGGAAAGGCCAACTTCCTCCAAGATTGCTTTCACATTGGTCAAAGACTGACGGGTCTGCTCCTTTATTCCCCCCTCTACAAATGCTCCTGTTGAAGGGTCAATAGGAATCTGACCAGAAGTATAGACGAGATTTCCTACTTGGATGGCCTGACTATAAGGGCCGATGGCAGCAGGTGCCTTCTTTGTGCTAATCACTTTCATATCGTTAATCGTTTATATCACTTAACAATTCTACTTCTTCAACTATTATAAATCTACTGTGCAAAGTTAGCGGAAAAATGGCAAATTGACTGGTTTTTCAGCATAATTGGTGCTCGAATTTATTCGCTTTTATAAAAAAAGAACATTGTTTAAGAGAATTGGCTTATGATAGACCAGATTATTGCTTCAAACGAGTTAGATATAGAAACAACAATGAGATATGACGTTCCACAAAAAAGGGTGGGAACCGCACCAATATTCTCGGCTTTCCACTCTATGTTATTTCAGTGTGTATCAACAAACCAGTCCCGTGATTCTTTAGCCGATTTGCCGCACAGCCCATTCACGTGACAGATCAACAACATATTGCCTAACAGAAACGCTAACTGTCATAAAATGCTAAATGTAACATATAAGAGCTGGACGCTGCCAAAGCGTACCGATACCACCCCACCCGATAGTCATGGCATTCTCGCCTTGCGAGCGTCCTTCGGCCGTGGGTCTCTTTTCTTGATTTCCTGCACACAGCAACTGCGCATCACGGAACCATTGGAAACCGTTATCGGTGAAGTCCTCAATTACATTGAATTTCTGAAATCCGTTCGAAAGTTGGTCCTCACCAATTTCTTCTTGAGCGGACATCTGGCTTGGCACAACCATCATGAATACGGCCAAGAATGCGGTAATAACAATACTATTCTTCATAAACTATCATAATTCTCGGAGCAGCGGGAACCTGCTCGGCTTTACCGCTTGGCTCGTCAAAGAACATGCTTGCATGATTGGTCGAGTCGTGACGAGAATCAACTTTTGTTAAATTCGGATGCAAATTTAGCGAAAATTCCCTGATTATCACTATCTTTGCCGTTAGTTTTAAGTGTATTTAGGTATTATGCGTATGATAGACCAGATTATTGCCTACAATAAAGAGTTCGTGGCACAGAAAGGCTACGAGAAGTATCTGACCGACAAATACCCCGATAAAAAGCTGGCGGTACTGTCATGTATGGACACCAGACTAACCGAACTGCTCCCTGCAGCTCTGGGCTTGAAAAACGGTGATGCCAAGATTATCAAGAACGCAGGCGGCTTGGTGATTTCAGCCTTCGACTCGGCTATGCGTAGCCTCATTGTGGCTATCTATGAGCTGGGGGTAGAAGAGATCATGGTGGTGGCTCACTCCCATTGCGGAGCCTGCCACATGAGCTACGACCACTTCCATCATGAGATGATAGCCCGTGGCGTGACGGACGAGACACTTGACACCATCCGCAAGTGTGGCATCAACCTGGATCATTGGCTGGAGGGATTCAAGGATACCCCCGAATCTGTCCGCAAGACAGTTGAGACTATCAAGACCCATCCTCTTGTGCCAAAGGATGTGGTGGTTCGCGGGTTTATTATAGACTCTGAGACTGGCGAATTAGAAGAAATAAGATAGCACTTATGAAACATATCGCCTTTTCATTCATATTGGCTATCTTGTTATTCTGCTCTTGTGACAACAACGGACGGAACAGCGAGAGCCGCCAAGCTCGCTTGGATGGCCGAGTCGTGACGGACGAAGGCGAAGCCAATACCACAAAGAGTAAAATAACAGCTGAGATGGCCTATGAAGGAGTCAGCAACTATTGCCATAGCGCGTATGACTGGAGTATAGCCAAAGAGAACCGACGCCAAACCGAGAGCCAACGAACTTGTTCGATTGACCGAGGTGCGAAGGAGGAAGGCGAAGCCAACCCCTCCATCATGTATGTTCAGATGGGCGAAGAGACCGATTCTGCCTATCAGGTAGTATTTCGCAGTTATACAGGGGCATTCGTCAATTTCAATGTCGATAAGATAAGTGGTACAACGAGAATGGAAGAATATGTTCCTACCCTTGATGTCAGAAACGAGGCAGGAACTATTAATCTATTCGATTATTTAGAAAAGAAATGAAGAAGATAATTAATCCTTGGCGCAACCATCCTGAGTATAACTGCTTTGGCTGTTGTCCAGACAACCCCATCGGACTTCATCTGGAGTTCTATGAGGATGGTGACTATATCGTGAGCAAATGGAATCCGCAGCATAACTATCAGGGCTGGGTAAACACTATGCACGGCGGTATTCTGAGTACGCTGATTGATGAAGTGTGTGGATGGGTGGTTACCCGCAAGCTGCAGACCAGTGGCTATACTGTACAGCTGAACGTGAAGTTCAAAAAGGCTATTCCGACGACAGAACCAGAGCTGACGATACGAGCAAAAGTCGCGAAGCAAGTCCGCAATCTGGTATATATCAACGCGGAGATTGTCAATTCGAAGGGAGAACTCTGTAACGAAGGCGAGGCCATCTATTTCCTGATGAATCAAGAGAAGGCCAAGGAAATGGGATTCTTACACTGTGAAGTCGAAGATGAATCGAATGAACAGTGAGAGCCATCAAAACATGTTTTGGATGGCCGAGTCGTGATTGAGATGGACAAAGTCAATCGTAAGAAGGATCCAATGGGCAGAGCCATTGCCGAATACTGGAAAGCAAAGACGGCAGACTGGCTCTATATCGATGCAGATACCCTGAAAGAGAAGGCAGGAATATGCGGATATGAAGTCGAGTTGGTTGCCGAAGGTGAACACTATGATTATTTGGCGAGAATTATAAAGAAATAATAGCAATGGCAAGAACATTATCTGCGACAAGTTTATCATAATAAGAGTAAAACTATGGTAGTAACAAACCTGTTGGCATTCACGGAACGGAAACAACTGAGGGAATGGTTTGAGAAGTATCATCTTTCAGAGAAGTGCTGTTGGGTGGCTTGCAACAGGTCAAAGATTCCCAAGCCTGACACACTGCCCTACATAGAAATAGTAGAGGAAGCCTTATGTTTCGGATGGATTGATTCTACAGTAAAGAAATTGTCTGACGGACGGTTGGCACAGAGACTTTCACCAAGAAAGAAAGGTAGCCATTGGACCGAGTTGAATAAGGAAAGATGTAGGCAACTTGAAGAAAGAGGCCTAATGACAGATTCAGGAAGGATGGCATTAAGACATGAATAACGATATGAGCTTCATTAAGTACATTGCAGACGAGAGCCACTACAAGGAAGTCCTGTCATTGATGGCTAAGGCCAAGCAGACGGTGCATTTTTTGCCCTTTGGCTTACGCCGCATCACCGTTTGGCGGGGAAGTTCAAATGTTCAGACCCAATAAAATAAGTAATAATGAAGATAATAGACGACCAACTAATCAGTGACGTAGTGGAACAAGCAAAGCACTCGCCCCGACTGCGTATGAACTACAATTTCCACGAGAGCCTTCAGGACAAGTGTCACCGTTTCCTCAATGCCTTGGAACCGGGTACATTTATCCCTGTGCATCATCATCCTGACAAGGACGAGACATTCGTAATCCTAAAGGGTAAGGTCAGAGTAACGACCTACAAGGATGATGGAAAGATACTGGCATCCTGCGTCATCAGTCAGGAGAGCGGGACCTATGGTGTTGACATCCCTAAGAACGTCTGGCATGGATTGGAGTGCCTTGAACCCAGTGTCCTCTTGGAGTGCAAAGCAGGTCCGTTTGTTGAACATGAGGTGGACGGGATTCTTGAAATCAAGAGCGGTAAAGACATCTTTCTTGCTGGAGGCTGCTTTTGGGGAACGGAGCATTACTTCAAGCAGATTGAGGGTGTGGTGGAAACGGAAGTGGGATTTACCAACGGTCATACTGCCGACCCATCGTACAAGGAGGTTTATACAGACACGACGGGCTATGCAGAGACGGTACATGTGAAGTACAATCCTGATGTGGTTAGCCTTGAATTCCTCCTTCAGATGTTCTTCAAGGCCATCGACCCCACAAGTCTCAACAAGCAGGGGCACGATGAAGGAACCCGCTACCGCACGGGTATCTACTATACCAATGACGAGGATTTGCCCGTCATCGAAAAGGTGTTTGCCGAGGAGCAGAAGAACTATCAGCAGCCTATAGCCGTAGAGAAGCTGCCGTTGCAGAACTTTTATTCAGCCGAAGAGTATCATCAGGACTATCTTGACAAGAATCCTACAGGCTACTGCCATCTGCCCGAGTCACTATTCGAGTTTGCAAGGAAGGCAAATTCATAAATTATCCCAAAATTTCTCCCGTGTCCACACAAATACGGGAGATTTTTCGTAAATTCGCAGCATATTTTATTAAAGACTCAACTTTCCCACCCTTCTAAAACCACGAATTTCACGAATTACACGAATTACCATGCGGATAATAAGTCATTCCACTAATGGTCGTAAACGACCGACGCGCTCGACCTATGGTCGCTTTGCTTGCAAAGAATTTCACAAATTATGGCTGCGCAGCCAATTCGTGTAATTCGTTGCATCTTTAGATGCATTCGTGAAATGCTAGTCTGCATAGATAAAATTCGTGTAATTCGTGAAATTCGTGGTTTAAAAGAAAGGGTGGAAAACTTCAGTTAAAGTATTTGAAACGCAAAAACGGAATATATGGAAATGAGAAAGATTCTAACTGTGAGTTTGCTACTGCTTGTCATAGCGACGAGTGTGATGGCACAAAGTAAAACGTTCTGTATTGCCAAGGACGGGAAGACTGCGGCAATCGTGGTGGACGAACAAGACTGGAAGGGCGTCATCCGCGCTGCCAACAATCTTGGCGATGACGTCAGGAAGGTATGTGGTACGCCGAGTGAGGTCATAGCACATACATCTTCCATCTTACCACATACCTCTTCCATCGTGGTTGGTACCATCGACAAGAGCCGTCTTATCGATAGGCTCATCAAGCAGAAGAAGCTTGATGTGAAGAAGATTAAGGGACATTGGGAGGGCTATGTCATCGATGTAGTTGACGGAAATCTCGTCATCGCTGGCAACGATAAGCGTGGTACCATCTTTGGCATCTACGAGATATCGCGTCGCATAGGCGTGTCGCCTTGGTACTGGATGGCCGATGCCCCTGTGGTACATCAGAATGAGTTGTATTACGACGACGGCTACGAATACGACTGGCCTGCAGTGAAGTATCGCGGAATTTTCATCAACGACGAGTGGCCCTCGTTCGGCACGTGGTGTCAGAAGCACTTCGGTGGCGTGAACTCCAAGGCTTACGAGAAGATCTTTGAGTTGCTGCTGCGCCTGAAAGCCAACTACTTCTGGCCCGCCATGTGGGCTACAGCCTTCAACGAGGATGACCCTGAGTCGCCCCGTCTGGCCGACGAGATGGGTATCGTCATGGGCACCTCGCACCACGAACCCATGATGCGTTCTCACCGCGAATACCTGAAGCGTAAGGACGAGGTAGGTCCTTGGGACTACGCTACGAACAAGGAGCGTGTAGATCAGTTTTTCCGTGAGGGTATGGAGCGCAATAAGGCGTACGATAACCTCGTGACTATCGGCATGCGTGGCGATGGCGACGTAGCGATGGGCAAGGGCGACGACCAGGAGAATATGAAGACGCTACAAAACGTCATAAAGGGGCAGCGCAAGATTATCAAGGACATCTACGGACGCGAGGATGCCGTACCACAGCTCTGGGCTATCTTCACCGAGGTACAGCGTTATTATGATGCCGGCTTCACCGTGCCTGATGACGTGACGTTGCTGTTCTGCGACAACAACTGGGGCTACATCCGCCGTATGGGCACCGAAGCCGAGCGCAAGCGCAAGGGCGGACTAGGCCTCTACTACCATATCGACATGAATGGTGGCCCGTGGAATGACCGTTGGGTGAACACTACCACCGTTCCAAAACTACGCGAGCAATTGAACCTCGCCTACAAGAGTGGCATCGACCGCATCTGGATTATCAACGTGGGCGACCTGAAACCCAAGGAGATGCCCATCTCGTTCATCATGGACTATGCATGGGAACCAGAGATTGAACCCGGAGACGAGCAAGGATGGTTGCGACAATGGACACAATCGGTGCTCGGCGGTATCTCCAAGGAAGATGCCAAAGAGGTTGCCGACATCATTGCCCGCTATTCGAAGTATAACCTCTGGCGCAAGCCCGAAGTACAGGTTCCAGGCCTCTTCAACAACGAGGAGATGCTGCATCTGAACAATCTGTGGCAGTCGCTTGTACTACGTTGTGAGGCTTTGAAGGAGCGTATTCCCGCTGCGTCGCAGGATACTTTCTATCAGTTGGTCTACTACCCCGCTGTGGCAAGTGCCGGCGTGGCGATGATGTATAACGCCGCCACGATGGGCGACAGCCTCACCGTCTGCGATCTTATGGCGAAGGATCAGCGACTCACCGATTATTATAACAAGGAATTGGCTGGCGGCAAGTGGGACGGCATGATGCTCGACAACCATATCGGCTACACGCAGTGGAGTATCCCCGACAAGAACCGCCATCCCATGAGCCTTAGCTACAAAGTCGACCACAGACTATTGGCGGCGAACGCCACCCCGTCAAAAGAATACGCCATCCCTGCTATCGATTTCGTCAATAATGCACGTGAGGTGAGCCCCTGTCTGCACAGTGATGGCTGGACGATACTGTGGGGCCTTGGTCGCGGGGACGGCTGTATGGGTGCCGACAATGTGATGAAGAGTTATCCCAAGGGCGACGGTCCTGTGCTGGAGTACGACATTGACCTCTGCCCTACCGACGGCAAAGGCACTGTGGCCATCGGCATCCTGCCCACACAGGATGTCTATCCTGCCCGTGGCCTGCGTCTTGGCGTACAGATAGACGACTGGCCCATGGCGACCGTCGATGCCCGTCAGGGCTTCCACGACGAGTTCCGCGAGTACACGCCTCAGAACCTCGCGCAGTCGAAGAAGCTGAAGCCCCTGCCGCCACACAACAACCTTTTGCTCAGCGGCTGGAAGGATGGGCGCAAGATGCTCCGTCGCGACGAGGTCTTTGATAATATCCGCTGGCTCGAGGTCAACTTCGGCAATATCTCTGCGGGTAAGCACAGGCTGAAGCTCATCATGATTGACCCCGAGATTGTGGTGGAGAGCATCGTCGTTAACCCCGACAACAACCGCTATAGCTATTTCGGAAAATAATATGGATTTCAAAGGAAAAATAGCCGTAATAACCGGTGGTGCACAGGGCATCGGACGGTGTATTGCGGAAGAGTTTCAGAAAGCTGGCGCTACGGCTTGTGTGATAGATAAGCAGCAGGGCGACCACTTTGTTGGCGACCTTGCGGACAAACAAGTGTTGGAGCAGTTCGCTAAGGAAGTGATAGACCAGTACGGCCATGTGGATTTCCTCGTCAATAATGCCCTGCCGCTGATGAAGGGCATCGACGAGTGCAGCTACGAGGAGTTCCAATATGCCATGAGCGTAGGCGTGACGGCTCCGTTCTACCTCGCCAAACTCTTCGCCCCGCATTTCGCCGAAGGTGCTGCCATCGTGAACATCTCGTCTTCGCGCGACCGAATGAGCCAGCCGCAGACAGAGAGCTACACGGCTGCAAAGGGCGGCATTGCGGCACTGACCCATGCGCTTGCCGTAAGTATAGCGGGCAAGGTACGCGTGAACAGCATTTCGCCTGGTTGGATTGACACCGCCTATACCGTTTACGAGGGTCCCGATGCCGTGCAGCAGCCTGTCGGGCGTGTGGGTAATCCCTTGGATATTGCAAACATGGTGCTCTATCTCTGTTCCGACAAGGCAGGCTTCATCACAGGCGAGAACATCTGCATCGACGGTGGCATGACCCATCAGATGATATACCATGGCGACCATGGCTGGACTTTGGCATCAAAAACGGATAATAGTGTTTAACAACATAAAAACAATAGTGACTTATGAAAAAGATTTTATCAGATTGGACCTTCGGTCGAGCCTACTCACGCTCGGCAGAACACAAGCGAACTTGGCTCTGCTCTCGCTTAATCGTAGCCTTGTCAGTATTGCTCACATTGACAGCCTGCAACAGTAACGAACCAAAGGCTGAGTCCGCAGCAACAACTGACGGGAAGGCCATCGTAGAGAACATCATGACGCGTACCAGCATCCGGCAGTACACGGATCAGGCCATCAGTGCCGACACGGGGCTTAGAAGCATTACCGTGGGCTACCAGTACAGCGAGATCATCCGTGCCATCGTCTGTGTATTCCTATGTGGCGGCAGCTGTGTGGAAGACCTCTGTCAGTTCCTGAAGGACTACCTCGTTGAGCGTCCGCATACCCGCGTACCAAGTGTAGACACGGTGCTTCGCGGCATCAGCGAGCTTGCCACGGAGAACATCAGCTACACGGCTGAGACGTCGGGCAACACCTACGACTTCAACACGGCAGCAAGCCTGACGAACTGCTCCTGACGTGCCGAGCGGTGCGAGAGCCTCTTCGGCGTGGAGGCAACCTCCAGCGTGAAGCGTTTCGTGTTCCGCTTCGTCACCCTTCCGGCAAAGTGGGTCAGGACTGCACGCAAGGACGTGCTCAACATCTATTCAGGGCGGCCCTACGGACTTTGTTCGCCCACGGGTAGGAAAAAACACCTTCGAGGACTTTACTTTGACCCCAAATCAATTTGGTGAAAGGGAAAGTTTTGACTCCAATATGACAGCTTGTAAATCTTTGTTACTTTTCCAGGGCAGGCTATCCATTACCCCAACATTGGCAAGACTTGTAGCTCATCTCAAAAAATAGTGCGGATTTTGGGAGAAATACACTATCTTTGTGCACGTCAAGACCACATACTGCTCTCATAAGCCTAAAATTGGAGGATTCACAAATAAAATACATGCTATAAACAGCACACCTCAAAGATACAACAAAAATGTGACTCAGAGCACAAAAAGATAGGATTAAGCGTATGTGAGCCTTGATTTCTAACTTTTCGGAGCTATTTATTCACATTTTTATCTCGACTGGCTTATAATCTCGAAAATTTTATCTAAATTTGCACAGAAAAAAAGAAATGTCTGTTGCCCGCGACGTTGTGAAGCGGGACTTAGTGAAGGGTACTAAATGAACAAGTATCGACTGTATAGCATCGGACACTCCAATCAGTCGCAGGAAGATTTTCTAGAGTTGTTGAAAAGCCATGATATCAATTGTGTCGTGGATGTTAGGAGCGTGCCCGCCAGCAAGTATACGCCGCAGTTCAATATGGATCCTCTGAAATGGTTTCTTAAGAGTCACGACATTCAGTACCTGCATTTCGGAGATGAGTTTGGAGCTCGCCGGACTGATTGTTTAGATGCTGACCATCAGGTGAATTTTGAACTGGCAGTTGAAACGCCGAACTTCAAGCATGGCGTGGAACGATTGATGAAAGGTCTGGAGCAAGGCTTTCGTATTACGCTGATGTGCTCGGAGGCCAATCCATTAGAGTGTCATCGGTTCTCGCTTGTCTCCCGCTTTTTCTACGACAACGGCCTTGACGTGCAGCACATATTGAAGGGAGCGGAACTGGCATCGCATAAGTCCCTGGAAGAAGAGATGATTGCGGAGTTCATACGTTCAAGGAAATATCATGTTCCTGAGGTCGACGAACTCTTTGGTTCATACACATCAGAGAATCAGCGGCGCGACGCTTATAGGCAGAAGAATAGGGTAATTGGTTTTCGCCTGATGCCGTCAGAGGAGGAAGAATAAAGAATGGAGGCACATTTCATTTGTCTGGCTAATTCTCTGAAGCGTGGCGGGCGATGCATCGCTGGTGTGGAAGTCGTGTTGGACGGAGAACGGCGTTGGACGGTCATAAGGAAACATGATGGCAGTCCCAAATGGGTTCGGCCTATTGACAAAACGACGGAATTCGGCGAGATTTTAATAGGCGAGGCACGAACGATTCCATTACTGTCAATAGTCAAGTTGACTGACGTGGTGCCGATTCCATATCAGGCGCATCAAGAGGATGTACATTATTCGATGATGATGGTCGTTGGGCGGGTTCCGGCATCTGTACAGGTTCTCAGCCAGTTTGTTGACAAGGCTCACCCTGTCATCTTTTATGGCACTGACCGTGCCATCGACATTCCTACCTACGCTGCTGCTGACCATTCACTGATGTTCGTACATGCCGATACCGCTGAAATTGTGAGCGAGGTCAAGGAGGACAAGACACGCTACAGGATGCTACTCGGATATAACGGTGTGACATACGACCTTTCTGTGACCGACCCAGATTTTATCGACACGCTCAACTGCGGTCGTGCCAGCATTGGTGAGCAATCCAATGTTTATGTCACACTTTCACTGGGCCTTGTCTATGAGGAACGGCATCACAAGCTGGTGGCAGCTGTAGTCGTCCCTACAAGTGAAACGAGTGGGAGTGTCATTATCGAGGATATGGTTGAAGCCATTGAAGCAGACACCCGACCGTTCACAAAAGAAGAGCGCAGAAGCGTTAGACGGGCATTCATTGTTCCGTGTCAGGACGGCCTCGCCGTTTGTTTCCGTCGGAAAAACGGCGGCGAGGACTTCATGCCGCTCGATGAGAAGAGCATTGGAAAGGCTTGGGACAAGGTCAATCTGAAGCAGTCGGTCGTGGTGAGGTATAAAGACGGGAAGCAGAAACTAAGGATTCGGTGTCGCAAATCCTCTGTATTCACAATTATCATTGCTTTGTTCTTATTTGTTTGTGCAAAGGTACGAGTTTTCCTTCGTTTATTCGTTAATGTGCGAAAGTTTTACTAATTTTGCGCACATAAATATAATATCAAAATGCAAACGATAGAACAAATAGGCAATGCGGAATTGTTGAAGAGGAAGAAAACGCTATTTCTCTGTTCTAAGCGGACGCCAATAGAAATGTACGGACAAGTGTTCCAATTTGTTAGCAGCAGAGCCAGATACAAAACGTGAACGTTGGACGGTGGCCATTTATACACGCATCCGTTCCATTACACTTCCTGAAGATGTCTTGAAAGGTCGTGAGCAACCGCTATCCAGATTTTGTGTTTTGCTATCAGCATTCGTATTGTTTCGCTGTTGAGTGTAAATGGCGGGAACGGCTGACTGCGAATATCGAAAAGGACTTGTTTTCAACTGAGAACCAGACGTTTCTCCGCAAGGCGACGGCTCTGCACCAGTGCCGCGTGAAGGAGGACGAGGCGTGGAAGAAGACCATTAACGCCATGATGGACTTGCTGCCTTCTGACGAGCTGACGGCACTGTACACACAGTTGAAGGGCTTCGAGTTGTGTCCGAGTTAGCAATGTGACATTGTTAGCTCGGATTTGTTTTTTTCTGGTTAGTTTGTGACATTGCGAGGTCAAATCAGGCTGATTCTTGTTACTTTGTGATGCAGTGAGTTAGAAAAAGGCTGCTTTGATTTGATGGTTGGGATTGCAAATCCTTCCAACGTGTTTTACTCGCTCCAATCCTCCTGAGTCTTGCGGACGTAGGTATTGCCTTAGAATTTACTGATCTCAGCCATGAATGACGGGCGACGGCGATAGACCTCGCGGAAATGTTCTGCCAACTCGTGGGCGGCAGTATTTCCGTTCTCCAGTTTCAGCATGGCTTCCATGGAATTACGTATGCGGCTGTAATGCTTGGCACCCATGTTCCTTGCGGCAAAGTCTTTCAGCATGCTGACATACTCCGTCAGGAGTTCTTCGGAATGGGTTGACTTCAAATGATGGGCATAATTGTCAAACATGTCCAGCGAATGGTGATTGGCATCCATGAGCAGGGCGAAGAGCCGTTCCCGGTCTTGCTCCTCGACATAGATGTCAGCCTCTATGCTGGAACTGTACCCAGAACACGTCGGTTGAGATGCTGTAAATCTCATCCCAGTTCGTCACATAATAACTGTGCCAACGGTCGCCGATGTTTTTCTCCTCGCCAAAGGCATCCTCAAGCCGGGCAATGAAGTCGGCGGCAGAGTCCTCATCCTCGATGAACCGCTCGTTAAGAAAAGTGGTTAGTTCTTTATTGAACTTTTTATCCTTGCTGGCATAGTCCAGACAGAACTCCCGCAGGTCTTCAAGTGTTGCCAGTGGCATTAGGTCTTTGATTTGCTTCATAATGAATCCTTATTTCTGCAAAAGTACAACATTCTGCCGAATAATCGGCGTTTTTTTGACAATTATTTCATCCTTCCACCGTCCGCTCCAACAATTCTGCTGCAATCTTCGGACTGACGAGCCGCATGAGGCTATTGTCCTCACGGTCATTCGAAAGGAGGTTCATGCTACCGTACCAAACGAGGGACTGGTCGATGACGGCATAGCGTTCATAGCAATGGCTCTCTGTATTGGCCTGAATACCTACAGCCCCCATCTGATTCAGCAATTCTTTGTGATGTTCCCAGCCATCCTCAGGATACTCTTCTGGACTCAGCACAAATAGCTTGATAGTCACGCCCCGCTTCTGAAGATCCTCTGACTGGCCGACAAGCCATCCAACTTTTCTTGAACTCAGGAACGGGCTGGAAATAACGATGCTCTTCTCAGCAGCAAGAACATCCTTTTCAAACACCTCCCAATAACCGACACCGTCGAAGATGGAATTACTCACCTCCTGTTTGTCCACCACTTCTGCACACACCTCAAAGCCTATCTTCTTGTACGTCCTCAGTCGCCTATGATACATCCTCTCCAAGACGGGGATATGTTGGTCAATATAGTCGAAGATGATGACATCCTTCTTTCCCTCATAATCACGGTTCAACCGTCCGGCATATTGTTCCACATTTCCTTCAAACGATATGGGCATGGCCAGCAGCATGGTGTCAAGCCTTGGGTAATTGAAGCCCTCTCCGATATACTGTCCGGTAGCAACAATAATCATACTTTCATTCCGACTCACAGCAGCCATTTTCTCCCTCAATTCGGCACGTGACTTCAAGCTCTTTCCTCCCTGTAGGAGAAACACATGGTCTGCCGCTCCCTGTAACTGACTATGCATCGCTTCCGCATGCTCTCTGTACTTGGTCATCACCACTGGGGTGCGACCTTTCTTGACACAATCCACTGCATCGGCCACAATCTGCATGTTCCGCATTTCGCTGCCGACAATCAGCCGGTATAACTCTGAGATATGCCTGTCTTCGGAAGATGAGAGGTCAACTGTCCGTGTGAAACGTGGATAGACATAATGGCCTATCCCCTGCTTTACTGCCCGTTCCTTGGCGGTATATCGATGCAGTATTGGCCCTAACTGCATAAGCAGTTTGCGTTCCTGCTTATCGCCCCGCTTCACGGTAGCACTCATGCCATAGACATAATGGGCAGACGATGCCCGAAGTACGTTCTCAAAAGTAGCCGCTGCTGCATGGTGACATTCGTCAACGATAATCATCCCATAATCGCGCACCATCGGATTGATGTCATCCGCCTTTCCCAACGAGCCTATCATGGCGATGTCGATAATTCCCGTCGCCGCCTTTTTCTGAGAGGAGAAGGTACCAATGACGGAATTACGCCGTTTGGTCTGTCCTTTCGGAGTGATATAGGTTGGAAGCTCTTCATTGATAGTCAGAAACCGCTCTAAGTCCCTGACCCAGTTGTTCATGATTTCGACAGTATGCACCAGCACCAGCGTATTTACCTTTCTCTTGGCAATCAGATTAGCTCCGATGACCGTTTTGCCGAAAGCCGTAGCTGCTGCGAGCATGCCCATATCATGTAACAGCAATCGCTCTGCTGCAACTGCCTGTTCAGGATACAGTTCACCGTTGAAAGAAACGTTAATCGTCCTTCCCTCCTGCCTCTTGTCCACGATGCTATATGGAATCTCGGCATCGGACAAATGTTTTTTCAGTTCATCAAGGCATCCTTGCGGCAGAACAATATAATCGCCTTCGTCATAACCGTCATAAACTATGCGTGGTGTTTCACGCGTAGAGAAACCTAATGCCAGGTTCTGGAAGAACTGCGGATTTGAATAGGCGGCCAGCCTCCTGATGGCATTTTGAAGGCGCGGCTTCAAATTCTGCCTGTCGATGTATATGCCATCAGAGAGAGTCACCTTTACAGGCCCGTTGGCATCCTCAATCTTGAAGTGCCGGACTGAAGGTTTGGGATTAGCGCCAAAGAGAAGCAGGTTTCCATCCTTATGGTCATCCACTTTATCACTCTGGAACAACTCCATCGTATGATCCTCTGGGCACCAAAACCTGATGTAGGCATCTACCTCAGCCTCAGACAACTTCCGCGTATGCAGCAACTTGCCCCATTGGTCATGATAGGGTCTCCATAATTCATCTACAAAAGCACTGTTGCCCTTGCGAAGTGCCTGCCCCTGAAAAGGAAGGGCGATGAGATTCCCTAACTTCCCTTCTGGAAGACAGTCCTGCATCGGCATCATTCGGTCATAGTATCGAAAGCTTTTGAGACTCACCGACTCTGCACCTTTGGCAAGCAACGCCTCACCAAATCGTCGCACCTTCGCGGCCTGAATGGCCTCGCTGAAGAATATCCAGACATGAGCACCATTGCCCGAACGGGAGCGTTCAACCAGCGCATCGACTCCCACCGATAAGCAAATCTCCCGTAGCGCATCCACTTCTTGCTCCCAGTCCTTTGAGGAAGCCGTATTCTCATCGTGATTGTCAAAGTCGAAAACCAAAAACCAGCACGTCCCATCCGGGAAAAGCGGATAGAGGCCGATGACATCCGTACAATCTTCCTTTCTGCCGTTCAGATGTTCCAAGATAGCCGAAATCTTCAGCTCCTTATAATCCTTGGCCAGACAGTCTTGACACTTCACTTTTTCTCCGCTCTTCTTCGGACACGTCCCCGTTTTCCAGAAATTATTACACTGTGTATAGTATCCCTTTTTCGGCCCCCGCCTCACATACACATCCTTGCGTCCTCGAAAGTAGGAATAGAACTGGATGGCATGCTCAGCCGTCAAAGCAGGAAACTCTATCTCCACAGGCCGCTCCCGCCTGACGGCTTCGGCAAACGCATCATAGTTATACGGTATTCTGTTTTCATCCAGCAGTCCCTTCAGATACCGTATTTCCGACTCTAACCGTGCGATATGGTTGTCCTCTGTATTCACAGTTTCACTTGTTTGCCATTTCTCTATTATTGCTTGCAAAAATAAACATTTTCCCGCAAAAAGCAAAGGATATATACCTTATTTAATATAATTTGTTTGGTGATATGGCAAAGTTTGAGTAATTTTGCAGCCAAAGAACGGAAAACATGTCACGCGAACAAATTATAGCCAAGCATAAGAGCCTTTTCTGGTACACCCCGGAAGCCGAGAAACATAACATCAGCGATGCCCTACTCGTGGAGCGCATCCTCAACGACGGAACGCTCGACGATTACCGCGAACTCGTCAACACGCTTGGCGGTAAGCGCGTGGCCGAGGTTTTCTTCTCAGCCACAGGCCGTCAGAAGCAGAACTACTATCCCGAAATCTACCACTTCTTCTCACTAGTCCTCAGGAAATATGCATAGCGAGATACTCAACGACCGACAGACCGAGCTGCTACCGTTGCTGGCGCAGTTCCGCCGCGAGTACTACCTTGTGGGAGGAACGGCCATCGCCCTCTACCTCGGCCACCGCCGCAGCATCGACTTTGACCTGTTTAAACCCTCGGCCATCAACCACAAACGCAACCTTGACAAGATTGCGGCCACGCCGTTCGCCCACACCGTCACCCGCCGCGTCGCCGAGCAGATGAACCTCATCGTCAACGATGTCAAGCTGACCTTCTTCCAATACCCCTTCCCCGTAGAGCCTACCACCAAGTTCGAGACATACTTCCGCCTGCCTTCGCTGCTTCAGTTGGCTGCCATGAAGGCATACGCCCTCGGCCGCCGCTCCAAGTGGAAGGACTACGTAGACCTCTACTTCCTCTTGCGCGACCACTTCACCATTGCCGACATCACGGCCTGCGCCACTCAGCTCTTCGGCGAACTGTTCTCCGAGAAGATGTTCCGTTCTCAGCTCTGCTATTTCGATGACATCGACTATACTGAGGCCGTGGACTGGCTCATTCACAATCCACCAAGCGACAACGACATCAAGCAGGCCCTCACAGAGATTGCTGTGCAGGGAGTGGAGGGGCTGTAAGAAATACTATAAGAAGCACAGGGCGGGAAAGGCTACGGGTAGGCGAACGGAGTTCAGGAATGACTGAGGCCGGGGATGTCGGCGGGGGTTCCCGCCCTTTTTTTACCAATTTGATACTTTTAACGGCAAAAGCGAATGTGTTTGCAGAATTATTCGTATCTTTACACCCACAGAACAATAGAACATTCAAGCGCATGGATTCAATATTCATTATCCAGGGCATCCTGATTTACATCTACGCCTTCGACCACCGCTCGACCTCTGGTCGCTTGCTACCGTAGGGACGCAAGAACCCGCTGCACATCCACGTGCGCAGCGGCACGGACAACTTCTCCATCACCTAAACGGCTCAGTTGCAATAGTCCGTGGATGAGCTGGCACACCATTCTTCCCAAATAATACCCGTAAACGATACATATTTGAGATAGAATGTGTACCTTTGTACCTTGGCAAAGATTAGTAACACATTCGACAGCACGTCTCTGCTTCAGTATATGTTCCCCAAGGACATGCTGAAGTACTTTGAGATAACCAACGTCGAGGAGGAACATACCGGCAAGTATGATGAGACGAAGACGGAGATAGTCTTTCTTCACGTTTACATGGACGAGCGTGACTTGCGAGACGAGGAGTGGCACGATCTGAAGCCTAACGGTTTCACGGAGGCGAGGATTATCCATGACTTCCCTCTTCGTGAGTTGAAGGTGGTGCTCCATGTGCGCCGTCGCAGATGGCTGGCTGAGGATGGCGGTAACGTAACTTTAAACCTGTTTTTTTTCTTGACCGAACTCCTGTCTTACGGTGTTGAATGTTAAAAGTGGACTCCAGATTCGCATATTTACCCGAAAAAGTTTGTTTGATTGGAAAATATTGCCTATTTTTGCAGTCGTAAACATACAACATTGTAGTGTTATACAAAATATTATAATACAAACTATCAGAAAAGTAAAGTAAATATGACTGATTATTCTGATTATTCAGCACCTGAACTGGTGAAGATGCTTGGCAGTCGATTTAAGGACTACCGGCTGAGGGCCAACATGACACAGAAGGAGGTTGCAGAAATGGCTGGACTCTCCGTTCTGAGTGTCTATAGGTTTGAGAATGGAACTGTGACAAGCATTTCGCTCAGCACATTCCTGCTACTGATGAAGGCTGTTGGGTGCATCAATGATCTGAATGACCTGATGCCGGAACAGCCAGAGTCACCTTATTTGTATAAAGAAACTAAGAAGATTCAACGTGTAAGACATAAAAAGATATGAAGGAAGTTTTGAAAGTATTCCTATGGGGACAGGAAATTGGCCGTTTGTCATGGCATGATGCCCGGAAGACCACATTCTTTGTCTATAATCCTGAGTTCTTGAAGGGGACTTTGGATATTGCTCCTTTGGCTGCTTCCATCCATCATCCGCTCAGTACCCGTGCTATCTTTGGTGAAGCAGAGCGCATCTATCAGAAACTGCCTTCGTTCATAGCCGATTCTTTGCCGGATGCGTGGGGAAACCAGCTCTTTGAGCAATGGCGGAAGAATAATAATCTCACGGAACGAAGCGTGACTTCGCTTGAAAAACTGGCTTTCATCGGCAAGCGAGGCATGGGTGCTTTGGAGTTCGTGCCTGAGGTTAAACGTGATGCGATGATAGACAAGATCGATATCAAGGCATTGGCAGACCTAGCAGAGAAGATTGCTATTGAGCGTGACAATGTGAGAATCCTGCCTGATGAGTCAATAACCTTGCAATCGTTGATAGCAGTCGGCACCTCTGCAGGTGGTCGTCAACCCAAAGGTATTATTGCCATCAACAAGAAAAATGGTGAGATACGTTCCGGTCAGACTGATGTTAAACCAGACTATGACTATTATATCTTGAAGTTTGGTGACAAGGCTCGTTCGTCAGCAGAACTGGAGCAAGCCTATTATGAAATGGCTACAGCAGCTGGTATCAACATGATGGAGTCGCGATTACTTGAAGTGGATGGGATAAAGCACTTTCTCACCAAACGCTTTGACCGTAACGAAACTGGCAAGTTACATACACAGACCTTGGCTGCAATGGATCCTGAAGCCGACAGTTACGAAAAGCTCTTTGCTGTCTGCCGCAAGTTGCATCTGCCTGAAGTGGATTGCCAGGAACTATATCGTCGCATGGTGTTCAACATCCTGGCCAACAATACTGATGACCACCACAAGAATTTTACCTTCATCATGGATCGTCAGGGTACATGGCGATTGTCACCAGCCTACGATATGACCTACATCTTCGATACAGGGGGCTATCTACCCAACAAGGAGCACTGTCTGATGATCGGCGGTAAGTTGCAAGGCATCACTCGTGAGGATGCCATCCAGTTTGCCCGTGACAACGGTATACGCCGACCTGATGCCATCATCCGTGATGTGGTTGCGGCCTTGAAGCAGTTCAGAACCATTGCCACGAAATACGGTGTGTCAGAACAATGGACGGGTAGGGTCGAGACTACGATTATCGACCACCTGAAAGAATGGGGTGAATGGACGGAGCAGCGAGAACAGAATCGAACTCGTTCGGGTTCTGTCGAGTCGCGACGGACAAAGACCGAAGGTCAATGCCAGGAAGATGTGGCAATACCAGAACAGACTATCAACGGCCATTTGGTTTCCAATATCAGTATAGAGCAAGCCTATAAAGGCAACTTCCACTTGCTCGCTGAAATCGATGGCAAGCAGCGGAAGTACGTCATTGGCAAGAATAAGGAGGAGTTCTCGCTGATTGAGAAGACTGGTATTGCCAACCTCTCTGCAGACCAGCTTAAAGCTATGGCAGAGAAATACTTTTTCTCTTGACGGAATAACGATGAGTAGCCTTGTCATAGCCATATTCTTGTTGAGCATTGGAGCCAGCTTTGTGCAGCGCACAACTGGCTTCGGCTTTGGCATCTTCATCATGACGATGCTACCGTTCTTCCTGCCGACATACGGGGAGGCCACAACACTCTCAGGACTTCTTGCAATCACGACTTCAGCTGTCATCGTTTGGCGAATGAGAGGCTATGTCACATGGAAACGGCTTTGGCCGATACTGCTGACGTTTATTGGCGTTTCGACAATAGCCATCTTTGCTTTGACCCGCATCGAAGACCACATATTGAAGCGGATTTTGGGAGTGGCATTGATAGTCATCAGTATCTATTTTGCGCTGTTCAGCCAGAAGATCAAGTTGCCGACAACAAAACGTGTTCAGGTAGGTGCTGGTACACTCAGCGGTCTGATGGGTGGATTCTTTGGAATGCAAGGCCCGCCAGCCGTACTATATTTCATCCAGTCGGAACCCACTAAGGAACACTATATGGCAATGGCTCAGACCTACTTCCTGATTGGCAATATAATGATGACCTTCGTTCGTGCCTATAACGGTTTCTTCACCACGACCGTCCTGACTGATTATTGTTTCGGACTTGGTGGAGTCATCATAGGCACAACCCTTGGAGCTTATGTCTTTAAGCGCATTCCCAACCGAATCTTTCGATATATTGTCTATGCTTATATCGCAGTGAGCGGCGTGGTTATTCTAATGTCAAATTGATATGCCAATACAGGTAACATACAGAAGAACCAGGAGGCTGTCAATGCGCATCGTAAAGAATGGTGATGTGCATGTGTCTGCATCCGTTGGTATGCCTAAGAAAGAGGTAGAACGGTTCATTGAGGAACACCGCGAGTGGATAGCCGAGGCACGGAAGAAAACCTGTGAAAGCCAGAAGCGCAGGGACTTTTATAATCAGCTGCCGCTAAAGACAAGAGAACAGGCTGATGATGCCCTACAGCGATTGAAAGCTCTGATAGAACCGATGGTGGAACGGCACTCCAAGGAGATGGGCGTGAAACCTTCTGTA
>Ga0256404_1000455_pt1 | contig 106539 bp, 74 predicted proteins | sample RumenRJG_01DNA_FD_185990 | JGI IMG/M metagenome (GOLD analysis project Ga0256404, IMG submission 185990) | Bovine rumen microbial communities from Lethbridge, Alberta, Canada - RJG_01 | ecosystem: Host-associated > Mammals > Digestive system > Stomach > Rumen | place: Canada: Alberta...
GCCCAAGACCGAAAGGAAATCATGCAGGAGTATATCTACTACTCGCTCGGCCCTCTGCTGGACGAACAGGACATTCTTGCCGTATGGCTTGAATATGAGGGTTGGATAAGCAGCAGTACCTATCAGCCCAAGCCCAGGCTCTGCAAGTGGAAAGACAAGGTGACCAGCCGTGATGTGCGCCATCTGACATGGAACATAGCCAAGCGCATGGGCATGGAGAACGGATATAAGAGCGAGACTTGTGGCCGTTTCGTGAAGGCCATGTTCCCAGACCTGTGCGTCAAGCGTGACGGTTCACCCTGTACGGACAGCTACCTGTCGCAGAACCTGCTGGAGGAAAAGCCCAATGACCTTATCAAGATTGACAAGCCTGAACCACATTCAATAGCTTTCCACTTCCGTAATATGGAAATGAAACAGGCTGTCTGATCATCTTACAATACTGACTCTGCATCGCCGTACAAATTCTTTGCTGGATCTGTGCGGCGATTTTCTATGCCTATAAGTGAACCTGACTATTAGCATACCCGCCCTTCCCACTGCAATAAACAACCATTCATAACCAGAGGCGACCATAAAAAACCAGCGCCATCCACATTATACCATTATTATCTATGCATGGTGCATCATAAACTTCATAACGCAATGATAATGCAGTTCCTTTGCAGCCGAGACACAAAGGTCTCATCGTATCATATGAAGAACGTCGAATTGACATTCAACGACCTTCCGCAGGTCGTTGCCGAGCTTCGGGATGAAGTCGTCGGCATGAAGGTGGTACTGCTTGACCTTCAGAAAAGCCAAACCAAGCAGAAGTTGGAACGTGTGCGTCGCACGATGAACGTGGAGGAAGCGGCAGATTATCTCCGCATGCCTCTTAACACCCTATACATGAAGTTGCAGAAGGGCGAGGTGCCAGGATCGAAGCCCGGCAAGCGTTGGGTCTTGTTCAATGACGAACTCGACAAGTGGCTGGAGGTGAAACGCAAGAATGCTGTACCCCTGACCACCGAGGAAGAGAATGATGCCATCCTTTCGTCCCATCGTCGTAAACCCAACAAGCGTGACTGGTAACATGTTTGATATGACTGAGTGTACAATGTATAGGGTGTATCAGTTATATGCACTGAAGACGATGGCTACAATGTCCACAACGTATCCGGTTGCTGCACTGGCTACAGTGTATGTGTATACAGCGTTAACACTGGCTACAGTATATACAACGGTTACAATGTCTGCAATGTGTATGTTGTCTGCAATGAAGACAATGTATACAGAGTATTCAACGGAACCAGTGTATAAAGAGTCTACAATAGCGATAATGGATAAACTGTATTCGCGATATACAGAGTACACAAGGTCTATAATGGCAAAAATGTACACAATGTATTTAATAAACAGAGTAAAAGTATGAGAAGAATTATATTATTCACTAACATTAAGGGAGGCGTAGGAAAGACCTCCTGTTGTGCGCTCTTTGCGCAGTATCTGTGTGAGAATGGTTATTCCGTGAAGGTCCTGGATGCAGACATTCAGGCATCCTTATCCCGTCACAGGGAGAGGGAACTGGCAGCCAACCCGGATGCGGTTATCCCATGGGAAGTGAGTACAGTTGACACGACAGACCGCCAGAGCCTGCAGTCCTCTATCAAGGAGGCGATGGAGTTCGACGGTGTTGTCCTCTTCGACATGCCGGGAACCCTCAATGCCGCCAACCTCGACCTGCTGTACAAGGCAGCAGACCTCGCCGTGGTGCCCATCTCCTACGACTTCGACACCATCGATGCCACTGGTATCTTCATCAAGGTCATCAAGCGCGTGAAGGACATCCAACTGGTGTTCCTGCCCAACCGAATCAACACAACCGAGAATCGTGCCGACGAGATGAAGCAGCGCGAGGAAACGGTAAAAATTCTTGGCAGGATCGGCAGGGTCACACCGAGGATCAAGCAGAGTGTAGTCATCAAGCGTTATTCAACCGTTTCAGCACTTGACAAGTACCAGAAGGCTGCGGTTGAGCACGCCTTTAACGCTATTGTCGAACATATTAAACTGTAACGGATATGAGCGAGCAGACGTTTCCCCTTAGTGATTTCAATGACCTCGAAAACAGTGTCAGGAACATCACCCAGCAGCCGAAGCCCCAGAAGCAGCAGGCGAGACCTCAGGAGCAGCTGATTCCCCAGGAGGCCGATGCCAGCAAGCGAGACTGGATGCATTTCACGTTCATCTGTGGCATAGAGATCGTGGGCAAGGTGAAGGCCATCGCACACAAGGAAGGTTTCTCAATTCGTGACGTCGTGGAGAAGTACCTGAAGGACGGTATCGCCCGCTACGAACAGAAGCACGGCGCAGTCACTAAACAGCGGAGGGACATCGATGAAATCCTGTAATCACAGCCAGGCAAACAGGACGTTCCCAACGGTCTGGGACACTCTTGTCGTACAGACAATGCCGGTAGAAACCGAAACTTGCCTTAAGATATGCCAGTTGGAGTTTCGTGCTACCAAAATCGCTAAGGCTCTTTTGGCAGACGAACCGAACTGGCAATGCTCGCAGGCTCTCATTGGGGAGGCGTTCGCTGGCTCACACCTATTAAAAAGGAAGTAAATATGAATGATAATAATTTTAGATCAGATGTGTTTCAAGGCTCGCTTCTCGTCGAGGATGCGAGGCCCGAAAAGGGCTTCTTCATCAAGTCGAAGAAGCGGTGCTTCTCATTGAGGGATGACAAGTGGCACAGCAAATTCTCTTGGGAACCTGTGGTGGTTAGCGACCTGTGGGTAGACGAGACTGAGGGGAAGTGCCAGATGCACTTCAGGGTACGGATGGCAGATGACACCAGGTTTCAGGTAGACCAGCCCATCAGCCGCCAGCGGTACAACCTGTTCGTCAGTTACAAGCTGGATGCCCATCGCGTGGACCTGATAGAGAAAGTGCTGCATGGGAACCAGTCGGGGTTGTGCATCAGGAAGTGGGTCGCTACGGAACTGCTGCACATGAAAGTGACGAAAAAACTGCTGGACGAGCTTCGCGCTGGTGCAAAAAAATGCGGACAGAGTCTGTCGCAGTACTGCATCAGTCTGCTGAGCGGCAAACACCCCCGTGCGGCATTCAGCGAGGAAGAGCTGGAACTACTGCGGAATCTGAAGAAGGAGCGGGCCGACGTGCTGCTGATGTTCAATGCCATGATTGCGGAGTTTGCCGGCCTTTCTGATGCGGAACGGTTTAGGGTGGTCATCAACGATAAGAGTTACGACTGGTGGCGCGAGCATCTAATCACGGCGCTGGAGTTCTTCGACCAGATGAGGGACAGGGTATCAAATGCGGGGGAATAGCGCATGGTGATCAAGATGGAGACGATAGACGGGGCGCATGCCGCCAATGCCATCAGCTACGTGCTCGACAAGGAGAAGGCGAGGAAGGAGAATAAGCCCGTCTTTCTCGCTGCCAACAACATCGAACTGAACCCGCTGACGGGCAAGCCATACTCGCCCGTGGAGGTGCTGATGGACATGCAGCTTCAGCAGGCCACGTCCAAACACAGGGCAGAAAACCCCTTCTGGCGCATCGAGCTGTGCCCGCCGAAAGAGGAGTGCCGGGACTGGACGATGGAGCAATGGGACAGGTTTTGCAGGGATTGTGTGAAGGTGCTCGACTCGACGGACTATAAAACCGAGGTGGTGAGGGACAAGGGCGGCTATCCTGTCATCGACAAGCGGACGGGAAAGCCCAAGGTGAAGGTGAGCGGCAAGCACACGATGCTGGCCAAAAGTCAGTATATCGCCACCGTCCACTTCGACACGGGCAAGCCGCATGTACACATTGTAGCCAACCGCCTGACGATGGACGGGCAGATGCAGGATACGCACAAGTGCAAGGAGCGCGCGAAGATGGCTGCGGACATCATTGCCGAGCGGTACGGATGGGTGAAGGCTGAGGAGCGGACGAACCACCGGATGGAGCGCATACACGATGCTGCCATCAAAGTGCTGAAGGGAATGGACGCTTGGGACATCGAGACGTACTTTGCCAAGATGCGTAAGAAAGGCTTCGAGGTAGAGCCGACCTACGACAGCCAGGGTGTATGCCGGGGCTACTCCATCGGCGAGAAGCTCTACGACCTCGACGGCAATTACTCCAGCACCGTCATGTACAAGGCGTCGGCCAAGAAGTTCGGGCATGGACGAGACCTGACGGTGTCAAAGCTGTATGGTACCTGGCAGAAACTACATTCTGAAACGGCAGAAGTACGTAGTGAAAGTTACAGATGGCAGCAGGCGAGCCAGCAGAATACGGCAATGCCTCCAAGGACTGCGATTTCATCACTGACTGATGATGACGAGGAATATCTGAAAGTATTGAAGGCTAAGGAGGAGGCACTGAGGTTAGCTGACAGCAAGCAGCAAGAGGCCAAGCCGAAACCGCAGCCCGCAACTCATGAGCCGACGAGGGGCGAGCAGGATCGTGACACGGCCATCTTCTTTGCCATCAAGTCCATCAGGGAACTTGTCAGGACGCCTTTCCGCACAGAGTTCTATCCGCTCGACCTGGAGGATAATCTGCCGGAAGGTATCGTTGCCAAGGCTATCGACATGGGACGGGAGCCTGGCTCGTCGTTCAGCGAGGACAATCTGAAGGCTGCGGCTGATGCCCTCATGGAGTTAGTAGAGTGCAGTGCCGAGCGTGCCACTGTGGCGATGGAGGGACTGCTCGATGTCATCCAAGACATCGCCCTGCCCGAAACCCAGCCTTCCCTTGGCGGCGGAGGTTCGTCAAACAATGACTTGCCCAGAAAGAAGGATGAGGAATGGAAGTGGTGGAAGAACAACGGTTTTGTGCGGAATCAGCACAATAGAGGTAGAAAAAGATAACCAAATGTATTTTGATTTTATGGGAAAAGATTATTGGAAGCAGCTTCCCTCTGGCCATAGCCAGCAGCAGGGAGGCGACAGCGGGGTACGGCAAGAAAGCCCCCGAAAGCAGGAGAAGCCGGATGTCATCCTGCCAGTGATTAACAGTCGTGCAGTCGGCAAGGCGCATGTGCCGCTCTACGACCGCAAGGAGTATGAGCGCCGCGTGAAGGCCGTTCTGGAGGGAAACATCCTCGAAAGCACCATCCGCGAGACTACCGACATGCTCGGTCGGCAGATTGATCTGTTGAACGGCATTCCGCTCGACGTTTTGAGGAACAACAGCAACAAGCTCGTCAACCAGGACATGGACGTCATGCCGCTGGAGGACATCAACCGGAGTGCGGAGAATACCCTGCACGAGGTGGCCAGGAACGTCCACGATTCTAGCCTCATGAAACGCTATGTCGAGGAACTGACGAGGAAGGAGCGCGAGAAGTGGCAGCTGTCAGAGGTCGATAAAGCGATGATGACGGGTGGTGACAAGGCCTGCGCGTACATCGAGAAGAAGGCCGAGGGCCATCTCTCCCGACTGGCCTCGCGTATGGAGTGGTTCCCCGTCAAGTACCATCTTTTGGACAAGGTGGCGCTGGTCGTCTTTACTGTTCTCGGCTATTACACCGGGAAGCATCACTTGGACGACGATCTGGTCTTCCTCTGGCTGTTGGCCGGTATGCCCGTCCTCATCGTGTCCGTGATTTGGGGCATCAATGAACTGATGACTTGGATGAATGGGAAATAGCAGGAAATCGAGACAACGTTAATCTGACCGTCTGATTGGTACAAGAGACATCTGCCCCCAAACAGAGGCAGATGTCTACTTGAATAAGTCCTTCAACGTTACTACATTTTGGAATACGCGGCTATACTGATTGTTTGCTAGTCCGTATGTAGTCACAAGCACAGGGTGAATTGCCTGACGGATTTCATTTGCCGCACGGAAAGCCCGAACCCTACGTTCAATATCGTCATGGTCTTTCTTCTTCATCACATAGTCACCATCATAGAATTTCATCTCACAGACATTGATGACCTTGTCTGCACGTTTAATGATAAGGTCTATCTGCGCTTGCTCTGCTGCCGTTTGCGGAGCAGTCCATGAGTATACTTTTGTGCTGATAACTGCTATACCCAAAGCCTGTTCTATCTGTTTATGGTGGTTCAGGCAGAGTTGTTCAAAAGCCAGCCCCGCCCATGTGTCGTGTTGGTGGGTTCCAATCTGGTATTGCCAGAAAGCCTTGTCTGTCTTGCCGTTGCTCTTGATAAACTTGTAATAGAACAATGAGAACGGATCAATCAGTTGGTAGATGCTCATCTTCGACTTGTTGCCATAGCCCCTATAGCTGCGGATGAAGTCACAATTGGCGAGGTCTTGTAGTATCGTTGTAAAATGACCGTTGTTTTTGAGTTTAGTGGCTTTCAGAATCTCTTCACGCGTCAGTCCTTTGTTCTTGGTACTTAACGCCTGAACGACTTTTATGTAATTGTCCGATTTCTGAAACAGAGAGGTATATAGTGCATTGAACTCGTCATCTAGTCTTCCTTTGTCGGCAAAGAACATTTCATCAACGTTTTGCGACAGACTGGCACCTCGTCGGATGTTCTTCAGGTAGAATGGAATGCCACCCATAATCATATAGCATTCAGCAATCTCCTTGTCCTCCATAATGATGTCGCGGCTTTTGAGATATTCCTTGCATTCTGCCAACGTAAACGGACGGATATAAATCTTTTGTGTTACGCGGTTGTGTAGTCCACCTCGGTTCTTCAGTATCTTCTTTGTTATCCATGAGGTGGCAGAACCGCATACAACAAGAATCAGGTCGTTTTGGGTGACGGCCCAATCGTTCCAGAAATGTTCTAACGCAGAAACAAGATTACTACCTCTGGAATCCATCCAAGGAAGTTCGTCGATGAATACTACCCGCTTGCCTTTGATGTGTACTTTTTCAAGCATTTCACGAAGCATATTGAAGGCCTCATACCATGTGCGTGGTTTCTTGTATTTTGTGCCGTCACCATATCTGTTGAGCGATACTGTAAAGTTTGCTAACTGCTCGCGTTTGCTTTTCTTGGCAAGTCCGGTCAACTTAAAAGTATATTTGTCGCCAAAGAATGTGTTGACAAGAAACGTCTTGCCAACTCGCCTCCTGCCATATACCACAACAAACTCTGCTTCTTTTGACAATGCGATTGACTCAAGATGCTTTATTTCAGCATCCCTTCCTATCAAAATGTCCTGATTCTGTTCCATACTTATGTTATTTATATGGTGCAAAAGTAACAATAATTAGCGAATCCACAAAGAAAAATGCAAACTTTCGGGCTAAATCCGATATTTTTATCCTCTTTTAGCCCGAAAGTCTGCATTTTCTGCTTTATAATATAACCTTTCTGCAAGCTTTTGGGCTAAATCCAAGAAAATTATCCACATTTAGCCCGAAAGTATGTAAAAGATTCCTTTTGATTCTTTTATTCGGATTCTCTAGTCACTATCATCCAAAATGTTTTGAAGATTAAGGTTATATCATAAAGGAAAGATTGCTTCTCTACGTATTGTAAATAGAGTTTTATCTTTTCCTGCATAATAACCTCAATATAGTATTTTTCCGGGTTTTCGGCCTTTTCCAATAATTCATTCTCGTCAAGGTATTTTATAGAAGCTGGGTCGGTGATGCCAGGGCGAACATCCAGCACATGCATCTGCTCAGGAGTCCAGTAGTTCACGTAGTGACGTACCTCAGGACGGGGACCAACAAGACTCATATCTCCAATGAGCACATTGATGAGCTGTGGCAGTTCATCAAGTTTATATTTACGGATAAAACACCCTGCACGAGTAATTCTTTCGTCCTGTCCACCAATGGTAACAAGACTCCCCTTGTCAGAACCAACCCGCATAGAGCGGAACTTAAAGATACGGAAATCCTTGTTGTACCTCCCAACACGTACTTGCCGATAAAATATCGGCCCCTTTGAATCTAACTTAATCCAAATGGCAATAACTAGAAAGAGTGGACTCAGCACAATGAGTCCAAGTCCGCTCGCAACAATGTCAAATAATCTCTTCACGAGTTTATGAGTTTTTAAATCTATGAGTTTGTGATTATATCTACGAAGTTATTTTTCACATAGTCCACTTCCTCGTCGGTGAGACGGGTGTACAATGGCAGTGTAATCTCATTTTCAAACAGATGGTACGCATTCGGATAATCAGCAATATCAAAACCCAGTGCCTTGTATGCCGTCATCATCGGCAGTGGTTTGAAATGTACATTCGTGGCAATACCTCGTTCTGCCATCTGTTCCATCACCCGATTCACCTCCTCGCGACTTTTACCTGGCAAGCGAACCATATACAAGTGATGCGAACTGCAATGCTCTGCATCCCTGTGATTCAGTAATACCACATTCAGTCCTTCAAGTGCGGCATTGTAGCGAGCCACTATCTCCTGTCTTCTATCCAGCATCTTGGGATAACGCCGCATCTGCACCAAGCCAAGAGATGCCATGATGTCCGTCATGTTACATTTATACCAAGGGCCGATGATGTCGTATTCCCACATACCGACCTTTGTTTTGGCTAAAGCATCCTTGTTCTGTCCATGCAGGCTGAACAGTTGGGAAATCCTGTATAGCATCTCGTTCCAGGTTTCACCTTCTCTCTTCGGCACAATAGGCATATAATCAATAGCAGTCGGTACAATCTCATTTCCGAAAGGCAATTTCCATGTCAGAGCCCCCCCTTCAGCAGTAGTAAAGTTTTTCACCGCATGGAAACTGAATGCACTGAAATCCGCGATGGCACCTGCTTTCTTTCCCTTGCGTACAGCTCCAAAAGAATGGGCGCAATCAGCCGACACGACTATCCTGCCAATCTTCGCCTGTAGCGCGTTGGCAGGTCTGAACAGGCTCTTTTTCCGCTCTACAATTTCATACACCCTGTCATAGTCTGCCACGATGCCTGCAATATCCACTGGCATGATTACCTTGGTTTTCTCCGTGATAGCCTGCTCCAGCTGCTCATAGTCCATCTCAACATTGTGCTTCTGGCTATCCACCATGACCAACCGACAACCCACATGCTGTGTAACCGAGGCCGTAGCCGTATAGGTGTACGCCGGAACGATTACTTCATCCTCTGGTTGTAAATCCAGCAAATGAAGCACCATTTCCATAGACGCTGTTGCCGAACTCAGGCAAACGGTCTTGGCTGTTCCAACGTATTCTGATATCTGTGTCTCCAGTTTCTTTGTTCGCGGCCCTGTCGTAATCCATCCTGACAGTATAGCATCTCTTACTTCTTTTGCCTCTTCCTCACTCATGTCAGGAGGAGAGAAAGGAATTTTCAATTTCATTTTTGTCACATTACGTTTCTTTTATCTTAATTTAATATCATGCGCTATATTCCCACACAGAACGTACTGCCACATGCAAAACAGCTAAAGGCAGAAAACAGATGCCTCCAAAAAGCATCAGAACCGAACGCCAATGTCTGAATAGGATGCCGAGGTGTGACAGCATCGTATAGTCACGGAACTTCACCATTCGTCCCACCAACAAGACCATTTCACTTGACAACCTGTAGGAAAGCAGGAGGAAATCGGCAAACCCCACCTCTCGACACTTATATTGAAGATAGATGAAATTGCCTTTCGACATCTTGCTGCCCGAGCAGGTCTTTCCTTTCGGGTTCTGCCGATAGTAGGCACCTTCATAATCGCGCAATTGAGCCACACGCACACCGTGGATACCGCTCACGTCAAGCAGGAAATCCCAATCTTCGCGGTAACGGATTTTCTCGGAAAAGGTCAATCCGAGCGAACGCAAGAAATCCATACGATACATTATGGCGTGTGGCGGATAAGTAAAATCTAAGCCCCAGCGCGTCAGCATTGAGACATGAAGCGAAACGAAGATGCGCGTCTTAATGGGCGTATGCTTCATAAAGACAATCTCGCGGTTCTCCCTCTCGACAAAGTAACTCCACTCCATGAGCGAGACGTCCAACTGACGCTTCGTCGTATGCTCCAATTGCCTGGCCAATGCCTCTGGATGCAGGAAGTCATCGGCATCGAGGAAAATCACATAGTCGCCAGATGCAGCCTTTAGGCCGACATTCCGTGCCGTGGCCGTTCCTCCATTCTGTTTTGAAACCAGGCAAAAGCGAGGGTCATTGACCATAAATGAATGGACTATTTCTGCCGAGTTGTCTGTGGAACCATCATCGACAATGATGCACTCGAAGTCGGCATAGGTCTGGCTTTGAACATATTTCAACGTTTCAGGCAAAAATTCGGCCTGGTTATAGCAAGGTATGATGATGCTTATCATTTCCATTACACGCGATAGGGGTCTTTCACCTCATATTGTTTAACATACTTCATCTTCTTATATGCATTCCCAAACATATTCATAATCACCCAGAATATTGCCGAGATAGGATTCATTTCCTCTGCAACACGGAACAACGGATAGTGGGCCAGAATGCGATCCCATAACCTTTTTGGGGTAATACTGCCATCACGTCTACGATATTTACCAAGAATCTCTGGCAGCAGATAACAATCAGCCCTACGGATCACTTTCAGCCACAATGCCGTATCATTATTTCTCTTAATATCTTTTATTTGAATAAGACCAACTGCCGAAGCATCATACATTACAGAGAGACATCCTGGCCAGCAACACGCAAATACATCAAACTTCTTCACGTGTTTTTTCCCGCTTACATGGATGCCAAGTTCATTACCATGTAGGTCTATCTCAACATATTCATGATAAGAGAAAACATATCCATTCTCTACCATAAACTTGATTTGTTTTTCTAATTTTGTCGGTTCCCACAAATCATCACTGTCAAGAAAAGCAATCCAACGCCCTTTTGCTTTTCTTATTGCCAAATTACGGGAAACTGCAGCTCCAAGGTTGGAACCATTCCGAATGAAACATATTCTGTTATCATGTTTTTTTGCTTCCGAAACAATCTCAACGGTACTATCGTCTGAACAATCATCGACTATTATCAGCTCCCAATACGGATACGTCTGGGCCCGTACTGACCTTATACTCTCTTCTATAAAACGCCCACATTGATATGAAGGCATAATGATTGACACCAAATTATTATTGTCCATTAATAAAAGGTTTTCAATATGAAATTGATTGCTGCCTTATTGAACTTAAAGTAAGAGTCTGACGGCATCTTAGATGTAGAAACCCCTCCTGTCGTTTTTATTTCAACCGAAGGAGCGTACACTACCCTCATTCGCTTTCTTCTGATGAGTTCTGCAAGATATATCTCTTCACCATAAAGGAATATTGGATAATCTATCTTTGGATAGATTCTAAAGAAGTTGGTGGTGAGTATAATAATGGAGCCATGACCTGCATAAATATCCATCATTGGGTACACCACATTCTTCCCTTTGTTGGCATAGTAATACTTTGTATAAATACTATAGAATAAGCTATTGTACGTTAGCTTCAGCAAAGTTAATTTCCACCGTTTATATCTATTTATAATACTCGGATTAAGATTTCTTTTGAACTTTTCGGAATAAATACTCGGAGCAACCCATGCTACGTCGTCTCCTGTTTTAAAGTCTTTCAGCTGTTTGATGGTTTCATCTTCAAACTGTAAATCCACATTAGAAATGATTATATAGTCGTATTGACTGACATCTTCAAGGTTGTTAATGATAGCCTGAGCTCCACCTAAATATCCAAGGTTTTGCAGTTCGACCTGTTTTACCTGTATAGCTTTATATGCGCCACAATCAACGACCTCTTTTGAGGAAGAATTATCTGCTATTATTACATCCAGTTGTAAATCACCCTCTACATTTGATGCAGATTTGTCAACCGACTGAAGATAGTTGCATAGTTCCCCGTATGAATTATAGTTCACACAAACGATCAATAGTTTCATTTTGTAAGAACATTCTTTTTAATAGAAAAATCAAACATCATTAAGACCAGCAAATACAGCTCCACATAATTAATATCACCTTTAAACATGGATATCAAGTAACAAATAAAGAGTACCGCAACGTATGGGCCAAGGCTTTTGTCTGAGATATCACTCTTTTTAATGTATTTCAGTATCATTATATTATAATAGAGAATGATGCTTAGTCCGATTAACCCAGAGTAGAAAATTTGCCTATAGAAGCCAATATCAACATTTTTATAGTATGCGAAATCACCCACCTTATAATGAGCATCTCCTATAAATAATGTTTTATCCTCAAATTTCGTATTTATTAGCCATTTTAGCAAATGCTCTGATTCTGAATTTTCAGTCATATTTCCAAATAATTCCATCTGCCATTCAAGCATGTTGTCTGGTAAAAATGTCAGAGCAAGGTGAATTGTTACAAATGCGCTCAATGAAATCAAAATGGTTGTTCTGATGACATGGCCATTACGTTCATTCGCATGATAAAACAATACCAGAGCCAATCCGAGTACAACGGGAACGACCGCAATGCGTGCTGTCATAATAGAAACAATTGATATGATAATATAGCAAACGATATAAATAGAAATACTTTTGCTGTGATATAATACGTATGCACTCGAAATCAAACCAAGCGTGCAAGATGTCAAAACACCAAAGTATACGGCATTACCCAAACCGATGATTCGTGAAAAGTCCGTCAAATCACTTGTATCCATATAATTATCGAAACCAACTTGATACACTTTCATTTCTACTATATTACTAACTATCTCAGCAAATGAAGGATTAAACTTCAAACAGAGAGCTAATAAACTTTCAAATGCAACCACTATTGTGATGATTTTACACAGGTCAAGGAAAGAGCTTACTATGCTTTTGGCTAAATGGCAAAGAAAATAAACTTCAAAAAACCACAAGAGGAAATTCTTGATATATGCGAGATAAAGCATTTCGTCAGACCCGTTAATGGCCATTGTGAAAAGACCCCATAAAAAAAGTAGAAGTGCGACACCAAATAGTTTAATGTACTTTTGCAACTTCTGGTATGTTACCTTGTTTTTTTTGTCTGTAAGGAAATAAATAAACCCAGGAACAGCTAACAATGTCTTCGCAGCAATAGGTATTGCTTGCAGTTGGATGTTATAAATATATATCAACAAGCATATAATTAGCAATATGTATCTGACCACCTTTGTCATTCTAAATGGCGTCATAAACACTTTTTTCTTTGCTTGCTGTTTTTTTCCAGTCAAACACTTCATTTAAAGGCTGTTCAACAGTATGATGAAGCAAATAATTTATACGAGTTGATATTTGACTAACAAAACTATCATCCAAATCAAATACATTGTCTTCACCTGCCGCTTCTTTTATCCCCCCAACATTACTACCAACAGCATTTGAGCCACAAGCCAATGCCTCTATCACTACGAGAGGCAACCCCTCTTTTTTGCTTGGAAGTACTAAAACGTCGATACAATTCATCATTACAGGCATTTCTTCTGCAGGGAGGTTACCCCAAAAAACGCATGGCAGATGAAGGGATTCCGCCTCACTCTCCACTTGTGGTTTTAAAGGGCCATCACCTATTATCCAAAAAATCAAATTGTTTTCCCTATTATCCATCACAGACTTGAAAATAGGTGGCAATGATAGTGGATTCTTTACATCTAACAATGCACCACAAAAGGCAACTACTTTTTTCCCGTCAGGCACACCTTTTGTTTTTCTTAGTTTTTTCTTTTCTTCAACACTATAGCAACAGAATTTACTATTAATCCCATTATACAGTATTTCACTCCGAAAACTGTCTGTTATCGTTGTGGCTTTGTCACATAATGCCTGTGACACAAAAAAATTGCAGTATGCATTATTAAGCAATAACTTTGTTTGCGCAAATGCCAACTTGCTTTGGAATGGATGCGTGTGTATGTCTGAGCCATGCCAAGTTATACAATATGGTATATGATAGAGTTCCTTTGTTTTTTGTGCTATTTTGCCGGCTAAACCAGAATGGACAGACAGAAAATCATAGTTGCGCATTTCCTTTGCCATTCTACATATAAACCGATTCAGAAAATAGGGAGGCAATCTAAACCATTCTGTTATGATATGTTCCAATATGGATTTGCGATACCACAATATGTGATAAGTTATTCCATCAAGAATGATTTCTTTTTTCCTGTCCTGTTTATTAATATTGCGTAATAAGCGCAGATACCATGGAAGGTATTTTGTAACGATATAAACATCTATGACGTAATCTGATATTTTACTTAAATACAAAACCCGATTGCGTACGGAGTTGAATACACCGTACTGGGCATAAATATCCGATTCAAATATTATCGATATACGTTTTTCCATCCAGCAATATAACTTTCCTTAATGACTTTCAGTTTCAATATAAAAAAAGACAAGAATGAAAGTTTTTTCCTATTTCCTTTCAAATAATTCTTTGCGCCTGTAAAATCATTAAAGGAATAATAGACCGACAACATTCTTTTCATATTCTCGACCGCTACCTTCTTTCTCAACTTCGCATTTCGAACTCCAGTTATTCTTTCCGCATAGTCCATGAAAAACAGTCTTACTTGGCAGACATTATCAGCAAAGTCCAACGATTTTTGCAAATCTGCGCTATGAGAAGCACTTTCAGACTGCAGCCGATACACGCCCAAGGGCTCTGCGATATAATGGATTTTACCCTTCAGGCTCAGATAGAGCCATATAGGATAGTCGCCCATCAGCCAACCACCTGGGGCTAACGGTCTAATCTCATCACCAAACCGTTTCCTCAGTTCCTCCCTGAACAAAACGGTTAAGGTTGTTATACCGTTGAAACAGACAATCGACTCGAAGTCGCATGTCTTGAACTTTCTGAGCCCCACCATGTCGTCGCCGCTGCGAACCGCAGCTTGCGAGTACGACATGACATAATCGTCATTCTGCTCAAGGAACTGAACTTGCCGCTGCAGTTTTTGGGGACTCGTCCAATAATCATCACCCTCGCATAGGGCATAGTATTTCGAGTTTTCCTTCCATGCTGCAATATACGGCATAATCGACTTATGCCTGCTGTGGTGGTTGTATTTCAACCACAGCACGGCAAAGTGGCAATTCCGGTTTTCCTTATGCCGGGCGAAACAAAGCACATAGTCGTCTGTTTCTTCGTTAAGTGCCACAGACTTGTCTTCCAAGTCGAAATGTTCCTGCAGATATTGGCGGATGACTTCCGGCTCGCCATCTGTACTGGCATCTTCAATAATCGTGCAGACAAATGGAAATGTGGTCTGCTGCATCGTGAAGCCATTCATGGCATCCTCGATATAGGGTGCTTGGTTGAAAGTGACACACCTTGTGCAGACCATCCATTTATATTGTTTTTCTTCCATGCGGTTTCAACTTTTCACTTTTCACTGTTCACTGTTCACTTTCCTCAGATATGGCGCAAGCATCGTTTTCATCTCTATGTATTCCGGGTTTCTTGTCAGCTGGCATAACACCATGAAGACGACGGCCCCCATTACTATCTGTAGCGGCAATATCACCCAATAGCTTACAGGGATGTACTTGACGAAAAATACGCTGACGGCTACAATGGCGGCAACCAGACAAGAAGGGGCAATGTCTTTTACCTGCATCCACGAACTATAGCCTATCAGGCGGCCTGAATAATACGAATTAAGAAAATATGCTGCGGTTCCAACGGCAAGATTCACATAGAGCATGGGCATGATGCCCCAGAAGACGCATACCGCAAGAGGAATAAGGCCTATCAATTTCTTGACGATTTCCAGACCGAGAAACAGGTCACTGCGTCCTTGCACCTGCAGCATGTTCAGGTTGATGGCATGGAGCGGGTAAAGCGCACTGTTCAGACAGATCAGTGGGAGGTAGGTCGAAGCCTCATGCCATTGGGGGCCAATCAGACAATAGAGCATCGGTTCCGAAATGGCTGCAAGGAAAAACATTCCCGTTGCAGTGACAAACATCGTGACCTTGATAATGCGCCGATAAGCAGAGACCATACGCTGCCTCTCGTCCTGGATATTGCTGAGTACGGGATAGGTGACACGCTGGATGACAGCAGTCAGGTTGCTCGAAAACAGCGAGGAGAACTGCTTGGCACGGGTGTATTGTCCCAATGCTCCAGGCGTGTAAACCTTGCCCACGACCATTTGGTACGACTCTTTCCACACCGAGTCAAGCACTCCGCTCAACATCATCTTCCACCCGAATCCGAACAAATCGTGAAAACTTTCCATCGAGAAGCGCAGTCTGGGCATCCACCTATTATATATATATAGCAGCATGGTGGTCACGACCTGTGAAGTGAGCTGCTGGGCTACCAGCGACCATACGCCAAAGCCCGTCAGTGCCATGCCGATGCCTATGATGCCGCTCAAAGCAGTGGCAGCAATCGTAATCTTCGTTTGTGTCTTGAAGTCAATGCGCTTGGTCAGGCGTGTCTGCTGCACCATGCCCAAGGCACCGATAATCAGCCCTAACGACGATACCCGCACCAAAGCCGTCAGCTCTTCGCGCTCGAAGAAGTCGGCTATCTGTGGGGCACAGAGGAATATCACGGTATAGAGCAACAGGCTCATCGAGAGATTGCAGATGAAGGCGGTGTTATAGTCCTCCTCGGTGGCATCCTTCTTGCGAATCAGTGCTGTAGTAAACCCGCCATTGACCAATGCCGTACAGACAACGGTGACGATGCCCACCAGTCCCAGCAGACCGTAGTCGTCGGGCGACAGCAGACGGGCCAGCACAATGCCGATGACGAACTGCATGCCATAGCGGGCGGCATTGTCCAGTGCCGACCAGCCTAAGCCCTTCACCGTTTTCTGTTTCAGCGATTCTGACATTCCTCAAACCGTCTGAGTCTTGCGAAAATACATACTCGCAATATACTCAAAGCCAAACTTTTCCAACTCTGCATACACACGATCTCTTATCTCTGGTCGCTGTAAGGGAAAATAAAGATTTCTATTCCCACTGGCCTTTACACACGCTTCGTCTACTTCTGTAAGACATACACCATAATGTCTTAGTTCATGAATAGCCTTTTCTCCTTTAGTACTATTTGAAATAATAAGTGATAAACCCTGGTCGTGCCTAAGATCCGGTCTTTTCTTTTGATATCCCCAGAAATCACCCAGAGTAATATCTCCCGGCCTGTTCATTGAAGCGAATTGGCAAGTATAGCAGGATTCTCTTGCAATGGCACCGCGTAGGAATGCCGTAAAATATTCAGACAACTGGCTGATTAAATGATAGTCTTCCCGTTTTCCATCCTGATATTCCATAGTATATCTTAAGGTGGTGGACCATCCGTTACGCTCCTTATCACGGAAATTAACGTCTATCAGTTTACCTCCATGCTTTTTTTCCAGGAATGCCACATACGCATCAAACATTTTTTTACTGGGCACCCCATGACAGATTAAGTCGGCAGTAAGAAGATTCTCAAAGTCTTTCTTTAAGAACAACTTCAATCCTTGCACCTGACAAGGAGTACCTGTGAACAAAACGAGCCTACCCTCCTGCAGGTCTGCTTGGCATGTCTTGTATGCTGCTCTTATTTCGCTTTGAAAGTATTTCGAATTCTGAATCTTTTTTATATCTTTAGCTTCGGTTATTTTAGTATGATACAAGTCGTGTTCGCCATCAAGATATGCGCCATATACTACGCCACCCTGCTCTATAACCCAACGAGCCAACGCCGGGAAAATGCCCCCGGAGGCACTAAAATGAATATCCTCCGGAATGTCACTATATGCACCATAGTACTTATTGCTATAGTTCGTCGTAATTTTGTTTTCTACAGGGCACACCTCTGAACACTGGCCGCAGTCTATACACGCATCCTTGTTGCTAATAATGGGAACGATAATCCCATCATCATTTTTCCCCATAGTAAGACAGTTCTTAGGGCATACTTCTACACAAGCAGAGCAGCCACAGCAATCGCTTTGTACTTGGTTTTCTAAAAATCTGTTCATCTTTCAATCACTACTTCGTTAAACAGTTAATGAAAATCAGAGGAGCACTCTGGCATAACTCTCCGCCAACTCAAACTGGGTTCCGTATTGATGATTTGACAGTTTGCAGAAATTGTCGAGAATCTTTCCTGTTTTATCTATCACCGGCCAGCCACGCTGCGCTCTGCTTTTCTCAAATCCTAAAGAGAGGGGATAGACTCTCACTTCCTTTACTTCATGATCTTTCATGCAAACACTTGCCGCAACGGACTCCCACGCCTTGTGATCGGCACAAAGCCCACGTGTACCGCCCTTGCTTCTGAGATTCATCCCTAATCCCACATAATCATATTTAGACGGTTCCTGACCAACCCGCTCATAAAACTCGAAAGGTTCCACCTCTTGCATTTCATTATGCATGATGTAGGTGTTGAGACCATAGAAAATGGGAGCATTCTTGTATATTTCCAATCCCCTTAGTTCATGGGAACCGTGGCCGAATATAACATTCGCACCAGCATCAATACAGGCGTGACAAAACTCTACGATAAACGGTGCCGGTTTGTCGGCACTTCCGCTCATCTGATGGGAATGGAAGCTGACCACCACACAGTCTGCCTGAAGGGTTGCTTCCTGAATGGCGGTTTTTACTCTCTCCATGTCGGCTGGATGCGGGTGATTAACCCTTCGGTTGCACCCGCCTTTTACAAACTTTATTTCCCGTAGGAAGAGTTCTTCACTTTGCTCAGACGCTGGTGAACCCTCACCGGCTTTTCTATAGCCGTAGGCAATCGCCCATTTGTAGCCATCGTTCATGCCAGTCTCTTCAGCAACTTTGCTCAAGGCATGAAAGTTTTCTTCCGTCACCTCATAATACTCAATTCTTCTGAGCGGGTTAATGCCCGGTCGCCCAGGCACTATTCCGCCTTGAGGACCGGCAGCGTCCGTATCATGGTAAGTACTGGTTACGCCAATAAAGGCGACCCTGCCTTCCCTACATTCCACATATTTCGGTAAAGCCGCCTCAGCCAGATTTCTGCCTGCCCCTACGTATGCCATCCTCGCATCCTTCAGGTTGCGGATGGTGGCTTCCAGCCCTTTTTGACAATAATCAAGAGCATGGTTATTGGCTATGTTCAGCACGTTAAAGCCCTGTTCCTTTAAGTCATCAAGAACAGCGGGATTAGCCATCGCACACGAACCGCCGGGGAATGCAGATGGATAGCCCTCATTGTCATGGACTGTCGTTTCAAGATTGCCGAAACAGGCATCATGACTACCTAACAAGTGCTTTATCTCGTCATAGCCGCAGTAGCCTTTTGAGGGCAGTCGCTTTGCTACAAGGATGTCTCCGACACCCAAAATATTAATTTCCATTATGCCTCCTATTTGATGTTTTCGAATCTTGAAGGGTATTTGCCCTGCCACCAGTATTCTTTGGTGGGATGGTAGCCGATGAGTTGTTCAAACTCCTCACGCATTCCCCTGTGATGAATCAGCTGGGAACTGCTTATTCCGGCATTTTCATTGCCCTCCATCACAATCCACTCTCCATCTTTGTCATAGACAAAATCCCAGCCGATGTAGCGCAGGGTGGGCAGACGCTCCGCCATCTCGATGGCTTTCTGGCAGAGCTTACCCCATCGGGGAATCTTGATACCCTTAATCGTGAAATGGGTGTCTGGATGCACATCAGTAATCCTACCTAACTTGTCAAAACCAGTAGAATACACCACACCTGTACCCGCATTGATGCAGGCAACGATGCTACCGGTTGCTGCTGAACTGATAAAATGCCCACCCACACCGATGCGGACGTAAGGATACCATAGACGGATGTCGCCATCTCCCAGATTGATGGTGAGCATCCGCACACTGTTGACACTGGCAGGATGAAGCATAGCCATTTCATCGCCTTGCTCAATCAGTTCCTCCAACAGCACGCCCTTTTCGGTGCCACAGTTCCAATGGCTGTTGACCTCCTTTATTTCTGCAAACAGCTGGTTAAAGAGCGTGTGAAGATTTGCGTTTCCAACTTCCACTTTGCGGACTCCCAACGACAGGCCGAGACCGACAGGCTTGACGACGAACGTGGGGTGACGCTGACAGAATGCCTCGAAGACAGGGAAGTCCTGCTCGCTTTCGAGCAGCAGCACCTCGCGCCGGTAGGCATCCTTCAGCAGCTGGTAGGCATGCCACTTGTTGCTCAGCAGGTGCATGTCCTCCTTTTTGTTCAGATGGTATATGTAGTCGAAGCGTCCTCGGAAGGTGATGTACTGGCGCTTCTTTTCGTCGGTAGCTCCTAACTGCTCGTGTGAGAACTCCTCGGGTGTATCGATACCATATTGCCAGTAGTCGTAAGTAGCAATGGCAAAGATGTCCTCTATGCTTCTGCCGCCTGCTATGTCGGGTCTGGTTTTGGCGCGTACTTCTAACTTCTGCTTGATGTTTTGGATAATCCACGGATTGTAGAGCTCAGGATAAGCTGCTACAATCTCACGGCCTGTACGAATCTGATAGGCCTCGTCTTCACTTGCGTAAAGTTTCATAAATTCAAGATTTTTATAGGAAATGATAACGATTCAGCATATCATGCAACTCGTCGCGTGAGCAGAACATCATGAGGTCGATGATGCTCAGATCGGGAATAAACTCGTTTTTGAATTGTTTGTAACAGATGTCCTCGTTGCGCCGCAGGAACTGGAGGTTGATGCCCATCTCGCGGAAAGCATCCTTGTCGTAATAGCCCATTCCGGCACCTGAGGGATTGATATAGTCGGTGAAGCCGAAATGCTCGCACGTACGACTGATAATCTCCGGAGCCCTGTAGTCCCAGCGATCCGACACTTCCGAGAGCATACGGAACTCCGTCGTGATGCCTAAATAGTCGGCCACGGCCCGCAGACCTCTGACGAGATAGTGCGTCAAGTCGGGTTCTTCGTCCAACAATATAGGCCTGATGACTTCCATTGCCTCGCTGTAATATGGTGCATGACCATAGTAGAACTTCAGCACCCGGCAGAGGTATTCTGCCTGTTTGCGGCTGACCACGCGTTTCGTCTCACTGATGAGTCGGTTGCAGGAGGCGTGACTCACTTCAATACCGAAGTACTGAGGCTGGCCACCCTCGCCCAAGATGCGGTTGCGGTTAATCCAGCCATGTTTGATATAGTGAACACTGTCGCCAACCACAAACAAGTCGGCAGCATGGATGAGCTGCCAATAGCCGATGTAAGGGAAAAAGTACGGCTGCATGATGGCAATATGGCGTTTCCCGTCAATCATAGTACAAAACAGCTTGTTTTCAGTTCCGCGTCATCGCTGTGGATGACGCACATCTTGCGGTCGTCCACCTTATTGGTCACAGGAGCACTGCTGGTGCGGAACATACCACTGTCGAAATAGCGATCGTCCATGCACAGCATCATGCCACACACATACTCGTCGTAATGCCTGCCCTCCCATACGCAGGGATAGGTACGCTGGTGGATAAATGGCTGGAGAATAAACGAAGAGTGAAGAGTGAAGAGTGAAGAGTGAAGAATTTTCCTCCACGTATCTTCATCGGTCATCACACCGGCATACAGCCCTACACTCTTGCCCAGGTCGTAGGGCTTCAGAATGTATTTATCCTTGTGTGCCAAGGCATCCTCCCACACATCCTTATACCTATTATTATATATATAGGTGGGAATGGTGTGCTGGCGCAGGAATGTTGTTTCCTCTTCCGTGAGGCACTGCTGTGTGAAGTCATCGACGAAGATGAGACTCAAGAAACGCTTGTCGTGCATGAGGAAGATGGTGCGGAAGTCGTTGAGCATCCGTGCATCTATCATGGCCTGCAGGGTCTCCATCTTAAAAGACAGCAAGTCGTGTTGGTTGAGTGCGCTCAGCACCACGGCATCATGGCTCCACTTGTCGATATTCGCTTCCACTTCTGTGGCTTCATAGATGGTCACCTCATGGCCATAGTACTCATAGAACTTCTTGTAGAGGGCAATCTCGCTTGTCGGGTCGCTACTCTTCAGTACGTAAAGGGGACTGCCTGCGGGAATGATGTCGCGCATATAGGTCAGCAACTCATCGTAGCGGTTCTCCCAAGAAGCGCCAGGGTGACCTTCCATGAATTGCTCTGCCTTGACCACCGATGGATAGTTGGCCCAGATGCCATGACCGAAGAAACGGCTGGTGATTTCCACCAGCAGCAGCCGGCCGTCGTCGCTGATGAGATAGTCGGGACGGTAGGCACCGGCCCGGAAGGGATAACGGCTTTGACGGTCCAGAATCTCCATCACCTTATCGTCCAACGGCATATATTGTGGCACCCACTCGCGGTAGTGCTCCGCCATATAGACGATGCACTTATAGAGCAGGGCCTGCATGCGCCGTAGCTCGTCACGCCGCTCCGATGTAATGAGCATCGGGCGGTCGTGATACCAGCGATGGTAATAGTCGGTCTTGTCAGCAAACAGCTGAAAGCAAACTTCCTGGCAATTCATTTTTCACTTTTAAAGAGTTTCGACTGGTAGCCCAAGCACTGGAAGCCATTACGGTTGATGATGGGGATGATGCTCGTGGGCACCTTCAACTGGTTGCGCACCCAGAAGCAGATGCTCGTGGACATGCCGATGGTATCGGTATATTTCATCAGCCGCTGGATGTTCTCGATGGAGAGCGCACGGTTGGGGGCAGTGCGTCCGCGCTGCTTGCGGTGGTCGGCATTCTTCGGGCTGATATAGTCCATGTAGAGGTCGCGCTCCATCGTCTTGTCGAAGTAGCCTAACCACTGACCCAACTGTGCCAGGTTCTCCATACAGGCGGTGAGGAACTCAGGCTTGTAGTTCACAATGCCGGCATCGTGGAGCATGTCGAAGAACTCCTTGATGTGCTCGTCGGTAAGATAGGGAACGAAGATGGGCTGCACCAGTGCCGAGTTGGCCTGTATGCCGCGCTCCTGACACATCTTCACGGCGGCCAGTCGTTCCTCGATGGGGGCGGCGTAGGGCTCCAGCAGGTCGCGGAAGGGCTTGGGCATGATGCTCACAGAGGTGTTGAACTGCATCTTGTCCTTCAGCTGCTCGAAGAGGTCGAGGATGGTCTCGCCCTCGTTCTCCACTAAGAGATGTTTCGTGCCGGCCTTCGAGGCGATGAAGAGGCGGGCATTGCTGTTGGGGTAACGCTTGAAGTGGGCGATGAACTCACGCAGGATGCGGTGGGCGATGCCGGTGTAGAGCGTAGGCTCCTGCAGCGCCTCGGTCTTGGGCGTGAAGTAATAGTAGTGGTTCCAGTTCTTGCCGCGGCTCAGGGCCACAATCTGCCGCTCTATCTCCTTCTTCTTCTCCGGTGCTTCTACGATGGCCTTGGCCAGCTCCTGCAGCAGACGGCTGCGCTCCTGGATGTCCTCCTTGGTCACAGCGTTGGGCATTTCACTGCAAGCGCCGTTCATCTCTTCCAACAGCTTGCGCACATAGAGGTGATAGTTCTCGTAGGCTATCAGCTTCTGCTCGTGTACGCCGTCGGTCACCAAGCAGTACTGACAGCCTACGTGGCATCCCTTGATGGGGTTCACCTCGAAGGTCAGCGTCGGGCAGCGGCCGGTGTAGTTGTGGATTTCGGTCTCCACGGTGTCGGGGTCACAGTCCTCCAAGTAAAGCACCGACTTGGGGATGACGGTGTGCTCCTCCAAGCGTTTCATAAACAGTTTCGACCCTCGGATAAGTCCTTGCAGGGTTTCCTCAGAAGGTTCAATCGTGACGCCGAGTTGCTTCAGGTACTCGGCATCGACAATTTGCGGCTTGAAGTCCTTCAGGTTGTAGGCGTCAGTCTCATGTTCGTAGAGATTGCGCATCTCAATGGGTTGTTTCATTTTGCTGATTATATATTAATATGATTATTTGGAAGTGCTTGGATAATCGCGGAGCAGGGAGTTACCGTCAGCTCCCTCCACTTCAATGAGTCCAAGAATGGTGTTGATGTTTGATTGAAGTTCCTGCCGGCTGTTGGCTCGCACAAAGATGCGACATAGCACTTGCAGGAAGAGGCCGGAGTACTGCATGTTGTCGCCCTCATGGTAATATTGGTACAGGCTATAGACAAAGGGCAATTGTCTCACTGCGTCTATTCCCTTGATGCGGGTGATTTGACCATTTTTCAGGCCGATGCAGATGGTGGCATAGTGAAAGTTGAGAGTGGAGAGTTCTCGCCTTGCGAGCGACCAAAGGTCGAGCGGAGAGTTGAGAGTTTGTGAGAAGTCGTCGCCAAACTGCCCCGTCAGCGCATGTTGCATATAGCAGGCCACAAGGTCTATGCCCTTGTCCTCGTGAACCACACGAAAGTCCATGCCCCCGCTCAGGCGGAAAGCATTGTCCATGATATAAGGCTCACCATCACAGATGATGCCCTGAAACATGCAGGAACCATTGTCGATGCCAAGGTCGTCGAACAATCGCGACATGGGTTCGTAGAGCCTGCTGATGATGTCGGCTTCGGGCGAAGGGTAGAGATCCAAAAACGGCTGACAGGGTGACTGCCCGATGGCATCGTAGAACACACGTCCCTTGGTATAGGGAAAATACGACTTCCCGTTTTGCCGCCATATCTCAAACTGGAAATAAGGTCCCACAATGAACTTCTCGCAGAGGTATTCGCCCACAGTCGAGTTCTGGACGGCTTTGACGACGGCTTCTTCCATCTCTGTGCGGTTATGACAGACAGTAATGCCGAATGAGCCGCCATTGTCCACAGGCTTCACGATGACGGGGTAGGGAATGTCTCTGTCCTCTAAGCGAAAGGCTGGTATGGCAGGCATACCGTAGCGAAGGCATGCCTCCTTGAAATGCTGTTTGTTCATCAGCACATCCCACTGTTCAGGCGTGGCATAATAGTGAAATCCTGTCTTGCCGATGAATCCAACCGTCTTTCGGATGACCATCTCGCCAGAGCACGACAACAGACCGTCGATGTGTTTCTCCTTGAAGAACCTTAGCATCGCGGCCTCGTCGGTGCAGTCCATATAATATTGTTCATCGGAGACCTGATGCATCGGTGCCTCCGGCACATTGCCTACCGACACAAGCACGATGCCGTGCCTCCGAGCGTAGGCCGTCACCTCGTCCACCACGTTGTTGGCTCCGAATACTGCGAGCCTCTTACCTTTCAATTCTTCACTCTTCATTGACAATCTTTTCCATTCTGGAAGACAACTTTTGGTCGTACCAATTGAAAAACCATTTTTCCAGAGTTGCAATACGCAACTGGTCGATGACATTGCATATAATAAAAACCCCCAGCACTACTCCAATGCTATATAATACCAGTTGACCCAGAGGAAGGCTGTAGTGCCCCATCACATCCAAGGTGTCTTTCCACAGCCAGGTACGCATGGCATCGGAGTTGGCGTGAATCAGCAGCACCCCGAATGTGGCGGCAGCGCATGTATTGATAATCTTACTATAATGAATGTTTATATTCCTGAACCACAAGAAAGAACTGAATGCCACAGATAAGGCAAAGAACTTGTTACAGTCTGCCAAAAAGAAATACCCGAGTGAGAACAATTTCTGCATAACGACGATGCTTGCCATTGCCAGGAGAACGTTTGCCAGCGTAATCCATCCCCACAGTCTTTTCTTTTCAAAGAGGGGAGACGGGTGGAGTCTGATGTAGGATGCGACAAAGAAAATGATACAGAACCATGTGAAGTAATTGAACGTAATCCTAAAGTATAGGACAGAACCGAGCAATGTATAACAACCCAATATCAATAATAGCAGCCATTGATGTTGTCTTTTACTCAGGTTTCTCACAAGAATGCTTAGAAATGGTATTGTAAGATAAAACATTAAAAAGCCGCCGACAAAATCATCGTGCAGCCCCCAAAATGGCATCAGTAACTTAAATATCCTGAGAAGATCAAATGATTCATAGCCTGCGACCAGGAATAATGAGAACAGGAGTAACTTATACAGATAAATCTCTGACAGCAATTTGAGGAATTTCCTCATTGTTATCTGATTGGTACACATAAAGTAGCCTGTAATCATCACAAAGCAGTTGATGCCCGTCTTGCCCCATGCCCCGAACAGCCACAGAAAAACGCTGTTGCTTGCCAGACAGTCTGTCTTCAATGGGCCGTCAGCACTCGTCAATCCACTGCTCACCACATAGTGATGTGCCACAATCATCAGCATGCAGATGATGCGATAGAGTTCCAGATTTGAACTACGGGGCTGTCTCGTCGATATAATATTCTTTTCTTGACTTAGCATAGCATTTATATTTCAGGTTCTGTGTATCACACCTATCACTTTCTGCACGTCATCCTCGCTCAGTGCGTGGTGCATGGGCAGACAGATGACCTCGTCGGCAATCCTTGTAGCCACGGGCAGGCTCTCCGGCGTGGCACTCGGCAGATTTCTGTAAGGCGAGAAGGTGCTGATGAGCGGATAGAAGTAACGACGGCCATAGACTCCGGCGGACTGCAATTTGGAATAGAGCTCATCGCGCGTCATGCCGTATTCCTTCGCATCAACGAAGATGGGGAAATAGCTGTAGTTGTGGCGGACACCGGGCATATCTTCAAGGAAACGGATGCCGGGAACGCCTCGAAGTGCCTCACGGTAACGCTGTGCCACCCTGCGGCGGGCTTCGATGGCAGCATCTACCTGCTTCAGGTTCAGCAGTCCGTAGGCGCAGCGTACTTCGTCTATCTTGCTGTTGATGCCGGGAGCCACCACAGTCACATCATCCTCGAACCCGAAGTTTTTCAAGTAGTCGATGTGCTTCTTGGTATCCTCATCATGTACTATCAAGGCACCTCCCTCCAGCGTGTTATACACCTTGGTGGCATGAAACGAAAGGGTGCTCATATCGCCCGCGTTCAAGACACTCTCTCCATCCATCTCTACTCCAAAAGCATGGGCGGCATCATAGATGACTTTCAAACCGTAATGATCTGCAATCTCCTGAATACGTTTCATCTTCACTGGTGTGCCATAGCAGTGCACAGGCATGATAGCCGTTGTTTTTGGGGTGATGGCTGCCTCAATCTTGTCTGGGTCAATGCCGCAGGTATCTTCTTCGATGTCCACAAACACCGGCGTACAGCCGTTCCACCAGATGGCGTGGGTGGTGGCCACGAAACTGTAGGGCGTGGTAATCACCTCGCCTTTGATGTCGAGTGCCTGCAGGGCTGTCAGGAGCGGCAGGGTTCCGTTGGTGAACAAACTGATATAGGGCACTTTCAGGTACTCGACAAGGGCGCGTTCCAACTGCCTATGGAACCGTCCCATGTTCGTTACCCACTTGCTCGCCCAAATCTCTTTCAGCAGTCCGTGAAACTCGTCGAGGTCGGGTAGCAACGGCGAGGTAACAGTTAAATTACCTGTTGCGGTAGTAAATTTTTTACTTTTCATTCTTCACTCTCAGAAAGGCGGTTGGTATATAAGCTGTTGAAATGAGTCCGACGTTTGACAAAGAGAGGACTACCCTCTGTTGTCCTGATACCCGGGCCACCCTCCCCTCGACTCCCTTGAACATGCCGTCGACGACCTCGACCGTCTCGCCGCCCTTGAAATGGCACTGCGACTCATCTACGAATTTCAGGTGCTCACTGCTATTGCATGTGGCAATGATGAAGTTCTCCATCTCCTTGTGGGAAACGGTCAACGGAGGATTCTTCTGGTCTTTGTCCAACTCAAAATGATTATAATAATAAGTAAGAAAGGACAGGGCTGGTGTGTTCTTAACATACTCCTCAGCCTTTTCCTCAGTGGAATATACAAAAAGAAGGTTCGGGATCAACGTCTCCAGAACCTTCTTTTGTTTACCGTTTACCGTCTTGCGAACATAGCGCTTGGCGATATATACAAACGTGCCATCTTCTACAATATAGTCTGATGCCCGGTCTTCTCTTCCGTAAGAGGCACGGAACACATACCAACTTTTGTCAGGCGCAGGTACATATTTTACCGACACCCCTGTTTGTGAGCTTTTGGCTTCGGGGATGGTATCAGGTTCAACCCTGACACTCGGAGGATTGGCCTGGCCTCGTCCAGTTTCCACATTAGACAATGTGCTCATATCGGACCTTTTTTTGTTGGCTCGATGCCTGACACAAAAAAAGCGTGGAATCGCTGTTGTCCGTTCCACGTGTCGAGGCTCTTGCATTGCCTATTGCTGTTGAACAGACAACGTTAGAGCCCACGCCGATATGAATATAGTACCCCAAAGCCCTACGGACGCCATTCGTGCTCCATATTGGCAAAGGGGATGCGTATAAACACATCCCGAGGACGTCTACCGTTGCTAAGTTCAAGACAGTAATCGATTGGTTGCAAGATTTCGACACGTCTTAAACAAAGCGCTTGTAAACGCCTTTTATGTCTTGACTCCCGCTGCCCACCCTTCCACTTCGGGGCTTCTGTCCTTCAGTTCGGCGTAGGCTGTCTTGGCGATAAGGCAGAGCAGAACACGTCTGCGGTGTCAAATTCTCCAAAAACATCAAAGAGTCGCTGCAAAAGTAGTAAAAAAAAGTCAAATAATAGCAAAAACCTTTGGTTTTCTTCGATTTCTTCACACTTTTTGTCTAGTCCGTGCGCATCTTGTATACTATTTCGGCGATAACTATATATATTGTTCGTGACTCCTAAACAAAAGTTAAATACGTTAAAATTGCTCCCATTTTTGCACATTCCAAAGCCATCAATCCACTTTTCTACCGTTTAACGTATAAGTAACTGATTTTCAATGCTTAATATATTTTCTGGTTGTACTGGCTTGACCTCCGTCACCATTCCCAATAGCGTGACGTATATAGGAGATTATGCGTTCCAAAACTGCTCTGGCCTGACCTCCGTTGCTATCGGCGGTGGCGTAAAATCAATCAGAAGTGGGGCCTTTGCCAATTGCGAAGAACTGACTGATGTTACCTGCTATGCTAAAATTATTCCATCGACAGAAAGCAATGTTTTCAATGACTCCTATATAGAATACGCAACGCTGCATGTACCCACGGGGGCTATCAATGCCTATAAGGCGACGGAGCCCTGGAAGAATTTCAAAAAAATTGTGGCTCTGACTGATCAGGAACTGAGTGTTGATGCCATCACAAATGACAGCAATGAAGCTGTAGCCCGCTACACAATAGGGGGGCAACGTGCTAATCGTCAAACTAAGGGCTTGAACATCGTTCGTATGAGCAACGGAACATCAAAAAAGGTCGTTGCGAAGTAAGAGATTAACGTCTAATATTAAAATCGGGCAGGTTCTCCATTCGAGAGTCCTGCCCGATATTTCTTTTAAAAAGGAAAAGACACGCAGATCGGTCACGGTCACAGCTGTGACCATGTGACCGTTGAGGATTAAAGACAGTCCAAGTTTGGATATAACTCGCTGATTACAAAGAATATATAATCATCCAAAAGTTAATTCCCTGTTAAGTTGGTCACATGGTCACAGCTGTGACCGTGACCGTTTCTTCTGCGAGACATCTGTACTTCTGAGGCCACCCCCTCTTATATCTGATTTATCCACTACAACGAGGTGAAAGGCTTCGATAAGTGTCGTAGCCGCCTGTATCGGATGGATAAATAATAGTATCGATAAAAAAGAAATGTCCCTCATTGTCTACCAAAACATTACCATCTACAGCATCAAAAATATCATGTTGCCCGTTTGTGTAATAAGCGCCTCCATCTTCAGCATGAAAACCGAGGTGAAGAAACTCTTCATGTATTTCCTCTTTTGTTGCTAAACGAGCATCAGCAATATATGGTTGAACAAGTACAGCACAAATACAACCATCACGATTTTCCGCCATACCTATCATACGATATGGGCATGCATCAAAGTATTTGTTGTGTGCTTTTATGCGTTCAAAAAAGGAGGTTAGATTGTCGTCAGAATAACGAAAATCGTTCAGTTTAATGATTTCAGTGCCTTTAGGAGAAAGGTATACTTCGTTCTCAGAACCTCTATCAAAGAAGTCGCCAAACTGACTATGGTCACTAAACCAGCATCCTTGCTCTTGTGCCCATTTTTTCAACCTTGCCAGTTGGACAGGCTTGCAAGACGTTGTTCCCGCAAGAGCTTCAATCTCTTCAAGGACTCGCTGCGCGACTGCGGATGCGCTTTCCAAAATGCCACCTTCTGTTTCATTTCCGCATTCACCTTCTTGTGATATTCGTTCAGTATTATCTCCATTCATTGAGTCTTTTGGTTTGATGTTGCAAAGATAGGAATTATTTTTCAAACTAAAAAGGAATCAGCGAGATATTTTCAGAATACAGCTCGCTGAGGCGTCAAGAAAAAAACAGAGACAACGCAAAAAAGACCTAACTGTTAACTGAATCTCTTGTAACACCTTTATAGAAAGGGAATGCGGCCAGGTAACTCTCAGAAAAGACCTACCTGAGAGTTACCTGACACCTACCTTTGACATAAAACAAAACAAGAAAGAAGCAATTATATGACAATTACATGGGCCATTAATGGGAATTATATGTTTGACACGAATGACCACGAATTGAACATGAATTACATGTTTTCTTTTATCTCATTCAATAGATTTGAGGTAACCCCCAGGTAAGTCTCAGTTAAGTCTTTACGAAGAGTTACCTGTCCGCAAAACCTTTGTACACCAGGGTTTGATGGCTGTTCAGGTAAGAGGTAACACTTTTTCGTCGATCATGTGCCACATAGACGGTCAACAAGTCCCACATCGACGGGCAACAAGTCCCACATCGACGCCGTCAAAGTTACGTTTTCACAGTGTTAAAACATAGTTTTGACGCGGTGAAAACATAGTTTTGACGATGTGAAAACGTAGTATTCACGACGCGAAAACATAGTTATTGCAAGGGGGGGGATTGGATTTACTAGCGCCTTATGTGCCGCGAGCGGGACTCGAACCCGCACAGCTGCAATAGCCAAGGGATTTTAAGTCCCTCGTGTCTACCATTCCACCATCGCGGCAACGTTTGCGGCTGCAAAGTTAGTCAAAAAAATAGATACTGCCAAAATTTTCTGCTAAAAATAATGCCGATGGGGCACTTGGCACTTAATAAAACATAAAAAATAGAGGCAAAGCGCGGCTGAAAGGAAATAGATGAGTATCTTTGCATTTTAAAGACATCATAACATTTTTAAAAGACATAATAACAGAATAACAGATATGAGAAAAACAATGATTCTGTCAGCTATAGCTATTGCTGTGCTGACTTCGTGCTCAGGAAAGATGGGCCAGTTGACGAGTGACTATTTCAAGGCAAACCCCAATCCGCTGGAGGCTGAGGCCGGACAAGTGGAGGCCACCATCAACGGTGTGTTCCCTGAGAAATACATGCAGAAGAAGGCCGTAGTAACCGTAACGCCCGAGTTGCGCTACACGAAGAACGGCGAACTGCAGGCTCTGAAGGGCCAGCCCGCCACGTTCCAGGGTGAAAAGGTGCTGGGTAACAACCAGACCATCAGCTACCTCATTGGCGGTCACTACACGATGAAGACCACATTTCCCTACGAGCAGGCCATGCAGAAGAGTGAGCTCTACCTGACGTTCGACGCAAAGGTGGGCAACAAGCAGGTGGAGATTCCTGCCGTGAAGGTGGCCGATGGTGTGGTAGCGACCAGCGAACTGTATCACCAGACGCTGACCACCGCCAAGGCCTGTGTGGCTCCCGACGCTTTCCAGCGTGTGGTTGAGCAGAAGCTCGAGGCCAACATCAAGTTTCTGATCCAGCAGGCCGAACTGCGTAAGAGCGAACTGAAGAGCAACTCGGTAGAAGAGTTCGTAAATATGCTGAAGCGCATCAATGCCGACCGCGAGGGTCTGAACCTCAACAACGTCGAGGTGTCGGCCTACGCTTCGCCCGATGGTGGTTTCGCCCTGAACGAGAAACTGGCCAACAAGCGTCAGCAGAACGCTGAGGGCTACGTGCGCCAGCAGATGAAGCAGACCGGTATGGAGGGTGACGTGGAAGCCAACTACACCGCTCAGGACTGGGAAGGTTTCCAGCAGTTGGTACAGGCCAGCGACATTCAGGACAAGGACGTCATCCTGCGCGTATTGTCAATGTATAAGGACCCGCAGGAGCGCGAACAGCAGATTAAGAATATGAGTCACGGCTTCAAGGAGCTGGCTGACGGCATCCTGCCTGAACTGCGCCGTGCCCGTCTGACCATCAACTACGAGACCATCGGCCGCGACGACGAGCAGATAGCCGAGCAGTATAAGAGCGACCCCTCGAAGCTAAGCCTCGAAGAACTGATTTATGCCGCCAGCATTGCCGACACCGACGCTGAGAAAGAGGATATTCTGAAGACCACCACACGCCTGTATCCACAGGACGGACGTGCCTATAACAACCTCGCTGCTCTGGCCTATGCCAAGGGCAACTACGACGAGGCCCAGCGCTATCTGGCAGAGGCAGCCAAGACCGCTAACGGTTGCGCAGAGGCACAGGCTAACCAAGGACTGATAGCCCTGCTGCAGGGCAACCAACAGGCCGCCGAGAACTACATCGGCAAGGCCGGCAACGCCAAAGGACTGGCTGAGACGCTGGGTAACCTGCACCTGGCACAGGGCAACTACGCTCTGGCCGAGCAAGACTTCGCAGGCATTGACTCGAACAGCGCTGCTTTGGCACAGATTATGAACAAGAACTACGCCAAGGCTGCCACAACGTTGAAGAACGTGCCACAGCCCGACGGAATGACCGACTATCTGCAGGCTGTGGTCAACGCCCGTCAGGGTAACCGCGAGGCCGCTCAGGCCTTCCTGCGCTCAGCCTTGCAGAAAGACCCGTCACTCAAGCAGTATGCTGACAACGATCTGGAGCTGAAATGAAGAAAACGCTCATACTCTTCGCAGCGTTTCTAACCCTGCTGCTGGGTTCCTGTGGCACAAAAAGCGGTAAATTCCGACTGGAAGGTCGCCTACGCCACATGAACCAAGCAGAGTTGTGGGTATACAGTCCGACGAATGCCTTCGCCGGCTTCGACACCATCAGGGTTCGCGACGGCCGATTCTCGTACGAGATTGACCTGGAGGAAGACGCCACGCTGGTCATTGTGTTCCCCAACTACTCCGAGCAGCCCGTCTTTGCCGAACCTGGCGAGAAAGTCAGCATCAAGGGCGACGCCTCGCACATGAAGGAGATGATTATCCAGGGAACGACGGACAACGAGGACATGACCTCGCTGCGCATGAAGCTGAACGACTTGACGCCACCAGACATCCCTGAAGCTGTCAGCACATTCATCAAGGAGAACCGTAAGTCGCAAGCCAGCATTTACCTATTGCAGCGCTACTTCCTGCTGACACCAGACCCCGACTATCGTCAGGCACGCATCCTGACGGAGATGCTGCTCGAGGAACGGCCTAACGACGAACAGCTGACGCGGCTGAGAAACCAGTTGCGCCAACTGGAGAACTGTGCCGTCAAGGCGCGTATGCCCAAATTCAGCGCCACCGATGTGAAAGGGCGCCGCGTGACAGAGCAGTCGCTGAAGGGCAAAGTGAACGTGGTGACGACATGGGCCTCGTGGAGCTATGCCAGCACCAATCTGCTGCAACGCCTCGAGAAGCTAAAGGAGACGTATGGCGACGAGCTGGGCCTGCTGGCCATCGGAGTGGACGGTTCGCCCAACGAATGCCGACAACGCGTCAAGCGTGACTCCATCACGTGGCCGATGGTGTGCGACGGCCGCATGTGGGCTTCCCCGCTGTTGGGCACATTCGGCATGGCCGACGTACCCAGTAACGTCGTGATAGACAAGAAGGGCGTGGTCATTGCCCGCAACCTGACGGAACAGGCGCTGGAGGAGCGCATCAAGAAGATACTGAAGTAAGAAACCTAAACTAGAAACTATAAATATAACAAATAAGAGGCAAGAGACATGAAGGCTATTCGGATTATATTGAAAGTGTTGGCGGGTATCGTCGCTACAGTTGTGGTGCTAGCAGTTGTTGCCTTGGGTATCTTCCATACCGACTACGTCCAGCAACAAATGTTGAAACAGGCTACGCAACTGTTACAAGAGCAACTTGGCACAAAGGTAAACATCGATCACATCAGCATCAGCCTGTTTGGCGAGGACATGACCCTCAAGGGCGTGGAAGTCGAGGATCTGCAGCAACGCAAGATGTTCCAGATGCGCGAACTGGGCGTAGAACTCAAGCTGATGCCCCTACTCCACCAAGAACTGAACATCAACGAGGCACATATCAAGGGCCTGGAGGCGAGAATCTTCAAGCCGGCTACCGACAGCGACTCGGTGGCCAACTACCAGTTTGTCATTGATGCCTTCAAAAAGCCGAAAGCACCCAAAACGACAGAGAAAGGCAAGCCCAAACACTCGCTGACCGTTAACGTCGAGAAAGTGACACTTGAACAGATTGACGTCACGATGAACGACACACTAAAGGCCCACCTGGGACACCTACTATACAAACAGGCGAAGAACGGCCGTAAGACGGGGGTGATAGAAGACCTGTCGACCGCCTTCGTGCAACACCGCAAGAAAGGTCCGGTAGACACGAAGGTACGTATCGGCATGCTGACGCTCAACGAGCAGAAAGACCACTGGCTGGCAGACATCATCGACCTGGGCTACGCCACCGATAACCACAAGCCCCACAAGCGGACGGGTAAGCCCAAGCGCGGCTACTTTGACGACGGCCACTTCGATGTCATTGGCAAGATGCGCCTGCGCGTCGACTATATCGCCAAAGACTCTGTTGCCTTCGCGCTGACCAACAGTCAGATAACAGACCGCATGTCGGGCCTCGACATCAAGAACCTGACCCTGCAAGCCACCACCAATATGAAGCATCTCTGGCTGAAGAAGGTGAACGTAAAGCTGGCGAACACCACGCTGGCGTTCGACAATGCCAGTGTAGTGCTACCCAGCAAGAAACAAGGACGCACACTGGCGTTCCAAACCTCAGTCATCAAGGGACGCACCCTGCTGAAAGACATTTCACGGCCCTTTGCACCCGTACTGGGCAAATTCAGCATTCCGCTGAACCTCCAGACGCAGATGAGCGGTGGCCCCGACGGTTTGTACTTCAGCGGCGTCAAAGTATTCACCGACAAGAATGAACTGACCATTGCGGCCAAGGGACAGATTACGGGTCTGAAGAACAAATACCAGTTACACGTCCACTTCGATGTCAGCAACATGTCGACGACAGGCCGCTATGCCGAACACGTCATCAACCAGTTTGCTGTCAAAAAATTTATGATGAAGCAGCTGAATGCCCTGGGACGTATCGGCTATCAGGGCCGCTTCGACGTGTTATGGAAAAAAGAACAGTTTGCCGGACGCCTGACGACCATCCCAGGAAATATCAACTTCCAGTTCGCGCTGGACGAGCTGCAAAAGTACGTGTACGGAACGACACAAACTACCGATTTCCAACTGGGCAAGGCGATGGATATGCCTGACTTGGGCAATGTCACCTGTCAGGCCAACTTCAAATTCGACATCTCGAAGCCTCGTACAGCACAGATGCGCAGAAAGTTGGGCGGCAAACTGCCTATCGGACACATAGATGCCCAGGTGGACGAGGCACAATACAAGAAGATTACCTTCCGTCATATTGAAGCGGAGATCAATAGTAACGGTGCCATTGCCGAAGGTAATGTCTCAATAAGGGGCGGACGCATTGACGTGCTTTGCGACTTCTCGTTTACAAACACCAACGAGATGCAGAAGACGAAGATCAAGCCTCGTTTGAAGTTCCACAAGAAGTCTGACGAATATAAAGCCGAAAAAGCAGAACGAGATGCACAAAAAGCTGCCGTAAAAGCAGAGCGTAAAGCACAGAAGGCTGCTGATAAGGCAGAACGTAAGGCACAGAAGGCTGCTGATAAGGCTGAGCGTAAAGCCCAGAAGGAAGAAGAAAAAGCCTTGCGCAAAGCTGAAAAAGCCAAGCGCAAGGCACAAAAAGCAGCAGAGAAGGCTGCTACATCAGAAGAATAGCGATGAAAGCAAATATGCTACCAGCGTGCTGACTGACACACAGATCAGACCTGGCATCATGAACGAGTGGTTCAGCAGATACTTACCAATCACCGTTGTGCCTGAACGGTCGAAGTTCACTGTAGCGATATCCGAGGGATAGTTGGGGATGAAGAAGTAACCGTAGACGGCAGGAAGTACTCCAAGCAATACTGGGCCGGGGATGCCCAGCTTATAGGCCAATGGCAACATGGCGACAACGACAGCTCCCTGGGAGTTGATAAGCACAGAAACCATGAAGAACACAAAGGCAATGCTCCAAGGATAGGCCTTCACAACACCTGCCAGCATGTCCTGCATCTCGTCCATGTAGTTCGAGAAATAGGTATCTGCAAGCCAGGCGATACCATAGATGGCTACGACGGCGACCATACCTGACTGCCATACCGGACCAGCAACGGCCTTCTTGGGAGCAGCCTTACAGAAGATAATCATCAATGCTGCAGCAGAAATCATCACAATCTGGATGACGAGGTTCATCTTCAGGGCGATGGTACCTGTCTCTGTCAAGCCAGTAGCGACAATGCCTGCTTTTGCGAGTGCAGCTGCGGAAATCTTCGTTCCGCCAACAATCATCACATCACCAGCACCTTTCACCACTTTCACGGTAGTATAAGAGGGTAACAGCTGGGGCAGGGCAGCGAACAGTACGATAACAGCCAGTGCACCAAGGAAGATGAATACGGCATTCTTGGCCGACTGTGGAATCTCCTTGTCCAACGTGGTTGCTCCACCACCATAGATATAATCACGCTGTGCGGGGTCGGCAATCTTCTTCAGGAACTCTGGATCCTTGTCAAGGTCAAGACCGCGACGATAGGATGCCGTAGCTGCGGCCATCAGGCCACAGATACAGGCAGGAATGGAAATCATCAGCACGCGTGGAATGGTGATGTCGAAACCATTGGCGTTAGAAATACTGACGAAAGCCACAACGGCAGCAGCGATAGGTGAACACGTGATACCCACCTGCGAGGCGATACTGGCCACACCACAAGGACGCTCAGGACGGATGCCCTTCTTCAGTGCGATATCACAGATGATAGGCATCAGCGTGTAAACCACGTGACCAGTACCTACCAGCACTGTCAGGAAGAAAGTGGTGAGTGGTGCCAGGAACGTGATGCGGTCTGGATGTTTGCGGAGCAACTTCTCTGCAATCTGGATTAACCAGTCCATACCGCCCGAAGCCTGCATAATACCTGCACAGGTCACGGCAGCAATGATGATGTAGATCACATCGGTAGGGGGCGTACCTGGCATCAGGCCAAATCCGAAGACCAGCAGGGCCAGTCCGATACCAGAGATGGCACCCAGAGCGAGAGAACCGTAGCGTGATCCCACCCACAACGCTCCCAACACAATGAGGAGCTGAAGAACCATTAATACCATAGTTTATTACTATTTTAGATAAAGTTATTGTCTATTTTGTTTGCAAATATAACTATTTTTTTTGAAAACAAAAACCTTTTAGGGGAAAAATGTTAAGTATTAATCTATTTTAAATCGTCATATAGAAAGATGGCTTTTTGAAAATTAATTGCTATCTTTGCATGGTGTAAACAACAAAACAAGACAAGAAGGCACAACAAATTACTTATACAAACAATTTTATTATGACAAACATCTTTTCATTGGAAGGTAAGAACGCATGGATTACAGGTGCATCTTACGGTATTGGTTTCAACATTGCTAAGGCTTTCGTAGCTGCAGGCATTAAGACCATCATCTTTAACGACATTAACGAGGCTGCTCTGGAGCGTGGTCTGGCCAACTACAAAGAGGCCGGCATTAAGAACGTGAAGGGCTATGTGTGCGACGTAACTGACGAGAACGCCGTAAAGGCACTGGTCGAGAAGATTCACGCTGAGGTAGGTCAGATTGACATCCTTGTGAACAATGCCGGTATCATCAAGCGCATCCCCATGCACGAGATGAAGCGTGCTGAGTTCCAGCAGGTGATTGACGTTGACCTGGTGGCTCCCTATATCGTTAGTGCTGCCGTGCTGCCCGAGATGATGGAGCGCCGCGAGGGTAAGATCATCAATATCTGCTCGATGATGTCGGAGCTGGGTCGTGAGACCGTCAGCGCATACGCTGCTGCCAAGGGTGGTCTGAAGATGCTGACCCGCAATATCTGCTCGGAGTATGGTGAGTACAATATCCAGTGTAACGGTATCGGCCCGGGCTACATCGCTACGCCACAGACCGCTCCACTGCGTGAGCGTCAGCCAGACGGAAGCCGTCATCCGTTCGACTCGTTCATCTGTGCCAAGACACCTGCAGGCCGTTGGCTCGATCCGTCAGAGCTCGGTGGTCCTGCCGTATTCCTGGCTTCACACGCTTCTGATGCTGTCAACGGCCACGTGCTGTATGTTGACGGTGGTATCCTGGCCTATATCGGCAAACAGCCGAAGTAAGGAATGAAAAGAGCTCTCTTCATCGTTTGCCTCTGGCTGACCACGATGGGTATGCTGGCTCAGGGCGACCCGCGAGCTTTAGCCTTGCAGAAGGTAATGCTGGAAGGTCCGATAGACAGCATGCGCGTCATGCTCACAGCTGACGGCTGGACAGAGTGGGGAGGTTCTGATGATGGGGAGGACTATTACTTCCGAGGTACATACTATGGCATTCGTGCCAAACTAATGGTTTCAGTAGAGCCGAAGACCCGTTTGGTGTCTTCGGCCTACGTGACTATTGGCCCCTATAGTACGGCGAAGATGCTCGAGCGCAACAGCCAGTACTTCCTGTACAAGTTGAAACAGGAACATGGCGACCTCCTGCAGCGCGACGACGCATGGGTGTATATGGACGAGTTCGGCAGCATCAAGCTGTCGGTAGTCGACAACGGCAACGGCTCGAGCGATATCCGCATACTGTACTATGTGGGAGGACCATACTATAAGGATGCGCTGACCATGGGACTGCATGGACCGGTGCAGGAGGTGGTGACAGAGAATGCCATCAGCGAAGAGCAGTTTCTGCACTTCTCAGAAAGCGGCCAAATAGACAACCCGGACCTAACAAACCGCCAATATGACCGCTACGGCTATCTGCGGCGGGCAGAGATGGCGGAGAAAGAGGGCAAAACCGTCGTAGAGTATGAGTATGACGACCAATACCGACTGGTACACCGCACGCTGATCAACGAACAGGCAGGCGTCAGCTATACCCACGAATATACCTACAACGACCAAGGAGAGATACTCTCGCAGCACCAGAAGGTCTTTGAACAGCAGGGCAACAACCGTGAGTGCGTGATGACTATCAACATCCGCAACAACTACCTGACGCGCGACGACGAGGGAAACTGGACCAGCAACTCGGTGCTGTTGACCTATTGGGAGAAAGGCCGCCAAAGCCAGCAGTCGACTGTCCTGCAGAAACGCACCTATGCCTATTGGGAATAACCCATAAGTCCTATGAGCCCCATATGCCCTATGAAAGAAAAAATAAAAGTTATAGCTTTCGACGCCGATGATACCCTGTGGGACTGCCAGTCGTGGTTCGACGAGGTGGAACACAAATGCTGTGAACTGCTCAGTCCGTGGGCCACGGCCCGTGAGGTAAGCGAAGGTCTCTTTGCCACAGAGCGTAAGAACCTGAGTCTGACGGGCTATGGCACGAAAGCATTCACGCTGTCGCTCATCGAGAATGCCGTACGAGTCAGTAAGGAACAGTTGACAGGCGATATCGTTATGCGACTGATAGAACTGGGACAGGAACTGCTGAAGTTTCCTACGACACCGTTGCCTGAGGTAGAAGAGACGCTGTGCACGCTGGCAGAACGGCGTCACTACCGTTTGGTGGTATTCACAAAAGGTGAGCTGATGGATCAGGAAGGCAAACTGGCACGATCAGGACTGGAGCAGTATTTCTCTCACGTAGAAACAGTTTCAAACAAGACGGAACAGGAGTATCGCCAGTTGTGTGAGAATCTGGACGTAGCACCAGAGCAGACACTGATGGTCGGCAACTCATTTCGCTCAGACATTGCGCCAGCCTTGGCCGCTGGCGCCTATGCTATACACATCCCCTACCATGTGGTATGGGAATTGGAGAAGTCAGAGGAATTTCCGCACGACAAGCTACGCAAGATCACGCATTTTGGCGAAATTCTCGATATTTTAGGCTGACGGCGACATAGGTGCTACCTATAAAGACGTACAGAAGGAATACTTGCAGCGTAGACAGACTGATGCCGTCGATGCTGCTATAAGGCAGTGTGGCTATCCACGCCAACAGCTGATTCATAGTACGTACCAGCAACGACAGACAGGTAGCCATCAGCGCCACACCCCATGGCCACCAGCTGACAACCAGTAGCATGGTCGTCAGGTAGAGAATAAGAGTTGTCAGCGGAATGACGATATAGTTGGTGAGTAGGAATACGCTAGAGAAATAGCCAAAATAATAAGCAACTAGCGGGGCGGTACCTATTTGGGCAGAAATGCTAACTGTTGCCAACCCCCATATTGCCTTCAGGACCCGATGGTGCATCAGGATGTGTGGAGGGATGAGTCCAAAGAGTAGAGGGTTTATCAAGACGATGGCCAAAACAGCAGTGAACGACAGTTGGAAACCAAAATCGTAGAGTGCAAGCGGATTGACGGCCAACATCACGACGGCAACAAATGCTAAGGTGTTAACAGACATCTTTTCACGATGGCCCAATGCCAGCAGGGCATAGACGGTAATCATGGTTGATGCCCGCACAATGCTGGGCGACAGTCCGGTGAGCAGGGCAAAGGCCCAGATGGCCAGGACAATGAGCACCTGTGACAGCATGTGTATACGTCGCCAGCTAACCAACAGGGTGATAACACCATAGATGATCATCAGGTGCAGACCACTCAGCGCGAGGATGTGCGACGCCCCCACCTCACGGTAGGTCTTGCGGATCTCTTGGTCGATAGATGTTTTCTCGCCCAGCGTCATAGCGGCCAACACGCCATAGGCATCACCGCTGATGCCCCACAAATGGTAGCGTTCCAGCAGTTGGTGGCGCCAGCAGAGGAAGCGTAGGCGACAGCGTTCAATGAGCGAAAGCCCTTTCTTAGACACTTGGTGCCAATGCCAATAATCTTGCCAGACAAAGGCTTCGCCCATGTAACCGTGACACTGCATGTATCGGCGGTAGTCGAAGTGGTCTCTTTCTCCTTTTTGAACTGAATCGCGCGTCCATACGCGTACCTTGTTAATATATGCAGAGACAACCAGTCCGTCGCCAACTGTTATGCGTTTGCTGTCTTCGTCTTTCTGTAAGTGTAGCCTCAGCTTCCTATGGCCGGTGGCCGTCAGTACGTTCACCGTTACCCAACGCTCCTTGAGAATGGGCTCTTCTATGACCACCACCTCCTGTACGACTTGCTCCTTAGGCCACTCCACCTCTAACTGCTGGCGGTGTCTGGAAGTCAGCGTCATACCAATCAGCAGACTGCAAATCCACAGGCCTATCGTCTGACAGCGGGGCCAACGGGAAAGCAGAACGGTACAAGCTGCGCAGACAACGAGCACAGCCAGACCTGTAGTCCAATCGGGTAGCCTATCGGCGACAGCGACACCCAGCATTAAACATACTGCTAACGGAAAGAGTGGTGCATGCATCTTCATGGATGCAAATTTCGTGGTTTTATACTTACTATAGAACAATATTTAGTTAAATAATCATAAATAACACCCTAAAGAAAACATTTCTCATCACTACTCACTCATTTTTCACAGAAAAGCAGTACCTTTGCAGTCCGATTATGGGGGAGAGACTTAGAATCCCCGTGGATTAGTGCGGAATAGCGGTGTCTTTGGCCGGGCACAGCGGTTCGTGAAAGTACTGATTCAGCGTACGTTAGACTGCTTGCGGAGAGTTAGACCTCTGCTAGTGGTATTTGTGCGCATAATAGAGATAAAGAATTAAATGTTTTTTAGTAGAAAATTTTAAAAGTAAAAATGAACACTTTAAGTTACAAGACCGTTTCCGTATCTAAGGAAGCTGCTCGCGAACAGAAGGAATGGGTGGTTATCGACGCTACCGATCAGGTAGTTGGCCGCCTCGCTTCTAAAGTAGCTAAGATCATTCGCGGTAAGTACAAGCCCACCTTCACTCCTAACCAGGACTGTGGTGACAACGTAATCATCATCAACGCACAGAAGGTGGTATTCACTGGTAAGAAAGAGACCGACAAGGTGTACACACGTTACACCGGCTATCCTGGTGGTCAGCGTTTCAACACTCCCGCAGAGCTCCGCAAGAAGCCCTTCGGTGTAGAGCGCATCATCAAGCATGCCGTCAAGGGTATGCTCCCCAAGGGTCCCCTCGGCCGTGCACTGCTGAACAACCTTTACATCTATGAGGGTACAGAGCACAAGCACGAAGCCCAGAAGCCCAAGGCAATCGACATCAACCAGTACAAGTAAATTAAAGATTAAAGATAAAAGATTAATAAGATGGAATACATCAACGCAATAGGTCGTCGTAAGAGCTCGGTAGCTCGCGTATATCTGTCAGAGGGTACTGGCAAGATCACGATCAACAAGAAAGACTTAGAGGTATACTTCCCCTCAGCTATCCTGCAGTATGTGGTTAAGCAGCCGCTGAACCTGTTGGAGGTTGCTGAAAAGTATGATATCAAGGCCAACCTCGATGGTGGTGGTTTCACCGGTCAGAGTCAGGCTCTGCGTCTGGCTATCGCCCGTGCACTGGTCAAGGTAAATGCCGAGGACAAGAAGGTCTTGAAAGACCAAGGTTTCCTGACCCGCGATGCTCGTGAGGTTGAGCGTAAGAAGCCCGGTCAGCCCAAGGCACGTCGTCGCTTCCAGTTCAGTAAACGTTAATCATACTGGACTACGTTTAGTATCTAAACTGATGGGACTCTGGCTAGTACTGCTAGTAAGACTAGTACAACTAGACTACCCATTGGTTGATTCTAACAATAAGAATTAAAAAGAAAGTAAACAACAAAAAAAAGACATCAAACAAAATGGCAAGAACAAATTTTGACCAACTGCTGCAGGCTGGCTGCCACTTCGGCCACCTGAAGCGTAAGTGGAACCCCGCAATGGCTCCCTACATCTATACCGAGCGTAACGGTATCCACATTATTGACCTCCATAAGACTGTAGCTAAGATTGACGAGGCTGCAGATGCACTGAAGCAGATTGCCAAGAGCGGCAAGAAGGTGCTGTTCGTCGCTACTAAAAAACAGACTAAGGAAATCATCGCCGAGAAGGCTCAGAGCGTTGGTATGCCTTACGTTACAGAGCGCTGGCCGGGTGGTATGTTGACCAACTTCCCGACTATCCGCAAGGCCGTAAAGAAAATGGCGAACATCGACAAGCTGATGCAGGATGGTACTTTCTCTAACCTGTCAAAGCGTGAGCTGTTGCAGGTAACCCGTCAGCGCGCCAAGTTGGAAAAGAACCTCGGTTCTATCGCCGACCTGACTCGTCTGCCTAGCGCACTCTTCGTTGTTGACGTGCTGAAGGAGCAGATTGCCGTTCGCGAGGCTAACCGTCTGGGCATCCCCGTATTCGGTATCGTTGACACCAACTCTGACCCGAAGAACATCGACTTCATCATCCCTGCTAACGACGACGCTAAGGATTCTGTAGAAGTAATCCTCTCTGCCTGTTGCGCTGCCATCAACGAGGGTATCGAGGAGCGTAAGGTCGAGAAGGCTGACGAGAAGGCTGCTGACGCACAGGCTGAGGCTGAGACCGAAGAGAAGGCTCCCAAGCGTCAGGCCCGTCGCACCCGTAAGGCTGCTGAAGAGGCTCCCGCTGAGGCTCCTGTAGCTGAGGAGGCTGCCCCCGCTGAAGAGACTGCTGAGTAAATCTAGGCGTAATAACGAAATAACGTAATAACGAATAATATTTAAAGAAACAATGGCTATTTCAATTGACGATATCAAGAAGCTTCGCGCAATGACTGGCGCTGGTCTGGCTGACGTAAAGAAGGCGCTGACCGAGGCTGAGGGCGACTTCGACAAGGCTAAGGAGCTGCTCCGTGAGCGTGGCCTGGCTATCGCTGCTAAGCGTAGCGACCGTGAGACATCAAATGGTTGTGTACTCGTAAAGAGCGTTGACGGCTTCGCTGCTATGCTCGCTCTGAAGTGTGAGACCGACTTCGTTGCCAACGGTGCCGACTTCATCGCTCTGACTCAGAGCATCCTCGACGCTGCTATCGCTGCTAAGGCTGCTGACCTCGAGGCTGTGAAGAATCTGACTGTTAACGGTCAGACCGCTCAGGAGGCTGTTACTCAGCGTTCTGGTATCACCGGTGAGAAGATGGAGCTGGACGGCTACCTGACTCTCGAGGGTGAGAACATCGAGGTTTACGACCACATGGGCAAGCACACTCTGTGCACCATGGTACAGACCAACAAGCCCGCTGCTGAGCAGGGTCACCTCGTAGCTATGCAGGTTGCTGCTATGAAGCCCGTTGCTCTTGACGCTGCCAGCGTTGACCAGAAGATTCTCGACGAGGAGTACAAGACCGCTGTTGAGAAGACCAAGCTGGAGCAGGTAGAGAAGTTCGTTGAGATGAAGCTCAAGAAGGCTGGCCTGAACCCCAACCTCGTTGACTCTGAGGATCACATCGAGAGCAACATGGCTAAGGGTTGGCTGACTCAGGAGCAGGCTGACGAGGCTCGCAAGATCATTGCTGACGCAAAGGTTGAGGGCGAGGCTAACCTCAAGCTGCCTATGATTGAGAACATCGCCAAGGGTCGTGTTCAGAAGTTCCTGAAAGAGAGCTGCCTGGTTGACCAGGAGTTCCAATTCGGTGACGGTGACAAGGCTACTGTTGCTCAGTGGCTCACCAAGCAGGACAAGGATCTGAAGATCACCGCTTTCAAGCGCTTCACACTCGTTGCTGACTAATCAATAGTTGACGCAATAACAGAAAAAGACCCGCAATTATGCGGGTCTTTTTCTGTATTGCCACAACTCAAGCGAATTGATGATGTTCTGCCACAACACGTAGCAGCCCGCACCTACGGATGCCATCGGATTCAGATAGGTATAGGCTACCCAGATACTCAGGGCAGTGTTCTTCTGGAACGATGCCTGGCCGCTATTGATCTTGTCGCCGAAATAATGGCCCACGCCGCGACCGATGGCGAACAGCACGAAACAGAGCGCAAGGCTAAGAAGGGCTATAGCTATTAGCAATGACAAGCCTGCCTCGCTATGTACGATGTTGCGCACAGTAACACCCGACGTCACACTGAGCTGGGCTGCCCATAAGTAGAACGACAGGTCGGGAATCGATACAATCCAGGAGCATATACGCTTGGCAAAATGTTGCATCATCCAGCCCAACGCCAACGGCAGGAGAAGAACGATGGCCAGCTTCTGAAGAATAATCAGGAAGGCTGTCCAGAAATCAAGCCCCGCACCACGCTCAAGGAGTGGGAATACAGCGGGAATGGTCAGTGAACAGACCAGCGAAGAGAGTACAACAAAGGCCGTCATCGTGTTGATGTTGCCGCCTATCTTGGCCGTTACGACAGGGGCTGCCGTCGCTGCCGGACCAATGATGCACGTCAGCAGACTCTCGAACAGAAGCTTCTGCCACAGGTCGCCCTCCACACACTTGATAATCCACACATTCAGCACTATCAGCACCAGTTGGGTGGCTATCACCCCTATGTGCCAACGGTGAGGACGCATCTGGTGGAAGTCTATGCGACAGAAGGTGGAGAAAAGTGTTGAGAACACCATCCAAGGGAAAATGACATCAACCACTTCACCTAACTCGTCACCCAGCTCGTCGAGTTGCGGTACGTAGTAGAATAGTAGATAGCACAGTGTACCCAGCACAATGGCTACAGGCAGTGTCCAATCCTTAAGAAATCTAACTAGGTTATTCATATTTTCTGTGCAAAGGTAAGAAATAATTAAGAATTGTGAATGATGAATTATGAATTATTTCGTATCTTTGCAACTGAAACTATACCTATTATGCTCGTAAAAACATTTTGTGCAGCCGTCAACGGCTTGGAAGTAACAACAGTGACGGTCGAAGTGAGCCTGTCGCGCGGTGTGCAGTTCCACCTCACGGGACTGGCTGACACCGCTGTCAAAGAAAGCCACGACCGCATCAAGGCTGCCCTGACCAACAATGGCTATAAGATGCCTGTGATGGACATCACCATCAATCTGTCGCCTGCCGATATCAAGAAGGAAGGCTCTGGCTACGACCTGCCATTGGCTATGAGCCTGCTCGCCGCCAATGGTAAAGTGACTAGCGACCGCATCAGTAGATTCATGATGGTGGGTGAACTAGGACTTGACGGTCGTCTGCAACCCATCCGAGGAGCTCTGCCCATCGCCATACAGGCACGTAAGGAGAAATTCGAGGGGCTCATCGTTCCACAGCAGAACGTTCGCGAGGCTGCTGTGGTCAATAACCTGAATGTCTATGGCATGGAGACATTGTCAGATGTCATCCACTTCTTCAATAATACGAAGACCTACGAGCCGACATTCATTGATACCCGCCGCGAGTTCTTTGCCCAACAAAATCAATATGAGTTTGATTTCGCAGACGTCAAGGGACAAGAGAGCGTCAAGCGTGCCCTGGAGGTCGCTGCCGCTGGTGGTCACAATCTCATCATGATTGGCCCGCCGGGCAGTGGTAAGTCGATGTTGGCTAAACGCCTGCCCAGTATCCTGCCGCCTTTGTCATTGGCCGAGAGTCTGGAGACCACCCAGATTCATAGTGTCGCAGGAAAACTCCCTCGCGACACCAGCCTCATCAGTCAGCGCCCTTTCCGAGCTCCTCACCATACCATCTCACAGGTCGCCCTCGTTGGTGGTGGCAATAATCCCCAGCCTGGGGAAATCTCGCTAGCCCACAATGGCGTGCTCTTCCTTGACGAGATGCCAGAGTTGTCGCGCTCCGTCCTCGAAGTACTACGTCAGCCGTTGGAAGACCGTAAGATTAGCATTGCCCGTGCCAAATACAGCGTCGAATACCCTTGTTCCTTCATGCTAGTTGCCTCTATGAACCCCTGCCCTTGCGGCTATTATGGCGACCCCACCCATAGCTGTGCCTGCACCCCTGGACAGATACAGCGGTACATGAACAAGATCAGCGGTCCCCTACTCGACCGTATCGACATCCATTGCGAGATCCAGGCCGTGCCGTTTGCACAGCTCTCGCAGATGCAGCCTGGCGAGCCCAGCGAGAAGATTCGCGAACGTGTCATTGCCGCTCGCAAGATTCAGGAAGAGCGCTTTCGACCCTTCAAAGGCATCCACTGCAATGCTATGATGACCGAACGCATGCTCCACCAGTTTGCTGAACCCGACGAGCAGTCACTCGACATGCTTCGCATGGCCATGGAACGCCTTAAGCTCTCCGCCCGTGCCTACAGCCGCATCCTCAAGGTTGCCCGCACCATTGCCGACCTAGAGGGCTCAGAGAAGGTACAGAGCCAACATATCGCCGAGGCCATAGGCTATCGGAACCTCGACCGCGGCGATTGGGCTGAAAGAGGAATATAAGAATCTACCTTATCTCAATTGTTATGGGTTATCATCAAAGAGGAAGTATCTCTATGATGTCGCCCTTACGGGTCTTGATGTCGTATTCATAGACCTTGCGGACAGGCACGGAAGTGTCGGTGTTCTTTGCGCTCGAGACTAGAGGTTTCTTTATGTCGGCACCTGCAAGCATGGCATTGGGACAGGCGCCCTTGGCAACCTTGAGGCCCTTACCCTTCAAAGGAACGTAGGAACGCAGGCGGAGCACGCCACCCAGACGCGACTCAATGCGGGCCTCGGTCAGCTGACCATTGGACCACTGCTCGTCAACGACGAAGCCACCACGGGCACACAGGCCTTTTACCTCACCTTCGTTCCAAGCGTCGGGCAGGGCCGGCAACAGGTGGACAGCACCATCGTGACTCTGCACCAACATCTCGGCAATACCTGCGGCACAACCATAGTTGCCGTCAATCTGGAAGGGCGGATGGGCGTCAAACAGGTTGGGATACATGCGACCATCGGGGTACATGGCTGCCAGGCGGTCGTCGGGCAGCGGACGTAACAGGTTCGAGAGAATCTTCATGGCGTGGTTGCCGTCGAGCATACGTGCCCAAAAGTTAATCTTCCAGCCAAGGCTCCAGCCCGTAGCCATATCGCCACGTTGTGCTAGTGTAGTGGCAGCGGCAGCAAACAGTTCGGGATGGCTATACGGCGAGATTTGGTTCGACGGATAGAGGCCGTAGAGATGCGAGATATGGCGGTGCTCGTCTTTCGGGTCGTCACCATCGATAATCCACTCCTGCAACTGTCCGTAGCGGCCTATCTGCATAGGTGGCAGTTTGGATAGTTGAGAGTTCAGAGTGGAGATTTCAGGAGTTTTGATACCCAGCACCTTGGCAGCAGCGATAGTTTGCGACAGCACATCGAAAGCAATCTGATTGTCCATTGTCGAGCCAGCCGTGACAGGGGTCTGTTTCCCCTGCGGACCATGCTCAGGCGACACGGTAGGTACGGTCATCAGCCACCCGTATTTCGGGTGTTCCTGCATATAGTCGAGCAGGAAGTCCGCAGCACCCTTCATCACAGGGAAGTAGCGATGCAAGAAATCCTTGTCGCCCGTAAACAGGTAGTGCTGCCAGATATGCGTCGAGAGCCAGGCACCACCTGTGGGGAACATGCCCCAAAAAGTGCCGTCAACAGGTCCAGTGATACGCCAAATATCCGTGTTATGATGGGCCACCCATCCCTTACAGCCGTACATCTGCTGGGCGGTCACGGCTCCCGACTGGCTCAGGTCCTGCATCATCGAGAACAGGGGCTCGGTGGTCTCTGACAGGTTGCCTACATCGGATATCCAATAGTTCATCTCAGTATTGATGTTGATGGTGTACTTCGAGTCCCATGGGGCATATAAACGGTCGTTCCATACGCCCTGCAGATTGGCAGGCTGACCACCTGGCTGCGACGAACAAATCATGAGGTAGCGCCCATACTGGAACATCAGGGCTACGAGATCCATATCCTTACCCTTCCGGAAAGCGGCCAGACGCTTGTCCGTAGGCAGACTGGACTGCTCAGATTTTGGCAATGTGAGCAATACGCGGCCATACTGCTGCTGATACTTCTGCACGTGGGCCTGCAACAGGTCTGCAAACGTCCGACCCTTCAGCGAGGCAATGACGGCCTCGTTCTTAATCGAGGGATTGCCGCTGATGTCCAAATAGTTGACGAAGTTGGTGGCGGCAGTGATATAGATGGTGGCATCAGAGGCATCTCTTACCACTAACTGGTCGCCACTTACCTCTGTTGTGCCGTTACTTTCTATCCACACGCGACACTCAGCTGTCAAACCGGCCTTGACACCTTCCTGCTCTACACCGCTGATAGTAACCATCAGCTGGTGGCCAATTACTGTTTGTCGGTTCTTCAGCTGGCTTTCATACGACAGGGCAAAGTTCAGCGCACCGGCTTTATCGGCCTCGAGTTTCATGGCAATGACATTGTCGGCCATCGATGCTATCACTGTACGGCGGTAGTGTACATCCCCGACCCGATAGCTGATAGTCATCGTGGCATCGTCCAACAGCAGTTCACGACAGTAGTCACGGGCGTTCTGGTGGTTCCAGAACTTCAGAAAGACGTCACCCATCGGCAGGAAACGCATGCCGTGAGGACCCTTGACAAAATACTTGTCCAACAGTTTATGGGCTTCTTCCTCGCGACCGTCGAAGATCAGCTGGCGCACTTCCTGTAGGTGCTCCTTCGCCTCAGTAGAATAGTTCGTGTGGGGCTGTCCGCTCCAGAATGTCTCTTCGTTCAGCTGAATCTGTTCGGTGTCGGCACCGCCATACACCATCGCTCCTAAGTGTGAATTACCAATAGGCAATGCCTCCAGCCAGTTACTAGCGGACTTGTCGTACCACAAACGCTGAGTCTGTGCCTGCATACTTACTGCACTCAAGAGGCACAGTAACAAACTGAAAAAGATAGAAAGACGTTTCATAATAGTAAACATTGATGGTTTAGGTGCAATAACGACCCGGCAAATATTACTTCGTCGGGTCGTTTCGTTGTCCAAGGCGGATTCGAACCACCACAAACAGAACCAAAACCTGTTGTGCTACCATTACACCATTGGACAAGCATGCTTTGGTAAGCGGCTGCAAAGGTAAGAAATATTTGGCATATCGCCAAATATTTCCACACCTTTTATTATTTTACTATCAAAAGATAGTAGTTCTTCTTACCTTTCTGAGCCAGCAGATACTTTCCGTCGATGAGGTCATCAGACGTAACGAGGCGGTTCTGGTCGGTGAGCTTCTCTTTATTCAGCGAAACGCCACCACCCTGCACCATCTTGCGCATCTCACCTTTTGAGGGGAATACGGGGGCAACAGTAGTGAACAGCTCAATGGCGGGCTGACCCAGCTGGTCTTTGCTGATTTCAAACTGGGGTACGCCGTCGAAGACATCAAGGAAGGTCTGCTCGTCAAGACGCTCGAGGCCCTCTTTAGTAGACTTGCCGAAGAGTAGGCTGGACGCTTCGATAGCGGCATCGAGGGCTTCTTGAGAATGTACCATGATGGTAACCTCCTCAGCCAGACGTTTCTGCAGCACGCGACGACCAGGATCCAGCTTGTGTTCTTCGACTAAGGCATCGATGACGTCCTTCTCTAAAGAAGTGAAAATTTTGATATACTTCTCAGCATCGTCGTCACTGACGTTCAACCAGAACTGGTAGAACTTATACGGTGTGGTGCGCTTGGGGTCCAACCAGATATTTCCAGACTCCGTCTTACCAAACTTCTTGCCGTCGCTCTTGGTAATGAGCGGACAGGTCAGAGCAAAGGCCTCGTTCTCATAGCCCAGTGTACGGCGAATCAGTTCGGTACCTGTGGTGATATTACCCCATTGATCGTTACCGCCCAACTGCAACTTACAGTTTTTATGCTGGTAGAGGTAGAGGAAGTCGTAGCCCTGCAGCAGCTGATAGGTGAACTCTGTGAACGACAGGCCGTCGCGGGCAGTACCATTTAAACGCTGCTGTACGCTATCCTTCGCCATCATATAGTTGACGGTGATGTGCTTACCCACCTCACGTGCAAAATCCAGGAAAGTAAAGTCCTTCATCCAGTCATAGTTGTTGACCATCTCGGCGGCATTGGCATCCTTTGACTCAAAGTCAAGAAACTTAGATACCTGCTGCTTGATGCACTCCTGGTTGTGACGCAGGGTTTCTTCGTTCAACAGGTTACGTTCCTGAGACTTACCACTAGGGTCGCCAATCATACCAGTGGCACCACCCACAAGAATGATGGGTTTGTGACCACAACGCTGCAGGTGACGCAGCATCATAATGCCACAGAGGTGACCGATATGCAGTGAGTCGGCCGTGGGGTCAGTACCCAGATAGGCCGTCACCATCTCTTTCTGGAGCAGTTCTTCCGTACCAGGCATCATCTGTGCCAGCATACCGCGCCAGCGAAGTTCTTCTACAAAGTTTTTCATATTTTCTTATTCTTTTATGAGTCTTAAGGGGCTTATGTGGCCTATAACGTGGGCCTTACGGCACCGGGTCGTAGCCCGAGCCACCCCATGGGTTACATCGTAACAAGCGCCAGAGGGCGAGATACAACCCCTTGAAGGGACCATGCTTGAGGAGTGCCTGACGAGCATACTCGCTACACGTAGGTGTAAATCGGCACGAGGGACCCAGCAGGGGAGATATAGCGACCTGATAGAAGCGAATGGGGAGCACCAACAACCCGACTAACAGGCGAGAGAGGAGATTCCAAAGCGTTTTCATATCTTCTCGCTGATCCTTTTTACCAGACTGGCGATACGCTCCTCGACAGCCGCAGTAGGCAACGGGCTGTCGGACAGCCATACCAAGGCCACCAGCAACTGGCTGTCAGCAGGTAGCACATCAATCAGCAACTGCTTATGGCGACGCCACGCCTCACGAACCTGCCGCTTGACATGGTTGCGGTCGACGGCATGATGGAAGCGCTTCTTTGGGACACTAATCAGCAACTGCAGAGATGTATGATGGTCCTGACGCTCTTTCTGCAGATAGACCGCGCGCAACGGATAGGCAGCTAACGAGCGACTATTTCCGCCTCCGAAGAGCTCGTCAATCAGCCGCTGACTGACCAGGCGCTCGCGCTTTCGAAATGTCAGAGCCCTCATGCGCGTATATATAATAAGGTATATTTACCCTTGCTCTACTATCAGGTAATGCTGCAAAGCACCCGTCATCGAGGGATACTTCTCTGTGGGAGCCTCAATATCAAGACGCAGACCAGCATCACGAGCGGCCTGGGCTGTCGCCGGACCAAAGGTGGCAATGGCAATATCGCCCTGCTTGAAATCGGGGAAGTTCTTTGTCAGCGACTCGATACCTGCCGGACTGAAGAAGATCAGCATGTCGTAATCGAAAGTCTTCACTTCTTCCTCTGTGAAATCATTGCTGACCGTACGATACATCACACATTCGGTATGGTTGAGTTTCTTGGCGTCGAGCATATTGGCTACGCTATCGTTGTGGACATCGCTCATCGGCACCAAATACTTTTCAGTCTTATGCTTAGACATGGTAGGAATGAGGTCGTCAATCTTACCAGTCGTTCCAAAGAACACCTTACGCTTACGATACTGTACATACTTCTGAATATACAGCGAAATAGTCTCTGTCACGCAGAAGTACTTCATATCCTCAGGAATGGTGACACGCATCTCTTTGGCCAGCGTAAAGTAATTATCGATGGCGTGACGCGAAGTGAACACCACGGCAGTATAGTCCAGAATATTGATTTTCTGTGTACGGAACTCTTTGGCCGTCAGGCCCTCAACCTTGATAAAAGGGCGAAACACCAGCTCTACGCCAAATCGCGTCGCAATATCGTAGTATGGCGACTTTTCGCTGGACGGCTTTGGTTGTGAAACCAGAATCTTCTTTATCATTGATGTCCTAAAAATTGATTTTCAAACTGTCTGCTGTGATAGTCAATGCTTCCCAGAGGAAGAGCACAGGAACTATTTCGAGGGCACAAAAGTACAAAAAAATCTGCAGAATGACGACATTTCGTCGAAAAAAGATAACATAGCACTTGTAAAACGTTAATAATTTAACGAAAATAAGCACAATTACGAAGTATATGAGCACATTTTGGAGGGTAAGACTGAACGATGCCTGCAACACGACGACAGGAAACAGCAAGAGGCTCTCGACAGCTATCGCAAAAAGGAATGAGCGGGCCCATTGTCTAGAATTTTTACCATCGAAGAATACGGAATTGACAACGCTATAGATTAGCCATTTCGCAAGAAAATAGAACAGCACCTCGCCCAGGAAAATAACAATCAAAAGATATGGCGAGTCCAAAACAAACGTGTCGGCTATCACGCGTAGCGTATAGAAATAGAACAGGATGGCCAATAGCAGGCTATCAAGGAGCACCAAGAAGAGCTGGAAGTGCACCTCGACGGCCGTCTCGCTCACTTCCGAAGTGCCATCGTTAGACTGATAGATAAGGGTCTTGATGTGGCGGGCAATGAAATGGCGCACATGCGAGAAAGCAATGACAGACAGGACAAAGCAAAAAAGCAACAACGAGGTAATGACATTGTCGTTTTTCATCGTATAGGGTACAGGATCGCCAGCCGTCCCACAACGGCCTCCCGACAGTTCAGCATGGTATAAGGAATCTTTCGAGAAGAACCCCTCGCGATAACACTGGGGAATGACGACTTCTGCATCATTCCCCACCGTATCCCTTAGATAATATGTGCTGTCTAGTGCTGACAATGGCTTATAGTGCGAAAGCACGCTTGATATCCTCTACCCTATCGAGTTTCTCCCACGTGAACAGTTCCACGTCGATAGTCTTCGTCTCGTGGTAACGGCTGGTAAACGTTTTCTTTACCACCTGTGACTGGCGTCCCATGTGTCCGTAAGCTGCCGTCTCGAGATACATCGGCTGACGCAGCTTCAAAGAGCGCTCAATAGCCTTGGGGCGAAGGTCGAAGAGTTGTTCAATCTTCTTGGCAATCTCGCCATCAGTCATATTGACACGTGAGCGACCATAGGTATTAACGTAGATATTCATGGGCTTGGCAACACCAATGGCGTAGCTAACCTGCACCAGCATCTCGTCGGCCACACCAGCTGCTACCATATTCTTTGCGATATGACGGGCAGCATAGGCCGCAGAGCGGTCGACCTTCGACGAGTCCTTGCCCGAAAAAGCGCCACCACCGTGAGCACCCTTGCCGCCATAGGTATCGACAATAATCTTACGGCCTGTAAGACCGGTATCACCATGAGGACCGCCAATAACGAACTTACCCGTGGGGTTGACATAGTACTTGATGTCGTCGCCAAATAACGACAATACACGCTCAGAATGAATCTGGGCTTTCACACGAGGTATCAGAATGTTGATGACATCTTCGCGAATCTGGGCGAGCATACGCTCGTCGTCACTGTCAAACTCATCATGCTGGGTAGAGACGACAATAGTGTCGATACGCTCGGGAATACCTGCGTCGCTATACTGAATGGTCACCTGGCTCTTTGAGTCAGGACGCAGATAAGTCATCTGTTTGCCCTCCTTACGAATGTCGGCCAGTGTGCGCATGATGAGGTGCGCCAAGTCGAGCGAAACCGGCATGAGGTTTTCCGTCTCATTGGTGGCATAGCCGAACATCATACCCTGATCGCCAGCACCCTGCTCGTCCTCATCGCCATTGTCCACACCACGATTGATATCTTCGCTCTGTTCGTGAATAGCAGTCAAGATGCCACAAGAGTTGCCGTCGAATTGGTATTCAGCCTTCGTATAACCTATCTTCTTAATAGTATTACGTGCAATGGTCTGCAGGTCGATATACACATCACTGCGTACCTCGCCCATCAACACCACCTGCCCTGTTGTGACAAACGACTCACAAGCCACGCGGGCCTTTGAATCATAGGCCAGAAACTGGTCGAGAATGGCATCGCTAATCTGGTCGGCCACCTTGTCGGGATGACCTTCAGACACTGATTCTGAAGAGAACAAATAACTCATCTTAATGTACTAATTGACAATTTATTACTTATGTTTTATTCTTTGCGGGTGCAAAGGTACAAATAAGTGAGCGAAAAGCCAAATTTATTTGGACTTTTCCGAACGAGAGTACCTTCGCTGTATTCAGCAAAGGTACAAATAAACGGCGAATTATACAAATCCGCCGCTTATTTTTCAATTTTCAGATGTCAATCTTCTATTACTTGGCCTCCGGCGTCATAACAACCTCCACATGATTACCACTCTTCAGGAACTTATTGAGGAAGTCGCGAACATTATCAACGGTCAGAGCCTCAACAGTCTTCTTATAGTCGGTATAGAAGTCGATACCATAGTCCTTATAGGAAGTGATGGTATTGATCCAGAAACCATTCTTCTTAGCATCCACGTCGAACTGCTTAAGCATGTACTCCTTGGTCTTGTTCAGCTGGTCCGCATCGACAGCTTTCTGCATGTTGGCAATACCCTCGTGCAACAGGCGGACAGCAATCTCCTCCTTGTCAGGATTCATCGGGCAGTAAGCCTGCAGCACAGCAATAGGCTGATGAGAGCTAAGATTGAAAGCACCTGATGCTCCACAAGAATAAGCAGCACTCTCGTCCTCACGAATGGTCTTCAGATAGATCATCGAGAGAATCTGTCCAATGGCCTCAATCTTCACCTGATTCTCCAGCGTGTAAGGCATGGCTGCATGCCAATACTCAAAGGCTGTTGCCTTGGGCGACTCAGTCTTCACCTTGAAGTTGTTGACGACTTTACCCTTTGCCAGTGTTACTATTTCCTTGAAGTCCTCGGCCTTTTTCTTGGTAGCAGGCAGCGAGGCAACATACTGCTCAATCAGCGGGCGCAGGGTCTGCTCGTCGAAGTTACCCACGAAGACAAAGGTAAACTGGCCGGCATTCTTGAAGCGGTCCTGATGAATCTGGAGAATGCGGTCGTAGTTGATATCCTTCAAGTCCTCCACTTCAATGTTAGAGAAACGTGGATTATGAGAATAGATGGTATTGCTCAGTGAGTCACTGAACACGGTCTGTGGATCCAAGCCCTTATTCTTCAACGCCATTTCGAGCGATGTAAGCAGGTTTTGGTACTGCTTCTCGTCCTTATTGATAGCGGTGAAGTAGAGATACTGCATCTGCATCATGGTCTCAATGTCCTTCGGGGTAGAGTGGGCAGTAACATACTGACGGGTATTACCCAGCGAAGCATCGGCATTGACCTCCTTACCAGCCAAAGCTTTGGTGAGCTCGTTGCTGGAGAAATTGCCGATACCACTATAGCCAATGACCTGGTCGAATACCTTCAGATTAGTATAGTCGGCAGGACCAAACATTGACTTACCACCCTTGGCGAAAGCCTGCATCTGAATCTCGTCATCCTTGAAGTCGGTTTTCTTCAGAATAACAGTAGCACCATTAGAGAGCTTCAGCTCCTTATAGCCAAACTGCTTGTTCTCGGACTCCTTGACAATCTTGCCCTTCTTGATCTTCGAAGCGTCAACCAGGGGCTCATCCTTGACATTGTCGACATAAGCCTCAATCTGCTCGGCACGGGCAGCAGCAATAGCAGCAGCCATATCCTGCTCGGTGGGATAGACCTTGCCTTCTTTCTCCTGAGCCCACTCCATCACTACGAGGTTGCTGTCAGTAGCAGCAATCAACTCAGGAACCATTTGGTTGATAGCGGAGATAGGAATATTCGGTGCAAGCTGCTGCATCAACTGATAGAGCACATCCAATGGGGGAATAGGCTCATTCGAGAGGTAATGGTCACGATACTGATCACCAAACTCAGCATTCTTGCGCTTGTCGCGATTGGTATAACGCTTCTCCAATGCACTCAGATAGTCGGCTTTGGCACGCTCGTATTCCGTAGCAGTAAAGCCAAACTCAAGAGCACGTCTTGCCTCGCGATAAATGGTCTGCAGGGTTTCCATGTCTTTACCCTCCTTAGGCACACCGATCAACTCGAAGCAATCCTTGGTCTTAGAGAGCAGATACTGACCGTCGTCGGCATAAGCCTGGAAGAACGGACAGTTCTCCTCCTGTGTCATCTCTGACAGGCGCAGGTTCATCATACGGGCAATAACGCTGGAAACATAGCTCTGAACAAGATAGCCAAGCGTACCTTTCTCCTCTTCAGTAACGGCGTCGTGCTTCATCATGATCATCACCTGACTCATCTGCATCTCCTTATCTTTATCGAAAATGTAGATAGCCTCACTGTTGTCAGGAACTGCCTCAGCAACGACCTTGGGTGCATTAGCGTCGACCTTGATGCCGCCAAACAGCTCCTTAATCTTCGCCTCCATGTGGTCGACATCGACATCACCGACAACAATGACGGCCTGATTGTCTGGACGATACCATTTATGATAGTAGGCGCGCAACGTAGCAGGCTTGAAGCTGTCGATAACTGACATCAGACCAATAGGCATGCGCAGACCATACTTGGAGCCAGGATACATCTTGGGCAGTGAACGCTGGATCATGCGCTGTGAGGGACCTTCTCCGAGGCGCCACTCATTATGCACAACGTCGCGCTCCTTATCAATCTCGTCGGCCTCCAATAGCAAACCATTCGACCAGTCCTTCAGAATGAGCAGACAAGAGTCGAGGGCTGTAGCACGCTTGGTAGGCACGTCACAGACACGATAAACCGTCTGGTCGATAGAGGTATAGGCGTTCAGGTCAGAACCGAACTCAACACCCAGCGAACGGGTATAGTCAATAATACTCTTACCCTCGGGCTTTGAAGGGAAATGCTCCGAACCATTGAAGGCCATGTGCTCCAGGAAGTGAGCAAGACCACGCTGCGACTCATCCTCCTGAATAGAGCCTACGCGCTGGGCAATGTAGAAGTTTGCCACATGCTCGGGATACTCGTTGTGACGAATGTAGTAGGTCAGACCATTGTCCAACTTGCCTATACGCACGTTAGGGTCTACGGGAATTGGCGGCATCTGCATCTCCTGAGCCACCATGACTGTACTGCACAACAGTGTGAGTACGGCCACAAACATTCTTGTAAGTCTTTTCATTTTATTAGTTAGATTGGATTGATTATTCCTAAGCAGTCGACAAAGTTACAAACTTTATTCCACATACACGCACGTACCATATAATTATTAAATATTTTTTACACGCCAGAGGATACGTAGATAAAAAGGAACAGCGTCTTGGATGCCAAGACGCTGTTCCTTTGAAGTTTTATCTCCGCAAAACTGCCCACAGGGCTTTTGCAGGACTTTGACTAGAAGGTCACACGCATACCCAGCTGCATGTGCCAACGGCTCGATATATCTGTAACCTGAGGATGCTGACCGGCAAAACTGAAGACACCATAGCGATTGCCCTTGTCGTCGGTCTTTACATTCTCAACCTTCAGGATAGGATAGCCATAGCTGCTGCTGTGGAGTGTACCCCAGTCACGATTCAGCAGGTTGGCAACGTTGACGATATCAAACACCAGCGAGATCTTGCTGCCACGATTCTTCAGATAGAAGAAATCCTGAGTGAAATGCAGGTCGAACTGATTCTCCCACGGTGTCAGATGCGAATTACGCTCTGCATATTGGCCACGATGAGTACGTGCATAATCGTCACCCTCAATCCACTGGTCATACAAGAGACGGTCTTGCTCTGTCTTGAATTCCATCTTCTGCAGTTCCAAAGTTGTCGGGATGTAGATCAGCTCATTGGCAGTAGAGGTCTGTGTGTAGTCTCCATTAAAGGTTGCCTGATAGTTACTCTCTGACATCACCAGACTGTAGCGATGGCCACTCGTTCCGTTATAGGTCAGGCTGATATGGCTCTGCATGAGACCCTTGAAATAGCGCTTACTGTTAAACGATGCCTGGAACATGAGGCGGTGAGGCTGGTCGAAGATAGAGTATGACAGCACCTTCTTGTTAGGATCGGTACGCGGATACATCTGCCAGTTCGAGATAGCTTGTGACGACAATCCGTCGTTGACAGAGTATGAGTGGCTGTGGGTATAGCTGGCCATTAGGTCGAGACCAAAGTCAAAGCTCTTCTCGAACTTTGCGCTCACTGAATAGCTGTAACCCTTGTTGGTATTCGTCAGGTTGACGATGGAATTATAACCTGCAAGGTCGTAGCTATAGTAGGGAACAGCAGAGCTTTCCATGCCTTGCACGGCATAGACCTTATCGCCCTTATCCTTGATGGCGAGGTTCTCAAACCACACGCTATTCAGGTTTTTAGAGAACAAACCCTCCAAAGACATCTTTACGTCACCAGGAAGCAATGCTTCAAAAGCGAGGTTGGCACGTACCACCTGCGGGAACTTGAAGTCACGGTCAACCGTGTTGATATCGGGCTTCGAGGCTGTACCTGCTGCCGACGCGGCGGCTGCTGGCGTATCCAAGCCGTAATCAGAGAACTTGGGCACGCTGCCGACCTTTGATATCGAGGTTCCCTTCTTCTCTATACCTGCATTAGCCCAAGCATTCTCCAGCCACACAAACGGTGCACGGCCATTGAAGATACCAACGCCACCACGCAGGGTGTAACGATGAGCGTCATCCATATAGTAGCGGAAGCCGAAACGCGGAGAGAACATCAGTGTGGTCTTGGGGGCACGACCCACGATGACATCATTCTCTATGGCATATGATGACAAGTTAAACTCGTGGTTCCATGATGGCTCATTGAAATAAACCGGAGCATCAACACGCAGACCAAGCGTTGCCTGGAAACGAGTGTTAACATCCCACTTGTCCTGCAGATAGAATCCAAGCTGACCAGCATTCATTGGTGCTGCCCACTCAGTAGTGCCTGTGATATTCTGGTCGGAATAGTTCCAACGGAATCGAGAGGGATTGTCATTGAAGAAATCCGTAAAAGTCTTATAGTCGTACTGACCGAATGCGTAGGTGTAATAAGCATTCTTCATTCTGTAGAACTCATTGTGAGTACCTGCCGTAATGGTATGATTTCCTGCATACCACGAGAAGTTATCCTCAATGGTCCAAATATCCTGATTAATATAGTTGATACCAGCTGCATAGTACGGGCCAATGCTGAAACGAAGGCTGCTGCCACCCATGGTCTCAGTACCTGTAGCAGGATCGTAAACACCACCACCGGTAATATAGGCACTGGGGGCATTATATCCTACCTCTCTGGGGTCACGCACAAAGTTTCCGCTAACACGGAACTCATTGTACATATTCTCGCCGATGGTTGAATTCAACTCAGCGACGATAGACTGTGTGGTATTCTTCTTGTTCTGGTCGCTATTATGGAAATAATAGGTGTACTGACCGCCGCTATAGCTTTGGTCGTTCGACTTGTTCAACTGATAACGGAGGGTTAACTTATGCTTACTGCTGATGTTCCAGTCCAAGCGTCCCAAGATAGAGGTATTCTTAGTACTGATATCATTACGGGCATAGCTCTCCCTAATGCCAGTATATTCCTCATATTTATCGATAATGGCCTGTGCCAGGTCGGTTGTCATAAAGTATCCGTCCATGCCTGCATAGTAGGTAGCAGGATATTCCTTGATGCTACGCTCAACACTGGCAAAGAAGAACAGCTTATCCTTGATGATTGGACCACCAAAGGTAAAGCCATAGGTCTTTTTCTCTTGGTTCTTCAACTTTTCGGTCTGGCCTTGCAGTTGATTATAGCGACCATATAAGTTCTCGTCTGTATAATAGTAGAAAGCCGTTCCAGTGAGTTTGTTGGTACCACTCTTGGTGATAGCATTAATGGCACCGCCGGTGAAACCACTCTGACGAACGTCGAAGGGCGAGGCAACCACCTGGATCTGCTCTACGGCATCCATAGAAATAGGATTACCACCAGCACCAGTACCATTCTGTCCTGTGGAATTCAGACCAAACACGTCGTTACTGACGACACCATCAATTTGGAAAGAGTTATAACGGTTACTCATACCAGCAATAGAAAGACCTCCATTTTGCTTTGACACTAATGGTGAGAGCTTTGCTACATCAAAAATGTCACGGCTAACAGTCGGTGTGTTTTCAATCTGCTGAAGTGAGAAGTTCGAAGAAGCACCAGAAGCGCTAAAACTGCTCTGACCAGTCACAACAACCTCACCCAACAGCTGGGAGTCTTCCTTCATATCGACATTGAAGGTACTTGCTTCACCAAGTGCCAGTTGAATGTTGTGAAATTCTTCCGTTCTCAAACCTAAATACGAGATTGTCACGTCATAAGGACCACCCACACGCATACCTTGAATGGTATAGCGACCATGGACATTAGTCACGGCATTGTAAACAGTGCCGGAAGGCAGGTGCTTGGCCGTAATCGTGGCACCGATAACCTCTTCACCATTAGTAACAACCTTACCATTGATGCTTGAGGTAGTCACCTGGGCCAAAATTGTTAACGAGCACGTTAACATCATGGCGGTTAATAAGAATAATTTTCGCATAGTATTAATTTGGTTTGTTTGCAATTTCACTTTGCAAAGATACACATTATTTTTGGAATAACAACAATTTTTACGCATCTTTTTGACGCAAACCCATACGGGCCTCTACGACATTAACCACATAGTCACCCAATTTCTCGCACTCGTTGACAATATCCATATAGATGGTGCCCACGGCGTAAGTGTATTCGTGGTTGTTAATATCGTTGATGTTCTGCGACTTCAACTGGGTGCGGTAGTTATTGATTTCGTTCTCAATATTGAACGTACGGTTGACGTCATACGATTCCTTACGACCACCCAGCAGCTTGTTCATCTGTGTCAACGACTGGTCGGTGAGCTCCATCATCTGGTGCATGTGGTCGTACTGCCGCTCAATGAAATGATCTTGTTTACCATTGTACTTGCGGGATATAGTACGAGCCATATTGAAGCAGGCGTCACCGATAGACTCCAACTCAGAGATCTCACGCAACATGGCGCGAATCTTAGCCTTCGTATCGTCAGAGAGATGGGCATCACTGACAGATTCCAGATACTTGGCAATCTCAAGTTCCATATTGTCGCTGATACCTTCGTACTTTTCAATACGCGTATAGAGCTTGTTGAAGTCACCAGCCTGGTTGTCCTTCTTTGCCGCACTGCTGCTCGACAGTTGCAACAGTTCGCGCACCATCCCAAACATACGCTGCATACGGCTGGCGAAATGCTGAATCTCTTTCTGGGCTTCCAATACCGAAAGCTCGGGCGTCTTCATGAAGCCGGCAGTAATGAAGTGCAGGCGGAAATCCTCTTCTTCGTCCACCTTCTTGGGTTTGATTACCCAACAAACAAAGCGCTCAATCTGAGGAATGAACCATATCAGGATAAACGTATTGGCCACATTGAACGATGTATGGAAGGCTGCCAACACGAAACTGAGCTTAGCGGCATTGGCCATGAAAACATGGGTACCAGCAACCTCCATTGTCATGTTGACATCATAGCCTACCCATCCGCATACCATGTCGATGAACGGACGGAACACAAACAGTATCCAAATGACACCAAACACATTGAAGAACATGTGGGCCAAGGCGGCACGGCGAGCCTGTGTGTTTGCCGACATAGCAGCAAGGTTCGACGTAACGGTCGTACCGATATTCTCACCCATCACCAGCGCAATACCTTGGTAGATAGGCAGTGCGCCACTGCTACAGAGTATCATGGTAATAGCCATCACCGCTGCCGACGACTGTACGCAGAAGGTCAACACGCCACCTAGCAACAGAAAGGTCAGCGTGGTCAGGAACGAATTGGGATCGAACGACGCAAAGAAGTCGAGCACCGCCTGATTCTCGCCCAAATGCATATTCTGACCTGTAACACGCAATGTGGCCAGTGCAAAAACAAGGAAGGCAATACCAAAAAGGAAGTCACCAATGTAGCGATACTTCTTCTGATAAATCAGTATGATACCGATAAAAAAGGCCGGATAGGCTAAGTTACTGATGTCGAACGACATACCGGCAGACATAATCCAAGCCGTCAACGTGGTTCCGATGTTTGCACCCATAATGACGGAGATGGCCTGAGCAAGCGTCAGCAGACCGGCATTAACAAACGAAACGGTCATCACCGTGGTTGCTGTCGACGACTGGACACTGGCTGTTACCAGCATACCTGTCAGCATTCCCGTGATGCGATTGGTCGTCATAGCACCCAGGACGTGGCGCAACTGTGGTCCCGCCATTTTCTGCAACGCCTCACTCATCGACTTCATACCGTACATCAGCAAGGCCAACGAGCCTAATAATGTAAAAAACACCCAGATAGACATATATTACTGTATTTGATTTGTCTTTCTATTGCTTTGGCTTTCCATAGAGATTGCTTTCAATTTGCAAATATATCGATTTTATTTTAATTATCAAAACAAAATTAAAAATAATTTATTACCTTTGCAACTATCAAAGTGAAAAAACGGAAAAAACCTGAAGCAAATGATGACTGGACAAACGATTAAAGTAAAGTGTAAGAACAACGGGCAGACACTGGAGGTGCCCGTAGGTACCAACATGGAGAAGCTGTATGAGATATCAGGACTATCCATGAACTACGGACCGGTGAGCGTAAAAGTTAATAATAAGGTAGAAGGTATGCACTACCGAGTGTACAAGCAGAAAGAAGTGGAGTTTCTTGACCTGTATTCGGGCACAGGACTCCGTGCCTATACGCGAACCTTGTTTTTCGTGCTGTGCAAGGCTGCCCACGACCTGTGGGCACAGTGCAAAGTGGTTATTGACATTCCCGTCAGTAACGGCTATTATGTAGATATCACCAGGACGGATGCCGACGGCAAGAGGCAGGAGATTACACCCGACGACGTCAGTGACCTGCGCCAACGCATGCAGGAATTGATCAATGCCTGTCTGGACATCCACCGCTATGAAGCCAGTACAGAAGAGGCCATTGAAATGTTTCGGAAGATGGGAGCGCACTCGAAGGTGAAACTGCTGGAGAACAGTGGGCGGTTGTTTACTACGTACTACGACCTGGATGGCTACAAAGACTATTATTACGGTTCGCTGCTGACCAACACGGGCAAGTTGCACCTGTTCGGACTGGAATACTATTACGACGGCATACTGCTGCGCATCCCTTCAACCGAAGACCCGTCACGGCTGGGAGCCTTCATCCGTCAGGACAAGATGTTCGAGATCTTTAAGGAGCACCACCGCTGGCAGGAGATTCTGGGCATGCGTACTGTGGGTGACCTGAACGCGGCCATTGACCATGACAAGACTAATGCGCTCATCCAGTTAAGCGAAGCCTTACAGGAGAAGAAAATTGCACAGATAGCCGACGACATTGCACGCCGAAAGGGAATCAAGATGGTACTCATCGCCGGACCGTCGTCAAGTGGTAAGACCACCACCTGCAAACGACTGAGTATCCAATTGGCAGTCAATGGCATACAGCCCATCGGCATCTCGCTGGACGACTATTTCCTGGATCGTGAACTGACACCGAAAGACGAGACAGGCGACTATGACTTCGAACACCTGCACGCACTGAACATTCCACTGTTGAACGAACAGATGAATGCGCTGTTCCGCGGTGAGGAGGTGGAACTGCCACGCTATAACTTCCAGGCAGGTAAGAGCGAGTGGAGCGGCAAACGGCTGCAACTGAAGGGTAATGAGGTGCTGGTAGTAGAGGGCATCCACGCCCTGAACCCTGAACTGACGGCACAGATTCCAGACGAACAGATATACCGCGTCTATGCTTCAGCACTGACCACCATCCTGCTTGACTCGCACAACTACGTGCCGACCACCGATAACCGCTTGCTGCGACGCATTATCCGCGACCACAAGTACCGTGGAGTATCGGCTCGTGAGACCATCCGCCGCTGGCCCAGTGTGCGCAAGGGTGAAAACCGCTGGATTTTCCCCTATCAGGAGAATGCCGACGCGATGTTCAATTCAGCCATGCTTTTCGAGTTGGCAGTAATCAAGAGACAGGCCGAACCGCTGTTGGAGCAGGTTTACGAGAACTGTGACGAATATGCGGAGGCCTATCGGTTACGGAAGTTCCTGGGATACATCAAACCTATTCCCGAGGACCAGATTCCACCGACGTCGCTACTGCGTGAGTTCCTGGGCGGCTCATCGTTTGAATATTGATACTCCTCAAAGAGATTATTGAATAAAAATGCAATTATGGGGCTATTTTACACCCGTAATTGCATTTTTATTGCTATTTATTTGGATATTACATTAATATTTACGACCTTTGCATCCCGAATCAACGACACATATACATTATTATATATTATGGCTGAATTAGAAGTAAAGGAAACAGAACAAGTAGTTGTTCGATTCTCAGGTGACTCCGGCGACGGTATGCAGTTGGCCGGAAACATCTTCTCTACGGTATCAGCTACCGTAGGAAACGGTATTTCAACATTCCCCGACTATCCCGCTGACATCCGCGCCCCGCAAGGTTCGCTGACGGGTGTATCTGGTTTTCAGGTACATATCGGTGCCGGCAAGGTGTACACTCCTGGCGATAAGTGCGACGTACTCGTAGCCATGAATGCTGCTGCCTTGAAGACACAGTATCGCTATGCCAAGCCGGGTGCAACCATCATCATCGACACTGACTCCTTCGGTCCCAAAGACCTGGAGAAAGCGCAGTTCCAGACTGAGGACTATCTCGGTGAGATGGGTATCGACCCCGACCGCGTCATCCAGTGCCCGCTGACTACGATGGTCAAAGATTGTCTGGCTGACTCAGGCATGGACAACAAGGCGATGATGAAGTGCCGTAACATGTTTGCTTTGGGTCTCGTCTGCTGGCTCTTCGACCGCGACCTGAATCTGGTAGCAAACTTCCTGAAAGAGAAATTCGCCAAGAAGCCCGCCATTGCCGAAGCTAACATCAAGGTTATCCAGGCTGGTTGGGACTATGGTCACAATACACATTCCAGTGCTATCAACGTTTATCGCATAGAGACCAAGGACAAGGTGCCTGGACGCTATATGGATATCACTGGTAACAAGGCTACTGCTTACGGCTTCATCGCTGCAGCCGAGAAAGCTGGTCTGCGCCTCTACCTGGGCTCTTATCCTATCACCCCTGCAACAGACGTACTCCACGAGCTCTCTAAGCACAAGTCTTGTGGCGTCATCACCGTTCAGTGTGAGGACGAGATCAGCGGTTGCGCATCAGCTCTCGGAGCATCGTTCGCTGGAGCACTGGGCGTCACCTCTACCTCTGGTCCTGGCGTCTGCCTGAAAAGCGAGGCCATGAACCTTGCTGTCATCATGGAGCTTCCATTGGTTGTTCTCGACGTACAGCGTGGTGGTCCTGCTACAGGTCTGCCAACAAAGAGTGAGCAGACCGACTTGCTGCAGGCCCTGTTTGGCCGTAACGGTGAGAGCCCCATGCCAGTAATGGCTGCCACCAGTCCTGCCGACTGTTTCGACGCTGCCTATCAGGCTTCTAAGATTGCCCTTGAGCACATGACTCCTGTCGTACTGCTCACCGACGCTTATATTGCTAACGGCTCTGGTGCTTTCAAACTGCCTGAGATGGCTAAGCTCGACGCCATCAATCCTCCATACGTTCCAGAGGAGCTGAAGGGTAAGTGGACACCCTATATGCGTGCCGAGAACGGTACCCGCTACTGGGCAGTACCTGGTCGTGAGGGCTTCACACACATCCTCGGTGGACTGGAGAAGGACTCTAACACTGGTGCCATCTCAACGAATCCCGAGAACCACGACCTGATGACGCGTCTGCGCCAGCAGAAGATTGACAATATTCAGGTGCCCGACCTCGACGTCGATGGCGACGTACAGGATGCCGACCTGCTCATCGTTGGCTTCGGCTCTACCTATGGTCATCTGCACTCTGCTATGGACGAGCTCCGTGCAAAGGGCTACAAGGTGGCTCAGGCTCAGTTCAAGTATCTGAACCCGCTGCCCAAGAACACTGCCGAGGTACTCACAAAGTACAAGAAGGTAGTTGTAGCCGAGCAGAACATGGGTCAGTTGGCTGCCTACCTCCGCATGAAGGTCGACGGCTTCGTACCTTACCAGTTCAATCAGGTAAAGGGTCAGCCATTCGTAGTAGAAGAGTTAGTCAACGCATTCGAGGACATTTTAAAGAAGTAAACTATTATGAGTTATACAGCACAAGATTTTAAGAAAGGCCAGCCTCGTTGGTGCCCTGGTTGTGGCGACCACTTCTTCCTGGCTTCACTCCATAAGGCTATGGCCGAGATTGGCGTAGCTCCTGAGAACGTCGCAGTCATCTCTGGTATCGGTTGTTCAAGCCGTCTGCCCCACTACATGGCTACCTATGGCATGAACACCATCCACGGACGTGCTGCTGCCATCGCTACTGGTGCCAAGGTGGCTAACCCCAACCTCACCGTATGGCAGGTATCTGGCGACGGCGACGGACTGGCTATCGGTGGTAACCATTTTATTCATGCCAACCGTCGTAACATCGACCTGAACATGATTCTCCTGAACAACCGCATCTACGGTTTGACGAAGGGTCAGTACTCTCCCACCTCACCCCGTGGCTTCGTGTCTAAGTCAAGCCCTTACGGCACAGTAGAGGATCCCTTCCGTCCTGCAGAACTCTGCTTCGGCGCTCGCGGACACTTCTTCGCACGCTGTGTGGCTACCGATGCCCAGGGTACTGTCGAGGTACTGAAGGCTGCCTACGAGCACAAAGGTGCCTCAGTTACTGAGGTGCTGCAGAATTGCGTCATCTTCAACGACGGCTGTCACGAGGCCGTATATAATAAGGAGGGCCGCAAGAAGAACGCCATCTACGTGAAGCACGGCGAGAAGCTCGTCTTTGGTGAGAAAAACGAGTTCGGTCTGGTACAGCAGGGCTTCGGCCTGAAGGTGGTCGAGATTGGTAAGGACGGCTACACCATCGACGATGTACTCGTTCACGATGCCCACTGCGAGGACAACACCCTGCAGCTGAAGCTCGCCATGATGACGCCTGAGGACGGATTCCCCATCGCCCTCGGTGTTATCCGCGACGTAGATGCTCCCACCTACAACGACGCTGTTCACGCCCAGCTCGCTGAGGTTTCTGCTCAGAAGAAGTATCACAACTTCGAGGAGTTGCTCGAAACCAACGACATCTGGGAGGTAAAATAATTAGTTGCATTTTGCAAACTCCACTTAACAAACGTCCCTACACCCATCGGTTGTAGGGACATTTTTCGTGTATAACCGCCACTAAACGTTCGTATTTTCTAGTCTTTCTTTCTTATAATTCCTGAGAAATAACTACCTTTGCGCCATACAAAAATAACATAACTAACCATGTTCAACAATTACAAAGGATTTCATCTCGTACAGACGTATCAGGAGATGCGTCACATGCGAAAGTATCACCCATCGAATACGACTGTGCGCCTGCTCAAAATTGCGCTGGTTGCCATTGTCACCCTATTACTCTGGAACATGCCATCAGAGTGGTACGGCATTCAGAATCTGACCATTATCCAGCAGCGCGTCATTGCCATCTTTGCTTTTGCCACGCTCATGTGGATACTCGAAGTCGTATCATCGTGGGCCACGTCTATTGCCATCATCGTGCTCATGCTACTCTTCTGTTCCGACAGCGGCATAGCACCTATGGTAGACAAAGAGGTCGTAGGCAACATACTCGATCACAAGAGCATTATGGCCTCGTTTGCCGACCCCATCATCATGCTGTTCATCGGTGGCTTCGTGCTGGCCATCGCTGCCACAAAGACGGGTCTCGATGCCCAGTTGGCCAAAGTGCTGCTCAAACCTTTCGGCAGCAAGAGCGAAATGGTATTACTGGGCTTCCTGCTGATTACCGGTCTGTTCTCGATGTTCGTGTCAAATACGGCAACTGCCGCTATGATGCTTACGTTCCTCACACCGGTATTCCGTCAGCTGCCTCCTGAGGGCAAGGGCCGTATTGCACTGGCCATGTCTATTCCCGTAGCAGCCAATCTGGGTGGTATGGGTACGCCCATCGGCACACCTCCCAATACCATCGCCCTGAAATACCTGAACGACCCCGAGGGACTGAACCTTGGTTTGGGCTTTGGACAGTGGATGATGTTCATGTTCCCGCTGGTAGTAGTGCTGTTGTTCATCAGCTGGCGACTGCTGCTCAAGTTCTTCCCCTTCACACAGAAGACCGTAGAGATGAAGATTGAGGGCGGTATGGAGAAAGGCTTCCAGTCTAAAGTAGTCATCGTGACATTCATCCTCACCATCGTCCTCTGGTTGTCAGACCAGATTACCGGCATCAACTCAAATACGGTGGCCATGATCCCCTTCTGTGTCTTCGCACTGACAGGCGTCATCAACAAGCGCGACCTGGAGCAAATCAACTGGAGCGTCATCTGGATGGTGGCTGGCGGCTTCGCACTGGGCTACGGTCTGAATGCCTCTGGCTTGGCAGCCAATGCCGTAGAGAGCATCCCCTTCGGTGAGTTCTCGCCACTATTGATTCTGATTCTCGGTGGTGCCATCTGCTACCTGCTTTCGAACTTCATTTCGAACTCAGCCACAGCAGCCCTGCTCATGCCTATCCTCGCCATCGTCTGTGGCGCTATGGGCGACAAACTCGACCCCATCGGTGGAACACCTACCATACTCATCGGTGTTGCCATTGCGGCTTCGAGTGCAATGATTCTGCCCATCTCTACGCCTCCTAACGCCCTGGCCTTCTCTACAGGATTCGTTCAGCAGAAAGACATGTCCAAGGTGGGACTCATCATGGGTATCATCTCCATGGTGCTGGGCTTCGGCCTTGTCTTCCTCATGGGTACCCTGAAACTCATCTAATTTGAAGTTCCACTTCAACTATATCCAGGTCCCACTTCAACACTGTTGAGGTGGGGCTTTAATTATACTGCGAATAGATTTGACAAAACAGCCGCTGAGAATCGCGCGAAATCCACCAAACGTTCAGCGAGGGTCAAATTCGCGAAATATGACGCGTTATGCGCAACTTGTTGACATATAAGCCATTACGGTTTCGAGCTCCTTTCTGCGCCCTTAAAAGCTGTTCATTTTATCCAATAACATCACCCAAAACACCGCTAAAACCACGATTTTTGCACGATGAAAGTGCCATTTTCATGCTGCGAAGGCGTAACTTTGAGGTCATGAAGGTGGCACTTTGTGACCTTCGAAACGTAACTTCGTCACCCACAAAGTGCCACATGGTGACTTAGCAACCGTAACCAAGCCTTCAACAAACCTATATCGTCCCAAAAACCAAACACGATTTTCGGCACTTTTTCTTTACAAACAGGGAATGTGCCGTTACTTTTTTGTTTGTTTTTCTTGCAGATATCACAATTATTTCTTATCTTTGCAACATCCTGTTAACTGCCCCATGGGGTTGGTAGGGGAAAAGAAATAACTATCCTAAAATAATACCTAAAATAATAAGTAATATGAAAAAACTACTAATGTTGACATTGTTATGTCTTTCTGTTCCCATTCAGATGATGGCTCAAGGTATGAAAGTGGTTGACTTCAAACTGCTGGAGAACGACCTGACGGCTAATACGCGTGGAACGGAGAAGATGGACCAGAACGGTGAGCGCTCTGCGCTGATCAAGATCCAGACGCCCGAGCGCGGCTTTACCTTCGACGGTGGCTCGCTGGGTATTGTTGCTACCGAGGAGCATGCCGGCGAGTTGTGGCTGTATGTTCCCCGCCGTGCGCAGAAGATTACCGTTCAGCACCCCGCCTTCGGTGTGCTTCGTGACTACTTTTACCCTGTCCCCGTCCAGGGCGGCCGCACCTACGAGATGCTGATAGACATCGGTACGGGCCGCTATGCCACCATCACCTCGCAGGTGGCGGGCTCAAACATCTATATCGACGGCGAGCCGGTGGGCGAGGCACCTATCTATAACAAGTACCTGAACTTCGGCAAGCACAGGATTGAGGCGAAGAAAGACCGCTACGAGGGCGAGCAGGAAGTGTGGGTGACCACCGAGGACAACTCGAAGAGCAACAAGATGATCAATGTGGAGCAGCGCGACATGAGCGACCACTTCGGCGACGTGATGGTGACGGTCGACAACAAGGCCGACATCTGGTTCGAGGGCAAGAACATGGGTAACGGCATGTGGCAGACACAGCTCCGCGAGGGCACCTACGTGGTAGAGACGCAGAAGGTGGACTGTGACCCCGAGAAGACGTCGTTCACCGTCGTTGCCAAGCAGCAGAACAACGTCAAGGCCGCAGCACCCACGCCCCACACCGGCCGACTGAGCATCTACACACGTCCCCGCAATGCCGTTGCCACCTATAACGGCAACAACCCGATAGACCTGACGGAGGCCCAGACGCTGCCCGTCGGCACCTACCAGATCAACCTGTCGCGCAAGGGCTACGTCAGCAAGAACGGCCTGGAGTATACCGTGCGCCACAACGAGATGACGCGCGACACCGTGACGATGGAGAAGGTGCGCTACATCAAGCCCCAGACCTTCTACTTCGGTGCAGGCTATACCATGCGTGCCCTGGGCGGCATCACCGCCCTGGCCGGCGCGACGTACAGGAACATCGACCTGCAGCTGAGCTATACGTTCGGACTGAGCGGCTCGAAAGAGGTGCACTGGTACTCTACCGACGGCAACGACACCTATATGGGAACGATGACCTACAAGCGCTCGACGCTGGCTGTCAAGCTGGGCTACCAGTTCGAGCTCACCGAGCGTCTGGGCATCACCCCGCAGATAGGTTACGAGATGGAGCGCCTGTCGGCTACCGCCCAGCGCGGCAGTACGGCCTATGGCGACGGTGCCTCGGCCAACTGCGTGAGCGTGGGTGCCAAGCTGATGTTCGCCCCCTTTGAGCGCTTCTACGCCTTTGTCAATCCCGCATACGCTGTTGCCGCCAGCAAGGACGACAACTTTACTCGCATCGTCGACGCCAGCGACATCACTGCCGGTGGCTTCATGATCACGGCCGGTGTCATCTTCAATTTCTAGGCGACACCTTATTTATAATATAGCAATCAACTCACTATAAGACACAGAAGAAGAATTATGAAGACGAAGAATATAATCATGATACTGGCCGCACTGCCCCTCGTAGCAGGACTCACAGGCTGTAAGTCGGACGACGAGCTGAGTGCGAAGCCCGCCAACGAGACGCTGATCGTAGAAGGTGGTGACGTCACCTTCTCGAGTAGCGAGGACAAGAAGTACGTCGCCATCACTGCCGACTGTTCGTGGCACGTGGTAGACTTCCAGGCCGACGGCGCTGCGGATATCGACGAGAGCAAGTCGCAGCGCGGCGACTTCGGCGACAACCTGATGGTGGAGCCCATGCGCGGCAACGGCAACAGCAACATCACCATCACGATAGACAAGAACGGCGGTACGCTGAAGCGTGGCAATGCCTATATCATCCTGCAGTCTGACGGCGGTCTGCGCCAGCGCATCAACATCACCCAGCTCAGTAACGACCCGGGCATGAGTATTGCCGGCACCACCGACGGTGGTCTGGACTTCACGATGGCCGGAGGCAACAAGACGCTGACCATTGAGAGCAACACGTCGTGGACGATAGAGACGCAGTATAACGGTGTGGCCACCGACTGGATCACGCTCAGCAAGACCTCAGGCAGCGGCAACGACTTCGTGACGGTGACGGTACCTGCGGAGACCTCGGGCAACGACCGCGACGCCACGCTGATCTTCAAATACAGCAACAAGGTGGCCAGCGTCATCATCCGCCAGGGTGCCAAGACCGACATCTCGCTGTCGCTCGACAAGGAGAACCTCATCTTCTCGCCCGCATGGTATATCCCCGAAGACCAGTGGGAGCATGAGCGCCAGCACCTGCAGGGAGAAGACCCGAGCTCGTGGGAGGGTCAGACGGTGAAGGTGACGTCGAATGCCAGCTGGCGCGTCAGCATACCTGCCGGCGAGTCGTGGCTGAAGGTAGACCGCGACGGCGGCGTAGGTAACGGCGAGTTCGTGGTGAGGTGCAGCGGTTGGACCACCAGCACGCAGCGTCGTATGTCTGTGGTGATGGTCGTGGCCGGTACCCAGACCAACTATGTGTTCATCAACCAGTCTGTCGAGGGCTATGCCGAGGACAAGCTTGAGGTGCTGACGCTCTACTCCATGTCGGTATACAGCGAATATGCCAACTTCCGCTTCGACTTCGTCTATGGCGAGCAGGGCAGCAACGAGATGGCCGGCCAGTACGGCGTGGTCTACAGTCCTACGAACCATACGCCCGATATGAGAGACTCGGTGGTGGTGGCCGGCAGCGGTAAGACCTCCGGCGGCGTAGGTGTCGAGGTGAAGGGTCTCAAGCCCAGGACCACCTACTACGTGCGTGGCTTCGTCTATGGCAGCAATGGTGTGAAGTACAGTCCCAATGTGGTGACCATCACCACGTCCGACGACAAGACGATACCCGGCGAGAGCGACAATCCCGACCCGCAGCTGTCGCGCGCTTTGGCCCGTCGCCGTTTCTGACACACTGCTTTGTACTAATTAAAAGGCAAGCAGAATAATACGTAAATCAAAGGGACAGATTCACTCCAAGATTCATTTTGCAATCGTAGTGTGTAACTTCTTTCCCGAACCAGAGATAGAAACTTAAAACGAAAAGATATGAAGAAAGGACTATTATCCTTGATTCTCGTAATGTTCGTCATTACGTTGCCTACTAAGTTGTGGGCTGCTGACGTTAACATCAAGGTGTACCCTACAAAAGAACAGAAGATAACAGGCTTTGGAGCTGCCTGCTGTGACGGTGCCATTAAGCCGTACGGTGATGATACCCAGCCTGTAAGTTTACTATATGGAACTGAGTCGAAGATAGGGCTGAATATTATGCGAATGGAGATATCGCCTTACTTTGCAAGTCAGGCTGACGGGTGGGGTGACTACGATTGGAACGGTTCTTTGCCTTCGGCCAAGATCGTCAAACAGCGTGGTGGTATTGTTTTCGGCACTCCCTGGTCGCCCCCTGCAGATTATAAGACTAACGGTTCTACTCTAGGAGGCAAAAGTGATGATCAGGGTAATGTGGAAGGTAAATTACGTGAGGACTGCTATGACAAGTTCTTCCCATGGCTGAATTCATTCTTGGAGTGGATGCACAATAATGGTGTTGACGTTGATGCCGTAAGTATCCAAAATGAACCAGACTGGTGGGTCAGCTACTCTGGATGTCTCTACGACCCAGAAGACCAAGTAAACCTCGTGAAGAATTATGCCCACATGTTGGACAGAGAAACGTATAAAGGCGTACGGCTGATTAGCGCTGAACCGCTAGCTTTCAATCCCACGTACAGCAATATGCTACTAAGAGATTCCACAACCCGCAAACATATCGATATCATTGCGGGCCATCTCTACGGGGATCCACCTTTAAATAACATGAAGAGTGCTGCCACATTAGCTAGACAGTACGACAAGGAAGTCTGGATGACGGAGCACTCTGTGTCTGACAATATTGGTAACCGCCTTCCCAATTGGCATGAACAGCTACTTTTTGCTGAAGAGCTCAATGAGTCCATGCTGGCTGGTTGTACAGCTTATATCTATTGGTATATGCGTGCACCCTGGGCCTTCGTAGGTACTGGTGACTCACAATACGGGACAGAAAACAAGGAAAACGAATTACTACCTCGTGCATTTGTTATGTCCCACTTCTCCAAACATCTAACTGGTTCTACTCGTTTAACAACCTCGGAAGACATGACTTCTGGATCGGAAGCTGCCAGTGAGTTTTCGGCATATATCAAGGGGGACTCGCTCATTGTCATAGCAATTGACACTACAGGTGTGGCTAAAAATATACAAATCACTTTGCCTTACAAAGTAAAAAGCGGCATGCGATATCTTTCTACGTCCAATGAGTCGCTTTATCAGAAAGAAGCCATCGCCATCGCAGAACCCGTAGACGAATTGACACTTGACATACCTGCTGGCAGCTTGAGTACCTTTATTTTTCAAATCGGTCATGAGCCCTATGCTGTGCTTGATGGCACTACGCTGACGTTCTACTATGACGACCAGAAGGAAGCACGCGGTGGAATGGATATTAATAACAGCTATATTGCCGAAGGTTCTGTTTCGCCATACGGTACAGCTACAGTTGCCATCATTGATGCTTCGTTTGCCAACTATCGACCTACGAGCACAGCTTGGTGGTTCGATAAATGCTCTTCACTGACAGCTATCCGAGGAATTGAAAACCTGAAGACTGACAATGTGACAACAATGGCGGGAATGTTTGATCAATGTTCCAGTTTGACTAGTCTTGACCTGCGGACTTTCAATACTGGCAATGTAACTTATATGAACCATATGTTTAATTTGTGTTCAAGACTTTCAACTCTTAATCTAGATGGATTCAACACGGAGAAAGTGTATGATATGCACAATATGTTTTCATTCTGTGGGAGTTTGACAAATCTTAATCTGAACACATTTAATACATCGGATGTTAGTAGTATGGCCGATATGTTTGATTCCTGTTCCAGTCTAACGACCCTTGATGTGAGCGGCTTCAATACGGCTAATGTGACTCAAATGAATTGGATGTTCTACGACTGCTCCAATCTGACAACCATCTATGTGGGCAGTGAGTGGACTGTTGCCGATGGCGCAGAAAGTGAAGGTATGTTTCAGGACTGCACAAATCTCGTCGGTGGTGCAGGAACAACTTACGATGCTTCACATACTGATGCAGAATATGCCCGGATTGATGGTGGTCCGAATAGCCAGACACCAGGATACTTCACAGCGAAGAGTACTGCTAGTAATCTTGAGATTTTTTCCGTTGATAAGACTGTTACTTATGTACCGAACCAGTCTATAACCCCGACTCCGAGTATTACCATGACTCCTGGTAATGACGCTGAGTGGCTAACGGATTTAGCTATTGGTCTGACGAACACAACAACGGGTGAGTCGGATGATCCTTTGCAGTTTACTGCCAGCATATATTATCCGAATTCAACAGAGACGTTCTCGTATTTGGACGCAATGCGTGGTACGCTTAATCCCAAAGACGGGGACCTGACAACAAATGCAGAAACAGGTGCAATAGATAATACGGGTACTCAGTATATTCCGGGTTACAACAACGTGCCTCGCAGCGGTGGCTTCATTGCATATGAAGCGCTACAAGATGGTTCGCTGATTATCCCTATTCGTGTGACATCAAATAAATCGCTGTTTGTTGTCGAAGACGATGGACATGTAAAGACCGATATTCAATTCAAGGATGCTGATGGTAACACACTGACATTGTTGCCCAGTCCTCTATGCGCAGTTTCCTCCGAATATGTTATGGGATTCTTGTCGTTCAATGTTGAGCAAGGCAGGAAATATTATGTCTTCTGCAATGGATCAAAGCCACGATTTGCAGGCTATGTGTTTTCAACAGAGAGAATTACCATTGATTCTGAAACGATGAAAGATGTCCTTGACCTCCTGCTGCCACTTACTCCGCAGGATGTGGAGGTATTTGCCGTTGATGCTACTACTGAACTAATGCCTAACGAGCCTCTACAGGCCACAAGGAGCGTAACCATGACTCCTGGTAATGATTCGGCTTGGGGGGTAAGGCTGCTGGAGGATAACAAACACGCTTTGAAGTTTACCGCTAGCTCCTACTATCCAGGATCTACGTCGTCGTATACCTTCTGGGGTGGTGCGAGGGGTACTAATCCAGCGAAGGATGGTGACCTGACAGAAGGAGGCAATTCGGGTGATGCATACGATTATACTATAAAGAATACGCCAAAAAGCGGAGCATATGTGACCTTTGAAGTCTCTCAGAGTGGTTCGCTGATTATTCCCATGCATGTGCCTACTAACAAACCATTGTATGTCATAGACAGCAATGGCAAGGTCAAGACCGACATTCAGTTCGTCGACACGCTGGGACAAGTAGTGCCGATGTTGGCAGAGCCTTTATGCGTATTCTCAGAGACAGCGTCAACGCCGGGATACTTGTCGTTTAACGTGACACCTGGAGGGAAATATACCATCTTCATTACTGGCGGTGTTGACCTCCGCTATGGCGGCTATGTATTCTCTACGGAGTCGATTACCATCGACCCAGTTACGATGGCGAATGTGAAATCAATTCTTGAAGCTAGTGTTAGCACTGCTCTTGACACAGACTTTGCTTCAGGTATAGGCGATTGGACTATAGTAGATGCAACCACTCTGCCAGAAGGTCTGCCATATATTTGGAAGTATGATGAGCCAAATAAGTATATGAAAGCTTCTGCATATGCAAGTGGTAAATCTTACGCTTCTGATAGTTGGCTAATTAGTCCTGCATTCACATTAGCCAGTGAAGGGGCTATGACAGTCTCTCATACTCAGCGATATGCTGCCAGTGGATGTACAGACTTGCATATTATGGTATCATCAACCTATGCTGGTGGCGCCATTAACGCATCAGAATGGACAGAGGTCACTCCAGACCAATGGCCTGATGGCACGAATTGGCTCTTTATTAACAGTGCTGCAACAATCCCTGCTGGTACGACTCGAATTGCTTTCCGTTATACCAGTACAGAAAGTACTGCTGGTACATGGGAAATAAAATCTGTTTCTATAAAGGGGCAGGCATTACCATCTGCCGTAAAGCCAACCTTCTCGTGGAATGGCGACCAGTTGACAATGACAACGGAAACCGATGGCGCTGATATATATTATTCGGTAAAGGAATACGAAGCAGAACCTGCTGGTGACGGCTCAGAGTCTAATCCTTACAATGTAGCTGGTGTTCTGAAGTATATCAGCACATTAGGCGCTGACGTACAGAGTGAACAAGAGGTATATGTTAAGGGTGTTGTTTCTTCTATACAGAATCCATTCGATACCACATATGGCAATGCTGTATTCAACGTTTCTGATAACGGAAAGAATCAGAATTATCTTACCGCTTATCGGGCTCTTTATCTGCAAAACCAGAGATATACAAGTGGCCAACGGCAGATACAGGTTGGTGACGATGTCGTTTTGTTTGGTAAGGTCGTAAATTACAAGGGTAGCACACCAGAAACCGTTTCAGGTGCTGCTTACCTCTATTCGATGGAAGAGCCTGATCTTCAAAACCGATACGAGAATCCCATAACGGTGTCTGGTAATGTCGTTATCCGTGCTAAGGCAACGAAGCAAGGACTGGATGATTCTGATCTTGCTATGACCTATTCGGGTACTGAACCTTATGCAGTGTTAAGTGAAAACAATACGGTGCTGAACTTCTTCTATGACGACAAGAAGAGAGCAAACAATGGTATGGATCTGGGCCCGTTTAAGCTGAACTACAATGTTTATGCCGACGGCTATACTGTTAGTGTCAACGGAAGAGAATGGGAAGATAAAGTGTCGACGATTACGACAGTAGTCTTTGACCCCTCGTTTGCTAATTGTACAACATTAAATAGTACCGCAGGTTGGTTCTGTAATGACAGCAATTTGGTCGCAATTCGTGGCATAGAGTATCTGAACACAGAAAGTATAACGGATATGAGTGGTATGTTCTGGGCCTGTAAGTCCCTGACAACTATTGATGTCAGCAGCTTCAAGACGTCGAATGTAACCAATATGTGGGCAATGTTCGATGATTGTACGTCATTGACAACTATTAAGTTTTCAGATCAATTCATTACATCGAAGGTCACGAATATGCAAGGTATGTTCTATGCTTGCTCGTCGTTGACCTCTTTGGATTTATCTGGCTTTGATGTATCCCAGGTGACATATTTTAATTCTATGTTCCGAGGATGTACCAAGCTTGAGAATCTGAATCTAACAGGCTGGAATACTTCGAGCGCGCTAGGGATGCAGTATATGTTCAGAGGATGTTCCTCATTGAAGAGTCTTGACTTGAGCGGATTCAATACTCAGAACGTGACGACTATGTCTGGAATGTTCTACGGTTGTTCTGGCTTGACGAGCCTCGACGTCAGCCACTTTGAGACAAAGAATGTCACGTCGATGACCAGAATGTTTGATGGCTGTTTCAAGCTGTCAACCCTCGATGTCAGCCACTTTAACACAGATAGCCTTACTGCTATAGGAGGTATGTTCCGCGATTGTGCTAGCCTGACTAGTATTGATGTAAGTCGTTTTAATACATCGAAAGTACTGTATATGTGGGAAACGTTCAGGGGTTGTACCAATCTAACGAGTCTGGACGTAAGTAACTTTAACACCGCTAACGTTATTGAGATGATTGGTATGTTCTATGGATGCTCCAGCTTGACGAGCCTTAACGTCAGCAGTTTTAACACTGCCAACGTTACCTCTATGACTGATATGTTTAAAGGTTCTACGTCTCTGGCCAGCATCCAGGCAGGCAATGCTGCTATTCCAGACAGCATCTATGCACAGATTGGTAACCCGAACCTGTTGCTGTATGTGAATGAGGCTTCGCTGGCTCCTGCATCTGTGACGAATGTGGTTGTCGACGGTGCGGCAGAGAACATTGTGCTGACGGATGTGGAGCAGGGCAACAACAACTTCTACTGTCCGCTGGAGTTTACGGCCCGCCGCATCAGCTACACGCATAACTACCGGCAGGCTACACAGGTGGGCGTCAGCCGCGGTTGGGAAACCATCGTGCTGCCATTTACGGTGCAGACCATCACCCACGAGAAGAATGGCCCGCTGGCTCCGTTTGGCGTAGATGGCGGAAAGCCGTTCTGGCTGAGGCAGCTGACAGAAAATGGGCTCGTCTCGGCACAGCAGATTGAGGCTAACATGCCATATCTCATCAGTATGCCGAACAATGGCAGGTATCCTGCCGACTACAATCAGGCTGGCAACGTGACGTTCAGCGCTACCAATGTCGTGGTGCCCATGACGGAGCAGAGAGAGATGAGTGGCAACAACCGCATGCTGATACCTACTACGATGCGTGTGGCACAGTCACCAAGCGTCTATGCCATCAACCGCAATGCGTCCTATGAGAACAACCCCGAGGGAAGCATCTTCGTTGCCGACTATCGTGAGGTTCGTCCTTTCGAGGCGTATGTGGAGCATACGAACGGGGCACGCTTCATCTCGCTGGACGACCTGTCGGAAGGCGACGTGACCAACATACAGGCTATCCACGATATAGCGTCAGCTGACGTCGTGAAGGTATACAACCTGTCTGGTGTGTTGCTGAAGACTGGCAAGCGTCAAGAGGTGATGTCTCAGTTGCCAAAGGGCATCTACATCGTTAACGGTGTCAAGGTGGTGGTTAAATAACCAATACGATCATCACATTAAAAATACTGCCGAGATTCCATGCAGGAGTCTCGGCAGTGTTCTTTCTATAGAGGATACTCGTTACTTCTCGGTAACAGAGAAGTTGAAGTAGTCGACATCAACATAGCCGCCCGCTTTCTTCGTAGCAAAGGAGAAGAGAGCGTACTTGGAGCCCATGAAGAAGCGCTGCCAGTCGAAACGCAGACGATAGCCCTCGCCTACCGGCGTCCACTGTTCACCATCGTTGCTAAAGAAGAAGGTGGCCATATCTCTCTTACCTGGACGGAAGTCACCGTCAATGCGCAGGAAGACCTCCTTTGAGACGGGCGTGCTCCACACCACTCGCTCGGTGACATTCTCGACGACCTTATCTTGCTGCGACAGTTTGACAGACAGTTCAACCAATTGTAAAGTGGTGTTACGTCCCTGTTTCTTAACCATCAGCGCACATGTCTCGTCGTTGAAGGCAGCAAATCCGGCACAGTCGCCATCTTTCATCTTCGAAATATCCATGCGAACAGCGGCACTACACGTCGGACCCTCCATACGCTGCGTCAGCGTGTTGGGAGCCAGATAGAGGTTAGGCACTACACGACTGGTCTTCAGTCGCAACCAGCCTGGACGCTCCGTAAGGCTCCAAGCGGTATTCACAGGATTGTGATTCCACTGCCAATGCAGTCCGAGCTTCTCGGCAGAGAAGTCATCACTGCAGACGATGTGACGCTCGGGCTCGCCGCTCTTCAACATACGAACACGTTCGGGCACAAAGCCTTCCTCGTCACCCAGCATGGGCCATCCGTCAATCCAACGGCAGGGCGACAGCGTCAGCACACGGCCTACGCCACCACGATCCTGGAACATGACACCATACCAGTCGCCGTCAGGAGAATCGACAATCGTTCCTTGTGCCAGATAGGAGAAGCCGCCAAAGTCTGACTCCAGAATGGTATTCTTCTCGTACGGGCCACGAATATCGGTAGAACGGTAGCACACCTCACGACGATGACGGCCAGGAGCATAGACGTGGGAAATCATCAGCAGGTAGTAACGGCCATTGTGCTTGATGACACGCGAACCCTCCAAGAGACCGGTCTCGTCGGCCTCACGCTGGAACAGCTGCACGTGTGAACCCTCAATGACATCAGAGAGGTCGGGCTTGAGCTCCATCATCTCGCCTGTACCATAGATAACATATACGCGATTGTCGTCGTCGAAGAACAACGAGCAGTCGTGGAAGTGGCGCATACGTGACACCAGCGTCCACTCGCCGGCAGGATCGTCAGCACTATAAATATAGGTGTCGCCCATCGCACCCCGCTCGTTAGGAGCAAAGAGCACATAAAACTTTCCATTATGATATTTCAGCGAGGTAGCCCACTGACCGCGGCCATAAACCGTTCCGCCCTGCATATCGTACTTGGGCGAATCGGTCAGACGGTCATAGACATATCCTATCGTCTCCCAGTTTTTCAAGTCACGAGAACGCATGATGGGTGCACCAGGCATCAGGTGCATGGTGGTACTCACGAGATAATAGGTATCTCCTACGCGAATGATATCAGGATCGGGCACGTCGGCCCACAGCATCGGATTAGCAACAAAAGAGCCGTTCGTGCTGCTGGAACGCTTTCCAGCAGCCGTTACGGTTACAAAACAAACTACTAATGATAATATTACTACTAAAACAAATCTTTTCACCAATAAAGCTTTCCTTGAAAAGCACGTTGCAAAGATAGGTGTTTTTTGGCAAACTGTCTTTCTCATATGTTTCATCTATTTTACTTTTTATATCAAAATTCTCTACAAGATAGAAATACAATACTTTTTGGTAGTAATTTCTACTTTTTAGGGCATTGTCGCAGACCGCTCCAGTAAGAAACGGTCGATGAACGACGAAACGATAGGCCACTGATTCTGAGGCAACTGGCAATGTCCATGACAGCCGACAATACTCCACGACATACGATCGGCAATGCCGAAGCGCTGCCATACCTGATGAGCTGCCTGAGCGGAAACCTCCATAGAACCATCGGCCAGCCATTCATAGTCAGGATTACCCAATAATAACAGTGCACGAGGACAAACCATCGCACACAATTCATGCTGATCGTAAGGTAAGCGATAAACGCTGTCACCACGGAAAGACTCTTTCTGACTTTCCAGGAACCAGTGGTAGTCAGTTTTATCAATGTCTTCCAGTTTCTTCCCTTCCAACGTCAGCTCATGTGACTTACGCCATGCTGCTGCACCACCACCGCCAGGCTCCTGGGCAATGGTCAGGGCGATACGCTCGTCGAAGGCACCACAGTAGAGCGCCATCTTTCCGGCATACGAACAGCCCGTCACACCGATGTGTTTCGTATCAATCTTAGTCACTTCCGGGCCGAGCTGTTGCAGTCCGTCGATTAAGCGACTCATGCCCCATGCCCACTCACTATAGGCTCCATTGTCCTTCAGCTCAGGATAGAGACGGTCGAAATGGTGCTCACCGCGATCATGGTGCTTACCAAACTGCTTGTAGTCGTTCACCTGTGCTGAGGTGAAGGTAGCGGTAGCAATGGGCTTGTCTTCAAACAACTGACGGGGCAGGGCAATCATATCCGTGCCAATCATCAACGCATAAGGTGGTTGTCCCACCTTCGGATAGCGTATCTGGGACTTTAGCGTCAGCGTCTCTTTGCCTATGGTAACATCGACGACCAGTGTATCACCCTCCATGCGGGCCTTCACCTGCTGAGAGGCCACACTGGGCTTACGACCTATGCCATAATGCTGGATAAGATGTCCGATATCGCTGCGACGACGACTCCAATCAGCAAAACTGCTGACACCCTCAAGGGCATCAGGCAGTTCGCGAATGACAGGCAGCTGCTCAGGAGCTGACATCACAGGAAGTGGGAATTTGCTTCCCGTATTTTCCACATCATATACCAACGGTACATTCTGCGCCCCTACGGGGGTAAATGATAAATGACAAATGATAAATGATAAACCTATTACCATTATCAATCTTAAATCATTATTCTTCGTCATATCTCATTTATCATTTGTCATGTATCATTTAGCGCGGAGCGCGCTAAACTTTTTATTAGCCTCCAGCGTCCACTTGTCACGTTTCAGCAGTTCAGGCTTCTTACCGACAAACATTTTGGCGGCAGTCTTGTCACCCTTCAGTTGCCACTTCAGCCAAGCCAATGCAGGAATGGTAAACTCGCCACCATAAGGCTGACGATACGTGCCACCGTGACCAACGGGATAATTGATGGCAACAGCCGGAACATGGCTGATGCGCTTGAAGTCGTCCATACCGTTTCCATAGGCGATATCCTCAGGACCACCCAGCATATACATAATCGGGGTATGAAGCTCGTTCAACTTCTCCTTCTGGGGCATTGGCATACCGCCAACAGCCTGACCGGCATTCTGCTGGTTGAAGAGTCCGCTATTGCATATCATAATGGCCTTGATGCGCGGGTCGGCACAGTTAAACAAGGTCTGCAGACCGCCACACGACATACCGGCTACGCAGATATTCTTCACGTCGAGCTTCTGGTAATACGGCGACTTGGGATCAGCGTTCTGTGCAAAGGCCCAGTCGATGCTCTCAATCTGCTGCTCTGAACGCGACATCGGGCCCTTGTACCACTCGTCAGTCATAGGAATGTTACCCGTAGCCAGCACGATGAAGCCATTGGAAGCAATCTCGTTCAGGAAATTCATGTGTTCAAAGGGAGAGTTGGCGCAGGCACCATTGCCCCATACCAAGATAGGCAACGGATTTTTTGCGTCGAACTTCGACAGGTCTTGCGGAACAAACACGGTATGTTCCTTCAGTCCGCACTCCTCCTTCATAATAGCCTTGAAGGCACCTGTACCACCGTCCTCGATAATGCGGCTCTGGGGTTCCTTACAGCAAGTGCCCTTGCAGTCGCCACCCTTACGGACACAGTTGAGGAAGCAAACCATCTTCTTCAGGTTCTCTTCAGTATACATTGCCGGACCACCGTGACTGCCCTCAGCAGGGAACGTTGCCTCCGTCTTGACGCCAGCAGCTTTCAGCAGCTCATAGAACATCTTACCCTGACAGCAGGGAACAACATTGTCTTTCTCGCCGTGGAAAATGATAATTGGCGGATTGTTTTTATTGACATAGTTGGTGGCACTGAGGCTGCGATACTTGTCTGGCTCCTTAGCCAGCTTTGAGTTGAGCAGCACGTCCTCAGGCGAGTTCTCACCCATCTTCATGCCCTCGCCACAGTCCATAGCCGTCAAATCGACAGGACCAGACCAGTCGCAAGCAGCATTTACTGTACTACTCTCGTTCAGATAGTTACCGACATTGCCTTCGAGGTCGATATCAACAACACCGACCTTGGTTTGTTTCGTACCACTGGTCGTTGCCGTGATAGATGCCAGATGGCCTCCTGAAGAGAAGCCGCTGGTGGCAATGAACGAGGTATCAAACTTATATTTCTTGGCCTCACCACGTACAAAACGCACCACGGCACGGATATCGTGAATCTGGGCAGGCCACTTGGCGTCCATGCTTGAACGGTGGTTAGGGCATACCACAGCGTAGCCGGCTTCCAACAGCGACTTGACGATGGTGCCGAGGTCGGCCATTCCCTTGCCGTTGTTCGAGAACCATGCACTGCCATAGACATGAATCACCACAGGATAGCTCTCGGCCTCCTTCTTAGGCAGGTAGATGTCACAAGTGTGAAAGGCCTGGTCGTCACCGGCATAGTTGACATCCTTCCATTGCTGACTGGTCTCTAAGTTCACTTGTGGTACCTGAAAGCCACCAAATCCTCCTGCAGGCTGTGCCTGACAGTCTACAGAAAATAGCCATGCACTAATGGCTACCATCATCGAAAAAATAGATAATCGTTTCATTGTTTATGATTTTTGTTAGTTAGTTTATGAACATATTTCACAGGTTCGCCCTCTCTCTTTAAGACGTCAGCAATCTCCTGAGGTTTAATCGTCACCGCACTTTTCATGAATTCGGGAATGTTATAACTCTTCATCAGCTGGCGATGATAGTCGGGCTCAGCACTGGGCAGTTCGAAAGGCTTGGTGCCATGTCCGTCCTTATCGATGTGCGCAAAGAACGGACGTGTATAAGTCCCATCGTCACGACGACTGCTGAACACCACCCATTTGCCGTTGCTCGACCAGGAGTGAAAACTTTCAGTATCAGGCGAGTTGATCTCCTCTGCAGGACGTGTCTCACCCGTCTGAAGATCTATCATCCAGAGGTCAGCATCATGGTGCCAGATATGGAACACGCCATATTCAGCAAGAGCGAACATGAGGTAACGGCCATCAGGCGAGATGCGAGGTAGCGTGGCACTCTTGCCGAGACTGTCGGCAGAGAACACCAGTTGACGAGGGCCAAAAGCCATTGTCTCTGGGTCGAATGTTTTCTTATAGATATTGTACTTCAACTCCTTTGCACGTGTCACAATCTCTGAGTTTCTCGAACGTGTAGAATCTTTTTTCTCGAAATGGGCACTACAATAGTAGAGTGTCTTGCCATCTGGTGCCCAGGCAGGAAACACCTCCAACTCAGTGCTGTCGTTCTCCAGATTGGTCACCTCACCTCTTTCTACATCAAAGGCGATAAGGTCGCTCTGCAAGTCATATACTTCAATCTTGTTATGGTCAACGGTATGGAAGTTCTGAAAAGTCTTATTAGTAGAATAGACTATCAGATTCAGCCAAGGATGCCAAGCCGGATACACACCTGCTGAGAGGATGGAGTCGTTCTTCATATCCACCTTTTTTATCCTTCCGTCGTAAGCGACAACGGTGCCGCCATTATTCTGGCGGGCATGAAACTGCATACGCTTAGGATTATACTGCTGGTAATGATGACAGTTGATACACTGGCCGTCCTTCTCGAAGCTACAGAGCATATTATCATAAATGACGCTCTCATCATAGTTTTCCAGGCAACGCTGATTGATGGTCAAAGCCTCATAACTGACAAACGACGGGAAGATAAGGCGGTAACTCAGATAACTGTCAATACTGTCGGGCGACACAAAAATGCTAAAAGGCTTGTAGTGTGTCCACTGGTCTGCCTGACGGGCATAGACATCAACGGTAATGGCACCTCCCTTTGCTTTCCCGGCGAGTCTGCGCCAATCGTCTGTTTCCGGCTGAGCCTTCCCCTCGCATATAATCTCCTCGTCACCAACGGCATAGCGAGCAATCATTCCGTCAGCAGCCTCATCGAGTTGGAAAGTGAGCGGAGCAATATTTATAGGGATGGTGACGTCGGTATAGTCGGGATAAATCTTGGGCAACCGATTGGTTTCTGTAAACGTCTCAGGCACGGAAGGACTCGCACACCCCACCAACACCATACAACAGCCGATATATAACAAATGTCTGATTCTCATCTTTTCACTATTTACAAACTTAGTATTCTGGCAAATTACTCATCGTATAGTAATCAAGATAGTAAGTATCTCCAAAGAATGGAGAAAGTGCCTCTCGGGCCACCTTAACATCCTGACCATCATATTCTGACATAGAGGAAGCAAAATTCTCAAACGACTCCTTGACACTTGTATCGAAAGGCATTCGGTCTATATCCTCCCGTCCCTCCAATTTACCATAGAGATAGGCTGCTTCCTGATAGTAGCGTGGTATCGGTCCTTGAGGATGCAGTCTGATATAGTCTTTGAAGTGACTCCAGAACTTATTAACATCTCTAGTCCAAAGTGTAGCCAATAAGGTCTGCTCCTGGAAGATAGGATCATTGGTATAGGTGCTTCTTGCCAGCTGGGTCATCAGGAAACGCTCTGTATAGCCATCATCACCACCAAGTATATTGTTATAATGGAGCATATGGGTAATTGGCTCGAGCTCAGGATTCTTGGCAATGAGCTCGGGATGGTCCAAGAGAGCCTCAGCCTGCTCAGCCCATTCACGATAGAACAGGGTCTGTTTCAGAATTTCAATATATTTGCGGGCAAGAGGCTGGTCATTTTCAAGAATAGCACAATTGGCTAGTAGTTGATAGTCCTCGACACGGAAGCCAAACTCTACACCCATCTCCATACTGAGGCGATTGCAATAGTTCAGCATACCATATTGATAATAGATCATCGGACCGGCTACCAGCATCAGGCGAATACCGAAGGGGGAATCATATGCTTTGGAGCCATTCTTATAAAGAAACATTTGGCTTCCCTGAACACCCAGACGACTCAAGGCGAGGTTACGCATCATCACAATAGCCCTTGTTGGTTCATCTTTCTGAGTGACAGCCTCCTTCAACACACCTTCCCAGTCTTGTTGTGAGATACAGTGCTGCATAGCCAGCTCACGGTGGAAGTTCTCGTCTTTCATCCAAAACGTATAGACGCCACCCACCAGCAGAGCAGCTATCACGACCTGACACAACAGATAATAGATATTCTTCGTGCCCCCACCCTTCTTTGACTGTTGGTGTATCGATACTACCTGACAACCTTCTTTGTAGGTAGCTGTTAAGATAATGAAGAAAAGGCCTAATAAATAATAAGGTATATAATAGGTCGGATAATTCTCCGTGATAAAGAATTTCGGCAATTCTGCCCAATAGATATTGGCCAGATTTGTCTCGTAATAAATATAGCGATAGCAAAACAGCGGTACAGCAATTACGCCCAAGACTGCCAAAACGCTATGGACAACAGCCCCTATACGGGTTGTAGACAGTCTCCACGACCAGATTCCCATCAGTAAAACAGCAGCCAATGCATAGATACCCATTAGCGGATAACCTACAGCACAGACCACCAAAAGGTATACCGCACGAAGATAGTATTTGTCCGGTATGCATCTGAATCCCCATAATAGTGCAACGACTGCCGTTGTGCCGATTGTGGAGATAAAGAAATGACCACGTAGCTTCAACATATAAATCCAATAGCCCAGCTCCATGTTGGTCAGCAACAGGAGGGCAACGGGTATGAGCATCAGGATGGCCCAACGTGCAGGAATACGGAATGTCCGTTTAATGAGGAACATCAGCAGCCACCACCAACAGCACAGCATCAGTACACCCAGCCATGGGTAATACAAGAATTGCGTGAACCACATGCCTATCCAAGTGAGTAAGCCACCAGGCACAACCAACTGTTCTTTGAGGAACAGTGTTGAGCAAAGGAAAAGGTTCTTCTCTTGAATCTTCCACAACAGATGGCTCTCACAAAGCAGTAGTACAATAGCTACTGCCAAAAGTGCCGCCAACCAAAGAACGACATGAAGATTCGATTTCAGATACTTCACTATCATCACTTCGTCATTGATTTATTCATGAATGCTTATCTCTGAGAAATAGTGGTCACGTAATGGCTTAACAACCGGTTTCCCCTTCAGAGTGATAGCCTGCTGCATACGGATATCCGTCGACGAAGCGCCAATCTTTACCATAAATGTGCCTGGAGCAATGTTCCATTGACGTTCACCATTATGGCTATAGAAGCCAAACTGCTCGGTAAACAATTTCACGCGGACTCGTTTGGTCTGTCCAGGTTCAAGCGATACACGTGCAAAGCCCTGCAACTGAATGGGTCGGATGTTCTGGTCTCTTGTCGTTGGTGACAGGTAAATTTGTGCTATTTCGTCAGCTGCCACCTTACCTGTGTTCTTTACCTCGAACGATAACTTAATATAGTTGTCGGTAGTCTTTGCCTCGTCATCGAGTCCCAGGTGTTTATATTCAAACGTCGTATAACTCAGACCATAACCGAAGGGCCACTGTACACAGGAATCCTGATCGAGAGCATAGTTGTAACACAGCGGTTCATACAGTTCCCTGTTAGGATAGCTGACCGACAGTTTGCCTGAAGGCGACTTATGACCAAACAAGATATCTGCGACGGCATGGCCACCTTCTTCACCTGGGTACCACGCCTGTATAACTGCTGCACAGCGCTCAGCCAGTTCTGTAATAATCTGCGCTCTACCTCCAAACACCACCAGTACTACGGGTTTACCCGTTGCCAACAGCTCCTCGACATATTGTTCCTGTCGACCAGGCAGTCGCAAGCCTTTGCGGTCACGGTTCTCGCCACACAGCATCACGTTCTCGCCGACAGCAGCCACAATGACATCTGCCTCAGCAGCCAGCGCCAGTGCCTCATCCTTATCAGCCTTCTCGCCAGCATCGACCTTACGGTGTAGCAACTCATACTCCCAAGCACGGGCATCACCCAGTTCCGAGAACTTTGTTTCTATCTCCTCTGTCCAGTCGCATCCACGTGAATAGGTGACAGTAACGCTGTCGGGCTTATGATTGTTCATACCCTCAAGTAGTGTTATCACATGAGGATGGTCAAGGTCTGTCATGACCTTTTTCCAAAAATACGTCATCGACGGGAATGAATAGTCGCCACACATAGCCCACATAGAGTTGGCATTAGGACCTGTCAGGAAAACCTTGAGGGGTGAGGAGTCTTTGACAAGCGGCAGGAGGTTACTGTCGTTTTCCAACAGCACGATAGACTGCACGGCAATATCATAAGCCGTCTGACGCTCCTCGGGAGTGTCAAGCACAATCTTTTCCTTGCTATACAGATAGGGATTCCTGTCGAATAAGCCCGCACGGAACTTGAAACGCAAGACGTCCTTCACGGCACGCTCCAGCACCTTGGGCGCTACGAGTCCGGAGTCGATAGCCTCCTGCAAGTACTGGTAGTTGGCACCAAAGGGGAAATCAACGTCGTTGCCGGCGTTAATAGCCATCGCCGCCTTTTCAACTGTGGTAAGTGGTGATGAGTGAGAAGCAAGAGGTGTCAGCTGATCGATAGCCGTATAGTCACTGACCACCATACCATCGAAACCGAGATAGCCACGCAGAATGTCGTTCAGTATCTTGTCATTGGCCACACAGTTCACCTTATTGCCCGTGCTGTCGGCCATAGCATGATAGCCTGGCATCACAGCCTTCGAGTCCTCCAGTCGTATCATCGTTTCGTGGGGCAGCAAAATTTCTTCCATCAGTTCCTTCTCGTCGGCATCACCGCCTCCGCCATAACCCAGATAGTGCTTCGAACAAGCGCCGACGCCCTTTCGCAGGTCGCCCTGCTGCAATCCGCGGACAAAGGCAGTACCCATCACAGCCGACAGATAGGCATCCTCACCATACGACTCTTCCAAGCGGTTGAAAGAAGGATTACGCACTACATCGACCATTGGCGACAACGACAAGATGCCACCCATCTTACGCATCTGGGTAGCAGTCTGACGCGTCTTCAGTTCCGCCAACTCCGGATTGAACGAACAAGCCTGACCTATCTGTTGCGGATAAATGGTAGCACCCTGCGTGTTGATACCAGATAGCACCTCCTCATGGAACAGCGCGGGTATACCATGAGGTGTATGGTGCATCAACCAGTCTTGCAGAGCCGCAACCATATCGCGCACCACATTAGGGTCGCGGGGCTTTTGGAAGGCATATTGTGAGAAATGCCCAATACCGTTGGGAATCAGTTCGCGACACTTTACGGTATCTAACCGTCCCTGTTCGTCGAACAGTTCTTCCATATACATACTCTTCAACTGGGCGATGCGCTCCTCTTGCGACATCTGAGCGTAGAGTTCGTCAATTTGTTTTTCCATATTCTTATTCAAATTGCTGTGACAACCGGCTAGCAGCCAACAGCCGACAACTAAGAGCCAGTAACTTCTTTTCATAGTTTATGTGATGGTTTGATAACTATTTTCTTGCCGTCTTTAATATAGAGACCAGATTGCAGGTTGGTAGTACTTACGCGACGACCGTTAAGATCGTAGACGAATCCGTCTGATGGCACATTGTGGTGATGGATAGAGCTAATACCATCAGACGACAATGTACGGTGGCGCAATGCAGAGCGGACAGCATACCAGGCGGGTTTCCTGCCCATCCCTGAGTCGTAGAGCAGTGGATTAGAGTTAGTACGCCAACTGTCATTATCCTTAATACCCCAGATGACCATGCTCGGACAGTTATCGTTGTTCAGCACAATATCGGTGATCATACGATATATGCGCGCCTGTTCCTCCAAGTTCTCAGAAGAAGTGGAAGAGATGCCCAAATCCAACTCTGTAATAATACACTTAAGACCAGCCTCGGCAAAACGCTTGATGGTACGGTTCAATTTCACACCATCGACCTCGCCGACATTGAAGTGACATTGCAGACCGACACCATGGATGGGAATGCCTTTTTTCTTCAGACTAACCGCCAGGTTATAGAATGCCTCTGACTTTGCCTTACCCTGAAACTCCACACCATAGTCGTTGAGGTAGAGTTCTGCATCGGGGTCAGCCTCATGGGCATATTGAAAGGCCAACTCTACATAGTCGTCGCCAATGGCACGTTGCCATACGCTCTGTTGACGGAGGTCATATCCACTAGGATTGGTGCGTACGGTAGTTTGGTCGTCATCAAGACATTCGTTGACGACATCCCACTCACGGACCTTGCCTTTATAGTGCTGCATCACCTTGGTGATGTGATTCTTCATAATCTCCAAGGCCTCCTCACGTGTCCAGTTCTTATCGTTCTTTTTTCCGTCAGACGATACCCACGTAGGCAGTTGTGAGTGCCATACCAGACAATGGCCGCGAATGGCCATATTATTCTGTTGAGCTAGAGTTACCAAATTGTCGGCACTGCCAAAGCTGAAGCTATTCCGTGAACCTTCCAAAGCATCAAACTTCATCTCATTCTCACAGACCATCATGTTAAACTGCTTGCCAGCCGTTTCGCGTTCGCTCGAAAGACCTTTGTAGGTACATAGTGCGACACCGACAAACTTATTATTCTGTTGAGCATAATAGCTGAGAGATTTCCTGTCAGAGCTGTCGCTGATGCCATCATCATAGAAAGCGCCCATAGTATAAATGGGATTGTTTGCCTCATCATCTTCATCGGGACCGTTGACAATCTCCATATCGGCATAAGACACCAAACGAACGATGAATACAACCTGTCCATTCTCTTCACGCTCCTCTACGGCCCAAGTATATTTGTTAGCACGTACATCGAAGTGCCAATCGCCAGCCTGTTTGCTATTGACGGTCAACACACGGAGTTCCGTACCAATGGCAATATCAGCAGTCTGCTCCAGCGCCATCTCGATGATAGGCATCTTATCGCTGGCCGAAAAATTTTCCGTAATGTTATTATAGTTCACGTTGCCGTTTACCAGGAGCTGATCATAATTGTCGGCTGCAGCCACCTTGAAACGCAAACGTGACGAAGGACGAACGGTGAGGTTAGTAGCCAGGTCAGCAGTATAGTTTTTCAGTGTCAGCACACCAATGCCGTCAGCACCTGGTTCAATAGTTCCATAATTGTCTACCATACCGCCAATGCTTCCTGTACCGCCCAGCACACCATTACTGAAGACATAGGCAATGGCATCTGTAACATTAGGCTTGGCACCCAGCGCGCCACGAAGATGCTGACTCTCAGCCTCAGCACGGTCGTTCATTACCAGCACCCTACCCTGCAAAATGCGTAAAGCACCACTCAGGTAGTTGTCGTTACCCGTAATGCTATAGGTTCCTGTACCCTCTTTGACGATGGACAATGGAGTGTTATCATCATTGCTGGCAGGCATAATAGTACCAGCCAGCGTGGCATCGGTATTAAGACCGCCCAACAGATAATAGGCTGAACGTCCTGGGTTCACCTTCTTCATATAACCCATTAATGTAGACCCTACTTCGGTGTTCAGTTCACCGATACGGAAGCCTGCTCCATTGGTATTGGCCTCACAGCAGATAGTAGCCCCTTCATGCAATGTCACACGGTTGCTGGCCATTGAGGGGTTTACCTTTCCCGACTTAGCATCGTCCAGTGCGTTTTCTGGTGATGATGACTTGCCTCCATGAGCCAACACTACGCCATAAGAGGTTAACGACGGAGAATTCTCTTTATAAGGATAGATATGGATATCACCAGTATAGTTCGTCCAGTTTGGCCATGCTGCGCCTTTTGCAGTTCCTAAATAGCAACGCTCACCACCGGCATAGAGGTTCAGCACACCTTTGCCAGTGATGGTAGAACTGAAATAGCAGTACCTTGCCATCTTCACGTTGACAATGTCGCCAGCAGGAAGGGAGAATGCTGTGTTATACGTTTTATAGCTCAATGATGTGTTATTGCCACTGACATCAATAGTTCGCTCTTCGGCAGATACAGACTGCGAACTCATGGCCAGCAGGATGCTAGCCATGAGTAATGTGTTTTTAAAAGAAAAAGTTGTTTCTTTACGTGTTACTAATTTCATGCAATTATATTTGTTTTCTATTATTCGTTGCCACCGAAGCCACCTCCGAAGCCACCTCCGAAGCCACCTCCGAAAGCAGGCATTTGGGGCGCAGGCTCCTTACCAATGGTCAGTAGCAGTTTGGCAAGTGCACGTCGACGCTGACTCCATGTAGGATAGTCGTCGGCACGCACAGTGCGGATTTTGAAGCCCGGCATCTGTGGCATACCCGCATTCTGCATGAACTCAAGGTTGCTGGTGGTCAGAATGCACGGTTTGGTATTACCGTCAGCCAACAGGCGGTCAACAATGGCATCGGCACCGCCCACTTTAAACCAACTCTCCATGGTATCGCCATCACCAGGAATCAGTTGTATCATCACCGGCATCATCATGCCGCCCTGCTGGGGCATAGCCGAAGTATACCACGCCTCGTTGCGGCCAAGATCGTAGGCTACTCGACCATGGGCTATATCTTCCTGTGAAGCAAAGTTGAACGGCGAGTGAGGATTGTCGCAGATGCTGTACTTAAAGCCTTTATCGGGTGACAGATACATATTATTGGGGTCTGCCACGCGAGTACCATCGACGACAAAGCAGTATTTGAAAGTCTCGAAAAGATAGTCTGTGAGCGTCGTGCTCCACACGCCATCGCTGTCGCGCTGCAATTCGATATTCTCTGGCAATATCTCACACTCTAGTTCTACCTTTTGGGCTTCGGGAGCCTTAAAGCGGAAGATGATGCCCTGCTCAGTATACTCTGGTGAGATGATGGGCTTAGGGAACAGGCGGGCCATCACACCTGGAGTGAATTGCTGTTCCTTGCCGGTAGCGGCAGGAGCGGGCTTACCGTCTTTCATGGCTGCCTCAGCGGCCTTTTTATTAAACAGCAGCGGCAGGGTCTTAGCCAAGAAGTATTTGGCATTCATCCACGTATGACCAAACTTGTCGTTGGTAAATTCCTTGACGCTACGGATTCCCTTCTTGTCAAGGAACTCCATATAGTCGCGAGCATTACCAAAGAGGAAGTCATCAGTACCCACGCCCAGCCAGAACAGATGAATCTTCCGGTTGGTATCAGCAGCCTGGTCATAAACATTGGGAATATCAGTCGACGTAAACGAACTGTACGAGCACAGGTAGGAGAACTTATCGAGATTCGTCAAACCATTATACAGCGCCTGATTACCTCCACGTGAGAAGCCACCAATGGCGCGATGGTCACTGTCAGCTTTCGTGCGATAGTTCTTGTCGACGTATGGCAATAGGTCGTTGATGAGGTCGCGGCTAAACACATCGCCACCAAAGCGGGTCTGTGGGGCACCGTTGGCTGGGCCAGCAGCAGGCAAGCCACTACCGGTAAACAGGTGCGAGGGATTGCCATAGGGCAGCACGACAATCATCTCCTTCGCCTTACCGTCGGCCAGCAGATTGTCGAGAATATAGTTCACGCGACCCACCTTGTAGTACACCTCCTCGGTATCGGTTGTGCCACTAATCAGATAAAACACTGGATAACGTTTCTGCATGTTGCGCATATAGCTGGGCGGCAGATAGACTATAGCATGATTGGTAGCACCAAGCGTCTTCGAGTAGTAGTTGACATACTCTATACGTCCGTGCTCTACATCGCGGATATCGTGGGGCAGCGAACCTGTCGTAGACGGAATCTCCAACAGACTATTTTTAAAGCCCTCGTTAGGGAAGTATTGCTGATTTTCAGGATCCATCACGCTGATTCCATCGACAATGAAACAATACGGATACATGTCGGGAGCAGCAGGACCAAGAGTTACTGTCCATAGGCCATCAGCGCTACGCGTCATGTCGTGACGTCCAGCAAACTGTACGTCGACCTGCACTTTCTTGGCGTTTCCGTTCTTATACAGGAGAGTCACCGTTCCATCGGCATTACAACGGGGCTGAGCACCAGCTGCTACAACGATAGCCAGCAAGGAAAAAAGGGAAAGCAGTTTCTTCATATTCAGGTATTCTTTATGGTTAGTGTGTTATTTACGTGCAAAGGTACAAAAAAACCGCGACACCGACCTTACGTCATGTGTCGCGGACTTTGCACTATGTAACAAAAACGCGCAACCGTCTTTCTCAACAGAGTCAGCATGGCAATCTGACAAAAAGAATGGCGTTATTCTGACTTAAACGACTCCGCTGGGAGTTTGAGGGCATTCGCCACATCCACAGCATCAAAAGGTATCTTACCCTTAACCATTTCCGGAGCATTAAATGATTTCAGACAGTCATCATAGAAGGTAGGATTATTCTGTGGAAGGCAGAACGGTTTGTGAACTTTACCATTTTTATCTACATAGCAGAAATAGGGTTTTCCATACAGGCCATCATCGCGTTTTGATGCAAAAACAAACCAACGTGAGTTACTCGACCAACTATGATATGTGTCACTCATGTCTGAGTTCACCACCTGAAGCATGTCTATGACACCAGTTCTTAAGTTCATCATCCAAAGATCTGCCTCCTTATGCCATATTGGGAAGGTTCCATAGTCTTGCACGGTAAAAAGTATCCACTCTCCATCAGGCGAAACCCTTGGATGACACACACTACGCTCAGTGAACAACGTATCAACCTGCGTACCAAAAGACCCCGTCGTTTCATCGAATGATATCCTTGCCAACACGTATTTCAAGTTCTTATAGTTTTCTGGCAATTTCACTTTAGGCGAAGTGCAGTAGTATATATATTTTCCGTCGGGAGAAAATGTGGGAAAAGTCTCCAGTCGACTAGAATCACTTAATAACTTAGAACTAATAATCCTGTTCTTTTCAAGATCTGCTACATAGATGTCAGACTCCTTATCGTAGACCTCTAATCTTTTCTGGGCCATCCCATGGACAGCAGGAACAACCACATTAGCAGAGAACACGACATATCGTCCTGATGGTGCAAATGTGAAATAAGTGGAAGTCGCCACCATGTCAGGGGTTTTAATGTCAAGTTTTCGCAGTCGTCCATTCTGGTTGAGAATCGCCCCACCGCCATCTCCTCTCACATACATCATTGACAACTGAGGAGTCTGACTACACGGAGTGTGGCAGTTCATACAGCGATTTTCTTGCAGATTATAGTCCGCCAGTACATACTCATCGAAATTCTCCACACAACGTTGCTTAATTTGCAATCGGCTCCAAACAGAATAGTCAGGTTCTATTAACCTGTATGTAAGGAATTGGTCTATACTATCACTGACTACATACCAATTGAACTTTTTATATGCTGTCCATTGTCCGTTTTTCAGAGCTGTTACTTCCACTTCAATTGTGTCGTTCTCCTTGATTAACTTACGCCACTCCCGCATACCAAAACAAACAACACCGCCACGGTTTCTTATTATCAGATTACCTGCCTTTACTTCCACAGCCTCAGCCCCTCTCACCACAAAATTCATCGGGGCTATATTCACAGGTATGGTAACATTTTTATAATCTGGATATATAACCACATCTTGTTCGCTCCGTTTTACATCATGTGGAGTAGGTGTACAAGCCACTAATAGCATCACCAAAACTGTCATGCCTATTATAAGGTTTTTCTTCATGGGCCAATACATATTACTTAATTGCCATTGAGGTTAAAGAAGTCGAAATAATACCAATAGGTGTCTTCAAAGGCAGGATTCGCTCTATCCACCATATAATCCTTTAATCGGCTCCTAACTTGTTCGTCCTTGATATATTTATGCCATTCATTTTCTGTAGCATTTTCGCTAATCAACCATATGCATAGAGCCTCTTGATAAAGTTTTCTAATGCGCGGACGTTCTGTACAATATAAGTCGTAATTGAGTTTAAAGTTTTCCAAATCCTTCTTCTGCAACAAACTACATAGCATATAGTCGAGTGCCACCTCATTCTTAGGATTGGACTTTAGCAGTTGTGTTAAGATTTCATATGAATTATCACTCGTCAAAATACTATCCTGCTGATTCATGTATTGTGCCTTCAACTTGTAGCGCCTATCGTTGGGGGCATTTCTAGCCCAATCGCTATAGGGTATTGTTTGACGGAGTAATCCTAGAAATTTCTCAGCAGCTTTCTTGTCATTTCTTACTAACGCGCACTCTGCTAACCGTTTAATAGCATATGCATTTCGATTGTTTGGAACCGACACACATGACATAAATGCCCCCCTTTCTGCACGTGAGATGTCACCGATGGCATAGTAAAACTCATGCATATTCATATATACCATCCAAGACCTATTTGTGCCAGTCATACTTGTGAAAGTGCCTAAATAGTTGGGATAATATGTCAATAGCACATCCGGCAGTTTACCCTTTTGCACCTGGACAAGGTTGTAGACGAACCGACGGAAGGTAGACGACACCCATTCTTCTATAGATAGCTTTGTTATAGAATTACCCTTCTCTTTGAGAACGTCCAAAACAGGATCTGACTCGGCCATTTTTACCACATCATCCCAATTCCCTATTTCGTAACTATGTATCATATGCATCTCCTTTTCCTTATTAAAGTCTGGAAGGTGCATGCTTTCAATTCCCGGATATTTACACAAACCGGAAAAGGTCAGATTATAGTAGCTTCTCAAACAAGGCAACACACAAACGAAAGCCAAAGCTAATGGTAGCGCAAGCTTCCATACAGCGACTGCCGACAACAGCAGGAAAGGCCATACACCATAGCCAAATAGCCAGTAGCACAGCAATGTTCCTGTCAACACGGTTATCAAAGCGCATGGCCATCGATATTCCATCAATCTGTATAACATCAGGAACATCAGTACTCCCCCAAGAAGGGCATAAGTAGATGACAGCATATAGCCATAATATAGGTGGCACGATGCTTCACGCATGACAATAGCCAAAGCCACTATTACTGTCATCCACCTATTAAGCCCCAGTTTCTTGAGAGCCAAGTACGACAGTCCAAACAAGACTGTAAGAGACGTCGTAAGGATTGTTGCACCCGCAATATCGTAATAATAGAATTGGGTCAGAAATTCCCCAATTAGGCAGGCTGCCCACGCAGGTTTAGCAAATAAAGTACTAACATACGACCACGACATTAGGAACAATTGGTTCTGTCCCTTGAAGAAGAAATGATAAGAATACTGTAGTTGAAAAAAACAGAAACATACCACTTCAAAACCAATGATTACCAATATGGGCCACAAGTCCTTGGTATACCATTTTCGTTTCTCCATCTGGGCGTGTCGCATTTATTACTTTACCCTCACTTAATCACGACCTTTTTACCATTAACGATATACAGTCCCGGACGCAGATTCTCCGAATTAACCTTGCGGCCATCGAGGGTATAGATACCACTCTTCCCTATTTTCTTTTCAGACTTCACGGATAATGCCTCAATACCAGTGGTGGTATCCTCTTTCAAAGTACAGAAAGTGAAATAAGTTGGCTCTTCGAACATAGCCGGATGAGTAGTATCTTTTAGATACTTGCCCGTACCAACATTCTTAATCGACCAGCCTTTACCGTCTACATATTCAACCTTCCACACAGCACCATTAGTAATCTCATACCCCTTCTGGCCATTTAGTCCGTTGAAGAAGCAGTAATTGCCTGTAACAGCCTGCGAATTCAGATAGGCGTCATTATCATCCACCTGATAAACTTCATCAGTTGGAGTAACAAGCCTAAGGGAACTGCCACTGCCAAGTCTACCGATCTTGAAAAAATAACCCTCATTGGACAAATCAAAGGCTGTCTTAAAATCGCCAAGGGATATTTGCTGACCAGCCGGACAGTACAATGCCTTCTGTTCTGCCTCATTAACGATGGCAAAAGACTTACCTGCCAAAGCTGACACCGTGCCAGTCAGACGTTCATCAATCGTATAGTATTTAGTATATTTTTCCGGATGGTTCATAACATCAAGTACTTTCTCCGCATAGCGTTTACCAAAGGTACGATAGCCTGCAGCAGAGAAGTGCCAAGGATCAGTGCCATTACCCGGAATACCCTCAGCAGATACAACATGACCTGTAGGAATCACCTCGGGGATTTTAGCAACCACATGATTATGCCACGAACATCCACCACCCATATTCTCATACTCTGTCTCACCGACATAGATATGTACATCGGAAGCACGAAGGCCTAAATCATGCAACATGTCCTTGTAGATTTTCTTTACCATACCGGGCCACTTCTCGTCGCCATTATTCGAACAGCCCTGATGCAACAGGATGCCTTTAATAACACCAACCTCCTGAGCTTTCTTTGCCATCTCAATGATACGGCCGTAAGGATTACCGCCATAGTGACGATTGGCCAACGTTACCCACCATTCGCCGGGATTGTCTTTCATCTTCTGCTCATATAGGTCTTTATCGAACATCTCGATAGGACTGCCACCCATAGCCACAGCAATGACACCAACCTTATGATCTTTGGGCAGGTTGGCAACCATCGTACGACCAAAGTAGTCCGTGGGACCGAGTTTTCCATCAGGGCTAACAATGGGGCACTCTGCCGTATACCAGTTACCTAATGTACGCTTAGGATTGGTATTATTAAAGTTACATGTTGCCAACATCTGGAAACGTGGATCCACATTACCCTCATCCTGAGATTCCCACATGGCATTACCTTCCATATTTGATTGACCGAAACAGATGTAAATATAAAAATTTGGATCTACCTCTGCCTTTGCGCCCATCACAGCGCACATTAACATCATAGTTGTAAGTAAAAACTGTTTCATTTGCATTTAAGTTAGTGTTTAATTCTGGTGCAAAGGTACTAAAATAAAGTATATATTATACACTTTTTGTGTTACATTTTCTTTTTATAATGAAACAAAACGAAAACCCCTCGCTCACGGTTAGGTGGCGAGGGGCTGCACACAGGGTTTAGGTTGACCTGTATAGAATTTACTTTACGAATATCTTTTTACCATTCTTAATCACGATGCCACGATAGCCAGCATTGACAGGTACACCCATAAGGTTATAGGCTGGAGCCTCAGAAGTGTCTGTATCCATCACTTCGTTGATACCAGTAGGTTCTGTACAGATGAACTTGATGTTATCAATGTTGCAAGTACCGCCAGTGCCGACTAAACGTAGGGTATACAATCCCTCACTAAAGCTTGCGCTGATATTGCCCTTCCTTACCTGGTAAACATCCTTATTACCTGTATTGGGCACCTTAACCATTCCTAAGCTCTTCTCTTCACCATTAGCATCAATCAAGTACATGTTGAATTTAGAACCTGCTACATCTGAAGAAAGAGTAGCTTCATAAGAATACTTACCTGCCTGATTAACCTTGACAGAATATTCAGCCTTACTATTGGTAGTGAAGTTGCCCAGTGCAAAACCATCGGAAGTTGATACAATGCTACATCCCTCACTCTTCAGCACATCTTCTGCCTCAACAGTTCCAGGCAAATTTGAAGTAGGCAAAAGATTGAATTTCATATTTTTAATATAGAAGCCACCATTATCAACGAGGAATGTCAGCACGTGGCGACCTTCCGTCAGATATTCTGTAATGGGGCAACGCACGGTCCGAAACTCAGAAGTGCTACCCGTATTAGGAACTTCCGTGAATTCAGTGAGGAATTTAATATTATCGAGCGTATACTCTGCCAAGTGGAAGCTACAACCAGCTTTAGCAGAAGCCACCTCTGCTTCTAAGGTATAGAGGCCGGCTTCTTTCACGTCAACAGTATATTCCATCCATTGACCATCCTGCACAGACATCGGGAAACTACGTGTTGTGCTACTTGCAACTACACCAGCTAATCCTTTGTCAAATTCACTGGTTTTAATAGTACCGGGAATCTCAATAGCAGAACCGTTGTAAGGTGTACGTTTAGTACCTTTTGCCACCTGGAAACGTCCGTAACGCTCATAGGTAGTACCATCGGTAGCAGTAACTACAGCTTTCATGGTGTTCCAGTTAGGACTATTTGCTATGTGTTCAACAACGTAAGGAGCCTCAGTCATGGTTTTCACCAAATTATCGTTTACATAGAAATCAACCTTCTCGATAGTCTTGGTGGCCAAACGAGCATGTATTTTAACAGGTAGCACATCATTTGCAGCAACTTTCAAAGCTGCAGGACGGATATAGATTGAAGCCTCCTTCTTCATACCTGGATAAGGACTCTTAGCATTTTTTGCTGCATCAGTCTGCATGTATTCGCGGAGCCAGGTCAGCGCAGAGCGCTCCTTCTTGTCTTTAATGATACCAGAGAGATTCTCCATCCATGTATGACCGTAAATCCATCCCCAAAGAGTAACACCTGCGCAATATTCTGCCTCCCACATCAAAGGAATATGCTGTTGGTAATTCCATTTCTGATTAGCATCATTCGCGTCCTGAATATCATATTCCGAAATGTACATAGGCATCTTCAGTGCATCCTGCTGTTTCTTCATCACACTCTGCAAGTCGCTTGTACTTTTGCCACCTAGGTCATGCGCCTGATTGCCATAGGCATCAATCGGCGCACCGGCATCACGCAAAGTCCGCACCAGTTCGATATACTCATCAATCTGCCAGGTAAAGGTGTTGAAATCGTTATAAATAAGAATAGCATCCGGCCAACGCTCATAGGCCATTTCAAAAGCCTTGATAAGCCAGTCATAACCTGTCTTTCCTGCACCACCGAGAGCTGCTTTAATAACTGGCGTATCATCTTGATGACCTTCAACAGCCTCATTTGCAACGTCAATCATATGCAAATTAGGATACTTTTTCTTAACCACATCCATCCAATTCAAGATAGCATTATAACGCTCAGAAAGAGAAAGGGCCTTAAACCAATTAGGGAACTGTGATCCCCAAATAAGCGTATGAAACTTAAATGGGAATCCGTGATTCTTTGCATAGTCAAAGGCAGGATCAGCTCCATCCCAATAATACGAGCCGCGAGTTCCTTCAACAGTACCCCATTTCGTGCCATTTTCGGGTGTAACCTGATTCCAATAATCAGAGTACTTCAAACCATCATAGTCCATTGACCCTGGCCAATCTGTTGTAATGTTCCCCAAGAATTTGTCTGGATTAGTCGACAACTGAGCTGATGCAGGAAGTATGCACAAGCTAGTAGCCATTATCAGTAAGCTTTGCTTTAGTTTATTATTCATCGTTCTAAAATTATGTTATATTTTCGGGTGCAAAGGTACGAAAGAAAAGTGGAACGCACTTTGCAGCGCGTTCCACAGACTTTGTCATTCGTAACATCTTCATGTTACAACAGCATTAGTTAATCAAGAAAACTTTCTCCTTACCTTTATATATTGCCTTTATTGTAGCACGTCCAGCAACCACTGAGCTAATCTCAAACGTGACAGCATTAGGAGCCTGCTCACAGGTAGCCTGTACCTTTGAATCGGCCTTCATCGGAGCATAGAGTTGATAGTGGTTACACTCGGTATAGCCGTTGGCATTGGTCGACATAATAGGCTGTACGGGGATGTTCAGCTTTTTACCATCAACAGTGAGGGTGACCTCAGGAACAAAAGCAGGCTGTGCGCCCTTATTCTCTTTAGCAAAACCAATGCCGTGGAGGTCGAACAGACCCTGCGGACGCTGGGGTTCCTGACGACGACCCCACTGCGGACGCTGCTGGTCGTTCTGTTTCACCTCAGGACCCTCGACCACGAGGTAGATGGCGTGCTTACCTGTCAGGCCCTCCAATGCAGGAATAGAATGAGATACTGTGAGTGCCTTATTAGCAGTAAAATTAGCAGGAATATCAATCACTGCCACCTCTTCCCCCTTCCATGGATTATCCAGCAGTACATGAATCTTAAAGGCGCCCTTGCCACTGGCTGTCAGGTTGATATTCAGCTTGACATTGTCGCCCTTCTTGATACCCTCGAAAGCCTTCACGCCCTTCGTATCCTTGTCAAGGCCACCAAAGCCGAAATACTTAAAGCCGATGATGCCACCATTCTGAATGCCAGCCAGATCCATGGAGTTATTCCATACATCGTGATTGTCCTGCATATAGTTGTTGCTGTTAGGACCATACATAAAGCAGGCATAGCCAGCACTATAATAATTATAAGGTGGCAATCCAAAAATCTGGAAGCCCTCACTGGTCACCTCGGCGCCGGTATAGGTATTGCCGTCAGCGGCAGCAGCCACCCACTCATTATTCTTGGCATAGGGGTCGTAACCGGTAATCTTCACGACACCACCCTTGGCAACGGGTTTCTTGTCCCATGTAATCTTTACAGGAGCCACCATAGCCTGACGGGCATTACCAAAGCCACGGGGAGGACGGTGATAGAACACATACCACTGACCATTGATTTCCTGCAGCGAGCCGTGGGTATTGTGACCAGCATTGGTGGTGATGAGTTTACCACCATCTTCGCCAACAACGACACCACGAGAGTCAACCAAGACGCCACCAGAGCGCCAAGGGCCGAGAGGAGAGTCGCCAAACGCATAGCGCAGAGCTGAGTTGGTATTGCCCAAGCCATACTCCTTACCAGAGTAGCCAGAGAATACCATCACGTACTTGTTGCCCACCTGACGAATGGACGAAGCTTCGAAGAAGTTGAAGTCGAGGGGATTCTGTCCCTGATAGAGTGCTTTATACTCACTACCGGCCTTGTCGAGCAGACGACCGTCGGCACTGCTGGCAGGAATGAACGGATCGATGAGTTCAGTACCTTCACGCTTCGAATACATGGTATTCTGGTCGAGTTCGCAAGCAGTAGAGTGCTGGAAGCCATAGAACACATAAGCACGATAGCCCTTATCGAAGTCCTTATCCTTCTTATTGGTAATGGTCTCAATAAACACTGACGGGTCGAAGTCGATGAGCGAACCTGGCAGACACTGTGTACCGTCAGCCGTCAAGTTTACTGGAGTGAAGGGGCCATCAGGACGGTCACCCTTACATACCATCGGCACACGACGCCAGCCGCGGCTGTGGGGATAAAGCCAATAAATTTTCTTACCTGTAGCCTTATCGACAGTCTCTACGAGGTCAGGAGCATACATCGTGTCCCACTGCCCGTTGACGAACCACGTAAAAATTGGTCCTTCATCACGCCACTGGCTCAGATCTTCAACGGGTGCCGACCACATGCGGATATCGGGCCCACAGTATGCAGTATAAGTCACATCATGCGAACCGATGATATAAGCACGATACTTACCAGGATTGTCTGGGTCTTCAAAAACGCGGGGTTCACCATCGGGCAGATGCTCCCACAATGGCAGATAGGGATTTTGCGCAGCTACGCTGCTAAATGATAAATGACAAATGATAAATGATAAACAAACAAGAAAACGTTTCATCACTCAAAAAATTATGTTATTTTGTTATTATGTCTATAATCATCACTTAAACTGCCACCAGTCAAGGCGCACGTCACCTTGGGTCTTGTCAAAGCAGATATACAGGTCATGGACACCCGTGGCATTCTTCACCTTGGTACTGAAAGCCTTGTACTTCTCTACCGACCCCGTACCCTTGATAACGGCAGTACCAACGACATCACCCTTGACACTATCAAGACGTAAGGTTACGGTAGCTGTTCCTGTAGCGGCAGCAGTGATGGCAAATGATTTAGCTCCCTGACCGAAGTCGACACCACGCAGACGAATGTACTCACCGTCATTCAGGTCAAAGATATACATATTGCGCTTACCGGTAGACTCCGGCATATCTTTTACTACACCCGTATTGGGAATACCCATCTTGGCAGACTTCAGACCATAGCCCCAGTTCATGGTCTCAGCCTCCACACGACGGTAGGGATTCAACCAGTGCAGCTGCTTCATAGGCTCCTGGTCCATCCAGTAGGGAACCTCCTGGATAGTACCGTCAGCATTGTAGGTTATTTCCGTAGCCGACACACTTCGGCGCTCATGGTGTTCATAAGTGTCCAGATGCATCAAGTCGTAGTTCTGTCCGAAAACATAAGAATGACCTTTATAGTCGCAGATACCGGGATGGTTACCACGGTCACGCTGGGTAGGCTTCATGATATAGCCTTTCCACTCCCAGGGTCCTGTGGGTGAGTCACTCATGGCATAGCCCAGCGCCTCAGGACAACATGTCGAGGCAAAGCCAAGGTAATAATGGCCATTACGCTTGTAGAACCACGGACCTTCCTGATAGTTGGGAATATGCGGAAGTTTGGTGACACCACTGGTCAGCGAAGTCATGTCGTTGCCCAGCTTTGCCCAGAACGTATGGGGGTTGCCCCAGTACATATAGGCCTGACCATCGTCGTCGGTATAGACGCTGGGGTCGATATCAAACCAGTTGCTCTGGTCCCATACCAGCGGCTTGCCGAGAGGATCTTTGAAAGGTCCATAGGGAGAGTCAGCCACCAGCACACCGATACCATGACCATGCAGTGGAGCATAGAGATAGTATTTGCCGTTGCGTTGTACCGTCTGGATAGCCCAGGCACCGTTTTCACGTGAACGCCAAGGGAAGTCTTTCAGCGAAGCGACAGCACCATGCTCAGTCCAGTTGACCATATCCGTTGTTGACCACAACAGCCAGTCATACATAAAGAAGCCGGCTGACGACTTCTCATTCTCATCGGGGATATCCTCAGGAGAGGCATCATGCGACGTATATAAGAACAAGGTGTCGCCAATCACCAGCGGTGAGGGGTCGGCGGTGTACTTTGTCTGGAACAGTGGCATGTTCACCTGCTCCAGTCCTGCCATCTCCCACCAGTCGAAGTTAAAGAGCTTCGGTCCTTTGCGGCCCTTAAAAACAAGGTACATATCGCGCGTGTGCAGATGAGAAGGATAGCTGTCAAGGGCGGCCAAGTCGGTAGTAATGGTCTGCCACTTCTCCCAACCGCCAGTACCCGGCACATTCAGTGTACCGAGCAACTGTCCACCGATGCTATCCAGACGAATCTCTATCTGTCCGCCACGCAGGCCACTGGCCACACGGGCTGTAAAGGTACGGGGAGTCTTGTAGCAGAGGTGTACGTTCTGCAGCTTGATATAGTCACCATTATGGATGTCGCTGACATAGACACCGACCTCATTATTTTGTTCTGTCTTCACACCTTTCGAAAACGCCATGGTCTCAGCCTCTACCTTACGGTAGGGATCGAACTTAGCAATGGGCTTCACGCCCTCGTCAGTAGGCAGA